>FTDB01002392.1_pt1 | contig 101837 bp, 72 predicted proteins | sample 1639741 | NCBI WGS metagenome assembly FTDB01 (sample SAMEA3914869, study PRJEB12502) | metagenome | biome: forest; material: soil | place: USA | collected 2012-03-12 | depth 0.1 m | reverse complement strand
GCACATCGCCTATGCCCCCGATCAGGGTTATGCCCCCTATGAAGCCGGCAAGGCCAAGGACCTCTACGTCAAGAAGGCCGACGGCTCGACCTATGTCGCCCCGGTGTGGCCGGGCGACGCGGTTTTCCCGGACTTCAGCCGTCCGGCGGCGCGCGACTGGTGGGGCAGCCTCTATACGACCTTCGTCAAGGACGGGGTTGGCGGTTTCTGGAACGACATGGACGAGCCGGCGATCTTCAAGACGCGCAGCAAGACCATGCCGCTCGACAATCTCGACCGCATCGAGGAGCCGGGCTTTGCCCCGCGCGATGCCACCCAGGCCGAGATGCACAATGTCTTCGGCCTGCTGAATTCGCGGGCGACCTATGAGGGCGTGCTCAAGCTCGATCCGGACCAGCGGCCGTTCGTGCTGACGCGCGCATCGTACGCCGGCGGCCAGCGTTATGCCGCGACCTGGACCGGCGACAATTCGTCGAGTTGGGCGCACCTGCGGCTTTCGGTGTCGCAGATCGGCAATCTCGGCGTCTCGGGCTTCGCCTATTCCGGCGATGACATCGGTGGTTTCGCCGGCGAGGCGCCGACGCCGGAACTGCTGACCCGGTGGATCGAGATCGGCGCCTTCAATCCGATCTTCCGCGACCACTACCAGAAGGACAAGGCGCCACAGGAGGTGTGGGTGCACGGGCCCGACCACGAAGCCATCCGCCGCCGCTATATCGAGGAACGCTACCGCCTGATGCCGTATATCTACGGCCTGGCGGAAGAGAATTCGCGCACCGGCGTGCCGATCATGCGCCCGGTCTTCCTCAACTTCCCGCTTGTGCTGGGCAAGGGCGAGCGGTTGGGCGAGAGCCAGGACCAGTTCATGCTGGGCGGCGACCTTTTGATCGCGCCGTCGCCGACGATGGAGTCGGCGGCGAAGTACACGGTCAATCTGCCGGGCGCCGGCTGGTACGACTACTGGACGGGGGCGAAGGTCGAAGCCGATACGGTGGCCGTGACGCCACGGCTGGACCTGCTGCCGGTCTATGTCCGGCCGGGGGCGATCATCCCGAAGCAGCCTTTGGTGCAGAGCACGATGGAAACGCCGAAGGGCGCGCTGGAGCTGAATGTCTATCCGGGCGCGGACTGTCGGGGTTCGATCTATCTGGACGACGGTTCGAGCTTTGCTTACCGCAAGGGGGGCTTCCTGCGCCAGGGCGTGACGTGCGATGGAGGCAGGATCGCCTTCTCGGCGCGTGAGGGTAGCTACACGCCGTGGTGGACGGGGATCAATGTGGTGATCCATGGCTGGACAGGAGCGGCGCCCAAGGTGACGCTGAATGGCAAGGCCGTGCCGGTAACGGTGGATGCGGCGGTGCAGACGGTGACGGTGGTCTTGCCGGATATGGCTAAGGCGGGGGAAGTGAAGATCGCGAGCAAATAACTCTCCTCCCCATTTTGTTAAAATGGGGAGGTGGCAGACGAGGCGGTCACGCCTCGGATGACGGAGGGGTCACTTACCGGCGGCAACGAATGTTTTGTCGACGGCAAGTGACCCCTCCGTCGCGGACTTTGCGCTTCGCGCAAGCGCCGCGCCACCTCCCCATCGTAACACGATGGGGAGGAGAGTGACTTCCGGCACGAACTGCGCCATATCAAAGGCATGGCATCCTTCATCCTGGCCTTCGATCAGGGCACGACGTCCAGCCGCGCCATCGTCTTCGACGGTGACGGCCGCGTTCGTGGCCAGGCGCAGCGCGAATTCCGCCAGATATTTCCGCAACCCGGCTGGGTTGAGCACGACCCGCGCGATATCTGGTCGACGCAGTTCGGCACGGCCCAGGAAGCCATCGCCGCGGCCGGATTGCGCGCCACCGATATCGCCGCTATCGGCATCACCAACCAGCGCGAAACGGCGCTGATCTGGGATCGTAAAACCGGCCAGCCGATCCACAACGCCATCGTCTGGCAGGACCGGCGCACGGCCGCCCTGTGCGACCGGTTGCGCGCCGACGGCTTCGATGAGCTGTTCCGGCAAAAGACCGGCCTGCTGCTCGACGCCTATTTCAGCGGCACCAAGATCCGCTGGCTGCTCGACAATGTCCCCGGCGCGCGCGAACGCGCCGAGCGCGGCGAGCTGGCCTTCGGCACGGTCGACACCTGGCTGGTGTGGAACCTTACCGGCGGCGCGCTGCACATCACCGACGCCAGCAATGCCAGCCGCACCCTGCTGTACGACATTCACGTCGGCGACTGGGACGACGATTTGCTGCGCACAATGAGCGTGCCGCGAAGCCTGCTGCCCGAGGTCCGGTCGAGCAGCGAAGTTTACGGTGAAACCGCCGCCGGCCTGTTCGGTGCGCGTATTCCCATTGCCGGGATCGCCGGCGACCAGCAGGCGGCGACCTTCGGCCAGGCGTGCCTGGATTGCGGCATGGCCAAGAACACCTATGGCACCGGCTGCTTCATGCTGATGAACACGGCGGACAAGGCGGTGCCCAGTCATAACCGCCTGCTGACCACGGTGGCGTGGCAGCTTGACGGCAAACGCACCTATGCGCTGGAAGGCTCGGTCTTCGTTGCGGGCGCGGTGGTGCAATGGCTGCGCGACGGGCTGGGTATCATCCGCCGCAGTTCGGAGATCGAAGCCCTGGCGGCCAGCGTGCCCGACAGCGGCGGGGTCTATGTGGTACCGGCCTTTACCGGCCTGGGGGGCGCCGCACTGGGACGCCTATGCGCGCGGCGCCATGTTCGGCCTGACGCGTGGCTCGACCAAGGCGCACATCGCCCGCGCGGCGCTGGAAGCGATTGCCTTCCAGTCGGCCGAATTGCTGCAGGCCATGCACGCCGACAGCGGCGTGGAGCTGCAGCAATTGCGCGTCGATGGCGGTGGCTCGACCAACAATCTGATGATGCAGTTCCAGGCCGACCTATTGGGCGTGCCGGTGGTGCGGCCGAAGATCACCGAGACCACGGCCCTGGGCGCCGCCTATCTGGCGGGACTGGCGGTCGGGTATTGGCGCGACGCCGACGCCCTGCGCGCCCAGTGGCAAATGGACCGGACGTTCGAACCGGCCATGTCCCCTGAGGAGCGCGACAGCCGCATGAACCTGTGGCGCAAGGCGGTCGAACGCAGCCGGAACTGGGCCGAATGAGCGATCCGCGTCCCGACATCGTCCGCGCCGCGACGGCGGATATAGACTGGGATGTCGTCGTCATCGGCGGTGGCGCCTCCGGCCTGGGCGCGGCGGTCGAGGCGGTGACGCGCGGTTACAGGACGCTGCTGCTCGAGGCCCACGACTATGCCAAGGGCACCAGCAGTCGCTCGACCAAGCTGATCCACGGCGGTGTGCGTTACCTGGCGCAGGGCAATGTCCATCTGGTGCGCGAAAGCCTGCACGAACGCGGCATCTTGAAGCGCAATGCGCCGCATCTGGTGCACGATCTCGGTTTTCTGGTTGCGGCCTATCGCGCCTGGCGGATTCCGTTCTATGGCTTGGGATTGAAGCTCTACGACCTGTTGGCCGGGCGGCTGAATTTGCGGCCGAGCCGCTGGTTGGGACGCCGCGCCGCGCTACGCGAAGTGCCGACGCTGAAGGCGCAGCATTTGCGCGGCGGCATCCTCTATTTTGACGGCCAGTTCGACGATAGTCGGCTGGCCATCACCTTGCTGCGCACCTTCGAGGATCACGGCGGCGTGGCGCTGAACGCCGCGCCGGTCACGGAATTGCTGCACCGGGACGGCCGTGTCGCGGGTGTGCGTTTCAGCGATGCCGAAACGGGCCAAAGCTATACGGCGCGGACGAAGGTGGTGATCAATGCCGCCGGCATCTTCGCCGATTCCGTGCGCCGCATGGACGATCCGGCGGTCGAGCCCATGCTGTCACCCAGCCAGGGCGTGCACCTGATTGTTGCGCAGCATTTTCTGCCGGGCCGCACGGCGCTGATGGTGCCGAAAACTGAGGACGGTCGCGTGCTGTTCGCCGTGCCGTGGCATGGCCGCACCCTGATCGGCACGACGGATACGCCGGTCAAAGAGATCGCCTTGGAACCGCGCGCGATGGATGACGAGATCGACTTCATCCTGCGCACGGCGGGCCGTTATCTCGATCCGGCGCCGCAACGCGCGGATATCCTCAGCGTTTTCGCGGGCTTGCGGCCGCTGATCAAGGCGCAACCGGGTGAGGATACCAAGAAACTATCGCGTGAACATACCATCGTCGTATCGGATCGTGGCCTGGTTACCCTGGCTGGCGGCAAGTGGACGACCTATCGCCGCATGGGGCAAGACGTGATCGACCGCGCCGCCGAGGTCGCCGGGGTGCCGCCGCAACCCAGCCGTAGTGAAGATCTGCGTTTGCATGGTTGGGCGCACGACCTTGACGTCTATGGCAGCGACCGCGCCGCCATCGCCACCATGCCGGATGCTGCGGTTTTGCTGCACCCGGATTTGCCATACTCGGAAGCCGAAGTCCGCTGGGCGGCGCGGCACGAACAGGCGCGAACGCTTGAGGACGTCCTGGCGCGGCGGACGCGCGCCCTGTTGCTCGATGCGGCGGTTGCGGTGGCCATCGCGCCGCGCGTCGCCGCCATCATGGCCGAGGAACTGGGCCGCGACGCGGCCTGGCAGGCCGCCCAGGTCGCGGCCTTCGCCAAGCTGGCCGAGACCTATCGCGTTCAGGGCTGAAGCGACGCCGAATAGTGCGCGTTTGCTGCGTGCAGCAAAGCCGCAAAATCGCCCTGGCGCAACGGCACGTCGAGCGGATCGACGGGCGCGGTGACATCGACGCGGCGCGGGCCTATGGCAGCGATGACGTCGGGCAGGTCGTAGGCTTCGAGCACGCCGGGGATGGCGTTGACGGGCAGATCACGGGCGATCGGCCGCGCCACTGCGTCGCGCCACGACAGCGCAGCATTTTCGACGCGCACCGCCGTAATGCGCTCATCCAGAGCCGCGGCCTGCAAGGCGACCGGCGCCATGCCGCCGACGCCGTCGATCGTCACTGGCGTGCCCTTGAAAGCCTGGCTCAGCCAGTCCATGGCATGGATGGTATCGTCGATACGCAGGCCGGGCAGGGTGTGGCCGACCATCAGCGCGCGCAGGCTGAGCAGGTTTTCGTCGCCGACCAGCGCATTCTTGATGTCCTCGGTCCCATCGGCGCCGCGCATCTGCAGGGTAGCTACGGTCCAGCCGGCGGCGACCATTTGCGCCGTGCGGTTGCCGGGTTTGGCCGGGGTGGCGTCGAGCAGCAGCAAAACCTTTTCCGAGGGCTTGCCGGTTGCATGCGTCACGCGCATTTCGATGGCGCCGTAGGCCGATGGGAAGGTCACGGTCGTCACGGTCAGATCGCCCTGCGCTACGTCGGACGAGGTCGCGGTGACCGGTGCACCGGGGGTGGCGGTGACGCGGGCCAGCTTGCGGATGGCGGCGCGCACGCTGGCCGCGCCGGGCGCCTGGGCGGGCGTGATCGTCTTTAGCCGCGTGGTCTCGACATCGGCCAGGGTTTTCGTGCCGACCGAGGTCACCAATTGCCCGGTCGGGGTAACCATCAGGTCTTCCTCGCGCGCCGGCTTCAACGGCGCGAACGGGACGGCCGGGGCGGTGGCCTTCAGCGCGCGGCGGAAGAAGTCGACGATCTTGTCGCCCATCGGCGCGATGGCGCCGTGCGGGCCAGGACCGGTGAACCAGTCGAGCTTGTCCGCCGCACCAAAAGCCGCATAAAAATGTTTCGCTTCGTCGACCGCCGCCGTGGCGCCGGCGAAGGGGAACATGTCCTCGGTCGTCGAAATCACGGCATAGGGTTTGGGCGCCGCCAGTTCGACCCAGTCGGGCACGTCGAGGCCGCCGGAAATGAAGTCCGGAATGCTCTGTTCGGCGTCCTGCGGCCCGACGCTGGCCAGCAGGTGGCTGAAATCGTTGACGTAACAGGCTGTGGCCGCCGCCTGGACGCGGTCGTCGAGCGCGGCGACGTAGGCGGTGACGGTACCGCCGCCCGAGCAGCCGAAGGCGCCGATACGCCGGGCGTCGATCTCGGGCCGCGACGCCAGGTAGTCGATGCCCTGCATGGCGTCCTCGACGAAGTGGCGTGCCACGTGCTCGCCGGTCAGGATGGCAGGCCAGGCGGCGATCGAATGGTCGCCGGTGGCGCGTTCGCCGCGCGAGCGGCCGGTCATGGCGTCGTAATATTCCATGCGCTCGCCTTCGCCGACGATGTCGTAGGCCAGGGCGGCGATGCCGTTCTTCGCCAGGTTGGCCGCGAAGGCGTAGTTGCTGAGCTTGCCGTTATTGCCGTGGCCCGGCGACAGGATGACGGCCGGGAAGGGGCCTTTCCCAACGGGCAGGAACAGGTTGGCCGTGACATGGCGACCCGGCTGGGAGTCGTACATCAGGTTTTCGATACGGAAGCCGTCGCCCTGGATGTGGCCGGTGATTCTGGCATTGAGCGGCACATTGTGCATCGGCGCGCCGATCAGCGCGATGATCCTTGCCTTGACCATCTGTTGCCGCGCACGGGCCTGGTCCGGCGTGGCGATGGCGGCGACGGTCTTTTGCCGGGCGGAAAGCGCCGTTGCGGCCTCGGTGTCCAGCGCCTTGATCAAGGCAGCCCGCGTCGTTTCCGGCGCGTCGGCGGCATGAACCGGCGCGGCCAGCAGGCCCGCGGCGAGGATGGCGGTGAAACGCATGTCGATGGGCTCCCTGTTTTTATGTCTCATACGTTTAGCGCGGATGGGTTCCGTCGGTAGGGGGATTATTGCCCCCACCACCCCGCCCTTCGGGCGCGGTCCCCCTCCCCATTCACATCAGGATGTTCCAACCTCATGTGCCGTTCATGGGGAGGTATGAGCAGGCGTCTTCATACCTCCCCGTGAGCAGTGCGGAAGGTTGGGACGCCGATTGCGAACGGGGAGGGGGACCGCGCCCGAAGGGCGGGGTGGTGGGGCGTTCCGCACAAAATGTGTCACGGCTGTAATTTGCTTGCTTCTGCTCAGACGGGAGCGCTTATGATTGTCGTTAAACGGTAACCGCCACGAGAGCGGTAAAATCAGAGGGAAATGCCATGACGCCGACGCGCCGTTCGATTCTGCTGTCCTCGATTGCCCTGGCCGCCGTTCCCCTGGCCGCGCGGGCGCAACAGACGGCCTCATCATCTTCATCCGCCGCGCCGGCGGCCAAGGCCGGATCGCCCGACGTCGTCGCCGGCATCCCCGTCAATTACGACGAGGCCAAGGTCGGCACCTATACCCTGCCGGACCTGCTGACCGCCAATGACGGTACGAAAATCACCTCGGCCAAGGCCTGGTTCGCCAAGCGCCGGCCGGAACTGGTCAGCCTGTTCGAAACGCAGCAATATGGCAAGGCGCCGGGCAAGCCGGCGGATCTGGCCTTCGAGGTCTACGAAAAGGACGCGCCGGCTTTCGACGGCAAGGCCAAGCGCAAGCAGGTGCGCATCACCTTCGCCAAGGGCAAGGGGCCGGTCCTGAACCTTGTCGTCTACACCCCGGCCGCCGTGACCAAGCCGGTGCCGACCCTGCTGGCCATCAATTTCGGCTCCAATGCCGCCACCGTCGACGATCCAGGTGTGACCCCAGGCGAAGTGTGGAGCGCCAAGGACAAGAAGCGCATTCCTTATGTGCCCGGCGGGCGTAGCTTCGGCCATATCAATCCGGTGCCGCTGCTCGATGCCGGCCTGGGCTTTGCCGCCTTCTGCTACGGCGATGTCGATCCGGACGACCCCGACGGCCTGTCGCAGGGCATTCGCGCCCTGTACCCGAAGCCGGCCGCCGAAGACTGGGGCACGATCTCGGCCTGGGGCTGGGGCATCAGCCGGGTCATCGACTATTTCGAAACCGACCATAGCATCGACGCCAAGCGCGTCGCCATCCACGGCGTGTCGCGCCTGGGCAAGACGGTGATGTGGGCCGGCGCCCACGACACGCGCGTCGCCGCCACCATCGCCTCGTGCTCGGGTGAAGGCGGCGCGGCGCTCAGCCGCCGCAATTACGGTGAGACCATCGCCCACCTGACGGCGCCGACGCGTTATCCGTATCAGTTCGCGATCAATTACGGCAAATATGCCGGCTTCCCTGACACCGCGCCGATGGATGCCCACATGCTGGTGGCGCTGCATGCGCCGCGGCCACTGCTGCTGCAGACCGGCAATACCGACAACTGGTCCGACCCGAAGGGCGAGTTCCTGTCGGCTGTCGCCGCCGGCCCGGTCTACAAGCTGCTGGGCAAGAAGGATCTCGGCACCGATGTCTGGCCCGAGGCCAAGACGCCGATCTATGGCGACCTCAGCTACTACATGCACGACGGCGGCCACGGCACGGTGCCCAGCGACTGGGACATCTACCTGACCTTCCTCAAGACGCACCTGCTGGGAGCCTGAGCATGAAACGCCTTCTGCTGAGCGCCTGCGCCCTGTGGGCGCTGTCTTCGCATGTTTTTGCGCAAGACGCCTTGTTGCAGGGGTTCCAGGCCCCGCCCGACAGCGCCAAGCCGCGCACCTGGTGGCACTGGACCAACGGCAATGTCACCGCCGACGGCATCGACAAGGACCTGGCCTGGATGAAGCGCGTCGGCATCGGCGGCTTCCAGATCGTCGACGTCGCCTCGGGCGGCGGCCAGGTCGTCGAGCCCAAGGTCAATTTCGGCACGCCGGAATGGCTGGGCGCGGTCAAGCACGCCGCCGACAAGGCCAAGACGCTGGACCTGGAAATGTCGATCTTCTCCTCGCCCGGCTGGAGCGAGGCCGGCGGGCCGTGGGTCAAGCCGGAACAGGCGATGAAGCGCCTGGTGTGGTCGGAAACCGACGTGCCGGGCGGCAAGCCGTTTGCCGGCAAGCTTCTCGCGCCGCCGTCCAATGCCGGCTCGGTGCGCGACTCGGGCGGAGAGCAGGGCGGTTTCTACCGCGACCAGGCCGTGCTGGCCTACCGCGTGCCGGCGGCGGCCTCGGTAGCGAAGCCCACCGTCACGTCCAGCGCCGGCGCCATCGATGCGTCGGCCCTGCTCGACGACAGTCTCTCGACCTCGGCCAAGATGACGGTCAACGGCCAGGGTTGGGTACAGTTCGACTATGGCCAGCCTTTCACGGCGCGCGCTTTGTCGATCGGCCAGCGCGGCGGTATTCCGGTGGGCCAGGTGGCGGCGTCGGACGATGGTCAACATTGGCGCACCATCGCCGTGCTGCCGGGACCGCAGGGCTATCACGGCGCCCAGGTGCGTACCTTTGCCTTCCCGGCCGTGACGGCGCGCTATTTCCGCGTCGAATTCGACGGCGCGCCGGTTAAGCCGGCCCAGGTCATCCACTGGGGACCGGTGGTGCCGGCGACCGGTTTCGAGCTGAACGAGCTGAAATTCTTCGCCGACGCCCGCGTCAACCGCTGGGAGGACAAGGGCGCCTTCGGCAGCCTGATGGACGTCTACGAAGGCGTGCCGACACCCGACGCGGCAAAGGACGCGGTGATTGGCGACGTCGTCGATCTGACCGGCAAGATGGACGCCGACGGCACGCTGCACTGGACGCCACCGGCCGGTGACTGGCGCGTCATCCGCTTCGGCGAGGCCGATACCGGCGCCAAGAACCGGCCGTCCGTGCCGGCGGGTTCGGGCCTGGAAGTCGACAAGCTGAATGCCGGTTATGTTGCGCAATATATGAGCGGCTATCTCGACCCGATCCAGCAGGCGGTCGGCACCTTCGGCGACCATCCGTCCTATATGACGATGGATAGCTGGGAAGCCGGCATGCAGAACTGGACCGACGACATGGCGGCCCAGTTCAAGGCGCGCCGTGGCTATGATCCGACGCCCTACCTGCCGGTCCTGGCCGGCCATGTGGTGCAGAGCGGCGAGATCAGTGACCGTTTCCTGTGGGACTTCCGCCGCACGCTGGCCGACATGTTCGCCGACAATTTCTACGGCACCGTGGAAAAGGAAGCCAACAAGCGCGGCTTGAAGACCTATGCCGAAGCCTCCGGCGTGGCGCTGGAAATCCCCGAGGATACGCTGCGCAACAAATCCAAGGTCGACATCCCGATGGCCGAGTTCTGGGTCCACGCCCTGCACCCGGAATCGGAATACTATGTCGACGTGCGCGGCGCGGCTTCGGCCGGCCACGTCTTCGGCAAGCCGATCGTCGCGGCCGAAGCCTTTACCGGCGGCGGTTACGAGAGCCCCTACACGCTGAAGAAGGTCGCCGACTACTGGTTCGCCCAGGGCGTCAACCGGCTGGTCTTCCATTCGACGGCGATCCAGCCGCTGGACACCAAGCCCGGCAACACCATGGTCGGCACGCACCTCAACCGCAACATTACCTGGGCCGAACAGGCGCAGCCGTTCATGACCTATGTGGCGCGCAACGAATACATGTTGCAGCAGGGCCGCTTCGTCGCCGACGTCGCCTACCTGCTGCCCGAAGGCGCGCCGTCGACCCAGCCCTTCTGGGGGCCGGGTGTGCAGCCGGAACTGCCCAAGGGCTACGACTACGACGTGGTCAATACCGACGTTTTGCTGCAGCAAATGACGGTCGGCGAGGACGGCCGCCTCCACCTGCCCAGCGGCATGAGTTATCGCCTGCTGGTCCTGCCGCCGACGGACGAGATGTCGGTGGCCACCGTGCACAAGATCCGCGAGCTGGTCGACGCCGGCGCCTGGATCGTCGGCGGCCGGCCGCGGCACAGCACGGGCCTGACGGGCTTCCCGGCCTCCGACACCGAGGTGCAGGGCGTCGCCGAAGACCTGTGGGGCGGGCTGGACGGCACGACCGCCACCCAGCGCCAGGTCGGCAAGGGCATGGTCAACTGGGGCCTGTCGCTGAGTGAAGTGCTGCAAAAGGCCGGTGTCACGCCCGATGTCGAAACCAGCGCGGCACTCGACGGCGGCGTGGTCTGGCTGCACCGTACGCTCAGTGACGGCGAGCTCTATTACCTGGCCAATCAGAAGGACGCGGCGCAACAGGTCGAGGTGCGCTTCCGCGTCACCGGCTGCGTGCCCGAACTGTGGGACCCGATGACCGGCGAGACCCGGCCGGCAACCTATGCCATCGGCAAGGATACGACGACGGTGACGCTGGACCTGGCCGAACGGCAGTCGGTCTATGTCGTCTTCCGCAAGGCCGCCACCGCGGCGACGGGCGCGGCATCGGTCGCCACAGGCAAGACGATCGCCACGCTGGACGGTCCGTGGACGCTCAGCTTCGTGCCCGGTCCCGGCGCGCCCAGGGCCGGTATCACCTTGCCCAGCCTGACCTCATGGACCACCAATGCCGATCCGGCGATCAAGTACTTCTCCGGCACCGGCGTCTACACGCGGATCATCACCGTCACGCCGGCACAGCTGAAAAGCCATGTCGTGCTCGATCTCGGCAAGGCGCGCGACGTTGCCGAAGTCGTGGTCAACGGGTCGTCGCAGGGCGTCGTTTTCGCGCCGCCCTATGCGGTTGACGTCACCAGGGGCTTGCACGCCGGCAAGAACACGGTCGAAATCCGCATCACCAACGAATGGACCAACCGCATCGCCGGCGACAAGACCTTGCCGCCAGAACAGAAGGTCTTGCCCTCGGCGGCCAATGTGCGCAGCATGTTCCCGTCGGCCGATCTGCCGGAATCGGGCTTGCTCGGACCCGTCGTGTTGAAGTCGGTCCAATAATCAGTCGCCGGGGAGGGCGCGCATGAAGGGAATGAAACGCTGGCTGCTGGCGGCCGCAACGGCCGCGCTCATGGCCGGTTCGGCGCAGGCCGCGACCGTGACCTGGGACAGCCACTCGCTGATGATCGACGGCAAGCGCCAGGTCATCTGGTCCGGCGAGTTCCATCCCTTCCGCCTGCCCGATCCGGCGCGCTGGCGCGACATCTATCAGAAGATGAAGGCGTCCGGCTTCAATACCGTGACGCTCTATTTCGACTGGGGCTATCATTCGCCGGCGCCGGGCGTCTACGACTTCACCGGCGTGCGCGACATGGACAAGGCCATCCAGATGGCCGAGGACGAGGGGCTCTACGTCATCGCCCGGCCGGGGCCGTACGTGAATGCCGAACTGACCATGGGCGGCTTTCCCGGCTACCTGGCGCGCCAGACCGCGGTCGCGCGCACCGACGATCCGGCCTATCTGAAGGAGGCCGACGACTGGCTGTCGCATATCGACGCCATCATCGCCAAACACCAGGTGACGCGCGGCGGCAGGGTCATCCTGTACCAGGTCGAGAACGAACTGTTCGACACCTCGGACACGCACAAGCGCTACATGGATCACCTGATTGCAAAGGTGCGCGGCGACGGTATCGAAGTGGCGCTGTATCACAATTCGCCCAACAGCCTGCCCAACTGGGTGCCCGAGAATGCCGGCACCTATTACAGCGTGGCGCAGAAGGGGCTCGATCTCTACGGCTATGACGGCTATCCCAATGGCGGCTGCGACAACGCCACCGACCCGGGCAAGCCCAAGCCGGTGCCGGACAACGGCATGTGGAGCACCAGCCAGCCGCAGGTGGGCGCGCTGGCCTCGCCGAAGACGCCGGGCTTCGCCGCCGAATACGGCGCCGGCTGGTTCGACTATTGGGGCAGCCAGGGCACCTATGCCTGTACGGCCAAGCGCCTGGGCGGCGGCTATGAGCGCACCTTCTACGGGGCGGACCTGGCCAATGCCATCACCATCCACAGCATCTATATCGCGTTCGGTGGCACGACCTGGGGCTGGATGCCGGCCAGCGTCGTCTATTCGTCCTATGACTATGGCGCGCCGATCGCCGAGGACCGTACGCTGCGCGACAAGGCCTTCACGATGAAGCAGCTGGGCCAGTTCGCCCAGGCGGCGGCGCCCATGCTGACCGATCTGGACAAGGGGGCGGCGCTGTATCCGACCTCGGCCAACGTCAGGCTCTATCACGATGTGAGCCCGGCCGGCGACCTCATCTTCGCCATCCATTCGCCCAGTGACGGTCTGGGCAATGACGCGTTTCAGTATCGGCTGACGACGAAGGACGGCAGCTATCTGATCCCGCAGGCCGGGACGCTGCGGCTGAACGGCCAGGACGCCAAGCTGATGCTGGCCGGCTTCGCGCTGGGCCGGCAGCACCTGGTCTATTCGACCTCGGACCTGCAGACGCAGTTGAGCCAGGGCACGACTGACATCGCCCTGCTGTATGGCCGCGCCGGCGAGGACGGCGAGACCGTGCTGCGCTACAAGATCAAACCCAAGGTCGAGGTTCTGGAAGGCCAGGCGACGCCGGTCTATGACGCGAAGACCGGTGATCTGCGGCTGAACTACGTGCACAAGGGTCTGATCCGCGTGCGCGTTTCCGGCGGCGCTGCGCCGCTTTTGCTGCTGATCGGCGACGATGCGACCGCGCAGCAATTCTGGCGTCAGGATACGGCGGCGGGGCCGCTGCTGGAACGGTCGCCGGCCCTGATCCGTGAGGCGGCGGTCAATGGCGACACCCTCGCCCTGACCGGCGATACCGAAGCCGCGTCGGCTGTCGAGGTCTGGGCGCCGGTCAAGGCGGTGAGCTTCAATGGCGCGCCGCTCAAGGTTACGGCGACCGCCTCGGGTTCGTGGCAAAGCGCGCCGGTGGCCGGACCCGACGCGGTGACTCTGCCCGACCTGATGGCGACGAAGTGGGTGATGCAGGCGGGCTCGCCCGAAGCCGATCCGGCTTTCGACGACAGCCAATGGCGCGTGGCGGACCTGAAGGTCTCGGCGGCGTCGGGCCCGACGCAACCGCCGGCGGGGCAACCGGTGCTGACCATGAGCGACTACGGCTTCCATCACGGTGACGTCTGGTATCGCGGCCGTTTCACCGTGGCGACGGTGCAGAAGGCGCTGGACCTGACCTATGGCGGCGGCGCGGTCGGCCTGGTGCAGGTCTGGCTCGACGGCCGGTTCGTCGGCCAGAACGAACTGCCCGGCGGCTTCACCTATCCCAATATCCCGACCGTCGGCACGGCGCATTTCGACGTCGCCGTGGCGCCGGGTGCGCACGAAATCTCGGTCATGGTGCGCAACATGTCGCACAACTGGGACCTGTTCGCCAATGAGGAGCACAAGGAGGGCCGGGGCCTGATCGCGGCCTCGCTGAGCCCCGACGCGACGCAGCGCTTCACCACGCCCATTGCCTGGAAGATCATGGGCCAGGGCGAGACCATGGATCCGGTGCGCGGGCCGTTGAACGCCGGCGGGTCGTATGGCGAGCTGAACGGCTGGCACCTGCCGGAATTCAAGGACGCCGGCTGGACGGCCGTCGCAGCCGATGTCGCGCCGCCTCTGCCCGGCACCTACTGGCTGCGCAGCCATGTCGCGCTTGACCTGCCCAGGGGCCACGACGTGCAACTGGGCCTGGCCATCGGCGATACGTCGAAGCCGAAGTCCGACCATGACACGCGAGCGCTGATCTACGTCAACGGCTGGCACATCGGCAACTTCGTCGCCAATGTCGGCCCGCAGCGCGTCTTCGTCATTCCGCCCGGCCTGTTGAACCCGAACGGCGACAATGTCATAGCCTTGGCGGTGACGACCGATGGCAAGCCTGGCAACGCGCTGGAGCCGGTCAGGCTGGTCAACCTGCATACGGTCCGGGGCGGTGTGAATTAAGAGGCTTGGCCAATTTCCCACATTATGGCACAAGTCGCCTGACAATTTCGATAAGAAGAGGAAAGCACATGGGCAAATTCCGTTACGGGCTGGCTTTGGCCGCCGTTCTCAGCCTGGCCGGCATGGCACCTACCGGTGGGGCCCAGGCCCAGGATCACACCAAGCTGGCGCCGGGCGTGCCGCTGCCGCCCCCCGCCGCCGGGCAGGACAAGCCGGCTGCCTTCGCCACCATCGCGCCCTATCGTTATGATGACGTGCTGTGGGAAAACGACCGCACCGCGCACCGCATCTACGGCAAGGTGCTGGAACAGGCCGAGCCGCCGTCGTCCTCGGGCATCGACGCGTGGGGCAAGAACGTGCGCTGGCCGTTCATGGAGCGCCAGCTGCACGGCGGCGACCAGCACCAGTACCACGGCGAAGGCCTCGACTTCTACGACGTCAACACCTTCCGCGGTATGGGCGGCCTGGGCATCTGGTTCGACAACAAGCTGTGGGTGTCGCGCAACTACGTCAAGGCGCGCATCCTGAATCCTGGTCCGAAGGAAGCCTCGTTCGAGGTCGATTACGCGCCGTGGCCGGTCGATGTCGACCGCAAGGTTTGGGAAACGCGCAAGTTCACCCTGCCGATGGGTACCAACTTCACACGTATGGTCTCGACCATCAGCTCGGACAAGCCGGGCGAGATGATGGTCGGTATCGGCATTTCCAAGCATCCGACGACCTCGGAAAACGGCACCTTCGAAGCCGACAAGACGACCGGCCGCTTCATCTGGTGGGGCCCGGAAGTGCCGAACAAGGGCACGATGGGCGTCGCCGTGCTGATCGATCCGGCGCAGATCGTCGACGTCAAGCCGGACGCCGACAACTACCTGGTTTTGGTCAAGGTCACGCCGGGCAAGCCGTTTGTCTATTATGCCGGTTCGGCATGGTCGAAGGGACTGGACTTCCACACCAAGGCCGATTGGGACGCCTATGTGAAGGCGGCGCCGACGGACTTCGACCCGACGCATTAAGCGGGAAGGGCGGTGACGTCTCTCCTCCCCATCGTGTTACGATGGGGAGGTGGCGCGGCGCTTGCCCGTAGGGCAAAGTCCGCGACGGAGGGGTCACTTGCTGACGCCAACGGTTACGCTGACGACAGCAAGTGACCCCTCCGTCGTCGACTAGCGCTTCGCGCGTCGCGCCGACACCTCCCCATTTTAACAAAATGGGGAGGAGGGAGTCAGGTCGTCAGTCGCAATAGTTTCACCCCGTGCTTCGGCACATCGGCGGTGACGATGTCTTCCGCTATGCCCAGATCCTGACGCGCCCACAGGTCGCGGACCTTGGCGGCCTTTAGTCGCAACCGGCTCAAATCGAAGCGGAAGGTCCCATCCTTGTCGGCGGTATTGAAGATCGCCAGATAGTGCGCGCCTTTTTGCGCAGCATCGGCCGTCCAGATACTCCAGCCGTCGGCCAGAAAATGCGGTTGGTTATGGCCGGAGCGTTGATTGATCGCCAGCACCTCGTCATTGGTCAGCAGGTCGAGCGTCCACGCATCGAGGCTGCGCAGGTCCCCGCCCATGATCAGCGGCGAACGCGCCATGCACCACAGCGACATCAGGGTCTGCTGTTCGTCGCGCGTGAACCGGGTGTCGCTCTGCCCCAGGCGCAGCTTGCCCAGCGGCAGCATGTCGGCGTCGGGCCAGGCACCCGGCCGGCGATGGTCGTTCCAGTTTTCCAACCGTGTGAACTGTGCCTTGAGCAGCGGCCAGTCGTCCCAGAAGTCGTCGCTGATCCGCCACATCTGGGCGTACTTCGCCACATGGTCGGCGCGCGGCACCGGCGTCTCGCCGGGCGACAGGGACAGGATGATCGGCCGGCCCGACGCGACGATGGCCTTGTGCGCCGCCTCGATCTCCGGCGCGTGGGCATCGTAGGGCCGGCTCATATCGTCCATCTTGACGAAGTCGACGCCCCATGAGGCCAGCAAGGCAAAGACGCTGTCGTAATAGGCCTGGGCGCCGGGCTTGCCCATGTCGACGCCGTACATGTCCGGGTTCCACGGGCAGGTGCTGTGGATATCGGCGATATCGGCGGCGCGGACGTGCATGCCCAGCACCGGCAGATTGCGCTCGACCGCCAGGCGCGGGATGCCGCGCATCAGGTGGACGCCGAACTTCAGGCCCAGCTTATGGATCTGATCGGCGATCGGCTTGAAGCCCTGGCCATTGACGCTTGACGGAAAGCGGTTGGGCGCCGGCAAGAGCCGGCCGTAACCGTCCATCTCCGGCACCGGGTGCTTGGCATAGTCGAAGCCGGTGGCGCCGCCCTCGTACCACTGGATGTCGATGGTGAAGACGTCATAGCCGTGCGGCCGGAGCTTGTCGGCCATGATCCGCGCGACGTCCAGCGCCTGGGCCTCGGTGATCGTCGTGGCGAAGCTGTCCCAGCTGTTCCAGCCCATGGGCGGGGTAGGGGCGAGCAGAGCGGACTTTGCTGCGGGTTTTGCTGCGGCCTGGGTAGCGCCCAGAAGGCCCAGGCCTGCGGTAGCGGCTATCAGGCCGCGGCGGTTAAGCGACATGGGTTTGCTCCCGGATCAGGCGCGCTTCGTAGACCGCCGCCCACTGGTCGCGGTGGCCCTCGAAGCGCACGGTGATCCTGCCCTTGCCCTGGGTCATCGTTTCCGGGACCTTATATGTCTGGACATTGTAGGTGTTCGAGCGCGGCCCGCTCAGGGTTTCATGCGCCAGGACCTGGCCGTCGACCATGATGTCGAAGCTCTTGTTGCGCGCGCTGCCGTCATAGGTGACCTGCAGCAAAAGCGGGCCGGATGCGGTCGCCAGGTCGAACTGGAAGTAGCCGTTATTGACCATGCGGTTGCGCACGGTGAGATTGCCGGTGTCGACCGTATTGGGCGTGCCTTTGAAATTGTGGTCGGCCTCGGGCTGCTGTTCGCCCAGCCGCATGACGTCGACCGTGCGGGCGCGGATGTCGGCACGGGCCTGAGCGTCAGCGGCATATTTCGCCTCGACGACCGGCCATTCGGCGGCGGTGAAGCGCCGGAAATAGACCGCGGTACGGTTGTGATGCTGCGCCATGAACGGCCGCAGCATAAGTTTCTCCGGACGACTGTGTTCGGCCAGGGTGAAGCTCTGGTCGCCGGCGGTCTTGACCAGCACGCCGTCGTTCGACGTGTTGACGATGACCGGGTCGAAACTGTCCCACGGCTGCGATGCCGGGCCGAGATCGGCGGCCAGGACCAGGGGCCCCGACAGGTAGGCGACCAGACGGTCGTCGTCGGGCATGGTTTCCGAATAGACCGGCATGGGCAGGGTCAGCGCCACGACATCGCCGGCCTTCAGGCGCAGCGGCAGGTAGCCGTCCCGGGGCGCCGTCGTCACCGCCTTGCCGTTGAGCGTGGCGGTGGCCGATTTGCACCATCCGGGGATGCGCAAGGCGACGTCGACCGGCTTTGGCGCCTTCGTGGCGCGCAGGGTCACCGTGTCCTTGTAGGGATAACCCGTCTCCAGATCGAGGACGACGCCCTTTTCGCGCCAGTCAAGCGTCGACGGATAGAACAGGTTGACGACGACCTTGTCACCAGTCTTCCACCATACGCTGTCGCCGTGCTTGGCGTGGTTCTCCATGCCGGTGCCGTGGCAGCACCACCAGTCATTGTCCGGCGTCGAATGCACGCGCGCGAAGCCCGAGGCCAGCGGCGAGAAATAGGTGAACATCCCCGTGTCGGGATCCTGCTGCGACAGGATGTGGTTGAGGTGGGCGCGTTCGTAGAAATCGAAATAGCGCGCCTCGCCCGTCCAGCCGTAGAGGTGCCGCGTCAGTTTCAGCATGTTGTAGCTGTTGCAGCATTCGCAGGTTTGCTGCGACAGCTTGTCGGCCAGTTTGCGCGGCGGCCCGAAGTGCTCGTACTCCGAATTGCCGCCGATGACGTAGCTGTGGTCCTTGGTCACCGTCTCCCAGAAGAACATCGCGGTCTTGGCATGCTCGGGGTTCGGATCGACCTCGTAGGTCCGCGCCAGGCCGATCAGCTTGGGGATCTGGGTATTGGCGTGCTTGCCGGCCAGGTCGTCGCGGCCCTGGCTCAACGGATCGAGGATGTCGCGGTGACGGACGCGCAGCGCCAGGTCCAGCCAGCGCCGGTCACCCGTGCGGGCGTAGAGTTCGGCATAGGTCTCACTGATGCCGCCGTGCTCGATGCTCAGGATCTTCTGCACCTGGGCGTCGTCGAGCGCCTCGAAGACCGAGCCGAGATAGCCGGCCAGGCCGATGGCGACCTGCAACGACTGGGCGTCGTTGCAATACTGATGGGCGTCCAGCGCGCCGGCCATCACCTTGTGATAGGTGTAGATCGGCACCCAACCGCCGTTCAGCCCGCCGGCGGTGTCAATCTTGCCGGCCTTCAGCTCTTCGTAGACGACCTTGCCGTCGATGGTCTTGCCTTCGCGATCGACCGTGGTGCCGCCGGCATAGCCGTCGCCGTTTTTCGCCTGGCACGCCGCCAGTGCCTGCGTGACATAGAGCGCGCGGGCTTTGAACTCCGGCTTGCCGGTCTGGGCATACATCAGCGCCACGGCCGACTGGTAGTGGCCCAGGCTGTGGCCGGCGATGCCGCGCGCTTCCCAGCCGCCATAGACCGGCGCCTTGGGTTCCAGCCCGGCACCGGCGTGGAAATTGTGCAGCAGGCGGTCGGCATCGACCGACAGCAGGTAGGTCTGGTTGGTCTCGACCATGGACAGGAAAAGCGACGGCTTCAACCGCACCTGGGCGAGCGGAAAGGGCGCGATCTTCGTCACCGGCGCCGCCTTTGTAACGGGCGCGTTCTGGGCCGCGACGCGCGCCGCAAGCCCGGCGCCGGCTAAACCTGCGGTCATCAGCAGCGCCGAACGGCGAGACAATTTCGGCATGGCGGTTCCTCGGATTTTTTATCGTTCAGGCGTAGCGCGCCGGCGCGTCGGCGTCAATAAACTCAGACAATTGTGAGGCGCCGCTTATGGTAACCGCCGTGTTCGAAATGTGGCGAGTTGCTTTCCGGCCTGTGCGGCGACTGTGTCAGCCGTGAATGACAACGCTGGCGAAAGGCCGCCGACTCACCCGGCTGAACGCGTCCAAAGGCTTGACCTATATATGAAAGTTATTTCACAGATAAATCGCCGTAAGCGCGACTGATTTGTCTACCGGTGTCATTATTTGCAACTGGAATTATAAGTATTACAATCGGTCGATGAATTATCGTACAAACGATTGCCGGGCCGCATTGTTGCGACATTTATGTAACGCGAAGCCAAAAGTCGCTGAAAAAGCAAAAGGTCTGACCTAGAGCAAAATTGACAGCGTTATCATGCAGTGTTACGGCTTTTTCATATTCGGACTGGTATCGCTAACATAACTGCGATAAATTGGCCGGATGCAAGGGCGGCGAATCGACAGATCGTGGTTCTTTCAGTAGCGGTTTACGGCCAAAGGCCGGAACCGAAACAGAGTAGCGTACAACAACTTATAAGAGTTGGGACGGATGAAGCCGGCGCGTGCCGGGCCGTTCCGCAGGGAATGTAAACGCTGAGGGTCAAACCCCAGGCGAAAAATCGAAAAAGGCTTTCATGTTGCGGGGTTTCCGGCCCTTCGCGACGGGGAGAAAGTGCGTCCGTAAAGTTGGCGTGCCCGTAACTGTGGCCAAAACACAGGCGGGAACGTGGGCGGGGCGTGGGATTCCGGCTGGATCACGTTGGGAGGATTTCAGATGAATATGAGAGTAACCGGCAAGAACGCTAAGGGCCTGCTGCGCCATGCGATTCTCGGTGGTGTGTCGACATTGGCGATCGTCGCCCTGGCCGGACCGGCCATGGCGCAGGAAGCCACGAGCGCCGCGCCCACAGCGGCAAAGGACGATTCCACTGTGGTCGTCGTGACGGGCATCCGCGGATCGCTGCAGCGCGCGATGAATATCAAGAAGAACGCCACCGGCGTCGTCGACGCCATTTCGGCGGAAGACATCGGCAAATACCCGGACACCAACCTGGCCGAGTCGGTCCAGCGCATTCCGGGCGTGTCGATCAACCGCGTCAACGGTGAAGGTGCCAACGTCACGGTCCGCGGTTTCGGTCCGGGCTACAACCTGGTCACGCTGAACGGCCGCGTCATGCCGACCGCCAAGACGGCGGTCGTGTCGGGTGACGACAACTCCGACGGCAACCAGTCCGACGGCCGTTCGTTCGACTTCTCGAACATCGCCTCCGACGGCATCAGCGGCTTCGAGGTCTTCAAGACCGGTAACGCCGCCATGCAATCGGGCGGCATCGGCGCCACGCTCGACGTGCAGACCCTGCGTCCGCTGAACCAAAAGGGTTCGCGCGGCTCGCTGACCATCAAGGGCCTGTCCGACGACGGCGTCCATGAAGGCAAGAAGCTCACGCCGGAAATCTCCGGCGCCTATAGCTGGTCCAACGACGCGCGCAACTTCGGTGTGTCCTTGTTCGGCTCCTATTCCGAAGACGACACGGCTAACCGCTCGGCGACGTCCAACGACTGGAAGATCGTCAAGTACAGCGACTTCCTGGCGGCCGGCGGCAACAATGTCAGCGCCGCGACGGTGATCACCAATGCGCCGAGCAATCCGAACCAGCTGATCGCCTTCCCGAATGACAGCCGCCTGCACTACGCCGAAGACCACCGCGAGCGCACCAACGTGGCGGCCACCGTGCAATGGAAGCCGCAGGAAAACCTGTTGCTGACCCTGGACGGCCTGTATATCGACAACAAGTCGAGCGAAGCGCGTAACGACCAGACCCTGTGGTTCAACAAGCCCTTCGATCAGGTGACCTTCGACGGCAATTCGGTCATCGATACGGCCGTCAAGCTGCATGAAACCGAAAACTCGCCGCACGACTTCGACTGGGAACAGCAGCAGCGCGCGGTCGAGGACAAGCTGAGCTCGATCGGCTTCAACGCCAAGTGGGACGTCAACGACCACCTCACCCTGAACTTCGATGGCCACTCCTCCGAATCCAAGAGCCTGCCGGACAATCCGAACGGCACCTCTTCGACGCAGATTTCGTTCGGCGCGCCGGTGGCGACGTCGCACGGCGTCGACTGGACCAGCGGCGTGCCGGTGCAGACCTCGACCATCAACGATGCCACGCTCGGCAACAATGACGGCAAGCTGGATATCGGCGACCTCGGTTCGCAGCCGGGCCGCACCACGACGGTGACCCAGACGGACAAGGTCGACGAAGCCCGCTTCTATGGCTCCTGGCACATGGACAACGGCAGCCACTTCGACTTCGGCGCCGGCTATCGCCGCAACCTGATGGGCCAGTCGACGGCTTCGACCAGCCAGACCCTCGGCGACTGGGGCCTGAACCACGTCGGCGACATCCAGAAGTACGCCGGCAACCTGGTCCACAGCTTCTGCATGGGCTGCCTGTTCGACGATCTCGATATCGGCAGCAACGCCAATATCGCCTTCCGCGGCAATGCGATCGACATCTACAACGCCCTGTCCGCGGCCTACAGCGCCCCGGGTGGTCTGGGTGGCGCCGCCGGCTCACCGCCGACCAACGGCGCGGGTTCGAGCAGCACGGTCGAGGAAACCGTCCTGTCCGCCTACATTCAGTACTCCACCAAGTTCGAATTCATGAACTTCCCGGCGGACCTGAATGCCGGCGTGCGCTTCGAATCGACCAAGGTTGACTCCAAGACCGACCAGCTGGTGCCGACCGCCTTCCTGTGGCAAGGCAACAACGACTGGAAGGCCATCACCGGCACGGCTTCGGCTTCGCTGGCGGCCAAGGGCAAGTATGACAACGTCCTGCCGAACCTCGACATCGGCGTTCACTTCACCGACGACCTGATCGGCCGGGCCTCGTTCTCGACGACCATCGCGCGTCCGGGCCTGGGCAACCTGCTGTCGGCGACGTCCTACAACACGCCGAACGATCCGACCGTTCTCGGGGCTCACGCCACGGGGTCGACCGGCAATCCCGGCCTGCTGCCGCTGTCGTCCAACAATATCGACTTCTCGCTGGAATGGTACTACGGCAAGAACGACTACGTTTCGGCCGGCTTCTACCACAAGAACGTCAACAACTTCATCGGTACGGGTACGACGAACGGCGCGCTGTTCGGCCTGCGTGACCCGTCCTCCGGTGCGGCGGGCACCCGTTCGGGTGATGGCCTCGCGGCCGTCAAGGCTCTGGGCGCCAACCAGTCCGACTCGAACATCTTCGCCATGTCGGCCCTCATCGACCACTATGAGAGCCTCGGTCAGCCGGAAGCCACGGCCATCACCTCGGCCCGCACCGACTTCACGGCGCATATGAGCACCACCAGCCCGGGCGACCTCGATACCAACTACTATAACGGCATCGAAAGCGCCTACGACATCACGGCCAACTCGGCGGATCCGCTGTTCAACTTCGTCATCTCGCAGCCGATCAACAACCGCGCCGCCGAGATCTACGGCTTCGAATTCGCTGGTCAGCACTTCTTCAGCGATACCGGCTTCGGCGTCAGCTACAGCCTGACGACGGTGAAGGGCAATGTCGGCTTCGACAACGGTGCCGATCCCAATGCCAACCAGTTCGCCCTGCTGGGTCTGAGCGATACCTACAACATCACGGCCATCTACGAAAAGTACGGCTGGTCGGGCCGCCTGTCCTACAACTGGCGCGACAAGTACCTGCTCAGCAACAACCGGGGTGACGGCTACGGCAACCCGACCTATGTGGCGCCGTTCGGCCAGCTCGACCTCGCGGTCGACTACCAGATCACGCCGCACCTCTCGATCAACTTCGAAGGTCTGAACCTGACCAAGGAGCATCTGCGCGAATACGGCCGTACCGAGGTCGAGCTGTTCTTCGCTCAGGAACTTGACACGCGCTACCAAGTGGGTCTGCGTTACAAGTTCTGATCCGTTACTCACGCGAACGGTTGATCCGTTCGATGGGGGGAGGGGCCGCGCTCAGTCGCGGCCCTTTCTTTCCGCTTATCTTACCAGGTTGTGCATGCCCAATTCCGTCCGTCTCGACAATGTCGACCACCACGATCTGAAATATACGCCCCGCCATGGCGTGGCCTTCGGCGACGCCGTCAATCAGGTCCTGGTCCTGCCGTCCGAATTCACCGAACTGGCGCGCGAATATCCGATCCTGTTCCGCCGTCATGACGACGGCAGCTTTTACGCGGTCGCCCTGCTGGGGCTGGATCGCGACGAAAATCTTTTTCTGGACGGCGAACGCTGGAACGCCCGCTACGTCCCCGCCATGCGGGCGCGCGGGCCGTTTTCCATCGCCCTGACGGGCCAGCCGGGCGACGCCGGCCACGACGCCCTGATCCACGCCGACCTCGACGATCCGCGCCTCGGCCGCGGCGCAGGCGAGCCTCTGTTCCGCACCCACGGCGGCAACGCCCCCGCGCTTGAGCAGGTCACGCAGATCCTGCGCACCATTCATCAGGGCAAGATCGCCGGCGCGGTCCTGTTCAGCGCCCTGGCGGCCGAGGGGCTGGTCGCGCCGCTCAATATCGACATCCAGTCCGAAGGCGGCGGTGGCTATCATATCGGCGACGTCTTTTCGGTCAGCCGGGACGCGCTGGCGGCGCTCGATGGCGCGGCTTTGCAAAGATTGAACGCGGCCGGTTTCCTGGCGCCGGCCTTCATGGTCCTGGCTTCGCTCGGCAATCTGCAGCGATTGATCGAACTGAAGAACCAGAAGCGCGCGGTCATGGCGTGACATGAAACGGACCCGGGTCGTGACCGGCGTCGCGCCGGATAAAATTCCCTATGACGATATCGTCGCCGAACCGGCGGCGGTGGTCTTCAAGGGGCTGGCGGGCGACTGGCCGCTGGTCCGGGCGGGGCTGACCTCGGCCCGGACGGCGATGGACTATCTGAAAGGCTTCTATCAGGGACGGCCGGTCACCGCCTTTACCGGCGCGCCTGAGATCGACGGGCGCTTTTTCTATAATGCCGACGTCAGCGGCATGAACTTCGCGGCGCGCCGCCACGACCTGAACGAGATCTTCGACGGCCTGCTGGCGCATCTCGACGATCCGCGGCCGCCGTCGTTCTATATCGGCTCGACCGATCTCGACCTCTACCTGCCCGGTCTGCGCGGCGAGAACGACCTCGTGCTGAACAACGACATGTTCGTCCGCAATCCGCCGCTGGTCAGCATCTGGATCGGCAACCGCACCACGGCGACGGCGCATTTCGACGAGACGCCCAACCTGGCGGTCTGCGTTGCCGGGCAGCGGCGCTTTACCCTGTTTCCGCCGGATCAGGTCGCCAACCTTTATCCCGGTCCGCTGGAGCCGACCCCCGGCGGCCAGACGATCAGCATGGTCGATTTCAAGGCGCCGGATTTCGCACGCTTTCCCGACTTTCAAAAGGCCCTGGACGCCGCCGAGGTCGCCGATCTGGAACCCGGCGACGTGCTCTACTATCCGGCCATGTGGTGGCACCATGTCGAGGCGCTGGCGCCGTTCAATATCCTGATCAATTACTGGTGGCGGCGTTCGCCGGCCTTTATGGACACGCCGATGAATACGCTGCTGCATGGCCTGTTGAGCCTGCGCGACCGGCCGCCATCCGAGAAGGCGGCCTGGCGCGCCCTGTTCGAACACTATGTCTTCGGCGACGCCGAGGCGGCCGGCCGGCACCTGCCGGAGCCGGCGCGCGGGCCGCTGGGGACGATGGACGAGATGAAGGCGCGGCGGCTGCGCGCCATGCTGCTCAGCCGGCTCAATCGATAAAAAAAATGAAAAGAGGGAAGGGATGGAACAGGTCGTAAAGAAGGTGGTGATCGCCGGCGGCGGCACGGCCGGCTGGTGCGCCGCGGCCGCGCTCGGCAAACACCTGGGACCGCTGGTCGACATCACCCTGGTCGAGTCGGAAGCGATCGGCATCGTCGGGGTCGGCGAAGCGACGGTCCGCACCATCCTGACCTTTCACGAATTCCTCGGCATCAACGAGCCGGAATTCCTGCACGCCACCAATGCCACCATCAAGCTGGGCATCGCCTTCACCAACTGGGCGCGCCAGGGCGATTATTACTTCCATGCCTTCGGCGTCATCGGCCGCTCGATGTGGCTGTCCCACTTCTACCATATCTGGCTGCAGGCGCGGTCCGAGGGCCTGGTCGACAGCTTCTCCGACTATTGCTTCGAGCTCAAGGCCGCCGAGGCCGACCGCTTCGCCACCGATCGCTCGCAGCTCAACTATGCCTACCATTTCGACACCTGGCTCTACGGCAAATACCTGCGCCAGCTCTGCGAGGGTTGGGGCGTCCGGCGCGTCGAAGGCAAGATCGACCAGGTCAACCAGAACCCGGAGACCGGCTACATCACCGGCCTGGTCATGGAGTCGGGCCAGGTCATCGAGGGCGACCTGTTCATCGACTGCACCGGCCTGCGCGGCCTGCTGATCGAACAGACGCTGAAGACCGGCTACGAGGACTGGAACCAGTGGCTGGCCAATGACAGCGCGCTGGCCTGCCATACCGCCTCCGTCGGCCGCCTGCATCCCTATACCGAGGCGATCGCCCACGGCGACGGCTGGCGCTGGCGCATTCCGTTGCAGAACCGCGTCGGCAACGGCCTGGTCTACAGCAGCCAGACCCTGCCCGACGACCAGGCGATGGATCGTTTCCTGGGCCTGCTGGAGGCCGAGCCTTTCCGCGAACCGCACCTGATCCGTTTCCGCACCGGCCAGCGGCGCAAGGTGTGGAACAAGAACTGCATCGCCTTCGGCCTGGCCTCGGGTTTCATCGAGCCGCTGGAATCGACCAATATCCACCTGATGCAGACGGGCGTGACTCGCCTGGTGCAGATGTTCCCGTTCGGCGGTATTACCGATGCGGTGGTCGACCGCTTCAACGCCGTGACGCGCATCGAGGTCGAAAACATCCGCGACTTCGTCATCATGCACTACAAGCTGACCGAACGCGACGACACGGATTACTGGGTCGGCCGCCGGGACATGTCGGTGCCCGACACCCTGGCGCAGCGCCTGGAGCTGTTCCGCGAGTCCGGCCACGCCTACCAGGCGCCGGAGGAGGTCTTCCGCACCGATTCCTGGCTGCAGGTCATGCTGGGCCAGCGTTTCGAGCCCAAGGGCTGGCATCCGTTCGGCAAGCTGATGACGCGCGAGCAGATGACCATGGCGCTGGGCGGCATTCGCAGCAACATCACCCGCGCGGTCGACGGACTGCCGGAACACAAGGCCTTCCTCGAAGGCTATTCGGCGGGAGGGCTGCGCGCATGACCGGAACCCAGATCAGACGCGTCATCGTCGCCGGGGGCGGCACCGCCGGGTGGTCGGCGGCCGCGGCGCTCAGCCACATCCTGGGCGGCCTGCTCGACATCACCCTGGTCGAGTCGGACGAGATCGGCATCGTCGGCGTGGGTGAATCGACGATCCCGACGGTGACGCGCTTCCACCAGATCCTCGACATCGAGGAACGCGATTTCCTGCGCGCCACCAATGCCACCTTCAAGCTGGGCATCGCCTTCGAAAACTGGGGCCGCGACGGCGACCGCTACATCCACGCCTTCGGCGAGGCCGGACCGTCGACCTGGGTGGCGCCGTTCCATCACATCTGGTTGCAGGCGCGCGCCGAAGGGATGGCCGACGATCTGCCGGCCTACAGCCTGGAAGCCACGGCGGCGATGGCCGGGAAATACCAGGCCGGCGCCGGCCTCAGCTATGCCTATCATCTCGACGCCGGCCTGTACGGCCGCTTCCTGCGCGCGCGCAGCGAGGCTAAAGGCGTGCGCCGCGTCGAAGGCAGGATTGCCCGCGTGGAACAGAATGCCGAGACCGGCTTCATCACGGCGCTGGTCATGGAATCGGGCGCGAAGGTCGAAGGCGACCTGTTCATCGACTGTACCGGTTTCCGCGGCCTGCTGATCGAGGAGACCTTGAAAACCGGGTGGATCGACTGGGGCCACTGGCTACCGACCGACCGCGCGGTGGTGGTGCAGACCGAAAGTCACGGGCCGCTTTTGCCCTATACCCGCGCCATCGCCCATGATGCCGGCTGGCGCTGGCGCATCCCCTTACAGAACCGCGTCGGCAACGGGCTCGTCTATGCCAGCCGCTATCTCGACGACGATACGGCGCGCGAACGGCTGGTTAAGGCCATGGACGCGCCGATGGTCACCGAACCAAGGCTGATCCCCTATGCCACCGGCCAGCGCCGTCGGATGTGGAACAAGAATTGCGTCGCGCTCGGCCTGTCGTCCGGCTTCATCGAGCCGCTGGAATCGACCAGCATCCACCTGATCCAGGCCGGTATCACCCGCCTGGCCCAGCTCTTTCCCTACGATGGCATCAGTGAGGCCCTGGCCGACCGGTATAACGGCATGGCCCAGACCGAACTCGAAGGCGTGCGCGATTTCGTCATCCTGCACTACAAGCTCAACGAACGTCCCGAGGCGTTCTGGCGCGAACGGAGGGACAGCGACGTGCCGGACAGCCTGGCCGAACGCATGGCGCTGTTCGCCGAAGGCGCCGTCGCCTACCAGACGGCGGACGACCTGTTTCGCGTCGATTCCTGGTTGCAGGTCATGATGGGGCAGGGCGTGACGCCGAAGGCCTGGCACCTGGTCGGCAAGCTGATCGACCGGCAGAAGCGGACCGCCACGCTGGAGGGATTGAAGGCCGAGATTGCCCGGTCCGTCGCCGCCATGCCGCCGCAGGACGCTTTCCTGGCGCGTTACCTGGCCAGGGAAACGGCCTAGAGGCCGTTCCGGCCCATACAGATCCTATACGAAACCTATATGCGCCCCGGGTCAGTCTATACACCCGGCATATGCCTTTGCGACTAAACGGATAATCCGGAAAAGTCACGGAGGCTCTCCCATGAGCTATGTCTATCTCGCCGGCGGCGTGGCGTTCTTCGCCCTGTCCGCCGCCTTCGTCGTGGTCTGCGAACGCCTGCAAAGGAGCGGATCATGACCGAACTCTATATCGGCGCGGCCGTCGTGGTCGTGGCGCTGGCGGCCTACCTGCTGGTGGCCCTCGTCAAACCCGAAATCTTTCCCTAAATCGAGAAACGACAATGTCTGGTTTCCTTACGGGCAACAGCTGGCTTCAGCTTGCCCTCTACATGGCCGTGTTCGTCGCCTGCGTCGTGCCGATGGGCGGCTTCATGGCCCGCGTCTTCCAGGGGCAAAAAACCTTTCTCAGCCCCGTCCTGGGCTGGGTGGAACGGCTGATCTACGACCTGGCCGGCATCAAGCCGGACAAGGACATGAAGTGGCAGGAATACGCCCTGGCGATCCTGCTGTTCTCCGCCGCCAGCTTCGCGGTGCTGTTCTTCATCCTGCTGTACCAGAACGCCCTGCCGCTCAATCCGCAGAAGTTCCCCGGCCTGTCGCCGGACCTGTCGTTCAACACGGCGGTCAGCTTCATCACCAATACCAACTGGCAGTCCTATGCCGGTGAAACGACGATGAGCTATTTCAGCCAGATGGCCGGGCTGACGGTGCAGAACTTCCTCACCCCCGCCGAAGGGCTGGCGGTGATGGTCGCCTTCATCCGTGGCCTGACGCGCAAGCAGGCCGCCGGCATCGGCAACTTCTGGGTCGATATGGTCCGCACCAATCTCTACATCCTGCTGCCGTTGTCGCTGGTCTTCGCCGTGATCCTTGGCGCCTCGGGTGTCGTCCAGACCCTGGAGCCCTACGTCACCGCCCATACCCTGCAAGGCGCGGACCAGACGATCGCCATGGGACCGGTCGCGTCCCAGGAAGCCATCAAGATGCTGGGCACCAACGGCGGCGGTTTCTTCAACGCCAATTCGGCGCACCCGTTCGAAAACCCGACACCGCTGACCAACATGCTCGAAATCCTGGGCCTGATGCTGATCCCGGCGGCGTCGTGCTACGCCTTCGGCGTCATGGTCGGCGACAAGCGGCAGGGCTGGGCGATCTTCGCCGCCATGACCGTCATCTTCGTGCCGCTGATGCTGTTCTGCGTGGCGATGGAGCAGGGCGGTAACCCGCACTTCGCGGCGCTGCATGTCGACCAGATGGCCAGCCATCTCCAGGCCGGCGGCAATATGGAAGGCAAGGAGACCCGCTTCGGCATCACCGCGTCTGGCCTGTTCGCCGCGGCGACCACCGCCGTGTCGTGCGGCGCCGTCAATGCCATGCACGACAGCTTCACGCCGCTGGGCGGTTTCGTGCCGCTGCTGCTGATGAAGTTCGGCGAAGTCATCTATGGCGGTGACGGGTCGGGCCTCTACGGCATGCTGATCATGGTCATCATCACCGTCTTCATCGCAGGTCTGATGGTCGGCCGCACGCCGGAATATCTCGGTAAGAAGATCCAGAGCTTCGAGATCAAGATGGCCGCCGTCGCCATGCTGGCGCCCTGCCTGTTCGTGCTGATCGGCACGGCCGTGGCGGTGCTGACCAAGGACGGCCAGGCGGGCATCGAAAACCCGGGCGCCCAGGGGTTCACCGAAATCCTCTACGCCTTCACCTCGGCGACCAACAATAATGGCTCGGCCTTTGCCGGCCTCAGCGCCAACACGCCGTTCTACAATACGGCGCTCGGCATCTGCATGCTGTTCGGCCGCTACTGGATCGCCATCCCCGTGCTGGCCATCGCCGGCTCGCTGGCCGCCAAGAAAACCGTGCCGACCTCCGCCGGCACCCTGCCGACCCACAATGCGCTGTTCATCGCCTGCCTGGTCGGTGTCGTCATCATTGTCGGCGTCCTGACCTACGCGCCCACCCTGGCGCTCGGCCCGGTCGTCGAATATTTCCATATGATCAAGGGCTAAGTCATGGCCACTCAAGTAAAGAAATCGGGCCTCTTCGAAGGCGCCGACATGGGCTCGGTGCTCAAGAACACCGTCCTGCGGCTGAGCCCGCTGTATCAACTGCGCAATCCGGTGATGTTCCTGGTCTTCATCGGCTCGGTGGTCACCACGGTGATCTTCGCGGTGATGCTGGTCGATCCGCACGCCCTGGTCGGCGGCAACCAGCCCGTCTGGTTCGTCGGCTGGACTACCTTCTGGCTGTGGTTCACCCTGCTCTTCGCCAACTTCGCCGAGGCCATCGCCGAGGGGAAAGGCAAGGCCCAGGCGGACTCGCTTAAAAAGGCTCGCCGCGACGTCTCGGCCAAGAAGCTGAACAAGCTCGGCGACCGCAGCAAGTTCGCCTCGGTCCCGGCCAACAGCCTGCGCAAGGGCGACATCATCGTCGTCGAAGCCGGCGACTTCGTCCCGGCCGACGGCCAGGTCGTCGAAGGCGTCGCCTCGGTCGACGAAAGCGCGGTGACCGGCGAAAGCGCCCCCGTCATCCGCGAATCCGGCGGCGACCGCGATGCCGTCACCGGCGGCACGCGGGTGCTGTCCGACTGGCTGGTGGTGCGCGTCACCTCCGATCCGGGCGAAAGCTTCCTCGACCGCATGATCGGCCTGGTCGAGTCGGCCAAGCGCCAGAAGACGCCGAACGAGATCGCCCTGTCGATCCTGCTGGCAGCGCTGACCATCATCTTCCTGCTGGTCTGCGCGACGCTGCTGCCCTATTCGCTGTTTTCTGTGGCCAAGGCCGGTTCGGGCACCGTCATCACCATTACCGTGTTGATCGCGCTGCTGGTCTGCCTGATCCCGACGACCATCGGCGGTCTGCTGTCGGCCATCGGCATCTCGGGCATGCAGCGCCTGATCCGCGCCAATGTCATCGCCACCTCCGGCCGCGCCGTCGAAGCCGCCGGCGACGTCAATGTCCTGCTGCTCGACAAGACCGGCACCATCACCTTCGGCAACCGCCAGGCGACGGAATTCTTCCCGGCGCCGGGCATTACCGAGCAGCAACTGGCCGAGGCCGCCGAGCTGTCGTCCCTGGCCGACGAAACCCCGGAAGGCCGCTCGATCGTCGCCCTGGCGCACCGCAATTTCAGCCTGGCGGAAAAGAACGTCGCCGATCTCGACGCGACCTTCATTCCGTTCAGCGCCGAGCAGCGCGTCTCGGGCATCGTCATCAAGGAGCGCCACATCCTGAAAGGCGCCGGCGATGCGATTGCCCGGCTGGTCGCCCTAAAAGGCGGATCCGTGCCGCCGGAGATCCAGGCGCGCATCGACGAGATCGCGCGCAAGGGCGGCACGCCGCTGACCGTCGCCGAAAACAGCCAGGTGCTGGGTGTCGTCTACCTCAAGGACATCGTCAAGCCGGACATCAAGGCGCGCCTGGCCGAACTGCGCAAGATGGGCATCAAGTCGATCATGATCACCGGCGACAATCCGCTGACCGCCGCGGCCATCGCGTCGGAGGCCGGGGTCGACGATTTCCTGGCCCAGGCGACGCCCGAAACCAAGCTCGCCTATATCCGCAAGATGCAGGAGGGCGGCGAACTGGTGGCCATGGTCGGCGACGGCACCAACGACGCGCCGGCCCTGGCCCAGTCCGACGTCGCCGTGGCGATGAACTCCGGCACCCAGGCGGCCAAGGAAGCCGGCAACATGGTCGACCTCGACAGCGACCCGACCAAGCTGATCGAGATCGTCGAGATCGGCAAGCAACTGCTGATGACCCGTGGGGCGCTGACGACGTTTTCCATCGCCAACGACCTGGCCAAGTACTTCGCCATCATCCCGGCGGCCTTCGCTTCGACCTATCCGGTGCTGGGCGCGCTCAACGTCATGGGGCTGAAGTCGCCGCAAAGCGCCATCCTGGCCGCGGTCATCTTCAACGCCATCATTATCATCGCTCTGGTCCCGCTGGCGCTGAAGGGCGTCAAGTATCGCGCCGAACCGGCGGCGAAGATGCTGTCGCGCAACATGTTCGTCTACGGCCTTGGCGGCATCGTCGCCCCGTTCATCGGCATCAAGCTGATCGATATGGGGCTGGCGGCGGTTGGTCTCGCCTAGTTTAGAAAGAAAGGAAGTCAGAAACCCCACCACCCCGAGCCATTCTTACTGGCTTTGCCGGTCGTGTCGGCTCGCGGTCCCCCTCCCCACCAGAGGTGGGGAGGTATGAGAAACGAGCTGTCGCTTTTTATCATGCCTCCCCGGCTTTGCCGGGGAGGGGGACCGCCGGCCAGCGCTTTCGATGCCAAGCCCAAAATGGCCGGTGGTGGAGGGGATTCTTACTTAGGAACACTCAAAATGAACGCAGTCATCTCAAACATTCGTCCGACCCTCGTGACGCTGATCCTGTTCACGCTGCTGATGGGCGTCGGCTATCCCGTCCTGACGACGGCTATTGTCGCCACGGCCTTCCCGGCGCAATCGAAGGGTAGCCTGATCCACGATACCAAAGGCCAGGTCATCGGCTCGAAGCTGATCGGCCAGACCTTCGACCAGCCGCAATATGTCTGGGGCCGGCTGTCGGCCACGGCGACCAGCCCCTACAATGCCGGCGCGTCCGGCGGCTCCAACTTCGGCGTCAACAATCCGGCCCTGCTCGACGCCGTCAAGGGCCGCCTCAAGGCGCTGCACGACGCCGATCCGGACAACACCCGCGCCGTGCCGGTCGACCTGGTCACCGCCTCGGGTTCGGGCCTCGATCCGGAGATCACCCCGGCCGCCGCCTATTACCAGGCCGCCCGCGTCGCCCGCGCCCGCCATATCGGCGTCGACGCCGTCAACACCGCCATCGCCGCCTCTACCCAAGGGCGCACGTTCGGCGTATTGGGAGAACCGCGCGTCAATGTGCTCGAGCTCAATCTGAGGCTCGACGGAAAGCTGAAGTGACCCCCGATAGCCGTCCCGATCCCGACAAGCTGCTGAAGCTGCTCGGCAACGAGAGCGGCGAGCGGCCGCGCGGGCATTTGAAGGTGTTCTTCGGCGCCTCGGCCGGCGTGGGCAAGACCTACGCCATGCTGGCCGAGGCCCGGCGCCAGCTCAAGGACGGCCGCGACGTCGTGGTCGGTGTCGTCGAGCACCACGGCCGGGGCGAGACCGCCGCCCTGGCCGAAGGCCTGCCGGTCCTGGCCATGCTCGACATCGACCATCGCGGCATCAAGGTGCGCGAATTCGACCTCGACGGCGCCTTGCAACGCCGGCCCGGCCTGATCCTGGTCGACGAGTTCGCCCACACCAATGCGCCGGGCTCGCGCCACCCCAAGCGCTGGCAGGACGTCGAGGAACTGCTCGACGCCGGCATCGACGTCTATACCACGCTGAACGTCCAGCACCTGGAAAGCGTCAACGACCAGGTCGCGAAGCTGACCGGCGTGTGGGTGCGCGAAACCGTGCCGGACAAGGTGTTCGATGAGGCCGACGAGATCGCCCTGATCGACATCCCCTCCGAAGAGCTGCTGAAGCGCCTGGCCGAGGGCAAGGTCTATGTCGCGCCGGGCGCCAATACCCGCGCCGCCGAGAACTTCTTTAAAAAAAGCAACCTGCTGGCCCTGCGCGAACTGGCGCTGCGCCACACCGCCGAGCGCGTCGACGCCGAGGGCGACGAACTCAGCGCCGCCATGGGCCACAACGAGGCCCAGATCGGCGACAAGATCATGGTGCTGGTCGGCGGCGATCCTCTGTCGTCGCGGCTGATCCGCCATGCCCGCCGCATGGCCGCCCGCGCCCGGGCGCGCTGGTTCGCCGTCTATCTGCAGACCGACCGCCACGAGGTGCTGAGCGACCGGGCGCGTCTCGGCGTCGAGCACAATCTGCGCCTGGCCGAGGAGCTGGGCGCGCAGGTGGTGCGGCTGAACGCCACCCACGCCGCCACGGAAATCGTCGCCTACGCCCAGAGGAACGGCTTTACCCGTATCGTCGTCGGTTATCGTGTGATGACTTTGTGGGAACGCCTGCTCCACTGGCGCTTCGGGCCGTCGCTGTCGAGCAAGCTGATCACGCGCAGCGGCGGCATCGAGGTGACGACCCTGTCGGACCGGTCGGAAGCGCGTATGCCCGACATGCGCCGGCGCTCGCGGCTCAGCCCCTATATCGCGCGGCCCTCGGCCTATGCCTGGACGACGGCCATCGTCGCGGTGGCGACCGGTGTCGGCCTGCCGGTGCGCAGCCTGGCGACCCCCGACACCATCACCCTGCTGTACCTGACCGCCGCGGTCATCGCCGCGGCGCGTTACGGCGTGGGGCCGGCGCTCTACGCCACGGTGCTGAGTGTGGCGGCGTTCAACTGGTTCTTCACCGCGCCCTATTTCACCTTCACCTTCTACGACCCGCACTTCTATTTCACCTTCATCTTCATGGCCGGGGCGTCGATTATCGTCGGCTCGCTGACGGCGCGGCTGTCGCTGCACGCCCGCATGGCGCGCAAGGGGGAAGAAGAGACGCGGCTGCTCTACGACCTGACGCGCGGCCTGTCCTCGGTGCGCGGCGTCGATGCCATGGCCGACGCCGCCATTCGCCGGCTGGGACCGGCGCTCGAAGCCCAGGTGCGTATCTGGAACGGGAACGGCGCATCGGCGCGGCTGTTCGCGCTCGATGAGGCGCCGGTCGAGCTGAAGGAACAGAGCGCGGTGGAATGGGTCATGGCCAATGCCCAGATGGCCGGCCGCGACACCGACACCATGCCCTCGGCCGAGGGGCTCTATCTGCCGCTGTCGGCCGAGAACGAGGTCCTGGGCGTGCTGGGCCTGGCGCCCGAGCCGCCGCGCGCCTTCACCGGCGCCGAGATATTGCAGTTCGAGACCTTCGCCAGCGTTATCGCCTCGGCGCTGCAACGCGCCCGGCGCTCGGACGAGGCGGCGCAGTCCAAGGTCGAGTCGGAAAACGAAAAGCTGCGCAACGTCCTGCTGTCGTCGCTGTCGCACGACCTGCGGACGCCCCTGACCGTCATGAAGGGCTCGGTCAGCACCCTGTTGCAGATGCGCAAGGACCTGCCGCGCAAGGCGATGGAGGAACTGACGGGGTTGTGGGGGCAACTGAACCGGCTGCAGAAGTTCGTCGGCAACCTGCTCGACATGGCGGCGATCACCTCGGGCCAGATGCGTTTCAACTTCCAGCCCTACATGATCCAGGAGATCATCGGCGCCGCGCTCGCCCAGGTCCAGGCGACCAAGGAGAACCGCACGCTGCGCACCCAGATCAGCGGCACGATCCCCATGGTGCGGATCGACGGCGCGCTGATCGAGCAGGTCTTCATCAACCTGCTGGAAAACGCCTTCCAGCATACGGCGGCGAATGGCGAGATCGTCATCCATGTGGAAAAGGACGCCGACCGCGTGCGCGTGCGCATTTCCGACAACGGCGAAGGGCTGAAGGACGGCGACGAGGCGCGTATCTTCGAACAGTTTCAGACCGGCCAGACCGTGTCGTCGGACCGCTCCGGCGGCACCGGCCTGGGCCTGGCCATCTGCCGCGGCATCGTCCAGGCGCACGGCGGCATGATCTACGCCCGCAACAACCGCGCGCTCAGCCGCAGTGAAGGCCGCTCCGCCGCGGGTGCCAGCTTCATCTTTACCCTGCCGATAGCCAATACCGAGGCCGAATGACCGATACCGTCCGCATCCTGTCCATCGAGGACGAAGGCGAAATCCGCCGCTTTTTGCGCAGCACGCTGGGCGCCAACGGCATGGAGCTGGTCGAGGCCGAGACCGGCAAGGCCGGCCTGCAGAAGATCACCACCACGGCGCCGGATATCGTCCTGCTCGACCTGGGCCTGCCCGACATGGACGGCATGGAGGTGCTGCGCCAGATCCGCGAGTGGGGCCGCACGCCGGTGATCGTGCTGTCGGCGCGCGGCCAGGAGCGCGACAAGGTCGAGGCGCTGGAGCAGGGGGCGGACGACTACCTGACCAAGCCGTTTTCGGCGGCCGAGCTGATCGCGCGCATCCGCGTGGCGCTGCGTCACGCCCAGCGGCCGCAGGGCGATGGCGCCTTCGTCTACGACTATGACGGGCTGGTGCTCGACGCGGCGGCGCGGCGTGTGCGGCTGGACGGCGAGGATGTGCACCTGACGCCGATCGAATACAAGCTGCTGGCGGTGCTGGCGAAGAATTCCGGCAAGGTGCTGACCCATTCGGCGCTGTTGAAGGAGGTGTGGGGCCGGCACACGCCGGACAACCAGACCTATCTGCGCATCCACACCCAGCACCTGCGCGAGAAGCTGAAGGACGATGCGCTGAACCCGCGGTTCATCGTGACGGAACCAGGGATCGGGTATCGCTTGAAGCCTTAGGGAAGCAAGAATCCCCTCCACCCCGAGCCATTCTTACTGAAGCGACCGGTCGTGTCGGCTCGCGGTCCCCGGCACCGGCCGCCCGGCTCCCCGGCAAAGCCGGGGAGGTATGAGAAAATACCGTCACTTGTTATCATTCCTCCCCGGCTTTGCCGGGGAGGGGGACCGCCGGCCGGAGCTGAAGAAGCCGCGCCCTAAATGGCCGGTGGTGGTGGGGTGTCTTGCTTTCTTACTTGCTAGACTTGTCAGGGCACAGCGGCTTGGGCCTCTGGTCCCGCCTTACGCGTTCGGCCAGCAGAAACACCACGATGCGGTCGAAAGGCGGAAGCGTATTCACGGGAACGGGCATGGCGGCGATCTTTCAAAACCCGTCCCGCCGGGCGCTGGCGGGCCCGGCGGGGCGGGACACATTCGCCGGCCTGGGGGAAGGACCGGCGAGCCCTTATCTACCGCCCGTGCCGTAAGGCCGGCGTATAGACTGCACGTCCCGCCGTAGCCTTTTCGTATAGGCATATGAAATCGCTACGCTATTTATACACCGGCTATACACGCCAAGGCTTACACAGCCGCCGTCATCACGACGGAGCTCTCCCCGATGCCCGACCCGGTCACCGTATCCTTTCCGCTGACGGTCGACGCCGACCTCAGCCCGGCCGCCCAGGCCTTGTTGCGCCACGAATGCGGTGGCGATATCCGCACCATCACCCTGGAAAACATCCCCGATCGCCATCAAACCCGGCTGTGGGTGACGCTGGCCGCCGCGGCCTACGGCCTGGCTCTGCACGCCGTCATCCTGGGCTTGCCGGCGGCCGAGTTCGGCGCCGTGCGCGCGAATGGTTTCGACGGCCTTGGCGTCACGGCGCGAAGCGTGGTTTAAGACGGCGTCTCCCCGGAAGGACCGCCCATGGCCAGCTACGACGACGTCCATTACCAAAGCGCCGATGGGCGCCTGACGCTGTATGCCCGCGACTATGGTGCGCCATTCGAGGGTGCGCCCGCCGTGCTGTGTATGCACGGACTGACGCGCAACAGCGCCGACTTCGAGTGGATCGCCGGCCATCTCAGCCCGCATTATCGCGTCATTGCCGCCGATATGCGCGGTCGCGGCCGGTCGGAGTGGGATCCGGTGCCCGCCAACTATACGCCCGCCGTCTATTGCCTGGACATGCTGGGCCTGCTCGACCATCTGGGGATCGCGCAAACCGCGCTGATCGGCACCTCGATGGGCGGGCTGATGGCCATGATCCTGGGGGTGACGGCGCGCAACCGGCTGACTGGCGCGGTGATCAACGACGTCGGTCCGGATATCGAAGCCGCGGGCCTTCAGCGCATCGCGGCCTATACCGGCAAGACCCAGCCGCCCGCCACCTGGGCCGACGCGGCGAAGACGGCGCAGTTCATCAACGCCGTCGCCTTCCCGGATTACGGACCCGATGACTGGATGGCTTTCGCGCGGCGCCTGTTCCTGGACAAGGAGGGCGTGCCGGTGCCGGCCTACGACCCGGCCATCGCCGGCGGGCTGAAGCCATCGTCCGACGCGCCGGTGGCGCCGCCGGACCTGTGGCCGATGTGGGACGGGCTGCAGGGCCTGCCGATCCTGGCTATCCGTGGCGAGATCTCCGACCTGCTGAGCCCGGTGACGCTGCAAAAGATGGGCGAACGGCACACGGGCATGATCGCGGTTATCGTCCCCGATCGTGGCCATGCCCCGATGCTCGACGAACCCGAAGCGGTGGCCGCCATCGACGCCTTCCTGGCCGGCTTGTCCTGACGAGACTCAGGCCGTGGCCTTGAGCGGACGCAGGGCGTCGTAGCGTGCGCCGGGATTGCCGGCGAAGCTGTAGGGCCCGGTGTGGGTCAGCCGCGCCGCCGTATCCAGCCAGATCTGGCCGCCGATGTCACGCCAGCGCTGGCAGAAGGCATAGTCCTCGCTGAGATAGAGGCCGGTGCGCGGATCGATCATACATTCGAACAGGGCGTATTGCGTGCCGGGCGTGCGCTGGGTGCGCGGATAGGCGTGGATCGCGCCGTATTGCAGGTGCGGATAGGCGTCGATCATCGTCTCGAAGACCCGGCGCTTGATCAGGATCATTCCGGTGCCGGCATAGCTGGCGGTGACGAAATCGCCGTCCCATTCGGCCTTGCCCTCGGGCAGGGGGCTGCCGACATATTGCAGGGCGGACTCTTCCGTGGTCTCGCGGTTGGCCGGCGACGCGGCGGCCGCGCCGTGCCAGTCCAGGGCCTTGATCGGATACATGGCGGCGGCGACGTCCTTGTCGGCGTTCAACAGCCGCACGATGTCCGCCGGATCGAAACTGATGTCGGCGTCGACGAACAAAAGATGCGTGGCCGTGGAATCGTTGAGGAAGGTCGACACCAGGGTGTTGCGGCTGCGCGTGATCAGGGCGTCGTTGCCGAGCAGGGCCAGGGTCATGGTCATCGGTTGGTCGGCCGTATATTGCATCAGCGAAATGACCGACTGCATATAGGCTTGGCCGACCTGGCCGCCGAAGCACGGGGTCGCGAGAAAAACAGAAACGGATTCAGGCACTTTACAGGGGTTCCTTGAGTCGAAGACTTTGATCTTGCGACGCACCCTAACCGTGGCCTGTGTTGGCATGATGCCTGTTCGATGTCGCGGCGCTCATAGTGGTTATAAGCAACCTTCGCCGGGATCAGCCTGCGGCGGACAGGCTGGCCTGGAAGGTGGCGTCCTGAAGCGCGTCCATCCGCGGCTTGCTGAAGAAGTGGCCCTGGCGGCCGAGCAGCCGGGTGAAGGCGCGGGCGTCGTCGTACAGGCGGTCGAGGCGGCCGTGGCCCATGAAGAAACAGGCATGGGCCTGGAAGCGCTCGCGGTCGCCGGCCTGGGCCGCGGCCAGCAGGGCCAGCAGCGAGCGCTCGTCATGGGTCAGTTCGATGTGTCCCGGCCGGCCGATGCGCACCTGGCGCCGGCCCTTGCCCAGGCTGCGGATCAGGTCGTGATAAGCATCCAGGCCGTCCTCGATGCGGCCGGCGAAGGCGCGGTCGAATTCGCGCAGCAGGATGCGGCATTGCGGCGAGCAGGCGACCGAGGTGCGCAGGGCCCAGACGCAGAAATGCTGGACGTAGCGAAGGTCGCGAAGATCCGACGGCACGGGATCGGGCTGGGCGGGCGTCATTTTAGCCTCACATGTAAATGCAAATCATTCGCAATGATTAATCCCGTGCTTCACCGAATTCAACGTCTTTTTTGTCGCAGCTCACGCGTCGTGCAGGGTCTCGGCCAGATAGGCGACGAAGGCCCGGGCGGAGGGCTTGGCGGCGCGTCCGCCGGTGAACACGGCGTGCAGGTCGAGCGTCCCCAGGTCCCAGTCGGGCAGGACATGGACCAGCGCGCCGGTGTCCAGTTCGCGGCGCGACCCGGCGGGCGAGGTCAGCACGATGCCCATGTCCGCGGCGGCGGCGGCCAGCGCGCCTTCGAAGACGGGGATTTTCAGGCGACCCTCGATACGGATCGACGTCACCGCGCCATCCTTGCGGAAGGTCCATTCGCCGGCGCCCTGGGGCCCGACGATCAGCGCGTGGGCGGCGAGATCGGCCGGCGTGTCCAGCGCCGGCGCCTGGGCCAGGTAGCCGGGCGAGGCGGCCAGCAGGCGCGGCCAGGTCTTCAGCTTGCGCACCGTCGCCGTCGAATCGGCCAGCCGGCCGAAGCGCAGCGCCACATCGACGCCGTCGGTGACCAGGTCCTGGTGCTGGTCGTCGAGCATCAGTTCGATCCGCAGGGCCGGGTGGCGGTCGAGGAAGGGCTTCAGGCGGGGAATGACCAGGCGCACCGCCAGGCCCGAGCCCAGGCCGACGCGCAGCAGCCCGCGCCATTCGCTCGACCCGCGCGCCGCCTGTTCCGCCTCGTCGAGGTCGGCCAGGATCGGCTCGATGCGCGCCAGGAAATCGGCGCCGGCGTCGGTCAGGGTGACGGCGCGCGTCGAACGCAGCAGAAGCGCCGCGCCCATGCGGCGCTCCAATGCGGCGATGGTCCGCGACGCCGTCGATTGCGGGACGCCGAGTTCGCGTCCGGCCGCCGAGAAGCTGCCGCGCCGGGCGACGCGAACGAAGAGGCGCAGGGCGTCGAGATGATCATTCATGACAAAAATGGATAATTGAAAGCCGTATGGGCTAACTACCGCAGAGAAATGGAAAAGTCGATCTTGATGGCACGGCGCACGATGCGCCGCCATGTCTCAGGAGATCGTCATGTCATTCCCGGAATTCCTCGCTGCCGTCGCCGCCTCCGACCTGCCGCTGCAAGGCAAGCTCGACGCCGTGAAAACCGAATTCGAAACGAAGATAGCGCCGCCGGCCGTGGTCGCGGCGCTGCACCGCGCCACCGATGAACTGATCAACGCCGGCGCGCCGGGCAAGGCGCTGAAGGCCGGTGCGGTCGCGCCCGAATTCATCCTGCCGGACCCGGATGGCAAGCCTGTGTCGTCGCGCGACCGGCTGGCGCAGGGGCCGCTGGTCGTCACCTTCTATCGCGGCGTCTGGTGCCCCTATTGCAATCTCGAGCTCGCGGCGCTGGAAGCCGCCCGCGCCGACATCGAGGCGCGCGGTGGCAGCCTGGTCGCCATCTCGCAGCAGACCCCGGTCAACAGCCGCAAGTCGCAGCGCCAGAACCAACTGGGTTTCCCGATTCTCAGCGACCACGGCGGCGAGGTCGGCGCGCGGTTCGGCGTGCGCTGGACGGCGCCGGACTATCTGCGCGAGGTACATCGGGCGGTGGGCGCCGACCTGACGCAGTTCAATGGCGAGGATAGCTGGACCCTGCCGATGCCGGCACGCTACGTGATCGGCCAGGACGGTGTGATCGCCTATGCCGAGGTCAATGCCGACTATACGCGGCGGCCGGAACCGGCCGACCTTCTGCCCGTGCTCGACCGCCTGCGTGGGGCGCGAACCTGAGTCTCTTATTGCGGTCCGGATTGTTCGACGACGGTCCGGATCGCGCTCAGTTCTTGAAAATGCCGCCGAACAGGCCGGGCTTGCGGGCTTCCGGCGTGGCCCGCGCCAGGGCGGCCGGCATTCCGGCCGAGACCTGGAGTTCGCTGATGTCGCTGAAGATCCAGATGCGCGACGGCTGTTCGCCGGGGTTTTCCATCGACACGCTCTGGCGGCGGAAGGTTCGCCCGTCCTTGAAGGCCAGTTCGTCGAGCGACGATTCGATCGAGGAATAGAGGCGTTCGACTTCGCGAATAAAAGCCGCGGGTTCGGCCAGTTGGCTGAGAACGTGGTTCATCAGGGCGAAGTCGTTCTTGAAATCCATCAGCTCGCCCGGGACGCGCCACAGCAGGGCGAAGGCCGGGTTGGCGTAGGCGATGGACCGGTCGGCGCGGATGACCAGGATGCCGTCGGACAGGCAGGCGAACACCCGCTCCAGATCGTTGAAGCTGACCGGCCGGGCGACGCCGGCTTGCGGAAGATCCGAGGGGAGAGTCATGGTACGCCGCCTTACGCCACTAATCACATAACACGACTATGCCGCGAACTGTTTAACGAACGGTAGCAACGTAATGTGGGAGGGGCAGCGGAGGCGACGCGTCAGTTCGTCTCGTCCGCCAGGGCCTGGGCCGGATCGGACGACGCGACATTCAGGCCCAGCTCGAAGTCGGTGAAGCTGACCGCCAGCATGGCGCCGATGAGGACCAGCATGGCCACGAGGCCCGTGGCGGGGAGGACGAATTCCGACGCCTTGCGGCGGCGGCGCGCGATGTTCGCAGGTGATTTGGTCATGGGAGCCTCTACGCTGCCGGCGCACCGGCCTTGTCCGCCTCGACGTACGTTTTACGCAAGTTGTTTTGACGTTTCACGACGTTCCGGTGGCTTTGCCGCATCCGGAGGGTGAAAAACACTCGCAATAGTGGTGTTATCTGATTTATTTTGCGTTAAGCCGTCGTTCGCGGGAACCGGCGCGCCGTGGGCCGGGATAAATTTTTTACTTTTCCTTGCCGCGGGCGCATCCTTGGGTCGCAATCCAGCGAAACAGGGAAGGACGGCGCCGAAGTGGCGACCCGCTGCCTTTCCAAATCACGGAGACAACAATGACGCGTTCCAAAGGTGTCCTGAAAATCCTGACCGCCGCGGTGGTCCTGGCGACGGCCGGTTACGCGGTCAACGCGGCGGCGGCCCTGCCCGAGGGCGCCAAGGCGCCCAATTTCGAGCTGAAGGGCGCGCTGGCCGGACAGCCGATGACTTTTTCGCTGAAAAAGGCGCTGCACCAGGGTCCGGTCGTGCTCTACTTCTTCCCGGCTGCCTTCACCGCCGGCTGCACGGTCGAGGCGCATGACTTCGCCGAGGCGACCGATCAGTTCAAGGCGCTGGGCGCCACGGTCATCGGCGTGACGGCCGGCAATGTCGACCGCGTCGCCGAGTTCTCCAGCCTGGAGTGCCGCAACAAGTTCGCGGTCGCCGCCGATCCGGACGCCAAGGTCGCCGCCCAGTACGACTCGACCTTCCAGGCCGGCGACAAGAAGCTGTCGGACCGCACCTCCTACGTCATCGCGCCGAACGGCAAGATCCTGCTGAGCTATACCGACAAGAACCCGGACGCGCACATCCAGAAGACGCTGGACGCGGTCAAGGCCTATCACGACGGCGCCAAGTAGGCCAAAACGATGTTGTTTGCCCTGGCCACCGCCTTTCTCGGCGGGGTGATCCTCAACGGCATGCCGTGCGTCTTTCCGGTGATTTCCCTGAAAGCGCTCGGCCTGCTGCGTCATAACGAACATCCCGCCGCGGCGCGCGCGGAAGGCCTGGCCTTCCTCGCGGGCGTGGTTGCGGCCATGCTGGCCCTGGCCGGCGTCCTGCTGGCTGCCCGCTCCGGCGGCGCGGCCATCGGCTGGGGCTTCCAGCTCCAGTCGCCGGTCGTCATCGGCGTCCTGGCCCTCATTATCCTGGGCTCGGCGCTCAACCTGTTCGGGCTGTTCGAGGTCGGGACCTCGGTGCAGCGCGTCGGCGAAATCTCGGGCGGCAAGGGCGGCCTGATCGGCTCCGCCCTGACCGGCGTGCTGGCCATCGTCGTCGCCACGCCGTGCACGGCGCCCTTCATGGCCGGCGCGGTCGGCTATGCCCTGGTCCAGCCGCCGTTGGTCGCCCTGGCGATCTTCCTGTCGCTGGCGATCGGTTTCGCGGCGCCCTTTACCCTGGTCTCGTTCGTGCCGGGCCTGGCGAAGCTTCTGCCGCGCCCGGGCGCGTGGATGGCCGTGCTGAAGAAGGCCCTGGCCTTCCCGATGCTGGGGGCGGCCGCCTGGCTGGCCTGGGTGCTGGACCGCCAGGCCGGTTCGTCGGCCCTGGCCGTCCTGCTGGCCTGCGCGATCGTCCTGGGCGTCGCCGCCTGGCTCTACGGCATGGTCCAGTCGCGCCAGTTCGCCGGCAAGCCCTACAGGGTGCTGCTGATGGCCACGGCCGCGGTGTTCGTCGTGGCGGTCGCGCCGCTGGCCGGTCTCTCGCGGCTGGCCGCGCCGCCCGCGCCGGTGGTGGCGTCGGCGCCCATGGCCTGGACGCCGCAGGCCGTGGTGGCCAACCGCGGCAAGGGCAAGGCGATCTTCGTGAACTTCACCGCGTCCTGGTGCATTACCTGCCAGGTCAACGACAAGGCGGCCCTGTCCACCCAGGCGGTGAAGGACGCCATGGCGCGCACCGGCACCCTCTACATGATCGCCGATTCCACGAAGTACAATCCGGACATCGAGGACGCGATCAGCACGTTTGGCCGCGGCGGCCTGCCGGTATATGTTGTGTACCCGGCGGACGGAAGCGCGCCGAAAGTGCTTCCCCAGTTGCTGAGCCCGGGCATCGTCGTCACGGCGCTCGATCAGGCCGCCGGAAAGAAGAGCTGAGCGCTTGGCGGATGACGCGGTGAGGGAAGGCGGGAACGGAGCGGTCGAATGGCCGCTGCTGATGGCGCAGGCCCAGGCCGGGGACCGCGCGGCCTATAACCGCCTGCTCAAGGCGATGGTGCCGGCGATCCGCGCCGTCGTCCGCCGCCGCATCCGCGACGATGCGGTCGTCGAGGACGTCGTTCAGGACGTATTGCTGACCGTGCACCGCGTCCGCCACACCTACGATCCCGGCCGTCCCTTCCTGCCCTGGATGGCGACCATCGCCGCGTCGCGCGCCATCGACGCCCTGCGCCGCGGGGGACGGCGCAGCCGCTGGGAAGTGCACGACGACGACGCCCTGGCGCTTCACGTCGACACGACCGCCCAGCAGCCCGTGGACGCCTTCGTCATGCGCGACGAGGTCGACGGCCTGTTGAACCACCTGCCGAACCGCCAGCGGCAGATCGTCGAGCTCGTCCACCTCCAGGAGATGAGCCTGGCGGAAGCCGCCGGCCAAAGCCGCCTGTCCGTCACCGCCGTGAAGGCGCTTCTTCACCGCGCCATCGTCAACCTTCGCCAGCATGGAGCCCGGGATCATGTCTGATCATGACCGCTTGATCGACACGCTCAGCCAAACCGCCGGGCCGGTCAGACGTCCGCTGCCCACGACCCTGCGCGCCGCCCTGTGGATCGCCCTGGCCCTGCCGTGCGGTGTGGCGGCGACGTCGCTGCTGCATCACGGCCGGGTGGACTGGTCGCAACCCGGCGCGGTGTGGCCGATGATCGCGCTCGTCCTGTCCTTCGTGCTCGGCGCGCTCGGCATCGCGACCGCCTTCGACCTCGGCATTGCCGGACGCCGGGCGGCGACGTGGAAGCTCTTCCTGCCGCTGATCGGCGCCTGGCTGGCGGCCAGCCTGGTCGAGATCCTGATCTCGCCCAATCCCATCGGCCATTTCGGCAGCGGCACCTTCTGCTACAGCTTCATGACCCTGGCCAGCGTGCCGATGATCCCGCTGGCCGTCCTGGCCCTGCGCCGCACCCGGGCGCTCGACCCGGACAAGGCGCTGGCCGTGGCGGGCATGGGCGTCGCCTTCATGACCTCGACCCTGCTGACCCTGTGCCATTCGATCAATGCCCAACTGGTCGACTTCCTGATGCACCTGGCCGCGGCCGCGACCATCGTCGTCGCTACGGTGGTGGTCGGGCGGCGCTGGGTCGCCGTCTGACGGTCCGGCCGGTCATTCGCCCTGGACGGGAGGCGTCCATACACCACCAGTAGTATGTGGTGGGCATTTACTGTCCTAAATGGCACATAGGGAAACTTCCGGTCCCGGTGTCACGGAACTGTCGTCTTTCTGTGAAAGATCGTCCGGGCAATCCGTAAATGGCGAGATGTCCTTTCATGCGAAAGACACGAAGACATAATGTCGTCATAGCGGTCGTGGGCGCGGTCGCCGCCCACGTCGCCCTGGCCGGGTGCCTGATGGCCAATTTCCACACCTATTCGCGCAACGTCACCGGTACGCCCGATGCGGCGATCGACGTCGCGCTGGTCTCCGTCGATACCCGGTCGGACGCCGCCGGCGCCACGGCGCTGGCGCCCACTCCGGACGTGGCGCCGGCCGCGCGCGCGGCACCGGTAGCGGCGGCTTCGGGCGACACGGGTGCGGCGCCTGCCGTCGCGCCGCAGCCGTCCGCCCAGGGCGACGCGGGCAAGCTCGAGGCCAGGGAAAACGGTCGGGCGGATGCGGGCGCGGCGGCGACCGGCGCCGTCGAGGCCGACAGCCGCGCGGCCAATGCCTATGAACAGGTGCTCATCGCGCACATCCGGCGGTTCAGGGGATATCCCGCCGTGGCGCGGCGCGACCATATCGAAGGCCAGGTGATGCTGCGCTTCGACCTGGATCGCAGCGGCCATGTGCTCGACGCCTGGGTCGAGCAGAGCTCCGGCCGCACCTCGCTGGACGCCGAGGCCCTGGCCACGATCAACCGGGCCCAGCCCCTGCCGCCGATCCCCAGCGACCTGCCCGATCGCCTCGATCTCAGCCTGCCGATCGATTTCCATCTGGAATCCTCGTCCGTAGGCCTATGAGGGAAACATCGTCCGATGCCCGCTTCGGCGCCGTGGCGGCCCTGATCCTGATCGCCGCCCTCGTCCCGGGCCCGTCGCGCGGACAGCCGGAAACGGCGGCCCCGGCGTCGCCGCTGGCCGCCGAACAGACCTTTCAGTTCGACATGGACGCCCAGCCCCTGACCTCGGAGCTCGACCGTTTCAGCCGAACGACCGGCATGCAGCTGTTCTACGACAGCGCCCTGACCGCCGGCCGCCGGGGCGCGGCGGTGCACGGCCGTTATACGGCGCCCGAGGGACTGCTCATCCTGCTTCAGGGCACGCAGCTGCGCCCGCGCCTGACCGCGTCGGACGGCGTGACGCTGGCGCCGGTCGGGCCATTGGCCGCTGCTGGGGCGGCGGCCGGGAGCGAGGCCGCGGCCCCCGCCGGGCGGCAGATCAAGCTCGGCCCGCTGCGCATCGAGGCGCCGCCGGACTTCGTCGCGCAGCAGAGCTACCTGTTCTACGCGGCGGCCGTCCGCCTGCAGGTCAGGGACGCGCTGCAAAAAGACGGTAATGTGCTGCAGCGGCGTTATAGGGTGCAACTCAGCATCTGGTTGGACGACGAAGGGCACGTCTTGCGTAATGAAATGCACCGTTCGTCGGGCGACCGCGCCCTTGATGCCGAGGTCGGCCGCGTGCTCAGCCATATGACCGTTACCCCGGTGCCGCCGTCCGGCCTGCCGCAACCCGTGCATATCGACATCGTCGTGGACGCCTGATGACGACCGCGTTCACAATGCACGAACCACCCGCCGGGACGGAGGCGCGCGGCCATGGCCGATGACGCGCTCGACCTGCTGCGCAAGACCCTCGTGGCCAGCTACGACGACCTCGCCGCGCGCCTGACGCGCGTGGTGGGTTCGCGCCATGCCGCCGAGGAGGCCCTGCAGGACACCTGGCTGCGGCTGGAGCGCAGCGGATCGGTCGGCGAGGTCCGCAATGCCCGGGGCTACCTGCTGCGCATGGCCCTCAACATCGCCCGCGACCGCCGGCGTTCGGAAAGCCGCCTGGCCTCCGCCGAGTCGATCGAGGCCATACTGGGTCTGGCTGACGACACCCCGGGTCCGGCGCACGTCGTCGAGTTCCGTTCGGAGCTCGACGCCCTGAAGGCGGCGCTGGCCGAATTGCCGCTGCGCCGCCGGCAGATCTTCCTGGCGGCGTGGAGCGAGGGATTGCCGCACGCCGCCATCGCCCAGCGTTTCGGCCTGACGCCACGCATGATCAATATCGAACTGGCGAAGGCGCGCGAATACTGCGCCTTGCGGCTGAAACAGCCGGAACGTTCGGTTCTTCATTTCCCCCGCCGGGGTGGGGAGTCGTCTTATGAATAGGTTAAACTGGTCTTGCCGCCGCTTTCGTCTATCTTCGTCCTTCCATGAATACGCCTGGGCATCATGATTGATTTCACGACAGAATTGAGCCCGGCTGAACGCGAAGGGCTGGCGTGGGTGGATCGCCTGACCTCCGGGACCGCCACCGAGGGCGATATCGCCGCGGTGAAGGCGTGGTGCGCGGCGAGTCCGGCCCAGGCGGAAGCCTTTGCCCGGGCCGTGCGCCTGCGCAGGATGCTCACCGCCCACAAGGATGAACTGGCGCCGGCGGCGGAGGCGCCCGTGCGCCCGCCGGTCGACCTGTCGCGCCGCTGGTTGGTGGGCGGCGCGGTCGCGGCCGGGGTGGCGGGCCTGCTGGCCCTGCATCCGCCTTTAGACCTGTGGCCGTCGCTGGCCGAATTCGGCGCGCCGTACCGTACGGGCCGGGCCGGGCGCAAGACGATGATCGTCGGCGCGGCGCGTATCGACCTGAACGCCTCGACCTTTGCGTCCGGGGACGGCGCGCGTCTGCGCCTGATCTCCGGCGAGATGCTGGTCGACGCCGTGAACGTCAGCCATATGGCGGTCGAGGCCGGGGCGGGGCGGTTGTCGGCGCGCAATGCCCGCTTCGACCTCGTGCATACCGATGAGGGCAGTTGCCTGACCTGCGTCGCCGGGCAGATCCAGCTGACCCACCCGCGGGCGCCCCAGGCCGTGATGCTGGGGGCGGGCGACCAGGTCCGCTACAGCGAGCGTCAGGTGGACCCGGTGCAGCGCGCCGATCTCGCCAGCGCCCTGGCCTGGCGCGAGGGCCTGCTGATTTTCCATGACGCGCCGCTGTCGCGCGTCGTGGCGGACGTCAACCGCTACCGCGCCGGCCACATCATCATCGCCAATGCCGACCTGGCCGGGCGGAAATTCAACGGCGTGTTCAAGATCGACCGCATCGACGATGTCGTGGCGCAGATCCGCAACGTCACCGGCGCCCGCCAGACCCGCCTGCCGGGTGGCGTCATGGTCCTGACCTGACGCACCCCGCGCGCGGAAAAGGCATTCGGAAATTTTTTGTAAAAAAAAGTCCGAAGTCATTTCCCCGGCGCTCGGGTCAACTCGTCCTATCAAAGACAGGTGCGATGATCGTGTCGCCCTTCGGCCGCGTTGTGGGCCGTGGGTGACGGCGCGCCCTGTCGTGTGCGAACGGGCGGGTGGGTCATATGAAAAGAGGCGACAATCGTTTCGGTCCGGATGCGGTCTCGACCGTATCCGCGCGTGTATAGAGCGGTCTCCTTCCGTAAAAAACTTTCCAGCCTGAAAAATATACTGATGAAGTGTTGGGTTGTGCGATTCCCGATGCTTCATCAGTATTGCCATGTACTTGTGAAATTTTGGAAAATTAAATCCATCTGCATGAATAGTAAAAAATTGTCACAATTGTAGACTATTAAGCAGCTTCAACGGGGAAAATTGAAAATAAAGTCTTAACCGCGCGCCTCTTCTGGCGCGCGACCGAGATGGTGTGCGCCGAATTCTGGAGGCTGAGGGGAATGAAATTGATATATACTGGGCGTGCGTCGCGCAGCCTGGGGTTGCTTCTGGCGTTGACGGCGATTGATCTGTCCGCGACTTCGGCCTTGGCGCAAACGGCTTCGGATGCGACGCAGGCGCCGAAGCGGACCGTCGACATCAATGAGTATTTCGTCCAGGGCAATACCCTGCTGAGCGATGCCGATATCGAACGCGCCGTCTATCCCTATCTCGGGCCGCAAAAGACGCTGGACGATATCGAACGCGCCCGGGCGGCTTTGCAGACCGTCTTCGAAACCCACGGCTACAAGACCGTCATCGTCGAAATTCCGAAGCAGAATGTCGTCGGCGGCCGCGTCGTGCTCAACGTGGTCGAAGCCCGGCTGGGCCATGTCGAAGTCGCCGGCGCCAAACACAGCTCCGACCGCCGGATCGAGGCCGCCCTGCCGGCGCTGGCTGAAGGCGAAGTGCCCGATCTCGACCGTTTCGGAACGCAGCTGGGCGTGCTCAACGGCCAGTCCGCCGATCGCCAGGTCACGCCCGAACTCAAGGCCGGAACCGAGCCCGGCACGATCGACGCGGTCCTGACGGTCCAGGACAAGGTGCCGTTGCACGGATCGCTGGAAGTCTCCAACCGCTATAGCGAAGGCACCACCCGCACGCGCTTGCAGGCCGGCATGAACTACAACGACCTGTGGGGCGCGGGCCATTCGATCTCGGCCTTCTACGCCGTGGCGCCGGAACGGCCCGACGACAGCCAGGTCGTGGTGCTCGACTACGGCCTGCCGCTGTCGAACAGCCTGCATTTCGACGTGTCGGCGCTGAGCTCCAACAGCAATGTCGCCACGGTGGGCTCGACCGACGTCCTCGGCAACGGAAGCTCCGTCACGGCGGCGCTCAGCAAGACCCTGCCGTCGATCGGCAACTATTCGCAGAGCCTGAGTCTTTCGGTTGCCTGGAAGGACTTCAAGGAAGACGTCACCTTCGGCACGGACACCAGTCACGCGCCGATCACCTATTATCCGGTCAGCGTCGACTACACCGCGTCGACCTCCGGCGACACCAGCAGCCTCAACTACAATCTGGGCCTGACCTTCGCCCTGCGCGGGCTGGCGGGCAGCGATTCCCTGGCCTTCGACAACAAGCGTTTCCTGTCCACGGGCGGGTTCGCCTACCTGCGCGCCGGAGCCACCTATCGCCACGACCTGCCCAAGGGTGCCAGCTTCCGGGCCACGGTGAACGGCCAGCTGGCCAATGAGCCTTTGATTTCCAACGAACAGTTCGCGGCCGGCGGCGCCTCCTCGGTGCGCGGCTATTTCGAAAGCCAGGCGATCGGCGACGATGGCGTCAGTGGCTCGCTGGAACTGCGCTCGCCGTCCTTCGCCGGCCGTCTCGGCGCCGCCCACGTCAACGACCTGCGGCTGCTGGTCTTCGCCGACGCGGCCCAGGTCTTCGTCAAGAATCCGCTGGCCGAGCAGAAGAGTTTCTACGACCTGGCCAGCCTCGGCACGGGGCTGCGCCTGAAGCTGTTCGACCACGTCAACGGCGATCTCGACCTGGCGTGGCCGTTGCGCACGCTCGACGACACCCGGGCCGGGCATCCGCGCCTCCATTTCCGCTTTTCCGCCGACTATTGATCCGGCGCGCCCGCGCGGCGCGGCAACCTCTATGAAGAAGGTGTAAGACTTACAATGCGTTATCTCAATAAAATCGCCCTGGGCCTGGCGGCGTCGGCCGCTGTTGCCGGCTTTGCCGCGCCGGCCCTGGCCTGGCACGGCGACGCCTGGTCGTACCGCAAGCCGATCTCGTTCGACGCTGCCGCCGCCCATATCGGCGAAGCGCAGAAGAATGTCCCGGTCCTGATCCGTCTCGACAGCTCGAACTTCCGCTTCGAGGACGCCAAGCCGGACGGCTCCGACCTGCGCTTCGTCGCGGCCGACGACCGCACCGAACTCAGCTACCGCATCGAAAGCTACGACGCCAAGGTCGGGCTGGCCATGATCTGGGTCAACCTGCCGGACCTGCCGACCGACAGCGTGTCCAAGATCTATGTCTATTACGGCGCCAAGACGCCGGCGGCCAGCACGGCGCCGGCGCGCGTGTTCGACGCCAATTATCGCGCGGTGTTCCACTTCGCCGGCACGCTGGACGACGCCGCGCAGGCGGCCGGCGCCCCGCAGGGGGATATCGCCTATGCGCCCGGCGCGATCGGCCAGGCGGCCCGCTTCACCGGCACGCCGCTGCACGTCGCCGCGTCGCAGGCGACGGCGGTCGATCCGGCCGCGGGCTTCACCTTCGAAGGCTGGGTCAAGCCGGATACGGCCGGCGACGCCACCCTCTACAAGGCCAACGGCCTGATCATCGGCCTTCAGGCCGGCGTGCCCTATGTCGAAGTCGCCGGCAAGCGCGCCGCGGCCGCGACGGCGATCAAGGACTGGAGCCACATCGCGGTCAGCGCCAACGCCGCCGGCGCCCAACTCTATGTCGACGGCCAGCCGGTCGCGAACCTCACCCAGGGGCTGCCCGTCCTGTCCGGCGAGGCGACCCTCGGCGACGGCTTCACCGGCGCCATGGACGAGGTGCGGCTGTCGGGCGTGGCGCGTTCGGCCTCCTATATCCAGGCGGCCTATGCCAGCCAGGCGCGCGGCGAAAAGCTGGAAAGCTTCGGCGCCGACGAACAGCCCTCCGGCAACGGCTTCGGCTATTTCGGCGTCATCTTCAAGAACGTCACGACCGACGCCAAGGTCGTCATCGCCATCCTGGCGGTCATGGCGCTGATCTCGTGGATCGTCATGGTGATCAAGGGCGGCTATGTCGGCCGCGTCCGCCGCGCCGACCGCGCCTTCGACACCCTGTTCGGCCGCAACCGCGGCCAGGTGCTGACGGCGGACTGGCAAAGGGGCCTGGGCGCCGGGGAAGCCGCGCTCCTGGCGCAGTCGCCGTGCAACCGTATCTACCTGGCCGGGCTCGACGAACTGACCCAGGCCGTGGCGGACGCGAAAGGGCAGGGCCTGTCGCCCGAAGCGCTGAACGCCGTCCGTGCCGCGCTCGACGCGCAGCAGGTGATCGAATCGCAGCGCCTGAACCGCTGGATGGTGCTGCTGACCATCGCCATCTCCGGCGGTCCCTTCATCGGCCTGCTGGGCACCGTGCTCGGCGTCATGATCACCTTCGCCGCCATCGCCCTGGCCGGGGACGTCAATGTCAACGCGATCGCCCCGGGTGTCGCTGCCGCGCTGCTGGCCACCGTGACCGGCCTGGTCGTCGCGATCCCGGCCCTGTTCGGCTACAACTACATCGCCAGCCGCAACAGCGAAGCCAATGCCGGCATGCAGGTCTTCGTCGACAAGCTGATCACGCGCTTCGCCTATCTCCACCGCCACGGCAACTGAGGGAGATAGCCGCCATGAAGGTCAATTCAGACAGCAAACCCTATGACGATATCAACATCACGCCGATGCTTGACCTGGCCTTCGTGCTGCTCGTCATTTTCATCATCATGACCACGGCCTCGGTGCAGGGGATCAAGGTCAACCTGCCCAAGGCCAGCACGGCGGCCAGCCTGTCGAGCAACACCAAGGCCATCACCATCGACGATGCCGGCCAGGTCTATTACGAGACCTTTCCGGTATCGATGGCCGAACTGGAAGACCGCCTGACGGCCCAGAATGCCCTGACGCCGGACTTTCCGGTGGTGGTCAAGGGCGACGGCGCGGTGCAGTACGCCAAGGTCGTAGAGGTGCTCGACCTGCTGCGCCGCCTGGGCATCAACAAGTTCGGCCTGGTGACGGGCAAGCCGCAAGCCGGGGCCCAGGCTCCGTCGCCGCAGGGTTAGGGCACAGGTCATGATCCTGACATCTGACGCTTCGAACCTGCGGCTCGGCAATCCCTGGGTCACCCGCCTGGCCATCGCGGCCGTGGTGGCGGCCGCCGGCGCCTTCATCTGGTGGGCGTCGCAGCAGCAAGGCACGATGACGCGCAAGGCCGACGAGACGACGGTTCTGAGCCCGATCATGCCGCCGCCGCCTCCGCCCCCGCCGCCGGAACAACCGACGCCGAAGCCGGTCGACACCATCCAGCCGCCGCAACCGGTTCAGGCCGCGCAACAGGCCCAGCCATCACCGTCGCCGCAGCAACCATCCGCGCCGGGCAACGCCGTGTCGATCAACGGCCCGGCCCAGGCCGGCGGCGACGCCTTCAACATCGGTTCCGGTTCCGGCGGCGGACAGGTCGGTGCCGGCCCCATCGGCGGCGGCATCAATACGGCGGCTTACGCCTCGTACCTGCAAGGCGAGATCAAGCGCGCCATCGCCGCCAACGCGCAACTGCGCGCCGGCCGCCTGCGCGCTCGCGTCCTGCTTTGGGTCGACGCGTCTGGCCGCATCTACCGGGTCGAGGCCGACGGTTCGGACCGGGCCGACGCCATTCGTTCCGCCCTGGTCGGCCGCACGGTTCGACCGCCCGAAACCGGCATCTCGATGCCCGTCGTCCTTCAACTCGATATCCACGCGGAGGACTGACGCCGTGCTCCGCTTCAACGCCATCATACCGGCGCCCGCGCGCCACAGGAGATCAACGTCCATGCGTACGTCCATCCGCACCCTTCTGACGGTGCTTCTGGGGGCCACGGCCCTCAGCGCCCTCGCGCCCGCCGTTCACGCCCAGGATGCCGCCACCGCAGCGACTCCGACGCAGAACGCCGTGGTCAACCTGATCAACGCCCTGGTCCACAAGGGCGTGCTGTCGCAGGCCGAGGCCGACCAGATGATCGCCCAGGCCGAGGCGGAAGCCGCCCAGGTCCAGAGCGCCGCCAAGTCCGCCCAGACGGCGCTGGCCGCCGCGGCGCCGGCCTCGTCGGCGACGACGCAGGGCACCAGCGTGCGTTATGTTCCGTCCTTCGTGCGCGACGAAATCACCCAGGAGGTGCGCGCCCAGGTCATCGACGACGTCAAGAAGCAGGGGCTGGTCGCGCCGGACGCCATGCCGGACTGGGTCCGCCACATCAAGATCACCGGCGACATGCGCCTGCGCGACGAGCAGCAGATCTTCGACAACGGCAACGCCTATGACTTCGTCAATATCGGCGCCATCAATGCGGGCACGCCCTACAACACCGATCCGGTGTCCAACCCGTTCAACCCGCCGATCATCAATACGCAGAAGAACCGCAACTATCTGCGGCTGCGCGCGCGCCTCAACGTCGAAGCCGATATCTTCCCCGACCTGACCGCCTATATGCGCCTGGCCACCGGTTCGGACAATTCGCCGGTATCGACCAACCAGACGCTGGGCGGCTACGACACCAAGAAGGATCTGTGGCTCGACCGCGCCTATATCGACTATAACCCGGCCCTGGGCACGCACATCTATGCCGGCCGCATGGCCAACCCGTTCCGCCTGACCGAACTGGTCTGGGACGAGGACGTCAATCTCGACGGCGTGGCGGGCACCTATCAGCACCGCTTCGGCAACGCTGTGAGCGCCTACGTCACCGGCGGCGTCTTCCCGCTCGATTATATCGACGGCGCCTTCCCGAAGACCTCGGCCGGCAAGGTCAATGACGGCGGCGACAAGTGGCTGTTCGCCGCCCAGATCGGCGGCGACTGGCTGGCCGCCGACGCGCTGCGCACCAGCGCCCACCTGGCCTATTACGACTTCCAGAACGTCGAGGGCGCGCTGTCGCCGGCGTGCAGCAACCTGGCCGACTACTGCCTGACCGACTACACCCGTCCGGGCTTCGCCCAGCGCGGCAACACCCTGTTCGCCCTGCGCGACATCACGACCAGCGATCCCGCCAACCAGGCCGCGCCGCAATATTACGGCCTGGCCTCGAAGTTCAAGGTGATCGACCTGTCCGGCGACGTCGAATGGGCGATCACCGACGGCCTGCACCCGAACGTCACCGCCCACGTCGCCAAGAACCTCGGCTACAAGGAAACCGACGTGCTGGCGCGCGGCTTCAACCCCGCCCGCGGCGTCAGCCAGATCGCCAATAACAACGAGACCTGCGGCGTCGCCCTGGTCGGCGGCCTGTGCCCGACCGGCGGCAACCTGTTCATCAGCAGCCCGGACGCGTGGCTGCTGCGGGCGACCCTCGGTTCGCCCAAGGTCGCGGAGGCCGGCGACTGGTCGGTGTCGGCCAGCTATCGCCACCTCGGCGCGGACTCGTTGCTGGATGCGTTTACCGACAGCGATTTCCATCTCGGCGGCACCAATGCCAAGGGCTGGACGGTCGAAGGCAGCTACGGCCTGCGCCGCAATACCAGCTTCACCATCCGCTGGATCAATTCCGAGGAAATCTCCGGCCCGGTCTTCCGCGTCAACCTGCTGCAAAGCGACGTCAAGGTGGCGTTCTAACCATGGCGCGCGCGGCCTTGCTCTCGTCATCCCGCTGGCGCAAGGCCGCCGTCGCCCTGGGGCTTATGGCGTCGCCCCACCTGTTTCCGGCCCTGCCGGCCGCCGCGCAGACGGTGGCGGCGACGCCGGAAATCGTCATCACCGCGCCCAAGCCGTCGCACGCCTGCGATGCGGCGGACGGGGGCACGGCGCCGGTTCTGAACTATGCCTGCCTGACCCAGGCCTTGCAGGCCAAGGCCGGGGTTACACCACCGGACGCGGTCGCCAGGCCGGCGACCGACCTGGCCTCGCCCGGAGACACGGGCACCTTCAGCTATTCGGCGACAAAGCAGCGCATGGGCGACCAGTTCGGCGTCTCCGCGACGCCACAACGCCCGCCAGCTCCCGTCTATGCGCCGCCCGCGGCGGCGCCCGCCAGACCCGTTACGACCAGGCCGCCCGCCTGATCTCCTGTTTCAATCGCGCCGGACCCGATGGCCCGTGGCGCCGTACCGTTTTTCGAGGATTTCCGTCATGATCCGTCACCTGAAAATGCCGCATTCCAAGCGACTGCTGATGTCGGGCGTCAGCCTGCTCATGCTGCTGGCGGCGCACCCGGGCATGGCCCAGACGGTGACGGGCCTGCGCGGCACGGCCGCCACGGGTACGGGCACGACCTCGACGGTGCGCGTCGGGACCGACGGGCTGACGGGCGACCAGCGGACCGCTCTGCTGCGCCAGCAGCAGAACCAGGCGCGCGCCGCCACGGCGGTCGACCTGGCGCAGCAGGCGCAGGCCGCCGCCCGCGCCGCCACCGGCCGTAACTTGACGGGCTCGGTCCTCAACGGCCTGGGCGTCGGCGCGCTGCAACCCGCTGTGTCCGCGCCGACCAATGCCGCCGACGATCCCACGGGCCTGCTGACCTGGCAGGGCGCGTCGATGCCGACCCAACAGGCCAATGCCCAGGGCGGATACGACGTCACCATCGTCCAGGACCAGGCGCGCGCCCTGCTGTCGTGGGACAGCTTCAATGTCGGCCGCAACACCACCCTGACCTTCGACCAGGGCGGCCACAGCGACTGGATCGCGCTCAATCGCGTGGTCGGCCAGATCGACCCGACGACCGGCCTGCGCAACCCGGCCCTCGCGCCGGCGCCATCGCAGATCCTGGGGGCGATCAAGGGCGACGGCACCGTCATGGTCATCAACCAGAATGGCATCGTCTTCGGCGCGCATTCGCAGATCAATGTCCATTCGTTGATCGCGACGACGCTGGAAATCAACGGCGGTCCGTCTCTGAAGGGCAATACCAGCTATCTGTCTTCGGGCCTGTATGTCGGCGGCCTGATCAATGGCGTCGAAAACACGATTTTCGGCCTGGGTAGCGCGCTGACGGCGAACAGCACCAACGATCCTATGCTTGAAGGCAATATTACCGTCGAGGCCGGGGCCAATATTGCGACGACGGGCACGGACGGCCTGATCCTGATGGCCGGGCCGCAGATCGATACCGCCGGCCAGTTGACGGCGAATGACGGCCAGGTCGTGCTCCAGTCCGGGCGGAACATCACGGCGATCGGCACGACCGGTTCGGCCAACAGCCTCGACCCCGACGTGCGCGGTCTTGTCGTCTATTCCCCGTCGTCCACTGGCGTGGCCGACTACGTGCGCAATACCGGGATCATCACGGCCGACCGCGGCAACATCACCCTGGGCGCCAGCAATAGCGGCGCGGTCATCGACAGCGGCGTGCTGGCCTCGACCACGAGCGTGGCGCGGAACGGCTCCATTCGCCTGTCCGGCCCCGACGTCGAGGTGGCGCCCAACGCCACCCTGGTCATCAATGCCGACACCAGCCCGGACGTGGTGCCCAACGACGCCAGCACCATCGCGGCGTTCAAGCCCTCCGACATCTTCATCGGCAACGGCAATCAGATCATCAACGCCCTGACCGGGGACTATACCTTTGAGGCCGCGCGCATCGACATCGGCGCCAACAGCCTGATCCTGGCCCCCGGCGGCAATGTCCAGGTCGGCGCGGCGACCGGCGCCACCGGCACGATCGATGCGACCCAGGGCCAGTCCCAGGTCTTCGTCGACACCGGTGCGACCATCGACGTTTCGGGCCTGAAGGACGTCCAGGTCGCGGCGACGCGCAACGAAATCGTCATCTCGCCGGTCAAGGGCAACGAGCTGGCCGACGATCCCAACTACAAGGGCAGCTTCCTCAACGGCGCCACGGTCTATGTCGATCCGCGCCAGTCGGGCGTGCGCGACGACGGCACGGCGTGGATCGGCTCGCCGCTGATCGACGCCGCCAGCTATTATGCGCAGGTCGGGGTGACGGCTTCGGAACTGCTGACCAAGGGCGGCAATGTCAGCCTGGGCGTCAACAATTTCACGCCGTTCGGCACCGTGACCCAGGCCGCCAACGTCGTCGTCAAGCCCGGCGCCGACATCGATATCTCGGGTGGCTGGACCCACTATCAGGCCGGCACGATCGTCACCAGCCGGCTGGTGACCGCCGATGGCCGCGTCGTCGACATCTCGCAGGCCGATCCGAATGAAACCTATATCGGCTTCGCCGGCGGCCAGCAGGTCGATCACGCCCGCTGGGGCGTCGTCGACAACTTCATGAGCGTGTGGTCGTCGGGCCGGCAGTCGTATGGCGACTACACCGAGGGCCACGATGCCGGCACGCTGAGCCTGATCGGCGCCTCGATCGCCTTCGACGGCGTCATCCAGGGCCAGGCCTATGCCGGCGCGCTGCAAAGCGCCGACGGTGAAACCGGCACCGGGTCGAGCAGCGTCTATGGCGACATGCGCGCGGTCCAGGGCGCCAATTCGCAACTGCCGTCGGGCGGCGCCGTCCTGGTACAGGCCGCGCGCGTCCAGGAAGGGACCAGCACCGGTGCGGTCATGGGGGGCGCCGACATCCTGCTGACCGACAGCGACAACATCACGCCCCTGTCCGCCGGCCTGGGCTACGGCTACGACCTGAGCCTCGACGCCAACGGCCATCTGGTGCACCAGACCGCCCGGACCAGCGACAGCCTGCTGTCGGATGCGCGCCAGGACACGATCAGCCTGTCGTCCGACATGCTGTCCGCCGCCGGCCTGTCGCAACTGACCCTGATCACCACGGGCAAGGTTACGGTCGACAAATCGGCCGACCTCACCCTGGCCCCGGGCGGCGTCTTCGACGCCACGGCCGGGCGCACCCTGACGGTCGACGGCTCGGTCACCGCCGCCGGCGGCCGGATCTACCTGGAGACCTCGTCGATCGACAACGTCTTCGGCACCAACGGCAATATCTTCAAGCCGACGGCGGTTGACGGCGACAGCTACGACGTCATCGTCAACGGCACCCTGTCGGTGCGCGGCAACTGGATCAACGACTATGGCGCCACGGGTGACGCGGTGCGCGGTCCGGCGTGGATGAACGGCGGCACCATCGTGCTGTCGGCAGCGGCCGATGTGCTCAGCGGCACGCCGCAGATCCAGGACGTCACCCAGCCCGGCACTACAGCGGCCAATACCGTGCCGGTCGACGACAGCGGCTCGATCCTGGTCAATGCCGGCGCGGTGCTCGACCTGACCGGCGGCGGCCGCGTCGACCAGAAGGGCAATTTCAACCTGACGGCCAAGGGCGGCAACCTGGTCCTCGACGACGAAACCGCCTATTTCCAGCTGACGACGACGCAAGTGGCGGAAACAGGGCCGGTCTGGGGCTCGATGACGGGTTTCCGCGCGGGCGGGATGAACTACAACCTGCCGGGCGGGGGCGGCACCCACGCCTACCTGCCGGCCAACCCGGCGCAGATCAATTCGACGGTGACGCTGGCCGGCACGGTCCTGGCCCAGGGCTTCGGCGGCGGCGGGTCGTTCAGCCTGACCACCCCGGCCTTCAGCCTGGGCGACGGCACGGTGACGACCGGCACCGAACTGCCGCTCGACTTCTTCTCGAAGACCGGCTTTGCCAGCTACGACATCACCTCGTACAAGACCTCGCTGACGCCCAGCACCTTCAAGGGCGTCGACAGTGGCTACGACGCCGTGCTGGCGGTGCAGACCGTGACGGTCGGCGCCGGCCAGACGCTGGACCTGACCCAGTCGGTGCTGCCGAGCGTGCTCGACGCCGCCACCCGCGCCCGTCTGCAGGGGCTGGCCACCGGCGGCGACGTCCTGTCGGTGGTGACGGCCGGCGTGCCGCAGAACGCCTGGGACCGCAAGGCCGTCGACCTGACGCTGGGCGGCTCGATCGAACTGCACGTCGCCCAGGGCGGCCAGGTCATCGGCGAGGCCGGCGCGCAGCTCGGCGTCTCGCGTCTCGATAACGAAGGCTATATCCGCCTGCCGGGCGGGACGATTTCGCAGACGGAAGACCTGCCCGACCAACTGACCAGCGGCAGCCTGCCGCACGGCGTGCACAGCCTGTCCGACGCCTTCACCTACGATGCCGACGGCACCATCGACGAAAGCAAGCCCAATGCCCTGGGCGTGACCGACAGCCAGGGCCACCTGCTGACCAACGGGCAGCTGGCACAAAGCTATGGCCTCTACCTGCTGGGCCTGAACGACTGGAACCAGGGCATCCGCCTGGCCGACGGCAGCACGACCGACCTGTCCGGCGAGGTGATCCTCAATCCCTACGCCACCGACGGCAACGGCCAGCCGATCGTCACCGGCCGCCTCATCGGCGGTGGCACCATCGAAACGACCCAGACCCAGTCGGTCAACAATCTGTTCGGCAAGCCGCTCGGCAATTCCAGCTATACCAGCCTGCTCAAGACCCTGGGGACGAACCAGGGCGGCACCTATTCGGCCAAGGACGCGCCGGATCTGCTGGTCGTCGACGCGGGCGCCGATCTCGACCTGTCCGGCGCCTGGGGCGTGTTCGACACGCCGGTCCGCGTCACCTCGGGCCTGAGCCTGACCGACGCCTACCGGCCGACGCTGGAATGGAGCGACGGCGGCACGCTGAGCGCGGCCAATGGCGCCGATATTTCCCAGGCGGCGACGATCAATGCGCACGGCGGCGCCGTGCCCGCCGGCGATCCGGCGTCGAGCCTGGGCCAGACCCAGTCGCAGGGCGGAACCTTCGCCATCACCAACCTGGTCCTGACCCAGGGCGGCGAAACCACGCCGCCCGCCGGCGCGGTGTCCGCCAACCAGCTCATGGCCTCGGGCTTCGACACGCTGGTCGCTTGGAACAGCGTCGACAACCATGGCGATGTCGACCTGACGCTGAAGCGTGGCTTCTTCCTGGAATCGCAGCCCTTCGCCTATATTGTGGGCGGCCCGACGCGGGCGACCGCGCCGGTCGTGCTGTCCGACGGCGGTACCCTGTCGATCACCGCGCCCTATATCCGGTTCGACGGCAGCGGCACGCCGCCGCTGACCAGCGCCGCCGCGGCCACCGGCACGGGCAGCGTCAGCTTCACCGCCCAGCAGATCGACTTCGCCGGTTCGACCCTGATCGACAAGTCGATCGCCAATGCCAGCTTTACGGCCTCCGGCGACATCCGCCTGATCGGCGTCAGCGCGCCGCCCCTGAACGCGGCCATCACCACGGACTCGGTCTTCCCGCTGGTCAGCCAGATCGCGGCGGGCGGCAATCTCAGCTTCACCGCGGCCCAGCTTTACGCCACGACCGGCAGCACGGCGTCGATCACCTCGTCGGGCGCCGGCAGCACCATCACCTTCGCGCGTTCGACCGACGACCTGCCGGACACGCCCTATTCGGCGGGCAGCGCCCTGACGGTCCAGGCTGCCCATATCGTCCAGGGTGGCGTGCTGCGCGCCCCGCTGGGCGCCCTGACGCTGGGCGGCGCCACCGCCACCGGCCTGGCCGCGGCGACCCAGGACGTCAGCCTGACGGGCGGCAGCGTCACCTCGGTCTCGGCCGGCGGGCTGGTCATTCCCTATGGCACCACGACCGACCAGACCGAATGGTTCTTCACGCCGACGACGACCAGCGCCCTGACCTCGCTGCCGACCGGCGTCCTGACCCTGTCTGGCGGCCAGGTGAACGTCAACAGCGGCTCCACCGTCGACCTGTCGGGCGGCGGCGACGTCTATGCCTACGAATTCGTGCCGGGCACCGGCGGTTCGCACGACGTGCTCAGCCGTCTCAATTCGGATGTCTTTACCGGCAATAACGGCCTGCAATATGCCGATGGCCGTCAGGTCTACGCCATCGTACCAGGCTTGGCGAACGGCATCGCGGCGCCCTACGATCCGATCTATTCGGCCGATTACAGCGCGCTCGGTTCGGCCGGCGGCGTCGGTTCGCGCGTCTGGCTCGACGGCGGGCAGGGGGTGGCCGCCGGCTGGTACACCCTGTTGCCGGCCCAGTACGCTACCCTGCCGGGGGCCTATCGCGTGGTCCAGCAGACCGGCGCGAAGAACACGACCGTCGGCACCGACATCGTCCAGAAGGACGGCTCGATGCTGATCTCGGGCCGTTTCGGCGATGCCGCCTCGGGATCGTCCTCATCCCAGGAAAGCCTGTTCGAGGTCGACAGCCGCGCCGTGGTGCTGGCGAAGTCCAACATCCAACTGACCTCAGGTGTCCAGTTCCTGACCGCGAACGCCGCGGCCAGCGGAACGACGGCCCCGCGGCTGTCGACGGACGCAGGCCGCCTGGTGCTGGCCGCGACGGCGGGCCTCGATCTCGACGGGACGTTCGACACCCAGGCCGCGGCCCACGGCCGGGGCGCCCAGGTCGACATCACGGCGTCGAACATCGAGATATCCTCGGTCATGCCGGCCAACACCAATGACGGCGTGGTCCACGTCACGGCCGCCGGCCTCGACAAGCTCAATGCCGAAAGCCTGCTGATCGGCGGCGTGCGCACCGACAATGCCGACGGCACCACCAGCCTCAATGTCAGCGCCCAGTCGATCCTGGTCGACAACGACGCCGCCCATCCGTTGTCGGCGCCGGAAATCGTGCTGACGGTCGACGACCTGGCGACTGGCACCCGCGCGTCCTCGATCACGCTGGCGAACGGCGCGACGATCACCGCGACCGGCACGCTCGGCGACACGCGCGCCGGCGACTATCTGATCGACGCCCGGCCCCAGGGCTCGACGGCGTCGACCATGACCGGCGAAGGCGCGGTCGTGCGCATCGCCAACGGCCCGGAACGCCTGGTGACGCGCCAGACGGCCAGTGGTGCACCGGCCCAGCCGGACGCCGATCTGAACGTCGGCGCGGTCAATCTGGGCGGCAATGCCGTCATGCTCGATTCGACCGGCAACCTGACGCTGTCGGACCAGGCGGCGCTGAACACCAAGTTCCTGGCGTTGGGCGCAGGTCAGACGACCTTCGCCGACGACGCGACGGGCCTGTCGGGCCTGGTCATCACGCCGGAACTGCGCGCCCGCCTGACGGGCCTCGCGCAACTGACCCTGCGTGCCCAGGGCGCCATCGGCTTCGACGACGGCACCTATGACCTCGGAGGCATCCGGCTGGACGCGGCCGGCCTGATGAGCCGCCAGGGCGGCCAGGTGACACTGACCGGCAGTTCGGTGGTGCTGACCAACGAAACCGGCGTCGACGTGACCGCCAACGGCGGCGCGGGCACGCTCGTGCTTCAGGCGGGCGACCTGACCGTCGGTGCGGGCACGCTGTCGACCCAGGGCTTCGGCATGGTCGATATCACGGCGACCGGCGGCATCTACGGCCGGGGCGCGGGCGGGCTCGACCTGGCCGACGCCGCGGTGGCGCTGCACACGCCGTTTATCGGCGACCGCGCCGACAGCGACGCCGCCGGCACCGTCAAGCTGACCCTGGCCACCACGGGCGCCCTGACCGTCGACAAGGCGGGGGCGGCCGCGAATTTCGCGGCACCGGCGATCGCCACCGGCGGCAGCCTGACCCTGCAGGGCGACACCATCGCCGTGTCGGGCACGACGCTGCGCGAAACCGCCGGGGCGGTGAAGCTGATCGCCCGGAACGGCATCAGCGTCGGCAATGGCGCGACCATCGCCACACCGGGATACGACAAGAACTTCGCCGACAGCGCCGATCCGTCGACGGCGGCGGCGCCCGGCGGTAATGTCAGCCTGGCCACGGCGGCGGGCGACATCGCGCTGGGCTCGGGCACCCTGCTGTCGGTCGGCGGGGGCGCGGGCACGGGCGGCACGCTCAGCCTGTCGGCCGCCCAGGGCACGGTCAGCTTCGGCGGCACGATCGAAGGCAAGGGCGACAACGGCGGGGGCAGCCTGACGGTCGAGACCCAGGGCGCCTTCGACCTGGCCGGAACGGGGGCCGCCGCCAATGCGGCGGGCTTCACCGGCGGGCTCGACTTCATCACCCATAGCGGCGACCTGGTCCTGAATGCGGGCCAGACGCTCAAGGCCGCGAACGTGCAACTGACGGCCGACGGCGGTCAGGTAAATGTCGCCGGCACGATCGATACCTCCGGCGTCAATGGCGGCGATGTCGGCCTCTATGGCCACACCGGCGTCACCCTGGCATCGACGGCGATCATCGACGCCACGGCCTCGGGCTATGGCGTCAACGACAGCCGCCAGGCCAGGGGCGGCAACGTCACGCTGGGCGTCGACGGCACGGGCGTGCTCGCCATCAACAATGGCGCGGTGATCGACGTATCGGCGGAACACCCCGGCGACCGCCTGGTGCAGTTGTTGCGCGGCGCCGACACCGACTACCAGTACGTCCAGGGCGACGTGGGCGGCCAGGTGACGCTGCGCGCGCCGGTCGTCGACAACGGCGGCGGCGACACGGTCAATGTCAGCGTCGCTTCGGCCTCGTCGATCAAGGGCGCGTCGTCCGTCACGCTGGAAGGCTTCAAGTCCTGGGATCTGGCGGCGATCGCGGCCAGCGGCGCCTATAGCGGCGTGACCTACGATGCCGCCACCAACACCATCACGCTGGATGCCGGCGCCGATCTCGACACGGCCAATAATGATGGCACGGTGACCACGGTCGGCGGCGTCAATCTGCTGGGCGATGCTGGCGCGGGCACGGTCGTCGACTTCGTGCAGAACTTCGATATCTCGCGCGCCTATGGCAATCTCGGCGGGCTGGCGTCGCAGGGTAACTTCCACGCGGCGGCCGGCGTCGACCTGGCGTTCAGCGGCAATATCGCCCTGGCGTCGAACTGGAACCTTGGCGCCGGCATCGTCAATGTCAGTGCCGCGGTGGCGGCCGGGCTCATGGCCGACAATGGCGCTGGCCAGTTCTATATCCTGCCGGGCATGGAAGCCCAGGTCATGGCCAACTATACGCGGATGCTCTACCGCCCCGGCGGTTCGGTCTCGGGGGCGGCGCCGATTGTCGACCTGCGGGCCGGCGGCAATCTCAATCTCAATGGTTCGATTAGCGACGGCTATTTCGTATTCGGCGATCCCAGCCTGGTGAGCAATGCCGCCTTGCCGAGCTTCGCCTTCCAGCGCCTTGGAGACCCCGGCGACACGGGGGTCTACTGGTACGACTACAGCGATATCGCGCTTTTCGAAGGCACCGGGTATTATTACAGCGGTGGCGCCAGCAGCACGACCGCGCTGTATTCATCGGCCGCCAACTCCGCCGCGTCCACGCCGTCGACAGATCTGGTGAACAGCGCCGAGATCTTCCCCATAGCCATGTCGTCATCCGGCTATCGCCTGGTGGCCGGGGCGGATCTGGGGTCGGTCAATCCCATGGGCGTCAATCGATCCAGTACCGGCGCGATTACCATCACGGCCTATCGCACGGTCACGGCGAATGCCAGCAGCGGCGGGTTCAACCTGCTGTTCGACGTCGGGCCCTATGACTTCTACCAGACATTCTCGCAGGCCAACTTCCCGGACAATTCCGTCTTCGTGCCGATCAATCAGCTTTCACAGAATCTGGGCGATTCGACCGAGGTCTATTTCACCGTGCTCGACGGGTTCTACCCGCACGTTGTAGCCGGTCTGCAGGCCTATTTCGCGGCGGCAACCGCTCCAGGTACGGACACGACCCTGGACAATCTGATCGCGACCTATGGCAAGCCAAGCTGGGACGGCTCCGGTCTCGATGGCGCGGTAGCGGTGGTGCAATATATCATCGGAACCTATGTCCAGTCCGGCCTTATCCAGGACATCCCGACCTATTTCACCCAAAATGGCGTTCCGTCACCATTCGGTTCCGCCGGCGGTGGCGGCGGGACGGTTTCCCTCCACACGGTCGTGCGCACCGGCACAGGCAATATCGCCATGGCTTCGGCGGGCGATACCAATCTTTACAACCCAGCAACCGACGACGTCACAGAGGGCGCTGCCTCGGTCTATACCACGGGGACGCCGGTCCAGTTCAATGGCGCCAGCCTGCCTGACCCGGTCACCGGCAAGACGGTCACCGTGTCGGCGGCCGCGCTGAACCCGACCGTTGCGGGCGCTGAATACCTGGCCGGAGGTGGTAACATCACACTGATCGCGGGTGGTTCGATCCGTTCGGCGCGGAAGCCGGGCAATACCGACTACCTGACCGGTTATGTCGAAAATGACGTGAACATCGCTGTCGATCCGCAAAACTTCACCGACGGCCTGGGCGCGCTCGGCGGCGGTAATATCAATGTCAGCGCCGACGGCGACATTGTCGACCTGCGCACGGTATCGGCCGGCGGCGCCCGGGCGACGACGGCGAGCGGCACCGGCGGCCAGGCCTTGGTGGTCTTCGGCAGCGGCGACGTCAATGTCGCGGCGGGCGGTGACATGCGCGGCGGCGTTGTCGATGTCTGGTCCGGTGAGGGCCATATCAGCGCCGGCGGTGACGTCGCCAGCGCCGGCCACATCGCCAACGAAACCAGTACGCCTAACCCGGTCAACTTTACCACGGCGCCGATCGACGACCTGCTGCGCCTGCGCGAATTCGACGCTGTCATCGACGTCACGGCCGGCGGCGACATGACCGTCCAGGGTGTCGGCGCCATGGCGCCGCACACGGGCGTCGACATCTTCACCCCGGCGGTTGGCTGGGCCAACTTCTACAGCGCCGGCGCCGGCGTCAATCTGTTGGCCGGCGGCAATGTGGCGGTGATGAACGAAGGCGACAACCTGATCGAGAACACCTTTTTGCCCGGTCCGCTCATGAACAATGTCGCGGTCTATCCAGGCAGTTTCAGCGCCGCGGCGATTTCCGGCGATCTCGACCTGGTCGGCGGGACGCGGACCGGCAACTCTGGGGCTAACAAGCCGATCCTGATGTTCCCCAGCGCCAAGGGGCAATTGACCCTGCTAGCGGGCGGCGACATCGCCGGCACGCAGATCGCCATGCTGGATAACGATCTCGACCTCATGCCCGGCTATTTCACCAGTTTCAGTGCCGGAAACAGCGGCATCGGCAGTGGCCTGTTCTACAGCATCCCGGCCGTTCTGTCGGATACGTCGCAGTCGGTACGGGCGCAATATCACAGCGCCAACCTGCTCGATCGCGACGACACGCCGATCCGTATCGCGGCGGGCGGCGATATCGGCTCCGACGACATGGGCTTGTCGCTGTGGCTGCCCAAGCAGGCGCGCATCAGCGCCGGCAACGACATCATCAACATGATGTTCTTCGGCCAGAACCTGAACGCCGACGATATTACCCGCATCGCCGCCGGCCGCGATATCACCGCGACCACGAAGGTGGTGACGCCGTTCCTCCAGGCGCAGTCCGATCCGGGCACGCCGGAGCCCGCGCTCCAGGGCAACCTGTTCGTCCTGGGCGGGCCGGGGAACCTGATGGTCGAGGCCGGCCGCAATCTGGGGCCGTTCCTCAACTCGGCCGACATTTCCTACGGGGTGGATGTCTCGACGACGCTCGGCGAAAAGCTGATCAACGTCACCCAGACCGAGCCGGGTGGCATCCTGACCGTCGGCAACGAGTGGAACCCGCTGCTGGGCGGGCAAGGGGCCGGCATTTCGGTGATGTTCGGCGTGGCGCATGGCGCGGACTACGACGCCCTGCGTGACACCTATCTCGACCCGGCCAACCTGGCCAATCTCAGCGACGCCCTGTTCGAGCAGGTCAGCATCAATGAGAACAGCAGCACGGCCAGTGTGTCCGGCAAGGTCGCCGACCGCACCAAGCCGATCTACGCGCCGATCCTAATCCAGTGGATGCAGGCCAACGAAGCCGACAAGCTGATCGCCGCCTACGGCACGACCAAGGTCGACCAAGCCCAGGCCTATGCCGTCTTCGCGGCCCTGCCCGAACTGACCCAGCGTCTCCTGCTCAATCAGGTCTATTTCAACGAGCTGAAACAGGCCTCGATCCCGACCAGTCAGTCGTACCAGCAATATGCCCGCGGCTATACGGCGGTGAACATCCTGTTCCCGGCGCAGGCGGGCTATACGCAGAACGACCTAACCGGCCAGAGCAACGGCGCCGCCGACCTGGTCCATACCGGCGATCTCGACCTGCGGCTGGCCACCATCCAGACGGCGCGCGGCGGCGATATCGACATCTTCGGCCCCGGCGGCCGGGTCCTGGCCGGGTCGACGGTCGCCACCTCCGCCCAGGCGGCGCGGCGCACCTATGACGGCGTGCGCATGATCGGCGGCGACCTCCAGGGGGCCAACGACGCCAGTCCGCGCGCCATATCCGACATCCCGCAGGGCTATGAAGGTATCCTGACCCTGCGTGGTGGCGCGATTTCCACCTTCACCGATGGCGACGTCCTGATCAACCAGAGCCGCCTCTATACCCGCCAGGGCGGCGACATCATCATGTGGTCGTCCAACGGCGACCTCAATGCCGGCCAGGGCCCCAAGACCACGGCCGACGTTCCGCCCGTCATCGTCAAGATCGACTCCGACCTGTTCATTGAGGACGACGAGGCGGCTTCGACCAGCGGCGCCGGTATCGCCGCCTACGCGCCGACCGACGACGCGATCGCCAAGCCGGACGTCTACCTGCTGGCGCCGCGCGGCACGGTGGACGCCGGTGATGCCGGTGTCCGCGTGGCCGGCAACATCTTCGTCGGCGCGCTGCACGTCGCCAATGCCGACAACTTCCAGGTCCAGGGCCTGAGCTTCGGCATCCCGACCACCCAGGCCGTGGATGTCGGCGCCAACCTCCAGGCCAGCGCCGCCGCGGCGACGTCGGTCCAGACCATGGTGCAGAGCCTGGAAGGCACGCGCAAGCCGAAGCCCGTCGTTATCGATGTCGACATCCTCGGCTTCGGCGGCACCTTCGACCACCCCGAGGAATGCGTCGACGCCCAGTCGGACAGCTGCAAAAATTCCAGGAAATAGGATCCTTCATGTCGCAATCTCCGGGCGCGTCCCTGCCCCTCTTTTACAGCCGACCGGCCGCGCTGAACGCCGGCCTGCATGGCGATCTCAAGCTCAAGGGCGGCGATTTCGCCTTTGCCGCCGATACCAATGCCTCACCCCTGGCCGTTGTCGAGTTCGCCTCGGCCGGGCGGCACTACCCGATCGTCTTCTCCGATGCCGATCATTTCCCGCTGGCGCTTCTGGGACTGGAGCGGCAGAACCGCTTCCTCGACCAGGGCCAGTGGGAGGCTAACGCCTATGTGCCAGCCTATATACGGCGCTATCCCTTTGTTTTCATTGAAACACGCGAGAACGGCTTCGCCCTGGCCGTCGACATGGCGTCGGAGCGCCTGCAGGCCGAAGAGGGCGCGGCCTTTTTCGCCGATGGCAAGCCGAGCGAGCTGACCGAAGGCGCCATGGCGTTCTGCAAGGAGTTCCACGCCGCCCATGTCATGACCCGCGCCTTCGTGACGGCGCTCAAGGCCCACGACCTGCTGGTTCCGCATCATGTCGATGCGCGCCTGGGCCCCGACACACCCCTGAAACTGTCCGGTTTCAGCGTGGTCGACCGGGCGCGTTTCGACGCGCTGGCGGACGAAGCGGTGCTCGAATGGCACCGCAACGGCTGGCTGGCCCTGGTTCACCTGCACCTGAATTCGCTGGATCGTTTCAACGACCTGCTCGTCCGCGAACGCGCGGCCATCGTTCCGGCCGATCAGGCCGCCTGACCCTTCCCGAGGAGCTTTCCATGAAGTCCCATCTTGTTTCCCTGACCGTCGCCGTAGCCTTTGCGGTTGCCGCCTCCACGCTTCCCGCGATGGCAGCCGATCCGCAGCCCGGCCTGGGCGGTGCGCCGGTGCCGGGCGTCTGCCTGCTGTCGCGCGAGGCCATCTTCGCCAATGCCAAGGTCGGCGTCGCCGCGACGGCCCGCCTCAAGCAGCTCTCGCTGGACGCCCAGACGGAGGTCGACGCCCTGCGCAAGCCGGTCGACGGCGACATCAAGGCCTACCAGGCCGAGCAGGCCAAGCTGAGCCCGGATCAGCGCCGGGTCCGCGAGCTGGCCCTGTCCGACCGGCTGAAGCCGGTTCAGGCCCTGGCCAACACACGCGCCCAGGAAATCGAACTGACGCGCGTCAAGGCGATGCAAACCATCGCCGGCGACGCCCAGCCGATTATCGCCGAGGTCTATAAGGCCAAGGGCTGCGGGCTGCTGATCGACCGCACCAGCGTGCTGGGCGGCAATCTCAGCAACGACCTGACCGCCGCCGTGGTGCAGAAGCTGGACGCCAGCGTCACCACCATCGCCTTCGACCGTGAAGCCTTGTCGGAAAAGAAATAAGGGCCGGAAAAGAAATAGGACGTGGGCGCAGGTCCTGCCTGCGCCTGACCGCTCGATCGGAAACACACCATGACCTGGTTCAAGCGACGCCAAAGCCGCCTTTCAGCCGCGGAGCCGGACACCTTCCTGCCGGACCCGCATGGCTGGCGGCAGGATGCGGCGCGCACCGAAAACTACCTGCGGGCCTCGGGCATGGTGGACGAGACCTGGTATCGCGAGCAATATGCGGACGTTCGCGATTCCAGGGTGGATCCGGTCCGCCACTATCTCTTCCATGGCGGAAATGAGCGGCGCAATCCGTCGCGCGATTTCGATACGGCCGCCTATGTGCGCCAGTATCCCGAGGCCGCGACGACCCAGCCCCTGCTGCACTTCCTGCGTTATCGCCAGGAACGCAATCTGCGCGCGCCGCGCGTCGGGGAGGTGGCCAGGGTTCGCGAAGCCGGGCGAAGCTTCGCGAACGCGCCGGCAAACGGTGTCGCCGGGCATTATTCGGCGAGCGGGTATATCCCGCCGCGGCCGCCCGCTGCGACGTCGCAACTCTTGCCGCTCGACGACGACGATGTGGTGCGGCTGCGACGCGCGCTTCACCAGGCCGGGTTCGATATGGATCCTATCGTCAGCCTGGTCATGCCGGGCCTTGCCAATGCCGGCAACGCGCCGGTGGCTGGATTCGCCGTCATTCTACGGCCGCTCGCGCTTGCGGAGAGAGACGGACGGTCACTGGCTTATGGGCGCTCGGGCGATTACAGCCGCTATCCCTACGATTATTAAGGCCGAGCCTGGCTCGGCGCTTAACAAAATTAAACAACTGAAGCGTTGACCCTGTGACCGACAAGGCACAAGTTCCGGGACCTGGAGCTACACACTAGGCCGGTCGGCTGAACGCAGGTGCCATGAACGCGGCGAATGAAAGTGCGCCTGAAACGCCGGGGACCGAAGCCGTCGCCCCCACGATACTGATTGTCGAAGACGACAGCGGGATTGCCAGACTGCTGGCGGATATCCTGAAAGACGGCGGCTTTTCGCACCGGTTGGCGACGAACGGCCGTGAGATGGATGCCGAACTGGCGCGTGGCCGGGTCGATCTCATCCTGCTCGACATCATGCTGCCGGGCGAGACCGGCCAGAGCATCTGCAATCGGCTGCGCTATACCTCGAAAATTCCGATCATCATGGTCACCGCACTGGGCGAGGAGGTCGACCGGGTGCTTGGCCTGGAGCTCGGGGCGGACGACTACCTCACCAAGCCGTTCAGTTCGCGCGAACTGGTTGCCCGTATCCGCGCGGTCCTTCGCCGCACCCAGGGCGAAGCGGCGGTCATCGCACCGGCCGCGCGGGAATACCGGTTCGGCGACTGGCGCGTATCGGTGGGCGAGCGTCAACTGTTCGGGCGCAACGGCGCGCGCATCACCTTGACCAGCGCCGAATTCGACCTCCTGCTGGCGCTTTGCGAAAACCCGGGGCGGCCGCTCGGGCGGGAGGAGCTGCTGGAACTGACGCGGTCGGGCCTTGCTGGGCCGACCGACCGCACCATCGACGTGCACGTCAGCCGGATAAGGCAAAAGATCGAACCCGACCCCAGGAACCCGATCCTGATCAAGACGGTGCGCCTCGGCGGCTATCAGCTGACGCCGACGGTCGAGCGCCTATGACCTCGGGCCGGGTCCTATCGCCGCTTCGCACCCTGACGGGCCAGATTACCGCGCTTGTCGTGCTGGCCGCCCTTGTCGGCGCCGTCCTGACCGGCGGCCTGCTGTTCTGGCTGGCCTATCACCAGAAGACGGGCCAAACGACAGGGATGATGCCGGAACTGGATGCGGCGTCGGAGGCGGCGCGCGTGGCGACCATCGTCAGGGAAGCAAAGACGATCGCTTCGCCGGCCGGTGTCCGCGCCTTTCTCGCCGACGCCGAGGCCCCGCACGAGCATATCAGGCTGACCGATCTTTCCGAGGCCTCCAGCGTCGCCGGCCGCGCCCGGGAAGCGGTCGAGCTGCAGCGCATTCGCGCCGAATTGTCGTTGAACTGGCATATCCAGACGTTCTTTTCCCGCAAACCCGGCGTCATCGTCGTGCCGCTGGATCAGCGGCGCGCCCTGGCGTTCGTCATTACCAAGGGCCAGGTCGCGCAGCTGTTCATTCTCGCGCAATCCGGCCTGGCGGCGTCGATTATCTTCCTGCTGGTGATCTTCCTTTCGACCTACGCCATTTACCGGGTGACCCGGCCCCTGGCGGCTTTTGCCGTCGCGGCGGAATCGTTCGGCCGGTCGGCGCAGGAAGGCGAAACCCTGCCGGCGACCGGCCCGCTGGAGGTGGCGCGCGTCGCCTCGGCCCTCAACGACATGCGCAACCGTGTGCGCCGGCTGGTCGATGAACGCACCCGTATGCTGGCCGCCATCAGTCACGACCTGCGCACCCCGCTGACCCGCCTGCGCCTGCGCAGCGAGCGCATACCGGAGGCGGAAGGGCGCGACGCCCTGCTGGACGACATCGATACGATCGAAGCCATGGTCGCGGCGACCTTGTCCTATCTGCGCGACGGTCGGCTGACCGAGGCGCCGCAGCTCATGGACCTGCCGAGCTTCCTTCAGACCGCCTGCGACGAATATGGCGATACCGGTCACGACGTGACCTACCAGGGGCCGGCCCGCCTCGATTTCGCCTGCCGGCCGGTGGGGTTGAAGCGTGCCTTGTCCAATATCGTCGACAATGGTCTTCGCTTCGGCACGCAGGTGACGATTGCTCTGGCGGGGCAGGCCGAAGGTGGCGTCATCATCGACGTCACGGACGACGGGCCGGGCATTCCGGTCGAGCTGCACGAAAAGGTCTTCGAGCCCTATTTCAAAGCCGACCAGGCACGCAGCGCCGACGGGAAAAGCTTTGGCCTCGGCCTGGCCATCGCCCGTGAAATCATCGTCCGCGACGGCGGCGATATCCACCTGAGCCATAATCTTCCGACCGGACTTGTGGTCAGTCTAAGGCTGAAACCGGCTGAATTGCCCGGCACGCCTTCTTCTCGAAACATCTCTTAACATATCTAAACACACGGCAAGGCCCTGCCTTGCTACGCCTGGCTCATATCCGGTCGAGGGCCCTCCGGCTCCATCGTCCGTTGCGAGCAAGGATAAAGAACCGTGGCGATCCGCAGGCAGTTTTCGTTCCCGTCGACCGGGGCCGTTCGGCCCCCGATGAAGATTTTGATGATCTCGAGCCTTCTGTCGCTGGCCGCATGCGCGGGAGCGCCATCGGCGCCGTCGGGGTTCCTGTCCAGCTATCGGGGCCTGGATCAGCCCGGTGAGGGACTGGACGCGGGCGTGGCCATGCGTTCGGACACCAAGGCTGTCGAGGCGATGAGCGAGATCTATATCCAGCCTGCCGTCGTGAAGCTCTCGGCCGGATCGTCGCTCGACGCGGACGAATGGCAACGGGTCGCGCATGAGGTCGACCGCCAGGTCTGCTTCCACCTGAGCAAGCATTACACGATCGTGCCGGCGCCGGCGCCCGGCGTGCCCACCCTGCGCATCGCGGTTGTTCGCGTCGCCCCGACGGGGCAGATCGCGTCCGGCGTCAGCGCGGCGACGCGCTTCTTTATTCCGGTGCCGGTCGTCAAGGTGCGGTTGCCGGTCGGAAACGGCGGCCTGGGCACGGAGACCGAGCTGATGGGCGGCGATGGCGCGCAGGTCGTGGCCATGCTGTGGTCGAAGGACGCCCAGGTGGTCGGCCGCCTTCAACCATCCCTGTCGCGTGTCGGCGATGCGCTTCAGCTGGCGCAGCCGTTCAGCGACAAGGTGACCAAGACGATCTCAAACGGGAAGCCCGACCTGCCGGTTCCCAATCCCGATCCGTGTGCGGCCTATGGTCCTCGCCCGACGATCGGCAGCCGCATCGCCGAAGGCGCCGAGGGCGCGGTCACCGGCCTCTATATGCCGCCGTCTTCAAAGCCTGCCGCCGGGACAAACGACAAGGCGGTTCAGTAGCGCGCTACCGAACCGCCTTGGGCTTTCGTCAGGCGATGTGCGATGTCAGGCCGGTCGCACGATCATTCGAGCAGCCGGGTCTTGAGGGTCGCGATATCGGCGTCCGACAGGCCCAGGTCCTCGTGGATGTACCGCGTCATCCCGCCTTCGCGCGCATCGATCGCCGCGAACGCCGCCTGGAGATAGCTGGCGTCGACGCCCATCAGGGCCTGCACGACGCCCGGCGGCAGGCGGCTGAACGCCGCCATCTGGGGATCGACCGGCGTGCCGGGCTTCGGCATGACCGGGTGGAAATACTGGTTGGACAGCAGATAGTCCTGCGTGGCGGTTTCCCGCGACACGCCCAGCACCGTCAGGATGAGCGCGGAGGCCACGCCCGTGCGGTCCTTGCCGGCCGAACAGTGGTAGACGAGGGGCGTATGACCGTCGACGATCTGGCGGAACAGGCGCTTGTACTGACCGGCGAACTGGAAGGGCATGACGCGGTAGAATTGCGCCATCATCGCCCGGGCCTGATCCGGTGTCGGCGTGCCGTTGGCGAACAGGGGCGCCATGGCGTTGGCCGGATTGGCGTAGTCGTCGGCATAGGTGACCACGGTCATGCCGGCCGGCCAGATGTTGGGATCGGCCTTGCGCTCCTCGGTCGAGCGGAAGTCGATCTCCGTCCCGATGCCGAGCGATTGCAGGTAGGCGAAACCTTGCGGCGTGACCTGGCCCAGGCTGGCCGAGCGGTAAAGCTGGCCCCACCTGATGTGGTGGCCGTCCGCCGTGGCATAGCCGCCGACGTCGCGGAAGTTATTGCCGCCATCGACCGGCAGGACGCGCAGATGACCGTCGACCTGTACGGCCTGAGGCGCGGCGTCCGTGGCGTGGACCGGCGGGACCTGGGCCGCCGCCAAAGCCAGCACCATGGCGCCGGCATACATCATTGTCTTGAAGCGTTTCATCGTTTCAGCCCTGTAGGATTAATATTTGACGTTCAGATCGAGGCCGAACGTGCGCGGTTCGTTGAAAACGCCGTACTGGGCGATCGTGCTGGTGGCCTTATAGAAGACGTGTTGCTCGTTGCCGAGATTGCGCGACCACAGCGACAGCTGGAGCTTGGTGCCATTGGGCCCGGCGATGTCGGACAGGGCCAAACGCGCATTGGCAACGGCCGACCGGTCCGAGAGCGTGGGATCCTGCGAGCCGTGCACCCCGTCGGAATAGTTGGCGTCGAGGTGGGCCGACAGCGTCATGCCGTCCAGCGGATGGTGATAGTCGATGGCGAAGCCGTGGGCCGAGCGCGGCGCGTTCAGCGCATAGACCGTCGTCAGGGCGTTGCCGGCGAACGGGTTCGGCGCCTGCGGCAGGTGAACGTCGGTCTTGGCGATATTGGCGGACACCGTCAGATTGCGGGTGATGGCCGCCGTCAGATCGGCTTCGTAGCCGCTGGTGTGGCCGGCGCCCGTGGCGTTCGTCGTCTCGATCGTCGCCCGGTTGGTGGTCCCGACCGCGAAATTGGCGTTGAAGTCGATCTGCGCGTCCTTGTACTCGCCATCGAAGGCGGCGACATTGAACCGGAGATGGTGGTCGAAGAATTCGGTCTTGGCGCCGATTTCCGACATGGCGACGGATTCCGGGTTGAAGGTGCGATAGGTCAGGGAGCGTGAATTCGCCCCGCCGGCCTTGAAGCCCGTGCTCCACTTGGCATAGAGGTCGATGTCCGGTGTCGGCGTCAGGCTGGCGATCACCAGAGGATCGAACCGGTTCCAGGTCTTGTCCATGCTTTGCGGGGCGCTGACCGTCGCGCCATTCACCGACACCACGGGCAGGACGCCGTTGACCAGGTCGAGCGTGCCGGTCTTGCGGTCCTCGCTCAGGCGGCCGCCGACGGTGACGTGCAGCAGCTTGCCGGCGAAATCCGGGGTCCAGGTCGCCTGGCCGAAGGCGCCCATGCTTTCGGCCCGGGCATGGCTGGCGCGGTCCGGGAAGGGCGTCGCGGCGGTCGGGATGCCCAGCACGCTGTAAGAGCTCGCGCTGCCGTTCCACTTCAGCGGATCGGGCGTCCAGGCGTTATCGTGCACGGTCTCCGTATAATAGAACAGGCCGGCGACGTAGGTCAGGCTCTCGGTCTTGCCGATCAGCTGGAACTCCTGCGACAGTTGCTTTTGCCAGAAGTTGGCCAGGCTGTAGCGGCCGAAGGTCGTGATCGGCGCCGCGGTCAGGACATAGCCGAACAGGTTGGTTTCGCCATCGTCGTACTGCGTCTGCGCCAGTTGACGGAAGGAGGTGATCGACTTGATCTTGAGGTTGTCGTTGAGCGTCCAGTCGGCGGTCAGCAAATGGCCCGATGTGAGGCCTTCGCTGTATTGCAGCGGCACGCCGAAATTGCCGACCTTGGCGCGTTCGGGCTGCAACTGCGCGATGGGCGACATCGGCAGGGTCCCCTTGGCCAGCAGTTGCGCATAGTAGGGGGTCGTTTCGTCGTTGGACGTGTCGTAGGCGTAGTTGACGTCGACATTGTCACGCGGCGTCCACCGCAGGGCGACGCGCAGGCCGTGCCTGTCGTAGGCGTTGAAATCGCGCTGGCCGGCCAGGACATTGTCGATCGTCCCGCCGCGCTTGGTGTCGAGCACGTCGATCTTGGCGCTGACATTGTCGACGGCCGGCAGATCGATATGCGATTCCAGGCGCTCGCCGTCGAAATTGCTGACGCCGACCGTGGTGTTGACGCCCAGCACGCCCGTCGGCTTCTTCGTTACGATGCTGATGGCGCCGCCTTCGGTGTTGCGCCCGAACAGGGTGCCTTCGGGGCCGCGGGCCACCTCGATGTGATCGACGTCGACGAGCGCAGTGCCCAGCCCCTGGGCGCGGCCCAGATAGACCCCGTCGATATAAACCCCGACGCCCTGGTCGCGGTTCGGCTGGTTGGCGTCGGACATCGAACCGATGCCGCGCGTCGAAACGACCAGGGCGGAGTTGCGGACGAAGAACGGCTGGATCCGCAGCGACGGGATGGCGCCGTCGGTCAGGTCGGCCAGGGACTGGACGTGGCGGTTGGTCAGATCGTCCTTGCGGAAGGCGGTAATCGCGATCGGCGTGCGTTGCAGGTTGGTGTCGCGCTTTTGCGCCGTGACGATGACTTCGGTCAGGCCGCCGCTGTCCTTCGCCGGGGTGGCCTGGGCGTCCTGAGCCTGCGCCATGCCCGAAGCGGCCCACATCAGGGCGCCGGTGATCGCAAGCCCGGAGGCCGCGGAAGTGAAACTGGTCTTCATAGGAATGCCCTCGCTCCATCGCCACGCCGACCATCGGCCTGGCTACCCAACGCCCCCAAGACGTCGCCGGCGAGGAAATAGAACGGATGTACGTATTTTATTGAACAATTGTATGAAGGTATTTTGACAATCGCCGGCTGGAAAATGCGCCTGCGGCGTGACGTTTGTCTCTGGCGTCCGGTGGGGAAATCTGTGTAAATCCATACGGCCGGCATGGACCCTGGGTTCCAAGGCCGCGTCATGGTGAGACCTTGGTGCCTGCGACTGCAAAAAATACAAAGCCTTCCGGGGTGGGGGCAGCGGAATCAAAAAGGGTGGTCGATCGCCTCGTCGAGGTCGTCGGCGAGATGTGGTCGACGCATGGGCTGGCCGCTATATCGGCGCGTCAGATTGCCGCCAACGCTCAGACAACCACGTCTCTCATAAATTACTATTATGGTGGTTTTGAACAGTTGTTATTGTCGGCGCTGGCCTCAGCCGCGACCGAGGCGCGGACGTGGTGCCGGGCGCAGATCGATGCGATCGCCGACCTGACCGATCTGGATGCCGAGGCCGCGGGGCACCTGACCGCCGTCCTGATCGACACGCTGTGCACGGAAAAGCGCAACCTGGTCTTCGCGTGGGCCGAATGCCATTTGCTGGCGGCGCGCAACCCGGCCTTCGTGCCGGCGGCGCGGCAATGGTTGTCGGTCTGGCAGGAGTTTTGGGCTGAACTGGCCCGGCGGTTCGGTATTTTCGATCGCCGGGATGCGGCCCGGCTGTTCTTCTGCGGCGAGCTGTCGATGCACCGCATTCGCTGGAACGCGCCGTTCGATCGCGCCACCCTGTCCGAGACCTGCGTGGCCTGGATGCGTCTTTTGCATACGGGCCGGGCCGGCGCCATGCCGTTGCACGATTTCGCCCGCCGCAAAACCAATGGGATCGTGGTGCCGGCCCTTCTGGAGGGCACGATGGAGCGCACCATAGCCGACGCCGCGGCCGACCTCGTCGGATCGGGCGGCCCGGGTGCGGTCACCCATCGTGGCGTCGCCAGGGCGGCCGGCGTCAATCTGGGGTCCGTCACCCACCATTTCCCGACGGCGGACGCCCTGATGCGGGCGGCCTTCGAGCGCATTTACGACCGGATCACGCAGGACCGGCCCGCGGCTTCGCGGCCGCCGGGGCCCGTGGTGGGGAGCCGGTTCGTCGAAGGCTTTGCCCGGTTCATGGCGGCGCCCGAGCGCGGCGGGATGCTGGCGATCGATGAGTTGATCGGGGAGGTCGGCCGCAACGCGACCCTCGGCAATTTCGGCGGTGTCCTGCGTTACACGCGCGGCAAGTCGAGCCTGGAAACCCTGGCTAAGATGTCGTCTTCGCACGGTGCGCTGGGCCAGGGAGAAGCCCTGCTGTTTTCCACCTGGTCCGGCGGCGTGTCGCGCGAGGTGGCTTGTTACTCATCCGACGAAGCCTTCGCCGTCATCCACGCGGCGGCGCGGCAGTTTCTCGATATACTCGGCGTCGAATCTTAAGCGGGAATCGACGTCGCTCTGCGTCGCCACACCGGTCCTTGGGCCGGGTTTTATCGGGCAACAGGTCTTGAGATCTGGGTTTGATCGGCGCGGCAATATCTCGAAGTCTGCAAGGTGTTCATCCAGTCATTCCCTGATGTCCTGGAAATTCATCCACACCGCCTCATAGGGCAGAAAATCGAATTGTGTAATCGTTGCCGAGACAGTGCTCAGGCTCAGGGGTCTTGTCGAGCATTTGCTCCAGAATACCTGAACATCGCCAGTCTGCCGGTTGCTTTGCTTGCCGGTCAGGTCGCCGTATTGACAGGTTTTATAAGTTCTGAAACCGGCCGTGACGATGCAGGGCGCAGCTTGAACGTCCCATGCCGCCGTGAAAGTGCAAGGCAAGTTCTCAAACCTGGCCTTGCAATCCGGTTTCATATGATGCGAGTATCGATGTTATCTGAAAAGGCATCGGGGGCTCGACATGGCAGACAGCAATTCCACGGCCAACTTGGACCGGGTGGACGAAATGATGGTGTCGCAGGCGCCGCCCGCGGGACGCCTTGAGTTCATCGATCTGCTGCGCGGCCTGATCATCTGCCTCATGGCCCTGGATCATGTGCGGGATTTCGTCAACCGCGACGGCCTGCTGTTCGATCCCCTTGACCTCGGCAAGACGACGGTCTGGCTCTATTTCACCCGCTGGGCGACGCACCTGTGCGCGCCGACCTTCGTGCTATTGTCCGGGGTGTCGATCTTCCTGCAGGCGCAAAAGGGCAAGACGGGCTGGGCCCTGTCGCGGTTCCTGGTGACGCGCGGCCTGTGGCTGATGTTCCTCGAGGTGACACTGGTCGACTTTGGTTTCAACTTCGCTTTCGGCCTGGTCGTGCTTCAGGTCATCTACGCCATCGGCTTCAGCATGGTGGTCATGGCCGCGCTGATCCACCTGCCGCGGCTCGCGGTCCTGGCCATAGGCATGGCCGTGGTCGCCGGGCATAACCTGCTCGACGGCGTGACGGCGGACCATCTGGGCCAGTTCGGCCTTGCCTGGCACCTTCTGATGCAGTTCGGTTTCGTGCCCCCGGCATTGCTGGTCATGTATCCGGCTGTGCCGTGGCTCGGCATCATGTGCATCGGCTACGGTGTGGGTCCGCTCTACATCATGGCGGCGGAAAAACGCACGCGGATCATGGTGGCGATCGGTGTCGCCCTGATCGTCCTGTTCTTCGCGCTGCGCCTGCCGAACCTGTATGGGGACGTCAAATCGTGGGCCACCCCCGCCGATCATGGGCGCACGGTCCTGGCCATCCTCGATGTCAGCAAATATCCGCCGTCGCTCGACTATGTGCTGATCACCCTTGGCATCACCACGCTTCTGGGCGTCGCGGTGCAGTGGGCGCCGAAGGCCCTCAAGACGGTGTTCCTGGCGTTCGGGCGCACGCCGTTGCTTACGTATCTGCTGCACCTGTACGTGGCCCATACCCTGGCCCTGGTCATCGGCCTGTTCATGCGGGTGCCCGCAGCGGACTTCTTCGGCCTGATGGAACATCCGCAGCTTATGCTTAAGGATGGTTGGGGGCTGCCGCTGTGGGGAACCTACCTCGTCTGGCTCGCCGTCCTCGTCATCCTGTTTCCGATTTCGAGCGCCTATGCGAAATACCGCGCCACGCATCGGCACTGGTGGCAGAGCTATCTTTGAATCGTGCGGGCCTGGCCGAGGCGATTCGCGCATCGCCCGCCCGGCATGACGAGATGCGACATATCGACTACTTATCGATCTCATCATTAGTGTCAGCGCTTCCGATCTATTCAGGAGCGAGCGCATGACCGGCACCACGACAAAGGATGTCTTGATCGCACGACTTATCAAGGCCGGAGAGCTATTGGTTTCCGGCGGGCCGGCAGACGAAATCGCGACCTATTTCGACACTGAGGCATATCGCTTCTATGCGCCGGATGGGTTCGAAGCGGACTATGCGGGGTTAAGCGCCTATTTCGCCTCGCTGCGGGATGCGTTCGACGACCGGTCGATAAGACGTGGCATTATCGTCGTCGAGGGTAAGACCGTGGCGTGCCAGACCTGGATCGAGGGTGCGTTCGCCAGGGAGTTCACGATGTCGCCCGTGGGGACGTTATCGCCCAACAGCGCCAGGGTGACGTTCGAGCTGATGAACATCTTCAAATTCGACGACCGGGGGCGTATCGTCGAAGAGATCATCCAGACAGATAACCGCAGCGTCCTGCGGCAACTGGGTGCAGAGGGAAGATAGCCGCGATCGATTGCGCCGGTCTCGACGCACGCTGGCGGATGCGGGCGGCTACCCGTTTCGTCCCTCAGGCCGGCGGGGCCTCAGCGATCGCCGTACCCTGCGTTGTGGTCGCCACGGTCGCGGCGCGCCGGATGTAAGGCGAGATCGGATCGCTGGCGGGAAAGCTCTCGGCCAGCGCTTCATCGAGCAGATCCTGATCGTGAACGATGGGATTCTGGGGTGTCAACGACATGGCAGTCTCCTTGTTGTGAAAGCCGAAAACCAGGGGCCTCAGTCGGGCCACTTCGAATTGAGGATGACATCGGTGAAGCTGACGCGCCGATAGGTCGGATCCTTCAGCGCCAGCACGTCCGCCTTGACGTTGCCGAAGGTGGTCTCGGGCTTCTTGATCGTCCCTTCGGCGAAGGCGTCGATGATGCACATTTTAAAGCCCTGGCCGCGGGGGTGGCAGGCGCAGACCTCGTCGCGCTGTCTCTGGGTAAAGCGATCATAGTCGATACCGAGCACGTCCATCTCGACGCCGGCCGTCACCAGGGCGACGACGGGGCGCTTGTGCCCGGGAATGCCGGGTGTCGTATGCAAAGCGATGGCGTCCCAGACGTCGTCGATGTCGCGCTCCGAGATGCGGTGGGCGCGCAGGAAGTTGGCCGCCGCGTTGGCGCCGTCGACCTCGAAGCGCTCCGACGCGCTGGCATAGGGTGCCTGCAGGCCCATGTCGTGAAACATGGCGCCGACGTAGAGCAGTTCAGGATCGACCGTCAGGCCCTGGCGCTGTCCGGCCAGTGCCCCCCACAGGAAAACCCGGTTGGAATGATGGAACAACAGTTCGGATTCCGTATCGCGGACGAGTTCGCGTGTCTCGACGGCGAGCAGGCTGTCGGGCACCGTGACGCCGGCAATGACTGTGCTCATTTTGATCTCCTGATATCGGCCTGGGAATGCGGCCGATTTATCCGCCGGTCGAGGGCGGATTCCAAGCGCGCCGCGCCCCGTACGACTGCCAATGACCCCTGCTTTTCTGCCAGTGGATGGTCGAATGGGCTATGCCCGACATGACGGCATGGCCTATGGTTACCCGAACAAAGGGGATGCCATTGAAATCGGTCGCGCTTGCAATCTTTCCAGGTGTCCAGTCGCTGGATGTCGCCGGTCCCCTGGATGTCTTTTTTGAAGCCAACCGGTTCCTGCCCGAAGGCCAAGGTTACAGCCTGACGCTGGTCGGTCCTTCGACGAATCCGTTCCGTAGCTCGAACGGCCTTCGGGTCGCCGCCGACATGACATTCGACGAGGCTCGGTCGCCCTTCGACCTCGTCCTGGTGGCCGGCAGTCCCGAACTCCCCGAAGCGGCAGCCGATGAAGTGCTTGTCGCGTGGCTTCACCATGCTGTCCCGCTGGCGCGCCACCACGGCTCGATCTGCACGGGAACGTTTGCGCTTGGGCATGCCGGTTTGCTGGACGGCAAAACGGTGACCACCCATTGGCAGGTGGCCCATATGCTGGCGGCCCGCTTTCCCCAGGCCAATGTCGAGTACGACCGGATTTACGTCCGTGACGGCGCCCTGGTCACCTCGGCTGGGGTTACCGCCGGCATCGACCTAGCCCTGGCCCTGGTCAGGGAGGATCACGGCCCCGATGTCGCGCTGTCGGTCGCCAAGCGGCTGGTCGTGGTCGCGCAGCGCCAGGGCGGGCAATCGCAGTTCAGCCCCTATCTGGTTCCGCCGCTCGAGAAGGATTCACCGATTGCCCGGGTCTATGCCCACGTCATGAGCCATTTGCGTGAGGCCAGTTCCGTCGAGACCCTGGCCCACGTCGCCGGTATGAGCCCGCGGACATTCGCGCGCACCTTTAAAGACGAAGCGAAGAAGACGCCGGCCGAATTCGTAGAAGGGGCCCGCATCGACGCCGCGCGCAATCGCCTGGAATCCAGCGAGATGGCGCTGAAGGTCGTCGCCTATGAATGTGGCTTCAGCAGCGCGGAGCACATGCGCCAGGTTTTCGTCAAGCGACTGAGCGTTACGCCGACGCAATACCGGCAAAGCTGCCGCGTGTCCTGAGCGTCGGCAAGGCTTAACTGGCGCCACTGAGCAAGCGTCATTTTCCGCGCCGTCGACACGCGGCGGCGTCCGCGCTGGAAGCCTCCATTGGGATCCGTATGCCATCGGGTTTCGACTGCGATGGGAGCATCGCGCCGAGGCATGATGCCGCACGCCGAGACGATCGCGCGGTTTTCTTCACCTCGCCTCAGAATGCCGGCAAATCGCGCCGATCTTCGCATTGGCAGAAATGCAGGGGTGTTTGGCAGTATCGCGAGGCGTGGTCGTGTAGCCGGCGCGGATATTATCGGCGATAACGACATCACCGGATTGAACCGGCCGCATATACAGTAAAGCGTAAAAACAGTAGCCGACAATCCAAGTCGTAATCCATCAAAATTCATATATTAAGGAAATTGTACAATGAATACGAAAGCAATCGCTGCTGCCTTAGCCGCTGCTGCAACCCTCGTTTCTTCGACGGCACTCATCGCGCCGAGCGCCCACGCCAAGGCGAAGACCAATGTCAGCGTCGTCCTCGTTCACGGCGCCTTTGCCGACGCCGCGTCCTGGGACAAGGTCGCCGCCATCCTGCGCAAGAAGGGCATCAAGACGACCGAAGTGCAGAACCCCCTGACCTCGCTTGCCGACGACGTCGCCGCCACCAAGGCCGTCCTGGCCGCGCAAACCGGCCCAGTCGTCCTTGTCGGCCATTCGTGGGGCGGCGTGGTTATCGGCGAGTCCGGCGACGATCCCAAGGTGAAGGCTCTGGTGTACGTAGCCGCCTTCGGTCTCGACAAGGGTGAAAGCATCAATGGCATCTCCGCCGGCAGCACGCCGCCTCCCGGCATCCTGGCCCTCAAGCCCAATGCCCAAGGTATGCTGCTGGTCGATGCGGCCAGGTTCCCGACGGTCTTCGCCGACGGCGTGCCGGCGGCCGAAGCCGAAAAGATGGCGAGGGACCAGATCCCGACCAGCCCGACCGTGTTCGACGCAAAGTCGGCCGTTGCGGCGTGGCACGTGAAGCCGACCTATTACGCCATCTCGACCGAGGACGAGATGATCCCGCCGGCCGCCGAAGCCATGTTCGCCAAGCGCATGAACGCCACGACGATTTCGCTCCAGTCGAGCCACGCCGCGATGGTCTCCCATCCCAAGGACGTCGCCGACCTGATCATCAAGGCCGTCGAGGCGAAGTAAGCCCGGGGGCGGGGAGGGCTGGCACCTTCCCGCCCCGGACCTGTCCTGGGAGAAGGGGCATAAAGGTCCAGACCAACGGCATCGAAGGAGATATCTCGCAGCGGGACGCGGGCGCGCCGACATTGAACGGTCTTTTTGCCACGTTCCAGGTCACGCGAACCTGATCAGACGGATGACCGCGGCCGGGTACTGGCTCCACGATGTGATCAACCAACCACAATAGGCAGCAAACGCGTGTCCAAGACCATCGAGAACTTATCGACTTAGGTTCAGCCTGACCGGGAGATCATACCAACTCAGGAGCAGACAATGAACAAGGAACACGTCAAGGGCGCCGCCGAAAAGGTCACGGGCGCGGTCAAGGAAGCCGCCGGCAAGGTTTCCGGCAATGCGTCGCTCGAAGCGCAAGGCAAGGCCGATAAGGCTTCGGGCGCGGGCCACCAGGCCGCTGGCGACCTCAAGGACGCCGCGCACAAGGTCAAGGAAGCCGTAAAGCGCTGATTTTGCCGCCAAGGGCAAAACTCGGCCAGATTAAAAGCCCGTTGGCGTCTCGCGCCGACGGGCTTTCGTTTGAAGTTGTAATCGACCTTTTATGCCCGAAGACCGACACTGCATGCGGTCGGTAGACCTCACCCCCAAAACCTGTACGGATAGGAGCGCGCCATGCTGATGAACGCCATGCGCCTGGATAAATTCGGCGGCCCGGAAAACCTTCACCTTGCCCAGGTCGAGCGGCGCCAACCCGGCGCGGGCGAAGTCGAGATCCGCGTCATGGCCGCCGGCGTCAACCCGGTCGACTGGAAGATGCGCGAGGGCGAAGCGCCGCAATTCCTCGATGAGTCGGGATTGCCCGCGATCCTAGGCCGCGACGTGGCTGGCGAAATTTCCGCCGTCGGCAGCGGTGTCGAAACCTGGACGACGGGCCAGCGCTGTTTCGCCATGACGTCGGACCACGATGGGGGATACGGCGAGTACGTCACGATCGCCGCCGACAAGGTCGTGGCCATCCCGGGCAATCTCGATTTCATCACCGCCGGCGGCGTGCCCTTGGCCAGCCTCACCGCCTGGCAAGGGCTGTTCCGTCACGGCAAGCTGGGCCAAGGCCAGCGCGTGCTGATCCACGCCGGGGCGGGCGGCGTCGGGCATTTCGCCGTCCAGTTCGCCAAGGTCGCGGGGGCCTATATTTTTGCGACGGCCTCCGAAAAGGATCTGCCCTTCGTCGAGGCGCTCGGCGTGGACGTGGCGATCGATTACAAGAATGCGCGCTTCGAAGACATCGCGGCCGATCTGGACCTGGTGTTCGATACGATAGGCGGCGATACACGGGAACGGTCATGGGATCTGATCAAGCCGGGCGGCCGGTTGATCACGACGCTCGATCAACCGGATCAGGCCAAGGCCTCCAGCCACAACATCTTCGCCAGCCGATTTACGGCGGAATCCAACGGCGCCGATCTGGCGGAAATCGCCGCACTGATCAGAGACGGTAAGGTCAGCCCCCACATCTCCAGGACATTCGCGCTCGAACAGGCCGCGGACGCACAGGAGCAGCTGAAGCAGGGCGGTATCGCGGGCAAGATCGTGCTGTCGGTTGCCGACACACCATTGAGCCATTAGTCGAGCTGCAAAAGCTGGAAGACGTTGCCCTCGGGGTCTTCGCCGTCGCACATCAGGTATGGAAAGCCGTCGAAGCGTTTCAGCGGTCGCATGGCGACTCCCGCTTTCACAAAATGCTCGCGGCGGTCCATCAACCCTGTCTCGACGGTGAATACGAGCTTCGTATTCGACGCGGCGCCCGACATCGGCAAGTCGCGATAGGATTCGCCGACGCGGTGCAGGGCGAGTTCAACAGTGCCAGCCTTCAGCACGACCCAGTCGTCGCCGATCTCCTCAACCAGCGACAACTCAAAGTGCGTCCGGTAGAAGCGGCTCAGCTTTTGTACATCGCGAACATACATGATCAGCCGGGTCAGTGGCAGGGACATTGAGATTTCCATGGCGGATGAGTAATTTCCAAATAATAAGCTTATCTTATTATCTTGCGACGATAAGCGCGTCCACGGCGATTTCACGCGTTTCGAGGCGGAGGCCGACACACACCTCGAACAGATTGCCGATTTCGGGCCGATGCTTCGACCGGACAACGTCCGGTCACGTCACCGGCTTCGGATCAGTAACTGCCGACGAGATTGATGTAAAAGCCTTTGTATTTGTAGCCGAACTTGGTCAGGTCGTCGCTGAAGTCGGTGAAATTGTAGCCGACGCCGACGCGGAAGTTCTGTGTCAGGTCGTAATCGATCCCGACCAGAAAACCGTTCTTTGCCCCGCCATCCTTGACGTCGAGCAGGCGATATTCAGCCAGGGCATGCCATTTGGCACGGAACTGGTAGCGCGCCTGGCCGGCCAGGAAGCCGGTCGAGGCGTCGAACCATTCGCCGGTACCGCGCCCCATACGGGCTTGGCCTTCGCGCACCGCTGCCTTGAGCGCCAGCTCCCAGTGCTGGTCGATTTTGTGCACGCCTTCCAGCGAGACAACCTGTGTCTTCTGATCGTACGGGTCGCTGTCTTCCTGGTAGAGGGGGGCCAGGTCGTACAGATAGGTATAGCGGCCGAAGACGCCCCATTCGATACTGTTCCACGGCCGCCAGGCGAAGCCGACATTGGCTTCGAGGAACGTCGCGCCGGCCAGCGGGTTCAACTTGTCCTGGGTGTCCGAATAGTTGACCCAGCCGGCGACACGCCAGCTCTCGTTGATCTTGTGGCTGAGGCGATTGGTCGAGACCCACTGTTCGCGCGCCTGCGCACCCGTGTCGCGCAGCCATTCCAGCTTGCTGTGCCAGTCGGTATCGGGTGAGGTGCGGCCGGCCTGGAAGCTGATGGCGTGGCGGTTGACGAGTTGGCCCGTGATATCGAACAAGTCGCCGGATTGCAGGGTGCCGCCAAGGGTCCAGCCGGTGGCGGGATAGAAGTCGAGGCCGAAGGTGTTCACCAGTCCGGACTGATTGTTTTCCGTAAGCGACTGGCTTTCGTTGTAAAGATTGATGCGGTTGGAAATGCGCCAGCGCTGCCCGATCGTCCAGCCGTTCTGCCGGTTGGGATTGAGGAGCGGGTCATATTCCGTCGTATCGGTCGAGAAGGTATAGCCGCCATAGATCGAATGGTCCGGCGTGAGCTTGTATTCGCCGCTGACCTGCAGGGCGTTGCCGCGATCGCCACTGCTCAGTTCGGCCTGCAATGAGGACTGGTCGTGAAACAGGTAGTGCGCGCCGACCAGGGCCAGGTCGTTATCGGCATATTGCCCGTGGTCATCGTCGAGCGTCAGTTGTCCCTGGGCATAGACATCTAGCAGGTCCGTGACGCGCCGGGTGTATTTGAGCGCGCCGAGAAGGCCGGTGACATTGTTTGTGACGGCGCTGCCCTGTTGGACGCTGCGGACCTCACCGCTTAAAGAATTCTTCTCGTCGATACGCCAGTCCAGCGTCGTCTGGAGTTGTTCCAGGCGGCTGAGCCCATTTTCCGCGTTGCTGTAACGTGCATAGAGTCTGAGATCGGTGGTCAGGTTGCCGAGGACTTCGGCGCCATACTCGGACGTCGCCAGGCCGGTGCTGTACTTGGTGGTGGAATAGCCGGCGTCGGTGTCGTGCCACCAGGCGGCCAGGCTCCAGTCGGTCTTCGTCCAGCCCAGTTCGCGCAGATTGGCGCGCGCATCGATCGACTTGGCCGCGCCTTCTCTTGGCGCATTGGCGCCCAGTCTGGCAAAGCTCAGGCCGCCATCGGTCGAGAGATAGGTGGGCGAGGCCAGCGCTTCGGTCTTGGCGTATTCGCCCTTGAGATAGGTACCCTTGCCAGCCTGGAGTGTCAGGTCGCCGCCATAGAGACGATAGTCGTCACCATCCTGGTTTTCACCGACATAGGTGGCGCCCAGGCCGATATGATTGCCGAACCAATGCTTGCCGCGGAAACCGGCCGTGGCCTGACCCGCGTTGAAATCGGTCGGCACCCATTCATAGTCGACATTCAGCCACTGTTCGTAACCGCCGGCCGGCGTGTCGCGCGTCAGGGTGGGCAGGTTTTCCTGTGTCAGCTGGGTCAGCGAACGGGTCAGCATGATCCGGCCCTGTATCGTGTTGATCTCGTAGTCCGAGCCGCGTTGCAGGGTGACGGTACTTTGCACCAGGCCGGTGGTCGTGTCGCGAATTTCCAGCGTAACGACATCGGACCCCGGCACGATCTCGGCGTGTTTCAGGTAGTAGAGGCTGCCGCCGGTGCCGAGGAATTCATTGTGCGCCGGGGCGGTCTGGGCCTGGGAGCCGAAGGCGCGGACCTCCGTATTGGGATCGCCCCAGAGATTGGCGCCGTTCGATCGCCAGTTCAGCGCCGCGCCATAGAGCGAACGCGTATATTGCGCATATTCGGTGCCGGTAAAGCCGGTCGCGTAATTGCCCCACAGCGCCTGGTTCTTGTCCCAGTCGACGCGGGCATAGAAGCGGCCCATGGTATCGACATCGGCCGTGGTCGTGGAATCGTCGCCATAGGTGGGGTAATAGAGGTTGGGGTCGAGTTCGCGAAAGATATCCTGTGGGTTGGCCTGGCCGAAACCGTCGAAGAGATGGCCGAGATCCTGTTCGGTCGTATCGGCTTGGGCGGTGACCAGGTATTTGCCCTTCAGCTTGCCCTTGACGTAGAAGGCCAGACGGCCGTCGCTCATCGTGCTGTCGAGATAGCGCGGATCACTGGCAAAGGGCTCCGTCGAGCCGCTGACATCATTATGCGTGAAGGTCAGGTCGGCCAGTCCGACGCCGAAGAAGTAACGACCCGTGACATTGACATCGAGCGACTGGCGCAGAGGCGGTTGTTCCGGAAGGCCATCGACCTGGACATCGAAACTATGCCGGCCGACGGGGGCCAGGAACTCGGCGGCGAACGTGCCGGTCTCGTCCACCGGATAGTTGTCACCATTAATCTGCAGGCGGGCATTCCGCGGCAGGCTGCGCCCCTGGATGCGGATGCGCGAGCCGTGGACCGGGATATTCTGCTGGCGCAGTCCGCTGCCGCTGAACACGGCCTGGAGCAGGGACTGGGTTTGGGCCTGTTCGCTGGTGAGGGCGGCGCCAAGCGTGCTCTCGGTCGCATCGCGCAGGGCTTCGGTGCTGCGCGCGGCATCCTCCGGACGGACCAGTTGCAGCGATTGCGGATAGGTTTCGTCGATACTGCCGTCGGCGCCATAGGCGCGCAGGACATAGACCAACTGGTCGCCGGCGCTGTACGGGGCGTCGCCGGGCAGGGCGCCATCCCACTGGGCCTGCGTCACCGCCGCCACCTTGAGCGGGATCGTCGCCAGGGGGGTGGTGAGATCCGTGTCCGTGCCGCGATAAACCGAGACTTCCAGCCGCTGGATGAAATCGGGATAGTTGCCGCGCGCGACGAACGGCACCGGCGCGGTGATATGGATGCCGTCGAAGGCGACGACGCCCGGCGCTGAAACGGCCAGTTGCGGCTGCCCCAGGTCCGGATCTTCGCTGGCCCAGATCACGCCGCCATCGGGCAAGATGAGCGAGAAGCGGCCACGGAGATCGGCCTGGCCGGGCGCCGCCACCGCCGCCGCGGGGGGCGCCCCCTGCGTCGAGACCGTAACGCGGCGGTCAGGCTCAAGCGCCTGGGATGAGGACTGCCTGTTCGTCCCGACCGTGACGGGATCGAGATAGCTGCGGCTGTTAAGCCGGAACACGAGCTGTCCGTCCTTGCGGCATTCGGTATCATTGCAGTCAAGCACTTGCGTCTGGTCCGGGAGCGCGGGCGCCTGGGACTGGGCCGGGGCAGGGGTGGCACCTGCCAGCAGGCCGGCCAGGGTGAGGTCTGCGAGAGTCATTCTCATGAGCCCGGCTCCTCCTTAACGGCGCCGCCGCCCGGATGAGCCGGGGGCGCGCCGGTTTCAACGCGCACCTTGTCCCTGAGTTCCGGCGGCAATCGTCGCGACAGGGCGTCCTGGACCGCCCGAGCCCGGCGCAGGCCGAGCGCGACGTTATAGGCGAAGGATCCGCGGACATCGGTGTAGCCGGTAATGGTCACCACACCGCCGCCGGCCTGGCTGATCCGCGCCGCGACGTCATCCAGCAGGGCGTCGTAGCCTGGCTTGACGCTGGCCTTGCCGGTATCGAACAGCACGACCCCGAGCGTGATACCGCTGGGCGCCAGACCAACGAGGGTTGAGGCGGGATCGTCGGCATGGGTGCGGACGCTGATCGTCAGATTTTTCGCCGTATCCGCGTCGAGCCGTTCCGCCAGAGCGTCGCGCACCGCTTCGGCGCGCTTCAGGGCCAGGGCGTCGGTCTCGCCATTGCTGTCGATGACAATGTCTCCGCCCTGATATTGCCGCGTCTTTTCCGCTACCCGGTCGATCGCCGGCAGGTAGGCCGGATCGATGTCCGCATTGCCTGGTGCGAAGATGACCGAGCCTAGTTCCAGCTCGACCTGGGTCGTCCCGCCGCCGATGATCGCCACCGGTAACTGGACGCCGAAGTCAAAACGCACGGGCAGGCCCGGCGTGATCCGGCGGACCAGGGGATTGGGCGTCGTCAGCTTTGCGCCTTCGGGCAGGGTGGCGGGATCGACCTTCAGGATGAAGTTGCGCCCGCGTTCCCACGTCCCGCCGGAGACACCGGCCACGTGATATCGACCATAGGGATCGGTCTCCACGCGCAGACCTTCGACGGAAGCGATGCGCACACCGGGTATGCCGCGTTCGTCGACGCCGGCGTTGCGGATAAGGTACTCAACGACATAGCCACTGTCCTGTGGACTGACGTGCCGTTCCACGCTGACCTCGGCGCTGGTCAATCCCTTGGCGGCATCACCCTTCTTTTCGGTGCGCGTATGGCCGGCCGCATCCATGTGGATGGTGATGCCTTGCTGGTCGGTAAGGGTGAAGCTGTCATCGAAGGCCAGGGAAGACAGGCTTTGCCGAATGATGATCTGGTGCTGATTCACCGGGTCGGCGTCGGATTGACGTCCGGCCAGGTCGCCGAGATCCAGCCCTTGCAGCAAGGATTGTTCGACGGGGGGATCGACATGGCCGCGCTCGACCGATGTGGAACCGGCGATATAGGCGCTTGCCAGGAAACCGCCGCTGGCATGCAGCCTGGTCAGGGTGGCGCTGTCCTGCCAGCCGTCGCCGTCGCGATCGTTGAAGACCGTGCCGAAGATCAGGGAGTCATCGAGCAACGGATCGGCGACCAGCTCGACCTCCGCCGTGGCGGCATTGGACACGGGGGCGTTGCGGGTGTCGTAGACCAGGGCCTGGTTGGCATGGATGCCCGGCCGGACGCCGGCCCCGACGCGCATCAGGTAGGCCAGGGTAACGGTCTTGCCGGCGGCGACATCGAGGCCATCGAAACGCAGCGGGCTTTGGCCCGAGGCCGTGGCGCCGTCATCGTCACCGCTGACGCGGAGCGAGCCCTCGACATAGGTAAAGCCGGCAGGCGGGGTGTCGATGACGTGGCCAGCGACCAGGGGAATGGTGCCGACATTTTCGACGGTGAGGGTATAGCGCACCAGGTCGCCGATATTGACGTTGTGGACCGCCGCCGTCTTGGTCAGGTGGATATAGGGCTGCTGGACCTGGTAGGACATCGAGCAGATGGTGCAGGTCGGGCCGTTGCCGCCACCGCCCGTCGCCGTGACCTGGTTCTTCACGGTGGTCGTGGCCTTGTCATTGACCGTGGCGGTGTAGTTGAAGCTGTGCGTGCCGATGGCGGCGCCCGCGGCCAGGGTGCAGACGACCGTCGCGCCCTCGGCCTTGCAGTCGCCGGGCAGGCCGGACAGGGTGAAGCCGGGATCGGGCGTGTCGGTCAGGATCAGCGGTTCGGTGGTCGCGGTGTTGGCGACGGTGGCTGTCAGGGTGAACGGGATTGCCTGGCCGACATAGACGTTTGAACCCCCGGTGATGCTGGACGACTTGACGACGCTGATGACCGGTTCGTTCAGCGGCGTCTGGGTGCCGCAGGTGCCGGCGCAGGTCGGTTTGTCATTGCCGGAGCCGACCACGGCATTGGTGACCGAACCCGACGCCTGGGCATTCACGGTCGCGGTATAGGCGATGGCGTAGGTGCCGACGGCCGCGCCCGATGGCAGGGTACAGACGAGAGGCGACTGGGTATTGCAGGTGAAGGCGCCGGCGCTGGTCACGGCCTTGAAGGTCAGACCGGCGCCCAGGGTATCCGTCAAGGTCACCACGCCGGAGGTCGCCGTGTTGGTGACGGTGGCCGTGAGGGTGTAGGTGAGGACATCGCCGATCTGGACCGGCCCGGCCGCGGACACGGTTTTGGCATAGGTGACGGCGGAGGCTACGACGGGAATCTCGGTGCCGCAGTCCGTGGTGCAGACCGGATTGTCGCCGCCGGAACCGACAACCGCATTCTTGACCGAGCCTGAGGCCTGGGCGGTGACCGTGGCGCTATAGACGATGTGATAGGTGCCGGGGGCCTTGCCGGCGGGAAGGGTGAAACGCTCGACCGGCGCGCCGGAGGTGTCGGCCTGGTAGTCTCCGGCGTCAACGACGCGGTTGAAGGTGAGGCCAGTACCCAAGGTATCCGTCAACAGGACAACATCGGCCGTTGTTGCCGCATTGGCGACCGTCGTGGACAGGGTATAGGTGATGACATCGCCCACCTTGACCGGGCCCGTCGTGTCGGCGGTCTTGGCGTAGCTGACTGCCGGTGAAATGACGGGTTGGCTGGTGGCGCATGGGGCGGCGCAGGTCGGTTGGTCGTCACCGGTGCCAACGACGGCATTCCTGACCGTGCCGGTCGCCAGTGGATTGACCGTTGCCGTGTAGGTCAGGGTGTAGGTGCCAATGGCGGTGCCCGCCGGCAGGGGGCAGACCAGAGGCGCAGAGTCGCTGCAAGTGAACAGACCGGGATAGGTGACATCCTTCAGGGTCAGGCCAGTACCCGGCGTGTCGGTCAGGGTGACAAGTCCCGTCGTGCTTGCGTCGGATACGATGATCCGCAGGGTGTAGGTGACGACATCGCCGATCTTGACCTGGGTGGCGTCGGCGGATTTGGAATAGGTGACCTTCGAGACGACCGGAATGTCGGTGCCGCAGTTGGTGGTGCAGACCGGATTATCGCCGCCCGAACCGACAACCGCGTTCTTGACGGAATCCGCGGCCTGGGCGTTGACCGTGGCCGTATAGGTGAGGCTGTAGGTCCCCGGTGCCTTGCCGGCCGGCAGGGTGAAGCGCTCGACCGGCGCGCCGGAGGTGTCGACCTGGTAGGCGCCGGCATTGACCACGCTGCCAAAGGTGAGGCCGGTGCCGAGGGTATCGGTCAGCAGGACAACATCAGACGTGGTCGCGGCATTGGCGACCGTCGTCGACAGGGTGTAGGTTATGACATCGCCCGTCTTGACCGGGCCGGCCGTATTGGCCGTCTTGGCGTAGCTGACCTCGGGCGAGATGACGGGCAGGTCGGTCGCGCATGGGACCGTGCAGGTCGGGCTGTCATCCCCGATGCCGACTACGGCATTCTTCACCGAACCCGTGGCCTGGGCATTGACGGTGGCGGTATAGGTCAGGCGATAGGTGCCGATGGCGGTGCCGGTCGGCAGCGAGCAGACGAGTGGGTTTTGGGCGTTGCAGGTAAAGATGTCCGGATCGGTCACCGCCTTGAAGGTCAAGCCTGTGCCGAGCGTATCAGTGAGTGTGACGACGCCCGAAGTGCTGGCATTGGAGACACTGACCAGCAGGGTGTAGGTGACGACGTCGCCGATCTTGACCTGGGTGGCGTCGGCGGCTTTGGAATAGGTGACTTTCGAGACGACCGGAATGTCGGTGCCGCAGTTGGTGGTGCAGGTGGGATTGTCGCCCCCCGAACCGACGACGGCGTTCTTGACCGACTCCGAAGCCTGGGCGTTCACTGTAGCGGTATAGCTGAGGGTATAGGTGCCGGGCGCCGTGCCTGCCGGCAGGGTAAAGCGTTCGACCGGTGCACCGGAGGTATCGATCTGGTAGGCGCCCGCGTTGACGACCTGGCCAAAGGTCAGGCCGGTGCCGAGGGTATCGGTCAGCAGGATGACATCGGAAGTGTTGGCGGCATTGGAGATGGTCGTCGTGAGCGTGTAGGTGATCGTGTCGCCCACCTTGACCGGACCGGCGGTGCTGGCGGTCTTGGCATAGCTGACCTGGGGCAGGATGACCGGCAGATCCGTCGTGCAGAGGCCGGCGCAGGTCGGGTTGTCGTCCCCGGTGCCGACGACAGCGTTCCTGACAGAACCTGTCGCCTGAGCATTGACGGTCGCCGTATAGGTCAGGGTATGGGTGCCGATGGCCGTGCCTGCTGGCAAGGTACAGACGAGCGGATTCTGGGCGTTGCACGTAAAACCTCCGGCATCGGTCACCGCCTTGAAGGTCAGGCCCGTGCCGAGCGTATCGGTCAGCGTGACGGTGCCGGAGGTGCTGGCGCCGGTGATCGTGGTCGTCACGGTATAGGTGACGACGTCGCCGATCTTGACCTGGGTGGCATCGGCGGTCTTGGCATAGGTGACGGTGGATTTGGGCGCGACCGGCGTCTCGACGCACTGGCCCGAGGGGCAGGCTGGATCAGGGCCGCCGGCGACCTTGGCCAGGTTGGCAACCTGGGTCACATTGGCTGCCAGCGGATTGGCGACGCGGGCTATGACCGTCAGGACAATGCTGTTTGGTGATGCACCATCCTGCGCCGGAACGGTCAGGCCGGTCCAACTGATCGTACGGCCGTTCAATGTGCCGCCCTGATCGGCCGATACGAACTCCAGGTTGGGATCCAGAACATCGTCCACGGCGTAGTTCACGACGTCGCTGCCGCCGGTGTTGGTGAGCGTGACATGGTAGGTCAGGGTTTCCCCAGGCTCGGCAAAACCCGCGTGCGTGCCGCTTTCGGCCACCAGAGTCTTGGCGATGCTGACCTTGCCGGCGGTCGGGGTGATGACACACTGGACCGAAGGGCACGGCGGATCGGGGGCGGCGGCGGCGCGGGCAAGGTTTTGGATGGTCAGGACGCCGGCCGGGATCGGATTGGCCACCCGCACCACAACGGTCAGGACCAGCGTGCCGGGCACGCCGGCGCTCAGGGCCGGGATGCTCAGATTGTTCCAGTTGACCTGGTTGCCGCTGTTGGCGCCGCCATTGCTGGCGCTGACGAAAGTGACATGGGCGTCGATCAGGTCGACCAGGTTATAGCCGGTGGTTGCCGCGCCGGTATTGCTGAGCGTGATCTGATAGGTCAGGGTCTCGCCCGGTTCGGCGATCCCGGCCTGGGTACCGCTTTCGGAAACCAGTGTCTTGCTGATCCCGATCTTGCCGACGACGGGAATGGTGACGCACTGGGTCGACGGACAGGGCGGCTCGTCTCCGCCCGTGGGATAGGCCAGGTTGGTGATCGTCGTGGCGGTCGTCGGTATCGGATTGTTGACGGTCGCCACCACGGTGAGGACCAGGGAGCCGTTGGCGGGAATGGACAGGTTCGTCCAGTTGACGACACCGCCGGCGTTCGCGCCACCATTGCTGGCGCTGACAAAGGTGGTGTTGGCGTCCAGGCGATCGCTGGCATTGTAGCCGCTGACCGCCACGTTGCCGGTATTGGTCAGCGTAACATGATAGGTGAGGGTTTCACCCGGCTCCGCGGCATTGGGCACGGAACCGCTTTCGGCAAACAGCGACTTGGCGATGGTGACGCCGGCATCCGTATCGGTGGCCGTGTTGTTGCCCGGCGTGGGATCTGCAGCGGTGTCGGGTGGCGTGACGGTGATCGTGTTGGTCAGGTTGCCGGTCCGGCTGGCCGGAATGGACAGGGTCATGGTGAAGGTGACCGTGGCATTCGGCGGCAGGTCAACCGGCACGTTCGATATGGCGCCGGTCCCGCTGCCGGTGCCGCACGTGCCGCCGTTTGTGCCGGCGCCGCAGGTCCAGGTCGCGCTGGAAGTACCAGATGGCAGGGGGTCATTGATTATGGCCCCCTCGACGCCGAAGGGACCGTTATTGCTGACCACCATGGTGTAGGTCGTGGTCCCGCCGGGCGTGTAGAAGTTGGTATTGTCGGTCTTGGTGACAGCCAGGTCGGCGCCGAACACGAGGGGGGTATTGAAGCACTTGGCGCCGTCATTATTACCGGAGGCGGGTGACGACGATATCAGGGTCACCTTGCCCGTGTTCGGATTGAACTGGTAAAACCCACCATCATTATTCGCCCCGAAAATGCCGTTTGACGCGCTGAAAAGGGCGCCAAATGCGACCGTGATCCCGGTCTGGCCAATAATGGTTACGGCGCCGTTGGCAGGGTTAATCTTGTAAAACCGGCCATCGGTTGAATGCGAATAGAGGTAGCCGTTGTACCAGGCCAGATCGGCGGAAGGGAGATTGAGCGACAGCGTGGTGGCGGTCGTTGACGACAGATTCGACAGATTGACGCGGTACAGCACGCCGCCGCCGGTGCCGGGCGTATTGAACTTGAGGTAATAATAGCCATCGGCGCCGATTTCGCCGGAAGCCGGGGCGGTGTTGTTGCCATTGATGCCACCGCCGGTAATGGCGCCGAGATTGGTGACCGCGCCGGTGCTGGCGATGCGCAGCAGGTTGACCTGCTTGGTCGCGCTGTTCCAGGTTACGCCGTAGATGTAATTATCGGCCGGATTGAAGGCGATCGCATTGTAGGTGTAGCTGGAGGTCGCGCCGATCTGTGGATAGGTAAAAGGATTGGTCGACGTATCGACCCGATAGAGGGCGGTGGGGCTATTCTGGGCAAGGTAGACATCGGGCCCACAACTTGCAAAAGCCTGGGCATCAGCCCGTGACGTGCCCAAAACCGATATCAGCAGTGCCAGGAAAACGAGCTTCAGCCATGCCGCCGCACCGCCGAACCGGCTTAGAAAAGACTGAGGGGCGCGGTAGCTTTTTCTCGTGGTCTTGTCTGTCTTAAAGGCACGAAAAGGCGATACGGAGGAGAGCATTTCGTCAGGCTCCGTTGATAGATTTAAAGACGATGAGTCACTTAAAGCCCGAACACACCTGTCGACGCGCCCGGTTCATCTTCCATCCGGAATGGATTGCGGATATCCGACATGATTTTTGGGAAGGCCGGCAACACAAGGCCCTTCCTGAACAGCGGGCCAAACCTAAGATTCATCCTATGCGTATGCCATCGGAAAAAACCCGTATTGGGTGTGGCGGGAATCATTAAGCGTACTTTGGCACAGGCTTAAATCCTCCTTATTGAAGGGTAAGTGCCGCGCTTGTTTTATTTATAACGTGCTGAAATACACTGCATAAATGGCGAAAGTTCGTGTATTTAGAGGCGGTGAAATCCTGTCCGTCCCGTTGTTGATCGGGTGGGCAATTAATAAAAATAAGCGAATAAAAATAAATAGTTATGACGAAGAAATTTAGCGTTGCCCCGATGATGGATTGGACCGACCGGCATTGCCGGGCGTTCCATCGTACCCTGACGCGCCATGCCTTGCTCTATACGGAGATGGTGACGTCGAAGGCGGTCATCCATGGCGATCGCGAGCGACTGATCGGCTATTCCGAGGTCGAACATCCGGTGGCGCTGCAACTGGGCGGATCGGAGCCTGGAGAACTGGCGCAATGCGCCCGGATCGCCGAGGATTTCGGCTATGACGAGGTCAATCTCAACTGTGGCTGCCCGTCGGATCGCGTGCAGTCGGGGGCGTTCGGCGCCTGCCTGATGCGCGAGCCGCAGCAAGTCGCCGATTGCATGCAGGCGATGATCGAGGCGTCGTCCCTGCCGGCGACCGTCAAGTGCCGCATCGGTGTCGACGACCAGGATCCGCGCGAAGCCCTGTTCACCCTGGTCGAGGCCTGCGCCGCCGCCGGCGTGACGACCTTCATCGTCCATGCGCGCAAGGCGTGGCTGAAGGGATTGTCACCCAAGGAAAATCGCGATGTGCCGCCGCTCGACTATGCCCTGGTCTACGAGCTGAAGCGGGCGCGTCCCGAACTGACCATCGCCATCAATGGCGGGATCGGTACGCTGGATGACGCCGAGGCGCACCTGGCGCACGTCGACGGCGTCATGCTGGGGCGCGCCGCCTATCACGAGCCCAACCTGCTGGGCCAGGTCGACCGACGCTTCTTCGGCACCGGAGACGATGTCGGCCCGTTTGCCGCGCTGGAAGCGTACCGGCCGTACATGGCGGCGCAATTGGCGGCAGGCACGCCCCTGTCGCACATGACGCGGCATATGCTGGGTGTGATGCACGGCCTGCCCGGGGCGCGCGCCTTCCGCCGCATCATGACGGTCGACGCGGTCGAGGCGGGGGCAGGGCTGGAAGTGGTCGATCGCGCCACGGCGGCCGTGCGCGAGGCCCTTGAAGCGGCCGAGACGCGGCGTATCGCCTATGAGGCTTCACTCGTCTAGCAGACTCCGGCCGAGCCGTTGCGAAGCGCCTGAGCGCGGTTAAGGATGCAGGATCAGGCTGGACGGGGTCGCTTCGATGCGGCTCAGCCGGCCGAGATAGCTCATGCCCAGCAGCGAGGTGCCGCCCTGCGGGATGATCAGCGCCTCGACATTGTGTACCGTGCTTTGACCGACCCCGACGCTGGCCAGGGTGACCTGGGCGGCCTGGGTAGGGCCCATGGCGGTGATGACCTTGCGGTTATAGGCCAGGGTCGACTTGTCGAAGCCCAGGCGTTGCGCGTCGGCTTCGGTCAGGACGACGACCGTAGCGCCCGTGTCGACCAGGAGGCGGACCGCCTTGTCGTTGACGGTGGCATTGGCCCAGAAATGGCCGTCCTGGCCCTTGGGGATCGCCGTCTCATGGCTATCGTCGGTTGACGCCGCCGCGCTGACCGGCGCGGGCGCGGCTTCCGCGGCAGGGGGGGCACCCAGGGGCGCGGCATGCGGCTCGAGTTTCATGAAGCCCAGCCCGGCCGTCACCGCCGAAGCGATGGCACAGGTCATGACGATCACCGGTCTGAGCATGGAGGTCTCCGCAAGACTCACGAGGGCACTTCTGGCCCGGTGCACATCCTAAACGAACAGGGTTGCTGTCCGGTGAATCGCGACTGTGGGTGATTTTGAGTCGAAAATGACTCTGCTTTTATCGTCGAGTTCGATATAAAATTATATAAAAACAGATAGTTATTTTTTATTGTAAAAAATAATTGATCCGGGTTCGGATTAGTTATTGCAATCCGGCGAAAACGTGGCACATTGTTATTCGACGCGATGACGACTGAGAGGGTGAGAGCCCCTGGGAGCCCGAAGCGCGTCTTCTTGTCCGCATTGCATTCATTTGGAAAAGGAGACGCATCCATGCAAGACCAAGAAAAGAAGCAACACGCCATGACCTCTTTCGCCCTGTTCGGCGGTTTGTTCATGAGCCCGCGCAAGACTTCGCGCGAAGTCAGCCGTCCTTCGGACTTCAAGCCGTTCAATCGGAAGTAGGCTATGTCGGCTGTTCGGGCGCTTCGGCGCCCGAGCGCGCAAAGCCATACAAAAGGCCCCCTGCCGATCGGCGGGGGGCCTTTTCTTTTCACCCTGAATTCAGCGGGCCGGGGTGCGGCTCAGGGCTGGGATCAGTTCGAGGCCAGCTTGACGCCGGTCTTGGTCTCGGCGGCGACCATGTTCGGGCTGGCCTTGCTGACCTTCACGCTGGCATTGTTGCCGGCGCTGTCGAACTTGGCCGTGGCTTCGATCCAGTAGAGACCGTCCGCGCCCAGGAAATTGTACTTGTAGTCGATCTGGAAGGTGCCGGCGCGGAATTCGCAGTTGTCGATATTGACCATCTGCTTGCCGGTAACGGCGACCACCTTGGACACGACGTCCTTGGAGACGCCGGCGGCCAGCATGCCGGCCTGGGACTCCTGGTCGTCGCTGCAGGTCGAAGCCAGCGCGGCCGAGGCCGACAGGGCGGTGGCGCCAACCAGGGCGCAGATGAAAAGGGCCTTGCTCATCATTGTGTTTCCTCCGTGATGTTCTTCAGGGCAGGAAACAGGGTAACCGAAAGAGGATAATCTTCGGTAAAATGGTGTTATCCGAATTCAAATAAGCGCCGGATTCAAATAAGCGAAAGCCGGTCCCTTGTTGAAAGGAACCGGCATTGGCATCCACGGCGGCAGACCTTGCGCGGGCAAGGCCGCACCGGGAAGAAAGAAGTTAGTTCGAGGCCAGCTTGACGCCCGACTTGGCCGAAGCGGCGGCCAGGTTCGGCGACAGCGAGGTGAACTTCATGTCGGCAACGGCCTTGCCCGAGATCTTGGCTTCGCCGGCGACCCAGTAGAGGCCGTCCGAACCGATGACGTTGTACTTGAAGGTCGCCTTCAGCGAGCCGCCGACGGCCGCGCATTCATCGACGTTGATCATCTGCTTGCCGGCGCCCGGGACGATGCCGGACAGCTTGGCCGAGGCAGCGGTGGCGATCGCCTTGCCCGCGAGGGTGACATCATCATCTTCGCAATCGCCGGCCAGGGCGTGGGTAGCGAAGGTGGCCGAAGCGATCAGGGCGACGGAGGTGATCAGCCACTTGGGGGACACGGATTTCTGCATTTTGCAAGCTCTCACAGTTGGTTTACGCGGTACGCGCGTGGGGTCGGAAGCCAGGCCGCGACGCGGCTTTTTCTAGGCTGTGGGTTGTATCTAACCCAGCTACACTTAATTCCGCGTGAATCTTTGTTGCCTTGCAGCAAAAAATTTCGCCCGATGAGCGATTAGCGGTCACGGACGGTCACGGCACTTGAGCGGGGCGGGCCGGGAAGGGGGCATCAGCCGGCGCTTTGATATGAAAATCGTGCTGTATTGGAGCACAGGTCTTCAAAAGCGAATGCGAGGCGATCCGGGGGCTGTAGAGGTGGGTAATCTCAAATCTCCGAACGCCTCAGCGTTCGGCAAGGGCGACCGCCCGCCGCGCCTTTTGGCGCGAGCCCGTGCGGCGCTTGAGCACACAAAGATGAGCAAACAAAAAAAGAGGCGCCTTGCGGCGCCTCTTTCGGGGTCAGGTCCCGTTTGATCGCTTAGGCAGCGGTCAGGTCGCTCAGGAAGCGGCGGATGTTTTCGCCCATCGCCTGGGTGCGCTGGGTCAGTTGGTTGGCGGCGCCCAGCATCTCGGTCGACGCCTTTTCGGTGTCGGCGGCGGAGGCGGACAGTTGCGCCACCGAGCTGGAGGCCATCGAGGTGCCGTCCGAGGCTTCGTTGACGTTGCGGGCGATTTCGTTGGTGGCGT
>FTDB01002137.1_pt1 | contig 105768 bp, 76 predicted proteins | sample 1639741 | NCBI WGS metagenome assembly FTDB01 (sample SAMEA3914869, study PRJEB12502) | metagenome | biome: forest; material: soil | place: USA | collected 2012-03-12 | depth 0.1 m | reverse complement strand
GGCCACGTCTACGAACTGTCGGCCGAGCACCATAACCGCCACGAGATCGTGCTGGACGGCGTCGAAAACTGGGAGTTCCTGGCGCCGCAGACCGAGCAGGAGGTCATCGACGGGCTGGAATCGACCTCGCTCGAGGTGCGCAATTCCAGGCACATTCTGTTCGCCAACTATCACGCCTATCGCGTGACGCGCAGCCTCAAGCCGGCGCCGACGGCGGTCAAGCTGTTCAATGTCGACGACATCCGTTTCCGCAACATGTCGACCAATGGCGAAAGCGGTTTCGCCACCTGCGATTCCAAGGGCTGCGGCACCTATCTGCGCGCCAGCAAGTTCCCTTATGAGAACGCCATCACCGATTTCACGCACAAGCTTGAGGTTCGCGAGCAGCAATTCGCCATGCTCGACGTTTCCGCTACGCCGCCAGCTCCGCCACCGGCGCCCGTGCCAGCCGGCCTGGACACGAAGATCGAAAAGCTGGAAGACGGCTTCTATTCGATCGCCGGCGGGGCGGTCGATTCCAAGGGCAACCTCTACTTCGTCGACCACCACTTCCAGCGCATCTATCGCTGGTCGCAGCCGCGCGGCCTCGAGATCGTCAGCGACGCAGCGCTCGACCCGGTCAACCTGGCGATCGACAAGTCGGACCACCTGATGGTGCTGTCGTCGGACGGCCCGGACGCCACCGTCTACAGCCTCGATCCCTGGGTGCCGACGCCGCAACTGACCCTCATTACCCCAACACCGGTCGCGCCGCATCCCGGCGCCGTGACCGCGCTGCCGGGCAATCTGTGGAACAATGGCGAGTTCCGCGACCAGCTCGATCCGAAGACCTATGAATTCACCACACTGTCCGAGATGTTCGCCCGCGACATGGCCACGCCCAAGGCGCGCGAATATGTTTCGCCCGACGGCAGCCTGGTTCTGCCGGCGTTTCGTGTGTGGGAGCAGGGCCCGACCAATTTCCAGGGCTGGCGCTTCTCCGATACGCTCGACACCTATGGCTTCGTCATGACCAAGCCGGGCGAGCGCGTGACGCTGAGCAACGGCTCGGAAGGCCGCATCTATAGCGGCCTGGTCGGCACGGGCGGCGCGGTCACCGATCTGAAGCCGCTCACCGACCGGGGTGGCGAAAGCGTCGCGGTCGACGCGAAGGGCCGGCTGTTCGTCGCCAATGGCCAGATCTTCGTCTACGACGCCGCCGGCAAGGCACTGGGCCGGATCGACACGCCCGAACGGCCGTTGCAGCTGATCTTCGGCGGCGCCGACCACGAAAGCCTGTTCATCCTCACGCACCACGGCCTCTATCGCCTGAGCGTGAAGGGCTTCTGATCATGACGCTGGCCCTGTCCCCGCAAACGGCCGCCCTGGCCGTCGTCCTTATCGCGGTCCTGTCCCTGATCGCGATGATCGCCTGGGCAAAGGTCCAGCCCCTGCTGGCCTTTGTCGTGGCGTCGATCTTCGCCGCCCTGCTGCTGCAAATGCCGCTCGACAAGGTGTCGCACTCGATCGAGAAGGGCATCGGCGACATGGTCGGGTCTCTGGCCGTACTGCTGGCCTTCGGCGCGATCTTCGGCAAGATCGTCGCCGACAGTGGCGCGGCGAAGAAGATCTCAAGCGTGCTGATGGGCGCCTTCGGCGATAAACGCATCGCCCTGGCCCTGTGCCTGACCGGCTTCATCGTCGGCATCCCGCTGTTCTACAACGTCGGCTTCGTGCTGCTGGTGCCGCTGATCTTTTCGGTGTGGCGCCAGTCGGGCCGCCCGATCGTCTACCTGGCCGTGCCGGTCATGGCCGGGCTGTCGATCGCCCACGGCTTCCTGCCGCCGCATCCGTCGCCGGCGGCCATCGTGCCGATGTTCGGCGCCAATATGGGCCTGACCCTGATCTACGGGCTGATCGTCGGCATTCCCACCGCCTTGATCGCCGGCCCGCTGTTCGCCCTGACCGTCAAGTCGATCAAGGCCGATCCGCCCCGGCTGTTCGTCGCCGAGGAGGTCGCCGACGACCGCCTGCCGTCCGCGGCCAACAGCTTCCTGACCGCCCTGTTGCCGGTCATCCTGCTGACCGGTTTCACCCTGCTGGGCTACTGGGACGGTCTCGATGCCCAGACGAAGGTTCTCATCGCCTTTCTCGGCAATCCGATGATCGTCATGCTGGTCTCGGTCGTGGTGGCCCTGCTCACGCTGGGCGTCGGCCGGGGCATCAGGCTCGGCGACCTGATGACCGGTTCGGGCACGGCCCTGCGCGAGATCGCGCCGATCCTGCTGATCATCGCCGGCGCCGGGGCCTTGAAGCAGATCTTCGTCGATGGCGGCGTCAACGACCAGCTGGGCCTGCTGCTCAAGAGCCTGCCGGTGCCGCCCCTGGTCCTGGGCTGGCTGATCGCCGGCGCCATCCGCCTGGCCCTGGGCTCTGCGACGGTGGCGGGATTGACGGCGGCGGGACTGGTCGCGCCGCTGGTCAAGGCCAGCGGAGTCGACCCCAATCTGATGGTGCTGGCGGTCGGCGCGGGCTCCCTGATGTTCAGCCACGTCAACGATTCGGGGTTCTGGATGTTCAAGGAATATTTCGGGCTGTCCGTGAAGGATACCCTCAGGTCCTGGACCCTGATGGAAGGGCTGGTCGGCATATTCGGACTGATATTCACGCTCATCCTCAGCCATTTCGTCATGTAGCGAGGTGTGCCGCTAAGGTTCCCAATAGGGCGGGTCACCGAAGGCCGTCCTGAGGTGAGCGGCCAGGGCGCGAATCTTGGCCGAGGCTCGCCGCCCTTCCGGGTGAGCCATGAAGATGAACTCTTCCTCGGGTTTGAGGCCGATGTCGATGATCCTGAGCCGGCCGTCGCGGATGGCCGGGCCGGCGATGAAGGTCGGCAGAAGCGCGATGCCCAGACCGGCCACGGCGGCGTCCAGGAGCAGGTCTCCATTGTTCACCATCAGGGCCGGCGTGGCGCGGACCACGCGGCTGCCCTGGCTGGTGTTGAACTGCCAGTCCGCCACGCCCCGGTTGGTGTAGAAGAGCCCGCGATGCGCCGCCAGCCTGTCAAGGGAGTCGGGGGTTCCGTATGTTTCGAGATAGGCCGGCGACGCTACAAGGTGGCGGACGCTGGTCGCCAGCTTCCACACGATCAGGCGGGAATCGCTGATCGCGCCGTGCCGCACGATGGCGTCGAACCCGTCCGACGCGGCGTTCACCCGGCGGTCGTCGAGCTCCAGGGCCAGCTCGATGGCCGGGTGCGCCGCCAGGAACGGGATCAGGGCAGGGCTCAGGTGCATCCGGCCGAAGGTGACCGGCGCGGCGATGCGGATCGGCCCGACCAGGTCGCCCCGGCGTTCGGCCAGATCCCCGGCCGCGGCGGCGGCCTCGTGCAGGATGCGCCGGGCCCGCTCGAGAAAGGCCGCCCCGTCCTCCGTCAGCGACAGGCGCCGGGTGGTGCGGTGGATCAGCGGCGCGGAAACTTCCTTTTCCAGTTCGGCGAGACGTTCGCTGACCACGGACTTGGCCAGTCTGAGGCGCCGCGCCGCTTCGGTGATCGAGCCGGCTTCGGCCACGGCGACGAAGGCGGCGATCCCTTCCATCTTCATCATTGTTCGGAAATCCGGATTTTAGTTTCGATTTCGGGATACTAATCCGAACAATCGTTTCTGGCTATATCTCTCGTCGTACGGGGAATGAAGCGCTCTTCGCTAGCTCCCATGTTGATTATACTGGAGAAAGTCATGTCACGTTTGGCCAATAAGACCGCCCTGATCACCGGCGGGACGAGCGGCATCGGTCTGGAAACCGCGCGTCAGTTCATCGCGGAAGGGGCGCGCGTCGCCATCACCGGCAGTTCCGAAAGTTCGGTCGCCGCGGCGCGCGCCGAATTGGGTGACGCCGTCACCTACATCGTCTCGGATGCCGGCGATGTCGCCGACCAGAAGCGGGTGGCCGAAGACGTCCAAAAGGCGCTCGGCCATCTCGACATCCTGTTCATCAATGCCGGCAAGGCCGATTTCCGCCCGGTCTACGCCTGGGACGAAGCGGGTTTCGATTCCAGCATCGCCGTGAACGTCAAGGGCCCGTACTTCCTGGTGCAGGCCCTGCTGCCGGTGTTCGGTGACAAGGCATCGATCATTCTCAACACCTCGATCAACGCCCATATCGGCATGGCGAACTCGAGCATCTACGCCCTGACCAAGGCCGCCCTGCAATCCCTGATCCGCACGCTGTCGGGCGAACTGATCGGCCGCGGCATCCGCGTCAACGCCATAAGCCCGGGTCCGATCGCCACGCCCCTGCACACCAAGCTGACCGCCGGCCTGCCCGAGGCCGAGGTAAAGGCCATGCAGGCGGGCTTCATCGCGCAGATCCCGGCGGGCCGGTTCGGCGAGGCCAGCGAGGTCGCCAAGGCCGTCGTGCTGTTCGCGTCGGACGAAGCCAGCTACATAGTCGGCAGCGAGCTGACCATCGACGGCGGCATGAGTACGCTTTGAAAAAAACGGCCCGGATACGTTCCGGGCCGTTTTTTACTGTGGCTATTGCTCGTAGCTGAAGTCGCTGTCCTTCGCCTTCTTCACTGCACCAAACGTATAGGCCAGGCCGACATAGGCCAAGCGGCCGTACTGATGGCGGATATAGGTTCCGGTATAGGTCGGCGTGATGAACAGGCGCTTCTGGCGCTGGCTGTTGAACAGGTCCGACACGGTGGCAACGACGGCCAGCTTGGCGTTGAGCTGGTGCCGGTAGCCGGCATTGACCGTGGTGACCGGCAGGACGTAACCCTGCGCCGTCAGGCGTTTGCCGTTGTACTGCGAACTGAGCTGCCAGCGGTCGGTGGCGGTCGGCTGGTAGTCCAGCGCCGCCTTGCCGCTGAAGCCGGTCGTCGACCGTGTGCCGGCGCCCAGCGCCAGGGCGTTGACCTGGTTGTAGAAGATGTTGCCGCTGGCCGTATAGCTGAGCTTCGGCCAGACCTTGCCCGAAGCCACGAACTCGACCCCGCCGGATTGCGACCTCGGCAGGTTGGCCTCGCGGATCAGCACCACATCGGGGCTGAGCACGGTCAGGACCTCGGTGTCGCCGTTGCGGCTCTTGCGGTAATAGCCGGTGAACTCATAGCTCGGGCCGCTGCTGGCGTCGTGGCGATAGCCGATTTCCAGCGAATTGGTCATTTCCGGCTTCAGGGCCGGATTGCCTTGGCGTAAATTGTTCGGATCGGAGGCGTTGATGTACGGATTGAGGTCTTCCGGATCGCGGCGGCGCACGCGCTTGCTGAAGCCCGCGGTCAGGCTGTCCTGGTCGGACAGGGCGTAGATGGCGTTCAAGGTGGGATAGACCGTGCCATAGGCCTGGGTGCTGGTGTCGCCCGACACCTGCTGCAGGGTCAGGACGTCGACCTGTTCCAGGCGGACGCCGGCCAGCAGGTGCAGTTTGCCCAGCGTCCGGTCATAGGTGGCGTAGACGGCATGGATCGTCTGGCGGTAGCGGAAGCCGTTGTCGAAGCTGTGGTCCTGGGCCAGGGTCGTGGCCGGCGCGACAGCCCTGGCCACGGTATCGTCGAAGCGGTTCTGGTCGTATTCGCCGTCATAGCCCAGTTTCAGCGTACCGCCCGATGCGAAGGGGCGGACATAGTCCAGGCTGAACTCGCTGACGCCATAGACTTCGCGGTGGAAGTCCTGTTCGCGGGCGGTCGAGGCCGATGGCGCCGAATAGGCCGTGGTGTAGTCGAAGGTGTTCTTCTCGACGCTCTGGCTGGTCTGCAGGTTCATCGTCAGGTCTTCGCCGTCGCGCGCCGTCTTCTGGTCAAAGTTCAGACTGGCGCCGGTCGAGGTGCGCGGCCCGCCACCCTGGTTTGAGCGGTCGAAGACGGATGGCGACGCGCCGGTCGAGGCGGAGCGTTCGTCGGCGTGGCGATGTTCGTCGCGCGAGGCGTAGTCGACCGACAGGCCCAAGGTCTGCTTGTCGTTGGGCGTCAGGTCGATGCCCGCGCTGGCGGCCTTGCGATTGCTGGCTTCGGTCTGGCTCTGATGGGAGGTCGTGGCGCCCGAGGCGCCGGCGCCGGTCGAGACCGTGTGCGTGTCGGTGTCGCGCCGGCGCACGTCGTTGCGCACCGAGGCGTTGCCGTGGAGCGAAATCCCCTTGCCGGCATAGGTACCGGACAGGCTGGCATTGTAACGGCCTTCGTCGCCGTAATTGGCCTGCAGCGACCCCGAGGACGTCCGCTTGCGCGATTTTTTGGTGACGATGTTGATGATGCCGGCCGAGCCGTCGGGCTTGAACTCGGCGGACGGCGAGGTGATGATTTCGATCTGCTGGATATCGGCGGCGGACAGGCCTTGCAGCGCCGCGCCGCGGGCAGAGCCTTGCATATCGGCCGCCGGCTTGCCGTCGATCAGGATATTGACGCTGCTGTCCCCGCGCAGGCTGACATTGCCGTCGGGATCGACCTCGACCGACGGGATGTTGTTGAGCACATCGGTGGCGTTGCCGGTCGTCGCCGTCAGGTCGGCGTCGGTGCGATAGACCTTGCGGTCGACCTTGTTGACGACGTTCGGCCGGGCCGCGGTCACGGTGACCGTCGTCACTGGCTGCCCCTGGGGCGCCGCCGTCTGGGCCAGGGCGTGGCCGCCGAAAGCGAGCGAAAGGGCAAGCGCGGCGCAGGCGCCGTGGCTGAGGGTTCGATACATGTCGGAAATCACCGCTGAAATGAGCAGGCGGCCGATAACAGGCCTTGATGAGCGGAAACTGAAATCGCCGGCGGATTTGTGCAGCGGCGAAGGGCAGGAACGGACGACCGCGGGACCCGGCCGTCCGAAACGCTCAGTCGCGCGTCTTGCCTTCGGCGCCGTTTTCCAGCACGGCGCCGGTCCTGGCGTCGACGCCGACCTCATAGGTGACGCCCGCGGCCTTGATGTCGAACGAATAGCGCAGCCCGCTGCCGCCCTTTTCCTTTTCGAGTTCGCGGTCGGTGACGTCGCCCGGCCGCGCCTTCGTGGCGATGGCTTCGGCCAGGCTGAGCCTGGCCTTCGGCGCCAGCTTGTCACCCTTGAAGTGCGCAATGGCGGGGTGGGGGATGGTTTCGGGCGCCGCAAAGGCGGGCGTCGCCAGTGTCGCCGCGGCGAGAACGGCAAGAATCGGGTGGGATGTCATGGGTCGTTCCTCGATGGCGCGAAGGCTCATTCCTTCGTGTCGGGGACAATCCTAAGCCCGGGGGATGAGCCGGCCCTGAGGTGAACCTGAAGAGGCGATGATCAGCCGTCGCTCCAGCGACGCAGCAGGTTGTGGTAGGTGCCGGTCAGCTGGACGACCGCCGGGTCGTTCTGGCCGATGCGGGCGGCCAGGGACTGGATGGCGCCGTCCATCTGGTAAAGGGTGGCGCGCTCGCCGTCGTCGCGCACCAGGCTCTGGATCCAGAAGAACGAAGCGACCCGGGCGCCGCGCGTCACCGGCGTGACGTGGTGCAGGCTGGACGCCGGATAGAGGATCATGTCGCCGGCCGGCAGCTTGACCGAATGCGTGCCGTAGGTGTCCTCGACGACCAGTTCGCCGCCGTCATAGTCGTCAGGCTCGCTGAGGAACAGCGTCGCCGACAGGTCGGTGCGAATGCGAAAGGCAGTGCCTTTCAGCTGCCGGATGGCATTGTCGATGTGGGTGCCGAAGTGCTCGCCGCCGGCATAGCGGTTGAACAGGGGCGGATAGACCTTGGCGGGCAGCGCGGCGGAGACGAAGAGCGGGTTGGCGGAAAGGGCGTCTTCGATGGCGCCGCCCAGGGCCTTGCCGACATCCGAGCCTTCGGCGATCTGCTGGTTGCGCTTGGCCTGGGTCGATTGCCGGCCCGCCGTCGCGGCGCCGTCGATCCAGTCGGCGGCGTCGAGCGCCTGGCGAAAGGCGGTAACCTGAGGCTTGGACAGCAGGTTCGGGATTTGAAGCATCATGGCGCGCTGTCCTCGAGCGTAAGGTTTCGCCCGGCCAGGAAGGCGTCGAGCTTTTCACGGAATGACGGCGTACCGCAGCGGGCGGCTTCGCGGAAGTGCGTCATGGCGCCGCCGAGGTCGCCGTCTTCCGCCAGGAAACGGCCCAGGTTGAAATGGCCGCGGAAGTCACCGCCTTCGGCCGCCCGGCGGTAATAGTCGCGGGCGACGGCGAGGTCCTTTTCGACCTCCCAGCCGTCCTCGTAGAAACCGCCGACGATGTTCAGCGACTTGGCATGGCCGGCGCCGGCCGCGCGGCGATAAAGGGCGAAGGCCTGGGCGCGGTCGGCATCGACGCCACGGCCCAGCGTCAGGGCCGTGGCGTAGTTGTAGAGGCCCCAGTCGAGGCCCTTGTCGGCGGCGCGGCGGAAGAACTGGGTGGCCAGGTCCGGATCTTCCTGGGTGCCCCAGCCATTGTCGTAGCAGCGGCCGGCCATGTTCAGCGCCATGGCGTCGCCGCTGTGCGTGGCGGTCAGGAACCAGTGCAGCGCCGTACGCCGGTCGACCGCTCCGCCGCGGCCTTCCAGCAACCATTGGCCGAGAATGACCTGGGCTTCGACAACGCCATTTCCGGCCAGCTTTTGCAGCAGGGCCAGGGCTTCGTCAGCCGGTCCGTTCAGGATGCGGATAACGTCTTCGGCGGGCAGGTCGGAAGGGGCGGGATCGGACATGGAACTCGAGAGAAGCGCCCTGCCGGGGGGCCGGCAGGGCGTACAGGATATCAGTACTTGAAGTTCAGCGACAGCACGGCGGAACGGCCCGGCGCGATCGTCGCGTAGTGGGTGGCATAGGCCTGGGTGAAGTAGACGGCGTCGGTCAGGTTCTGGATGTTCAGCTGCGCCGTCAGATGGGTGTTGATCGTGTAGGTCGCGTTGGCGTCGATGCGGGTATAGCCGGGCACCCACTTGGGCGCGGTCGGGCTGGCATTGCCGTAGACCTTGGAGGTGTGATAGGCGCCGCCGCCGATCTTGAGGCGCGAGGTCAGCTGATAGTCCGTGGTGATCGAGGTGCTTTCGTGCGCCGTATTGGGGAAGGGCGCGCCGTCGAGCAGGCCGTAGGCCGTGCCCGAACCGCCGTTGTGCACCAGTACCGCGTCGAGATTGGTATAGCCGGCGAACACTTCCCATTTGTCGGTAATATTGCCCGTGGCGCCCAGTTCGTAGCCGCGCACGCGCTTTTCGCCGACCATGGCCGAGGAGCCGTCCGCCAGGGTGATCTTGGCGTTCTGGGTCTTGACCTCGAAGATGGCGCTGGACAGCGACATCCGGCCCTGCAGCAGGTCCCACTTGGCGCCGGCTTCCAGCGTCTTGTCCTTCTGCGGCGCGAAGCTGGCATTGCTCGTGCTGGAGATGGCGTTGGCGTCGCTGCCCTGGGCCAGCGAATTGCCGGCCGGCGTCGACGAGGTCGAATACGATACGTAGACCGAGGCTGCCTTGACGGGCTTGTAGATCAGGGCCGCCTGGTAGTTGAACAGGTCGTCGTGGCGCTTGAATGCCGAGCGGATGCCGGCCACCGGCAGGCCGGTCGTGGCGTTGGTCGCGAGGCTGGCGATATAGCTGGCGTCATAGCTGTCGAAACGGACGCCGAGATTGGCCTGCCATTGCGGATTGATCTCGATCGTGTCGAAGGCGTAGAGCGCCTTGGTGACGGTCTTGGCGTTGTTCGGGTTGTTCGCCTTGGTGATCGTGCCGGTGAACGGATCGTGCGGGTTCGGGTCGTTCAGCGTGGTGCAGATATAGGCCGCGATCGCCGCCGCCGAACAGGTGTTGTAGGTCGAAAGCTGGGCGCCCTTGTAGCTGACAACATAGGTGTCGTTCTCGCCTTCTTCCTGCGACAGTTCCAGGCCGGTCGAAAAGTCGTGCTTCACCGATCCGGTCATGAAGGTACCGTAGACATCCGTCTGGTCGATCAGGTAGTCGACATTGCTGATGCGCGTGTTCGGGCGGCGATAGACATAGCCGTAATAGAGATTGCCCTTGCTGTCGTCCGGCTGGGTATAGATGTAGTCCTGCTTCGATTCCGCGTAGCGCAGCGTGTTGCGCAGGTGCAGGCTGCGGCCGAAATCATGTTCGAAGCGCAACGTGCCCATGTCCATGCGCTCCTTGCGGAAGTCGCGGTTGACGTCGCCGTAAAAGGTCTTGCGGTCGACCGACACCGGCTCGCCGTCGCCCGGCGTCACCGTCTTGAGCGTGCCGCCGTTCGGCGCGGCCGTGGGGGCGTTGGGATTGTTGTACGGAATGCCGACATCGGGCATGTCGTCGCTTTGCATGTGGTAGTAGCTGAGCGTGAAGCGGTTGTTCGTGCCCATGCCGAAGGTGACCGAGGGGGCGAAGCCCCAGCGGCTGTAATGCACCGCGTCGCGGCCGTCGACGCCGGCGTCGTGGACCATCAGGTTCAGGCGGCCGGCGACGCCGTCGGCCAGCACGTGATTGATGTCCAGCGTGGCGCGCTTGTAGTCCGCCGTCCCCAGGCCGACCTGGCCGCTGGTGAAGTTGTCCTTCTCGGGTTCCTTGCTGTTGATGTAGATGCCGCCGCCGGCGCCGCCGCGACCGGCATAGGCGCCGGACGTGCCCTTGACGACCTCAATGCTCTCGACGTCGAAGACTTCGCGCGATTGCGCGCCGATGTCGCGCAGGCCGTCGACGAAGGTGCTCGACTGGGTGTCGTAGCCGCGCAGGAAGGGCCGGTCGCCGACCGGATTGCCGCCTTCGCCGGCGCCGAAGGTAATGCCTGGCACGGTGCGCAGCGCGTCGACCAGGGTGGTTGAGCCGGTGCTCTGGATCAGTTCCTGGGGGATGACGGTGATCGACTTCGGCGTGTCGCGCAGCGGCGTCGGACGCTTGGGCGTGTCGATGTCGCGCTGGCCCTTGACCACGACCTCGGTCGTATCCTGGTCCTGGGTGGAAAGCGGCGCGGGGGCGGTGTCGCCGGCAACGGCGACGTGCGCGGTGCCGAGCATGGCGAAGGCCAGGCTGGCGGCGCCGACGGCCCGCTTCGAGGTGTCGCTGGATGGCATAGGGGGCATGGAGGTCTCTCGTGCGTTAATGCGAATTATTCTCACTTGATGAGTATGCGAGTAATTCGCACTTGCAGCGGAGTCAAGCCGGATCTGGCGAAAAAGTGTCGGAAGTTTGGTAATGAAATCAATATGTCGCGCGTGACATATCACAGCGCCGCACATACGAAATCGTCCACGGCCGGAACGGTCCGGCGCGGGCGAAAACTCGATGCGAGGGCCTTCAGGAGGCCCGGGATATGCCGTCCGTAACGGCGGAAAACAGCCGGTCCAGGCTGTCGACCTGTTGCCGCAGGGTGGCTTGGAGCGACTGGCGCTCGGCGCGACCGCGGCCGGTGATTTCGTACAGCCGCCGGCGCCGGACGGCCTGCCGCCAGAGGCTGGTGACGAAGCCCGCCCGTTCCAGTTGCAGCAAGACGGCGTGAACACGGCCGTCCTTGGGCTCGAACGCGCCGCCGCTCCTGTCGGACAGGGCGGGCCCGATCTCGTCGCCGAAGGCCGGACCGCTGTCGAGCAGGGTCAGGATCAGCAGAACGTAGAAGGCATTGGCGTTTTCGAAGCGCATCGGCAAAGGATGGAAAATGACTTCGCGCCCGAACCGGCCATGATAGGTCCGGGTCGGGCGCGAAAGCCGTTAGATCGCGAAACTGAAGCGGAGCTGAAGCGAACCTGAAGCGGCCGCTGCCTACTTGCCGACGACGACCAGCTTGAAGGTGCCGGGCAGGGGTTGCGGGCGGTCGCCGGCCTTGGCCGGGGGCGCCATGTCGGCGGCCGGCAGGAAGATCGTGCCGGTGGCCGGATCGAGCGCGGCGGTGCGCGCCCCGGCGGCCGTCTCCACCACGTCGATGACGTGCGGCTTGCCGTCGAAGGCGATGACCGTCAGCTTGCCGTCGGCCGACGGGACATAGCCCAGCTTGCGCGTTTCGTCGTAGAGCGCGCCGTCGGCGCGGGGGCCGATGGCGACGGTGCCGACTTCGGAGCCGTCCGCGGCGCGCGAAATGCGCGCGATGCCGTTCTTGCACGCCGACAGCAGCAGGTTCTGGTCGCCGACCAGGGCCAGGCCCGACGGCTCGTCGCAGTCCTTGAGCGGATAGGTCGCCTTGACCCTCATGGCCTTGGTGTCGACGACGACGATGACGTTCTTGTCCTCCAGGTGCGTGTAGAGCAGGCCCTTGCCGTCGGCGGCGCCGCTTTCCGGCGCGCCGGCCAGGGCAACCGTTCCGACGGACTTGCGCGTCACCGGATCGACCACGTCGATCTGGTTGCCGCCATTGGCCAGGACGAAGACCTTGTTGGTCGCCGGATCGAAGATGGCGCCGTCCGGCTTGGCGCCAGTGGCGACATCGCCGAGGTCGGCGCCCGTTTCCGCATCGATGAAGCTGGCCTTGTTGGCCTTGCCCTGGGTGATCAGCAGGGTCTTGCCGTCGCCCAGCGGCAGGGCGATATGCGCGCCCGCGACGTCCGTCAGGTGCGGATTGACGGTCTTGGTCGCCAGCGCCACCGAGGCGATCGACGTGCCGTGGGTCAGGAAGACCTTTTTCGACACCGCGTCGTAGTTGACATAGTCCCAGCCGCCATCGCCGCCGATCTTGATCGTGTCGACGACGTGAAGACCGCTCTCGCCGGCCACGGCGGCGGACGTCATCAGGGCGGAGAGGGCGCAGAGGGACAGGACCAGGGATTTCATCGGGGGGCTCCTTGTGATGGCCGCCCGATAGCCGGTCAAACTGAAGCCATCCTGAAGGATCACAACTTTATGCGCACTTCGACGCCTAAGCCGCGTCCGCCATGCGGTGTGAACAGGGTCACCCGGGCCTGGAGAATCTCGCTGATGCTGCGCACGATCGACAGGCCCAGGCCGCTGCCGGGCGCGGTATTGCCACGGCTGCGATAGAACCGGCCGAACACGCGGTCGCGTTCGATCTCGGGTATGCCGGGCCCTTGGTCGCTGAGAATCAGCACGGTCTCGGCGGCTTCCCGCTCGATGCGCATCTCGACGCTTCCGCCTTCGGGGGAATATTTGATGGCGTTGTCGACCAGGTTGCCGATCAGCAGGGTCAGCAGGGTCGGCGCGGCCGGGACCAGGACCGTCTCGTCGCCGGACAGGGACAGCTCGATCCGGCGCGCATTGGCCTTCGGATAGGCGTCCTTCAGGACCTCGGTCGCCACGGCGTAGAGATTGACCTCATGCGCCTCCTCGGACATGTGGTGCAGGCGCGCCAGGGTCAGCAACTGGTCAAGCAGGCGCGCGGTGCGGCCGACGCCCAGGCTGAGTTCATCCAGCAAGGCCTTGCGCTCTTTTGCCGTACGGGCGTTGCGGGCGATCTCGGCCTGGATATTCAGCGCGGCCAGGGGCGTGCGAAGCTCGTGGGCGGCGTTGTCGGTGAACAGGCGTTCCTGGGCGAGCGAGGTTTCCAGCTTCCCGAGCAGCCCGTTGATCGCGTCGGAAAGCGGTGACAGTTCCCCCGGCATCCGCCCGCCGTCGATCCGCGTCAGATCGTTCGGGGAGCGTGTCTGCACCTGTCCGGCGAAGTCGCGCAGATCCTTCAGCCCGCCGCGAATCCCGAACCATACGGCCAGGCCGATGATCGGCAGCAGAGTCAGCAGGGGCCACACCAGTTCCCAAACGATGCGCCCGCTGATCTCGTTGCGCTCATGCAGCCGCTCGCGGACCTCGACCACGATATGGCTTTGCGGGCTGACCAGGGTGAACACCCGCCAGACGCGATGCCCCTCCTGGACGGTCCGCAGCCCGCGGGGGCCGGCGCCGACCGAGGGCGAGGGCGCGTTGCGCGACGCCATCTCCAGGGTGCCGTTCTTCCACACCCGGAAACTCCGGCCGAATTCGAATTCCTCAAGGTCGGCCAGGTTCTCGGCGTCCAGCCCCAGTTCGCTGCGGTCGATGTCCGGCCAGGTCGGGTGGTCGTAAGTATTGGCCACGGTCCACAACTGCACGGCCGAGGTCATGAGTTGGGCATCGTAGGCTTCGGAAATCTCATTGTCGGCGCTGGAATAGGCCAGGACGGCGATCAGGGCCGCGACGACCAGGAAGGGCAGGCCGACGCCGGCCAGGATCTGTACGGTAAGGGAAGGGCGACGCATGAAGGGGCCTAGGGGTTGATGACGTAGCCGATGCCGCGAAGGGTGGTGATGAGGTCGCGCCCCAGTTTCCGGCGCAGCGAATAGATCGCCGCCTCGATCGTGTTGCTTTCGAAGCTTTCGTCCCAGCCATAAACCTGGCTTTCGATTTCCGCCTTGCTGAGGATGCGGCCCATGCGTTGCAGGAGCAGCTCGGCGATCTGGTATTCCCGGGCCGTCAGGCGGACCCAGGCGCCGGCCTTTTTGATCTTGCGGGCGGCCATGTCCATCTCGAGATCGCCGTGGGTGATGATCGTGCTGACATGGCCCAGGCCGCGGCGGTGCACGGCGCGCAGGCGCGCCAACAGCTCGCCCAGCGCGAAGGGCTTGACGATATAGTCATCGGCGCCCAGGTCCAGTCCGTCGATGCGGTCCTGGACGCCGTCGCGCGCCGTCATGATGAGCACGGGAATGGCCGAGGTCCGCCGCAGGGCCTTGAGCACGTCCAGGCCGGAAATGCCGGGCAGGTTGATATCAAGCACGATCGCCTGATAGTCGTTGGCGCGGACGGCGACGATGGCGTCCTCGCCCTCCTGCACCCAGTCGGTCGTATAGCCGCCCTGGCCCAGGCCGTCGCGCAGGGCCTTGCCCAGCATGTCATCGTCTTCAACAAGCAGGATGCGCATCGGTTCTCCTACGCCCGCCAGGCCACCAGCAAGGCGCCGGCAGCGATCAATATAACGCCTATCCAGTTGGGAAGGGCCAGTTTTTCACCGAGGAAGATCACCGAGAAGATGGCGACCAGCACGACGCTGAGCTTGTCGATGGGGGCGACACGGGCGGCATCGCCCAGTTTCAGCGCCCGGAAATAGCAGAACCACGAAGCGCCTGTCGCCAGGCCCGACAGGACGAGGAACAGCCAGCTGCGGCCCGAAATGGCCGAAGGCGCCTGCCAGCTGCCGGTCACTGCCACCATCAGTCCGGCCGCCGCGACGATGACCAGGGTGCGGATGAAGGTCGCCAGATTGGGATTGACCGCTTCGACGCCGACCTTGGCCAGGATGGCGGTCAGGGCGGCGAAGACGGCGGACAGCACGGCCCAGAAGGGCCAGCCGAGCAGGATGCTTTTCATCGGACCTCCACGGGCGCGCCGTAGGCGCTTGCGCGATAAAGCTTCAGGTCGCGGGCGTCGTTGACGGCGATGTTGACGCCGCCGGCGATGACGAGGGCGGCCATGGCGATCAGGGCCAGGACGTTGGCGCGCAGCGGTTCCGGTGCCTTCCGCAGATAGAGCAGGGAGAGCGTCGCGACCCAGGCGCTGGCGAAGACCAGGCCGCCGGCGACATCGGACAGCCAGTGCGCGCCGAGATAGAGGCGGGAAAAGCCGATGATGGCGACCAGGCCGAGACCGGCCACGACGACCGGCACGCGGTAGGCGGCCTTGATCTGGCTTATGAGCAAAAGCATCAGGAAGCCGTAGAGGCTGGCGTTGCTGGTGCTGTGCCCGCTGGGGAAGGAAAAGGCGTCCCAGCCGTGGTGATAGAGGTTCGTCGGCCGCGGCCGGTGCAGCGCCACCTTGATGGCGGTATTGATGACGGCCGCGCCGGCGATGGCGGCGATCCAGTAGCGCAGGGTCCGCCAGGCCCTGACGTAGACGAGCCACGCGGCCACCGCCAGGGCCACGGCGGTGACGACGACGGCGTCGCCAAGCTCGGTGACCATCGTCATGACGCCGTCGAGGCCCGGGCCGCGCAACCGGGTCATCGCCGCATAGGTCATACGGTCGATCGCCAGCGACGGATCGCCTTCGAAGACGTCTTCCATGATGTTGAAAAAGACGAAGGCGCCGAGCGCCACGACCGCGCCCAGGCTGGCCACCAGGCCCCAGTCCCGCGTCCGGTCGCGCCGGGGAGCCATCAGGCAGACAAGGGCCCCGAAGGCCGCGCCCGCCAGGAGCAGGCAAGCCAGGACTGTTTTCATCGCCGGTCCTTACGCCGGCAAGCTGAAGCGAAACTGAAAGACCTGTCGCCGGCCTATTGCGCCTTCTCGCGCGGGACCTTCGACAGTGACAGGATCACGGCGGGCAGGAACAGCAGCAGCAAAGGCACCGCCGCGGTCAGGCCGAAGATGATCGCCGTGGCCAGCGGTTGCTGAAGCCCGGAGCCGCGGCTCAAGCCCAGGGCCAGGGGCGACAGGGTCAGGATGGCGATGAGCGCGGACATCAGGATGGGGCGCAGCCGCTTCTTGCCGGCCTCAAGCAGCGACTGGCGCGTCAGCGGGCCCTCGGCTTCGATTTCGGCGAGATAGAAGATCGCCAGTTCGGTCACCATGCCGACGACCATGGTCAGCCCCATCAGGGCGGAGATATCGAGTTCGATGCCGGTGACCCAAAGCCCGGCCAGCACGGCGCCGACCGACAGCAGGACGGTGAGCAGGGTGGCGAGGGTCCAGGTCAGGCGTCCGAACAGGACGGTCAGCAGCAGGGCGCTCAGCAGGATGGCCGCGGTAAAGACCATGGCCAGGTCGGTGAAGCTCTTCTGCTGTTCGGCATATAGGCCGCCATAGTCGACGCGGACGGACCCCGGCAGGTGGAGGCCGGCGACCGTCTTCTGGACCGCCTGCATGGCCGAGCCCAGGTCGCGGCCCTCGAGGCGCGCGGTGACGGCGACGAAGGGCGCCAGGTCTTCGCGCGTCAGTTGGGTCTGGCCGGCGACGACGTCGACCGTGGCGATCTGACCGACGCGCAAGGCGTGGCCGTCGGGCGCCGTTAGGGGCAGGTTCGACAGCATGTCGGCGCGCTGGCGCAGTTCGGCGGGCCCGCGGATGCGGACGGCGACCAACTGTTCGCCGAGGCGGACCTGGGTCGCCTGGGTACCGCCGATCAGGGCCGACAACTGCTCCGACACGGCCTGCGGGTCGAGACCCTGTTGTGCGGCAAGACCCGGATCGACGTGGATGCGGATGGTGTCGCCGGCGACGCGCTGGCCGTCGACGACCTCGACCACGCCCGGGATCTTGCCGATGGCGTCGCCGACCTTGATCGCCGAGGCGCTCAGCACCTTGGGGTCATAGCCGAACAGCTTGACCTCGATCGGCTCGGGCACGGCGGTCAGGTCGCCGATCAGGTCCTCCATCAGCTGCGCCGTTTCGATGTCGAGGCCCGGGACCTCGGACTGCACCCTCTGGCGGATCTCGGTCATAACGTCTTCGATATTGCGCCGCGCGCCCGACTTGAGACGAATGAAGTAATCGCCTTCGTCGGCCTCGGTCAGGCCGCCGCCCAACTGGGCGCCGGTGCGCCGCGAATAGCTGGCGACCTCGGGCGTGGCGACGATAATCTTTTCGACCTGGCGCAGCAGGCGGTCGGTGTCGCTGAGCGCCGCCCCCGACTGGGCCTTGTAGTCGAGGATGAAGCCGCCTTCGTCCATCTTGGGCATGAAGCCCGAGGGCACGCGTGTCCAGGCCAGGCCGCCAACGACGACGAAGACCAGGGCGACGACGAGGGCAAAGATCTTCGGCGCGCCGAGCGCCGGGCGCGACAGGCCGGCATAGAGGCTAACCAGCGCCCCCATGAAGCCGTTGGCCTTTTCCGCTGCGTGGGCGTCCTTTTCGCGCAGCCAGGTCGCCGCCAACAGAGGAATGACGTAGCGCGCATAGAGCAGCGACACGACCAGGGCGGCGACCATGGTCACGGCCAGGGCCTTGAAGAAGCCGCCGGTGACGCCGCTGATGAAGGCCAGCGGCAGGAAGACGATGATGGTGGCGGCGGTCGAGCCGAACAGGGGGCGTCCCATCTCGCCGGCGGCGGCCAGCAGTTCGGCCGGTCCCGGACGTTTGTCGCCGTCCTGTCCCTGACGCTCCTGCATGCGCCGCATGACGTGCTCGAGCATGACGACGGCATCGTCGACGACGAGGCCGACTGCGGCGGCCATGCCGCCCAGCGTCATCATGTTGAAGCTCATGTTCAGGGCGAACAGGAACAGGCAGGTGGCGGCCAGCACGGCGGGCAGCATCAGCCCGGTGATGATCATCAGGCGCGCCGAACGCAGGAAGATGAACAGCACGATCCCGGCCAGGACCGCGCCGAGCAGGATGGCGTCGCGCACCGAATCCGCCGCGCCCGTGACCAGTTCGGACTGGTCGTAGAAGGCGGTCGCCTTGACCGACGGCGGCAGGCCGGCGGCTTTCAGCCGCGCCTGGACGGCCTTGACGATCTTGACCGTGTCGCCGGCCGGCGTCTGGTGAATATTGACCAGGACCGCGTCCTCGCCATTGGACGTTACCTTGGTGAAGTTGGGCTCGGTCGACGGATGGAGGCCGGCGACCTGACCCAGGGTAATCACGCCCGCGCCGTTGGCGCCGGCCTTGACGGGGGTGCCGGCGAGATCGGCGGCCGAGCCCAGGCGGCTTTCCGCCAGGACCAGATAGAGGCGGTGGCGGTCCTCGATGCGGCCGACGCCCGTCACCTGGTTGGCCTTGCCCAGGGCGCCGGTCACATCGGTGACGCCGACACCCAGGGCCTGCAACTTCGCCGGGTCGATGTCGACCTCGATCTCGCGCGGCGCACCGCCCAGGATCTCGACGCCGCCGACGCCCGGCACGCTGGTCAGGGCCGGGCGCACCTTCAGCTCGGCCAGTTGCCGCAGGGCCGCCTGGTCGAGCGAGTTCGAGGTCAGGGCGATGCCCAGCATCGGAAAGACCGTGGGATCGGAGCGGGTCACCGTGAATTTGGTGCCCGTCGGCAGGTCCGCGCCCAGCGAGGCCAGGGCGCTTTCGGTCGCCAGCTTGGCGGCGACCATGTCCTCGCCCCAGCCGAAGCTCAGCGACACATCGGCCGAGCCACGGCTGGTCGTCGAGCGGATGCGCGTCACGCCGGGGACGGCGCGCAGTGCGACTTCGACCGGGCGGGTGATTTCGGCGGCCATCTGGTCGGCGTCGCGGTCGCCGGCGTCGATGGCGACGACGACGCGCGGATAGTCGATGTGCGGAAACAGGCTGACGGGCAGGCCGAGCGCCGCCAGGATGCCGCCCACGGTCACCAGGGCGACGGCAAGCCAGATCGCCGGTGCGAGACGTTGCAGACGCGTTTTCATTTCGTGCGCACCTTCATGCCGTCATCGAGCGCCGTGCCGCCGGCCGTGACCACCTGGTCGCCGTTTTTCAGGCCCTTGGTAATAGCGATGCGGTCGCCGCTTTGCGCGCCGGTTTCGACATCGATGCGGTGGGCGACGCCGCCCCGGACGACGAAGACATAGGGCTGGCCGCCGTCGTCGAGCAGCGCGGCATAGGGCACGCTCAACGCCGCCGAGGTGGTGGCCACCGTCACCTCGCCGCGCAGGGCGTCGCCACCGCCAAGGCCTGTGCCGGCCGGTACCGAGGCGATGATCGAGGCCATGTGGGTCTGCGGATCGATGACCGGGCTGGCCGACAGGACGCGGGCGTCGAAGGCCGTGCCGTTGGCCGGGGTGATGTGGATATTGGCGCCGGCCTGGATCTGGTGAGCCAGGGCCGGATCGACACCAAAGCGGGCGCGCAGGTTGCTGGTCGCGCCGATCGTCGCGACACTGGCGCCGGCGGCCACGACATCGCCCGGACTTTGCGTGACTGTGGCGACGAAGCCGGCCTGGGGGGCGCGCAGGACCAGCGCCTGGTCGCGCGCCTGGGCGGCGGCCAGGGCCGCGTCCGCCGTACGGGCGTTCGAAGCGGCGGTCTCGACGTCGGCGTCGCTGGCCAGGTTGCCGGCACGCAGCCGTTTCGCCCGCGCATAGGCGGCGTCGGCCGCGGTCGCATCGGCGGCGGCCTTGATCCCGTCTTGCCGCGTCTGGGCCGTTGGCAACAGGTGGACGACGGCCTGGCCCGGAGACACAGCCGTGCCGACAGGCGCGTCGATCGTGCCGACGCTGGCCTCGGCGGGGGCGGTCAGGGCAAAGGTCGCCGCCGCCGTGCCGTCGGTCACGCCATAGATCGACACGGTCTGGTCGATGGCGCCGGTCGAGGCCTGGCCCAGGGTGACCAGGGCGATGGGCGCGTCCGCGGTGTCGTCGGCTTCTTTTTGGCTGCACCCGCCCGCCATCAGCAGGGCGGTCAGGGCGACGAGGGGGATAAGGCGCTCACGCATCATTGCGTCCATTCTTCTTGCGGCGTGCCCGTCAGCAGTTCGAGGCTGAGGGTGAGTTCCGCGATTTCCTGCTCGGCCTGGCCGAGCTGGTTCTGTTTGTCGCGCACGACCTGCCGGGTCGCCTGGGCGGCCGCGACGGAGATGTCGCCGCGTCCGGCGGCACGGGCGGATTGTTCGGCCATGGCCTGCTGACCCGGCAGATCGTCGAGCAGGTGCTGCCGCTGCTGGCGCGCCAGGCGGATGTCATCGACCGCCGCGGCGATCTCGGCCCGCGTCTGGAAGAGGCGGGCGTCGTATTCGGCCTTCAGCTGTTCGCGCGTGGCCTTTTCGACGGCGATGCCGCCGCGATTGCGGTTCCACAGGGGCAGGGTGAAGTCGACCGCCGGACCCAGCGTCCGGTTGCCCGTGGTGTCGCGGTTGGCGTTGATGGTCAGGTTGAGCGCCGGAAACTGACCCATGACGGCCAGCCGTACGGCGTTTTCCTGCGAAGCATAGCCTTCGCGCAGCGCGGCGAGATCCGCGCGGTGGGCCAGGGCGATGGCGTAGAGACGGTCAGCGTCGGGCGGGACGTCGGGAAAGGCCTCCGGCGCCAGGGCGAGGTCGGTGGCGGGTGGCAGGCCCAGCAGGCGGTTCAGCTCGAAACGGGCGGCGCCAAGCGCACGCTCGGCGGTATTGAGCTCGTCTTCGGCGTCGAGCGCCGCGGTCTGCACCGTCTGGACCTGGTCGGCCGATTGGTCACCTGCCTGCGCCGCCTTTTCGGTCTGCTTCAGCAAGGCCTCCTGTGCGTCGCGGCTGTCGCGCAGGCCGTCGAGCTGGCGCTGCAGGGCCAGGATACGCATGGCCTGGAGGCGGGCCTGGCCGGCCGTCTGCCATTCGGCCCAGGCGAGGTCGAGGCGAACCTGGCGCGCCGCCGATTTTTGCTGGGCCAGCGTCACGCCCTTCGTGCGCATCGCGTTGAGGTCGAAGCCGAGCGCCGCGGTCAGGTTGTCGAGCGTGTCCGGGCCCGACAACAGCTTGTCGAAGCCTAGGTTGAAGGTCGGGTCGGGCAGCAGGCCGGCCTGGAACACCTGGGCGTCGGCGACACCGGCCTGGGCGCGCTGGGCCTTCAAGTCGGGATTGGCGATGACGGCCACCGTGGCGACGGCGTTGGCGTCCAGGGGCCGGGCCAGGTCGATCGATACGGGCTTCAGATAGTCGCGTTGCGGCGCATGGGCCAGCTCGCTGAGCGTCGGCCCGTCCAACACGCCCGGCTTCGCCTCGAGCGGCTGGGCCTGGTAGGTCGCACAGCCTTGAAGCGCCCCGGAAAGCAGCAAGAGGGCCAGACACCGGCGGCTGGCGGAAGCGGATATCATGAAACAAGCCTTTGCGAACGCGTCATAGCTTAAGGCTTAAAACTGAAATGAACCTGAAACTCTTGAGTTTCGGGTGCATTTTCGCAGAACGGCCGCAAAAAGGCGGGTCGCTGTACGACCCGCCCCGATGTGAGATCCGTCCGGCGTTATCAGTTCGTCAGGCCGGCCTTTTGCAGTTCGGCCTTCGCCGCGGCGAACTCCGCCTGGTACTGCGCGCTTTGCTGCATCTCGGTGACGATGCCGGTGGCCAGGGCCTGGCTGGCGACGGTGTCCGAGGTGAAGTGCACGCCGCAGACGACACGGTTCTCGCCGTATTCCTGGGCGCGGGCGAAGATCACCTGGGCCTTGGCCGGCATCAGGTGGGCCAGGACGATGGCGTCGGTGAAGCCCAGCGTGGTGTGGCCCGACGGATAGCTGCGCGGCTTGCCGCCCTGCTTGGACGGCACGCAGGTCGGAATGCTGGGATCGACTTCATAGGGGCGGCGGCGGGCGAAATGGTCCTTGGCGACATCGGCCGCATATTCCTGGTCGTTCTCGACGTCCTTGAACAGCTTCGCCGTGGCGGGCAGCTTGGCCAGGTCGAGGGCCGGCAGCACCTTGACGAAGGCGTGGACCGATTCATCGGCGTCGTCGGCAGCCGCTTCCTTGACGCGCTGGGGCGAGGCCGCCTTGACGATGGCGCGGGCCTCGTCGAGCTGCGCCTTGCCTTCGGCCGAGTCCGGCGTCGGCGGGACCGGCAGGATCAGGGCCGGGTCGAGGAAATCGCCGCTGAGAAAGATCGGCTTCAGCGGGGCCTTCTGGGCGAAGGCGGTGCCGGCGGTAGCGGCCAGGATCAGGGCCAGCGTGATCGTGCGGATGGGGCGCATGATGGAATTCCTTTGTATGGGGAGAAAAGATCGGCGCGGGGACGCACACGCATCCCCGCGCCATAAGGCTTAGAACTTGGCGATCAGCGTCACTTCGGCATTGGTGCCGGCCAGGAAGCTGTAGGTGTTGAGCAGCGGGTTGCTGTTGGTCTTGATCGAGGTGACCGCGCGGTTGTCGAGCAGGTTGTCGATCTGGGCCTTGATGCGGAACTTGCCGAAGTCGCGGTTGATCGCCAGGTTCAGCGTGTCGAAGGCCTTGATCGGCACCGCCTGGGCGTTATCGGCATATTGCTTGCCGGACACCTTGTAGAGCAGCGAACCCGACCACGGACCCTGATGGTACAGGGCGCCGAGGCCCGCCGTGCCGATCGGCGCGCCCGAGATCTGGTTGCCGGTCGTGGCGTCGACGTAGCGGTTATTCGAGCCGTTGGCGAACAGGGTGAAGCCGCCGGTGAAGGTGTAGGACACCTGGGCTTCGGTGCCGGTGGCCTTGGCCTTGCCGACATTGACATAGGTGTTTTGCGTCGCGTCGGCGGCCAGCAGGTTGGTCAGGTCGATGCGGTAGACGTCGGCGTCGACGGCCCAGTGGCGCGACTGGTAGACCGTGCCGAACTGGTAGTTGGTCGACAGCGACGGCTGGGCGGTGTTGGCGGCCGGGTTCTTGACGTACAGCGCGTTGATGTCGGGCATGTACATGCCTTCGGCGTACTGGGCGTAGATCGACCAGTTCGGCTTCAGGCGGTAGTTGGCCTCGATGTTCTTGAGGGTCTTGCTGTTGGTGTTGCTGCCGTCCTGGGCGATGCGCGGCGACTTGATGACGGCGGCGTCGACATTGCGCTTCATGTAGACGTTCTTCAGGCCCGGCGTGATGGTCAGGGCGTCGGTCACCTTCCAGGCGAAGTCGACATAGACCTGCTTCTGCCACCACGAGGATTGCTCGAGGTAGGACAGGGAGTCGTAGGCCACCGAATAGGCCGTCGACTGGCCCGAGATCGCCGCTTCGCGGTGATCCGGCGCCTTGTTCAGCGACAGGTCGTAGTCGTAGGTGTGGCGGTTGGTCGAGGCGGTTTCGACCCAGACGCCGGCGTGCAGGGTGCCGGCGGTGAACTCACGCGAGAAGCGGGCGATGTCGCCCCAGGTCATGTAGTGGTTCAGCTTGTTGTAGCCCGGGATGTCGGACTTGTTGCTGGCCGACCCGCCCGTGCTCTTCGAGGTCGTGATGAAGGTGCCCAGGCCGCTGTAGCCATACGGGTTGGAGGCGGTGATCAGCGACGGGTCGGACGACAGGTTCGACGCCGTGTCGGTATTGTTGCTGTAGTAGATATTGTAGGTCTTGTTGTCGAGCTTGATGCCCCACGGCAGGTCGGCTTCTTCCTGGAGGTAGGAGAAGGCGGTGTGCTTGTTGAAGACGTTGTAGCCGTAATAGGACGGCATGTTCGGATTGTTGGTCAGGGCGAAGTCCTTGCCGTACTGCGCGACCTGCGACAGCGTACCGCCCGGATTGTCCGAGGTGTGCCACTTGTTGGCGTTGTACATGCTGAACAAGGTGACCTTCAGGCCGTCCGTGACCGGCAGGCTCCACTTGGTCGTCGCGTTGAACGAGTGCATGGCCGAATAGGTCTGGGCGCCGTCCGAACCGTTCATCTGCACGTTCACGAAGCCGGCCAGGTCGTGCAGGGCGTGGATCTTGCCGCTCTGGACGACGGCGACGCTCTGCCACGACTTGAACGAACCCAGGGTCTCGCGCAGGGTGACGTTATAGTCGTCGGTCACCTTGTTCGAGTACATCTTGACGTTGCCGCCGTAATTGGCCTGGCCCAGATCGCCGACCGAACCTGGGCCGCGGTCGACGACGACGGCGCCGACGGTCGAGGCGGGGAAGAACGAGTTCGAGTGGTGGGTCGGGTTGTTGCTGTCACCCCACGGAATGCCTTCGAAGGTGACGTTATAGTTGCCGTCCTTGAAGCCGCGCAGGGTGATCTTGGCTTCACCGTAGCCCGAACCGTTGGTCGCGCCGCCGGACGCCACCGAGGGCGAGATGTTGGCGATCTGGGTGAAGTCGCCGGTTTCCGGCACCGAGGTGTCGATGAAGGGGCGCGAAATGATCGACTGGGGTTCGCCCTGGTCGAGCGAGGCCTTCGACGGCGCTTCGGCGGCCGCCTTGGACCGCTCGGCGCGGATGATGATTTCCTTGATCGTCTGGTCGGAGACGTCGGTGGTGTCCTGCGCCGGCGCCGCGGCGTCCTGGGCGAAGGCGTGAGTGGCGATGCCGCCGGCGAGGACACTGCCCGCCAAGAGGATCAAGCGGCGGCGCAGCTGAGGAGAGGTAGAACGCATGAAAGTAAGCCCCTGAATGAATGGACCGGCCGCGCCCGGATTTGGGAGGAGGCGCGCCGGAAGACGGGGCTAAATGGGCGTTGTATATGACGGTTCAAATACGGATATGTTTCAGGTCAATAACCGGATCGATATTTACGAGTTATTTGCGATTTGATGCTGTGGAGACACAGCTATCCCGTCATGTGAACATTCTAACATGTTAAATTTTCGGGATATTTTATTTGATTTATTGCGCAAAGAACTGAGCGCGCGCACGACTACATCGCGCGCGTCACCGTCTGGCAATCTCGGCCGGAAATGCGGCGCGGCCGATCATCCGTCCTTTACCGCGCCAAACTGAAAGGAAACTGAAGGGGCGGCGAGGGCGGCTCATTTCGGCCGGCGGCGGCATTTCAGTTTTCCCTCAGCTTGGCCTGCTATGCACGCGTTTCCGCCCCAGGGTGGCGGGTTCGAGGCGGCGGAATGGGTGTGATCTGGCGATATGTACTGGTGGTCGATGACGGCCTCAGTCCGTGCATCGAAGACGGCATGCTGACGCTGGCCCGACGAAAACCGGCCCTTCGCGGACGGGCGCAACGCGGCGACTGGGTGCTGGCCATGGCGTCGCGCACCCTCCATCCCCACGGCAGGGCCATTGCCTGGGCCGGCCGTGTGTCGGCCAGCCTGCCGCTTCTCGACTATTCCCGCCGCTATCCGGACCGGGCGGACGCGCTGCCGCTGCCCGCCGGCAGTGGCGCTATGGCGCCCTTGGCGGGTGACGGTCCGCTGCAGTCGGTCGAAGGCCGCCGGGCGTTGATCTTCGAGCCGTTCTGGTATTGGAGCAACCGCTCGGCCGTGACCCTGGACGACGCCGTGGCGCCGTTCGCCCACAGCTTTTCGGGCGCGCGTAACCGCCATCAGGCCGAGGAAAGGATAGGCGAGCTAGAGCACTGGCTGTCCAGTCTGGCGTCGCCGGGTGTGCACGGCCAGCCGTCCGACAAGCCCGGCCTGTCCAGCGGGCGGCGCATTCCGTTACGCGACCAATAGACTTCCTGCATGGTCGCGTCCGAAGATTTTGCGGCCGGATCGAAATATCGCCTAATATATCTTATGGGAACGGAGAGCAGGTTCAACGGCGTTGCGCTTCTAAGTAAATGAAGCGCAATGGACGCTTTTACAGTATCTCAGTAGCGGCCGAAAGATGCGCGCAGCTGTCAAGCAAGCGCAGCGCATCGGAGGCCGCGGCCCACATCAGTTTCAAATTCTCTGATCTTTCTAAAGCCGGCGCGCCGCAGGCGTGACGGCCCCCGTTAAGGCCACGATGTAAACACCGCACCGGCTTGTCGGGGGAATATTGACCCAGGCGGACCGCGGGCTTTTTCCAAACAGTCATCGGAGATTACGCATGAACACCGCCTAGCCGCTCGACTTGCCAGAAATTTAGGTCAGACCAAGGCACCGCAATCGTGGTGCGCCTAATGCTTTGGCATCGAGGTTATGCGATGACGTTCAACAAAGAGCGCGTGGGTAATATGCTCTGCGCCACCGATGCTCAGCTTATAAAAATCTATCTGGGTGGATCGCTTGCATCTGCTGCCGCGCGGCGAGAGATTCTGGCGCGGGGACTTCCCCTCCCCAGGCCAAGCGAGAAAAAGACCTAATGGGTCACGGCGCGAGGGCAAGCTCTCGCGCCAAAATCTTCGGCAGATGCCGAGCAGATACAATGTGTTAACGAATCCCTGGCCAACGTTTGCGTGGCCGGGCTGCTTACGAATTCAGGTCCTGGAGGAAATTCGAATGGCGGAACGCATAATACATTTAGATCGCGATAATGTCGTCTCACGGTCCTCAATTGTTCTCTCCCGGCCGTCGCCCGACGCGGATCTCGAAGTCGTAATCCCAGACGACGTTTGCGACGGCCTTGGCTGGCGCGAAGGCGACGTGATTATGCTCACAGTCGTCGATGGCTGCATCGTGTGCACACGCGCCGAAAACGTTGAAAAAACTTCGCCCGCGAACCTGTGAAAGCGTTTCGTTCATCAATCACAAAAAGACATTACGCTTGACTATATACAGGGGCGTTCTCAATCCCGGTGCCCAAAAAGGGTAGTCAAACTTTCATCTTAAAGTCCAAGCTTGCCGGTTGGTTCAGACGTCTTCAACTTCGCGCGACGAACGTAGCTGCGCATAGTGGTCAAGCTCCTGTGCCGTGTGTGACCCATGATCTCTTCATCGGTTACACCATTGCGGTATGCTGTTGTCACAAAGCCCGCGCGCAGGCCGTGCGGACTGACAGGTTCAGTGATCGTACCTTTGATGCCAGCTTCGGCAGCACGGCGCAGCAAAATCTGGCGGACCGCATCCTCGCTAAGGCGTCGAGCCTCGACGCGGCCAGCCTTGTTAACTTTTCGGTAAACAGGCCCGAAGCGGATTTGGGCATTGTCGAGCCAATGACGCAAGGCCCTGACAGGGCAGGTGGCCTCATTCCTACCATAGACTATGACGACCTCAGCGCCTTTGCCTTCCTTGTCAGTTTTGGACTTCTCCAGCAACAGCTTCACACCATCGTCGAACCAGATCAGCTTTTCGGCGTCCAGAGCGACTAATTCGGAACGCCGCAGTGCTCCCGCGAAAGCCACGAGCAACAGCGCGCGGTCACGGTCGCCCGTAAGGCTATCGTCGCAGGCTCGGCTTAGCGCTTTCAATTCCGCTGTCGTTAGTGCAGCAGCTTTCCGACCGCGGCTGCCATGTGTCCGGCCGATGCCGCGAAGCGTTTCCCGGATCGCTGGGTGTTTCGTATCAAGCGGATGGCCCGAGACGCCGGACGCTCTTGCAATAGCCGCCACACGACGCCGGAGCGTCTGCATTGCATAGCCTTCGCCGGCAGCCGCCAGATATGCGCCAACGACCTCTGGTGAAGCTGGAAACGCCGCGAGGCCATTGCGCTGGCACCAGGCTTCAAAATTGGCCACATCAGAGGCATAAGCGCGTAATGTCGCCGGCGCATCAGCCGCATCCTGATACGCTTGCGACTTCGCCAAAGCCATGGCTACGCGAGCATTTGGCTGTTTTGAGAATCCCTTGGTCATGGGCCTTCATAGCATATATTACACGCGATAATAGTCCTTATCGCGTGTAATATATGGGGCAATTTTCGACTGAATCACTGAGCCGACCCGAATAGATCAACGAAATTATCGATTTCGACATCAGAGTCCGTCCAGGCCTTCTCCTCTCCCCGAAGTGCGATCAGCGTGATCAGCCCAAGAAGCGCGACTGGACCGTCCGCCGCGAGACTCACATCTCCGCGCTGAGCTATCATTAGATCTCTGGAAACCCGGACATCATATCCACCTGTTTTTTCGTGCCGTATTGGAATACGCCTGTTAAAGGTCATGAGCATTGGCTATCCGTACCGAAGTCGCAACCGCGACGGGAGCAAGTGACATCTTTTGAAACCAAATTAGAGAAGCCACACGTGAATTCTGAGCTATTGCCCCCAGCCTTATCGGAACTATTAGCGATCCGAATCAGTGTCGCGTATCTTGGCGAAGGCAAGCAGTTCGGTTGGTGGCCGACCTCTTTTTTTGCCTTCACCTCCAAAACCTTTCTCGATCCAATTTTCCCTAAGACGATGCAACTGGCGCAGTACCATGGCGTCGTGGAAGCGGCTGCCCGCCAGCACGACGAGCATCTCAGCACCAGCAGCTATCACCTGTTCCGGTTACCCGAGGAGATCGAGGCAGAACTTTGCAACGCGGTTAGAACGATGGACGCCGCCCAATTTTCCCCGAACGATCAATCGACAAGCCTAGACCGCTTGCGGATGCTAGCCAAAACGGAGATCGATTGTGCAGATGGTCCGGTCGCGGTCGGCAATATCTCGGAGATATTCGAACCCACGGTCATCAATGCATTAGCCAGCGCCTATTTCGCTGCATTCTCATCCGACACGCGCGCTTACCCCTATCTTGTTCGCCAATGACCGCTCGCAAGAATACATACTCGACCCAGTTGCAAGCCGGACTGGGCCTGGTGAGCGAGACAAAGCTGCTGCTTGACATGTGGGCGCCCGGAATGTCGCCTGCTGTCCTGGAGAAAGCTGCGCTGGTCTCGGGTACGTTTCCGACCATGACCGCACGCCGGCTGAGCAACCTGATCGGTGAGTGCTTTGCGCCTCGCTATCTTGTCGAAAACGGAACGCCGGCCGTACATCTAAAGCGCCTTGTCGACCATCTGGACTTCGCCGAGTTGGCCCAACTCATGCTGATTTTCACTTGCCGCGCGAATTTGATCCTCGGTGATTTCGTTCGAACCGTATTTTGGGATCGCTATGCAGGCGGCTACACAAATATCTCGAATGAAGATGCCAGCCGTTTCGTCCGAAGCGCTATCGACGACGGGAAGACATCAACGCGATGGTCTGACTCCACGATCAGACGCATGTCGGCTTATTTGACCGGCTGCTGTGCCGACTACGGCCTTCTAGAGCGCGGTACTCGATCGGTTCGCCAAATCAAACCGGTGCGCCTGGCACCTCGTATCTCGACCTACCTTGCCTACGACCTGCATTTTCGCGGGACGAGCGACAACGCGCTCCTGACACACCCTGACTGGCAGCTTTTCGGCATGGACCGTCAGGCGGTACGGGAGGACTTGAAGCGTTTGGCGCTCAAGGACTATCTCATCGTGCAGGCCGCTGGCGATGTGGTAACGATTGCCTGGAAATACCCGACCATGGAGGCGTTGTGCGATGTCCTCGCTAAAGGCTGATTTTGAAGAATTGCGCGAACGGATGCGACACGGTCGCGAACCTGGCCACGCCAGCTTTGAGCCAATCTACTACCTCGTCTTTCCGCCGGAAAAGATTCTTCAAGTCAAACGCGAAACGCCCGCCTGGCAGGCCAAGCTTCACCAAGAAGCTTGGGACGTTCACACCTTCTCGATTGCCCAGAACTTGTGGGACGTGCTGGAAGACGATCCGCTTTGGCCGTTTTGTCTCACGCAAGACCGAGCGGCGCCCCTGGACTGGAAACGCACCAACCAAGCTTTGTCAGATATTGCGGTCGGGGGCCAGGCCTTGCTGAAGCGGTTGGAAGACAAGCTGAAGCCGCTTGAAGGCCGCCGGGAAGCGCTCCTTCTGGTAACCGATCTAGAAGCCCTGCACCCTTTTCTACGCGTCGGGGTGATCGAAAGCCAACTGCAGGGCCACTTTCACATACCGACCATCTTCTTCTATCCCGGCGTCAGAACCGGTAAATCACGGCTGAAATTTCTCGGCTTCTATCCCGAAGACGGCAACTACCGATCAGTCCATGTCGGCGGGAACTATTGAGCCTCCAGGAAAAAACGATGACGATCCGCACGCTGTTCGATCCGGCCAAAGACATCCATAGGACCATCGAAAAGGTCATTTCCTATGGCTCGACTCAGGAGGCACGCCTCAAGGAGGAAATCTCCGAGTATGTGGTCACCGAACATATCGAGGAGAAATTTCGCAAGCTGCTGGACGGTATGCAACAGGCCATGGAGACCGGCGCCGGACATGAAATCGGCGTCTGGGTTTCGGGCTTCTACGGCTCGGGAAAAAGCTCCTTCACCAAATATCTCGGTTTCGCATTTGACACCGAGCGAAAGGTCGAAGGCACGCCCTTCATAAAATGTCTTCAAGATCGGCTCAACGCCCCGCAAACCAAGGCTTTGCTGTCCACCGTCGTGCACCGTTTCCCTGCCGCTGTCGTCATGCTCGACCTGGCCAGTGAAATGCTGGCGGGCGCCACCATGGAAGACGTGTCGACGGTCCTATATTTCAAGGTCCTGCAATGGGCAGGGTACTCGCGCAATCTGAAGGTCGCATCCCTGGAGCGCATGATCGAAAAAGACGGGCGCGTCGAGGAGCGAGATCGCAGGCTGGCCGAAGTCCTGCCCGGCACAGCTTGGGCACGCATTCAGAACAATCCATTGGCGACGGACGCGCTCATTCCGCAGATCGCCCACGCCATGTATCCAGGCATGTTCCCTGATGCCAAAGCGTTTTCATCCAACACCGAAGGCTTCCTCCAGTTCGAGACGGACCGCGTCGCGGAAATGATCGAGATCGTTCGCAAAAAGAGCGGCAAGGACAACATCATCTTCATTATCGACGAAGTCGGGCAATATGTTGCGGCGCGCGAGAATCTGATCCTGAATCTCGACGGCCTGGCCAAAAACCTCAAGGAGCTTGGCCAGGGCAAGGTGTGGATCATCTCAACGGCGCAGCAAACCCTGACCGAAGACGACCCAAAGGCCTCGCTGAATTCGGACAAACTCTATAAGCTGAAGGACCGCTTTCCGATCGACATCGATCTTGTCGCCGACGACATCAAGGAAATCTGCTATCGCCGGCTCCTTGGGAAATCGCCAGCCGGCGAACGACAGCTAGGGCAACTGTTCGACGCCCATGGCCAGGCCTTGCGCCACAACACTCGGCTTGACGGCGCAAAATACTACGACGCCGAACTCGATCGCCTTCGCTTCGTCAATCTCTACCCCTTTATGCCGGTCCATTTCGATATCCTGCTGAGACTGCTCGGGGCGTTGGCGAAATCAACCGGCGGCATCGGCCTGCGTTCGGCCATCAAGGTGGTCCAGGACGTCCTGAAGGGTGAAGGGGGTTCGATCGCGATGGCGGATCAGCCGGTTGGCTGGCTCGCGACGTCGGCCACCCTCTATGACGAGCTTGAAAAGGACATCCGGCGCGCCTTCTCGTCGGTCTACCAAGCGGCCGCCCGCGTGCTCGAACACCGCGAATTCACCGGCCTGCACCAGGATATCGCCAAGACCGTGGCGATACTGCAAATCCTCAACAACTTGCCGATTACCGTCCCGAACATTGCCGCGCTGCTGCAAGGTTCCGTAACGAGCGCGCCTCAGGTCGACGCGGTCCGCAAGGCTGTCGACGAAATGTTGAGCGATCCCCACGTCCCGCTCAGCGAAAAGGACGGCCAGCTCGTTTTTCTTAGTGAAAAACTCCTCGATATCGAACAAGAGCGCGGCAGCCTGTCCCTGCCGTCGATCGATCTGAAGCGTATTTTCAACGAAGCGCTTCGCGAAACCTTCGAGCCCCTACCCCGCGCGAGCCTGCAAGGCAATTTCGGCGTGACGGCTGGATTGAAAGTCCAATCCAACGGCCTACTCACCTCCGTTGCCGGCGATCAAAACCCTATCCAGATGGTTGTCGAGTTCGTGCAACCCAGCGACTACGACACGGCCCGTAACCGTATGCTCGATGATTCGCGCAGCACCTCGGGCCAGAACGTTATTGGACTGCTGGCGCGGGTCAGCACCGATCTGGACGAGATTTCCGGCGAAATCTTCCGCTGCCGGCGCATCGCGGAACTGCATCGCAACGAGCCCGATCAGGAAGTGCGTGAGTATTGTGCCGGTCAAGCCGACCGGGCCAATAAACGATCGATCGACCTGCAAAACCGCATCCGTCACAACCTCCAAGACGGCTCATTTATCTTCCGCGGTCAGACGACGGCTGTTTCGGCGCTCGACCCCGCACTTCTGGAAGCCTCCAAGAAGCAGTTGAGCGACGTCGCCGTGCGCGTCTTCGAACGCTACGCCGAAGCACCGGTCCGCGTACCTACCGACGTAGCCGAACGCATACTCAAGATCGGCAATCCGACAGCCATCAACAGCACGCTCGATCCGTTGAGCCTGGTGCAAACCCAGGCGGGCCGCGGTAGCTTCCGCAACGATCACAAGGCTATGATGAGTATCCGCGACTATATCGATCTCCGCGGAACGGTAGACGGCAAACGGCTGCTGGATGATTTCAGTGGCCAACCGTTCGGCTGGTCGCCTGATACGACGCGGTATATTCTGGCGGCCATGCTGATGGCGGGCGAGATCAAGCTCAAGGTCTCGGGCCGCGAGGTGACCGCGACGGGCCAGCAGGCCATCGATGCCCTCAAATCCAATCTGGCTTTCAAATCCATCGGCGTTGCGCTGCGCCACGAGAGGCCGTCCAATGAGACCCTGGCGCGAGCCGCCGAACGCCTGTCGACCCTGATCGGTGATACTGTCATTCCTTTGGAACAAGAGATCAGCAAGGCCACGGCCAAACATTTCCCGCGGTTTCAAAACGATTACGGTGCCCTGTCCGAAAAACTGCGCGGCCTGGGCCTGGCCGGCAGCGATCGCATCCGCGCCATGAATATGGAAATCGCCGACATTCTCTTCACCGACGCCTCCGACGCTCCGCAACGCCTGGGCGCCGAACAATCCGCGGTCTATGAGAACCTACGTTGGGCCCTCGAAATCAAACGGGTTTTCGACAATGGCGTCGATCACACACTGTCGGACCTCCAGACGCATCGTCGCGATATCGACGGTTTGCCCGATACGGGAGCGCCGGGCGATTTGCGCAAAGAACTGCGCGACGACCTCGATATCCTGGGGGAGCGCCTGAAGCTGGAAGACTTCTATCGTCACGCCGCCGATTTCAATTCGCTATTAACCCATATCAAGGCCCGTGTCCGCGATTCGGCCAAATCCGTGAGCGATCAACAGGGGCAACGCATCCGCGATGGCGTCGAGGACCTGCAACGCCTGCCGCAGTGGATCGAGCTATCCCAGGAGGAGCGCAGCAATGCTATCGCTCGCCTCGAAGGCTTGGCCATAGAGGTCGAATGCGATATCGCCGGCATACGCAAGCTTTTGGCAAGGGACTACGACATCGGCAGCACGCTTGAAGATCAAAAACGGTCGATCATCACTCTGGTGGCCGCCCGCAGAAACCCCGAGCTTAAAGAAGAACAACTGCAAGGGGTCAGCTTCAGCCGTAAGCGGCAATCTCTGCGCTTGCCGACGAAATTAACCACCGCCCTGGCTTTGGACACCGTTATCGGCAGGCTGGAGAGCTTCCGACCCGCGCTTGAAGCGGGAGACACCGACCTGGTACTCGATGTCGGAGGCGACGCCTGATGGCCTTCGATACCGCCACACGAAACAGGCTTCAACGCTTCGTGACGGATGCTCGCCGCGTGCTGGAAGAGGAGTTTACCCACCAACTGCAAAATGACTACGGCCTCGATCCGATTTCGGCGACAGTCACATCACTCGATAGTCTTGGCCATCTGAGCGGCCGTCAACATGAAACGGCGCGCATTCTGCGGGACACCCTGGACCACTATTGCGCCCAACCCGGTACGACGGCGAGATCCGGTTTGGAACGCATTGTGCGCGAACAGGCCTTCACCGTTCTCAACCGCTTGGCTGCGCTGCGCATGGCCGAGGCGCGTGGTCTGTTGATCGAGTCCGTCGGCAAGGGCTATCAGGCACAGGGCTTCCAGCTTTATTCGCGATTGGCTGGCACCGGCCTAGGCGAAACCGGCGATGCCTACCGCGTCTACTTGCAAAGCGTCTTTGACGAATTCGCGCAAGACCTGCCCGGCCTCTTCGATCGCTACTCCCCCCAGGGACGGCTCTTTCCGCGTGAAGCCGCGCTGCTTCAGGTCCTGGCGCTCATCAATCACGGTGAGATCGAGCCGCTCTGGACCGAGGACGAAACAATCGGCTGGATTTACCAGTACTTCAATTCGAAGGAAGAGCGCAAAGCAATGCGCGATGCGTCGCAAGCTCCGCGCAACAGCCGTGAGCTTGCTGTGCGCAACCAGTTCTTTACTCCGCGTTATGTGGTGGAGTTCCTGGTCGATAATACGCTTGGGCGGCTGTGGTTCAACTGGACGGGCGGTCAGACGGGGCTGCGCGATCGTTGCCAATACCTGCTGGTGAAACCGGACGAACAACCCGAGGCCACCAAGCGCTTGCGCGATCCCCGCACCATAAAGCTGTTAGACCCCGCCTGCGGTTCGATGCATTTCGGGCTCTATGCCTTCGACCTGTTCCTGGAGATATACTGCCAGGCTTGGGATTGGGAACAGTCTCATGGCGCCGATACCTTGGATCGCGATACTGGCGGCAGCCCTGATCTGAAGACGTTGTCGGAAACCTACGCCGATCAGGATGCCTTCCTGCGCGACGTCCCGAGGCTGATTATCGAGCGCAATATCTATGGCGTCGATATTGACCCGCGCGCGGCGCAGATTGCCTCGCTGGCCCTATGGCTGCGCGCGCAACGTGCTTGGCACGATGCGGGGGTTAAGGCCAAGGATAGACCGCAGGTGGGCAAGGGTCAGGTCGTCGCGGCGGTGGCGCCTCCGGCCGAATTGGAGCTGCGCAAGAGCTTTATGACGGGCCTCGATTATCTCGATGCCGAGCTATTTGAACAGACACTATTCATGCTTAAGGGGCTGCCTGAGCTTGGCATGCTGCTGCAAATCGAAAAAGAACTCCCTGCCCTGGTCCGCAAAGTCTTTGGCGAACATGGCAGCCTGTGGGCGGCTGATGATGCGATCCAGTGGCAGAAGGCTGAGGGGCGCCTGCGCGATGCGCTCACCGATTACGCCCATGCGGCGCAGTCCACTTATCAGGGACGCCTCTTTGCCGAGGACGCACTGCAAGGGCTGCGGATGATCGACCACTGTCGAGAAATGTTCGATATTGTGGTGATGAACCCGCCGTTTGGGGCGTTGACGAGCGGCTCAAAAAAAATACTTGAGGATGCATACCCCAATAGCAAGAATGATCTCCTAGCGATCTTTGTTGATCGGGGTCTAGAGGTAACACGGAAATCAGGGCTGTTGGGGGCCATTACGTCGAGAACGCCATTGTTTTTGTCGAGCTATCAGAAGTGGCGAGAGAAAATTCTCTTTGGCAAAGCCTCTCCAATGGCAATGGCAGACTTTGGACTTGGGGTAATGGATGACGCCGTAGTTGAGGCTGCTGCCTATGTTCTGGAGAAAGCTGAATGAGCATTTTTCTCAAGCTTATCGATGCAGAACGCAAGAACGAAGCATTGCTTTCAGAAGTGTCCAAGTACCGCCAAGGGAAAAATGGGTCTTCAACTTTTGAACGCACTAAGGATGAATTGGAGCGCATTCCAGGGACCCCATTTGCGTATTGGGTCAGTGACAGTGTGTTGAAATCATTTGCCTTTGACAAATTTGATAATGAGGAGAACGGACGAGCCACTAGGTGCGGCTTGGGAACTCTCGATGACTTTCGTTTTATCCGCACGTTCTGGGAACTTGCGTCATCTAATGACGGTTGGGAAACCTACTTCAATGGAGGCATCTATAGTCGATTTTACGATGAATTCCCACTGGTCGTTCGCTGGAAGTTCGATGGAAAAGAAGTCTGCTCTTACGTCGAGATGAAGGTCGGTAGTGCCAGCCGGAAGGTTCAGGGCGCGGACAAGTATTTTTCCAGAGGGTTCGTTTTCCCCAGGAGAACTAAGGGCTTTTCTCCCAAATTTATGCCGAGAGGCGGTATCTTCAGCACTGGGGGGCAAGCCGGTTTCGCGCCTGACTCGGAAATTTCGGCAACGATTGCATTGCTTTCTTCGTATGCTTGCACCTTTCTGATTTCTCTATCTCAAGGTCGTACAGGCGACGCAGCTCAATATGAAGTGGGCTTGGTGAAGAGGCTGCCGTGGCCGGGAGTAGAAAAACACGTTGAGACTCTCGGCGAATTCGCCCTTAGGTCATGGAAAGTAAAACGAGATGTGCAATCTGCAGATGAAACATCCCGTGCGTTTTTGCTTCCGGGTGCATTGCGAGGTCGGCTTGGCAACTATGACCCCAATTCTGCTCATTCGGAAATCGAGTGCATTCAAGAGAAGATCGACTCGATTGCCTTCGACTTATATCGCTTCAGTCGTTCAGACTGTGTTGCTGCTCTCGCGGCCAATCCTTCGAGCGATGAGGTTTTAATAGATTCCGCTGATGAAGTTGATGATGGCGAAGAAGAAAATGGTGCTCCGACTGTTAATCAAGCCTATGGTCTGTTGAGCTGGGCCGCGGGCGTCGCCTTCGGCCGTTTCGACTGGCGCTTGGCCACGGGCGAACGCGAAGCCCCGCCCGAGCCGGACCCGTTCGATCCGCTCCCGGCAAAGAGCCCCGGTATGCTGCCAGACGCCGCCGCACCATTTCACGCCCATAGCGGCATCCTGGTGGACGACCCCGGCCACCCCCATGATCTGTCCCGGCTGATCGAGGATGTCCTCGCCCGAGTTCAGACGGATGTGCCCGGCGATGTACGCCGTTGGCTGCAGCGCGACTTCTTCCCCCAGCACCTGAAGCAGTACAGCAAGAGTCGGCGCAAGGCCCCTATCTACTGGCCGCTGTCGACACCCTCAGGCAGCTACACGCTCTGGCTCTACTACCCCAGCCTGACCAGCCAGACGCTTTATTCTGCCGTCAATGACTTCGTGGCGCCAAAGCTGAAGCAGGTCGAGGATGACCTCTCCACCCTGCGCGTCAAGGCCTCAGCGCGCACGCCCGACGACGAAAAGCGCTTCGCCGACTTGACGCTTTTTGAGCGTGAACTGATCGACCTGCGCGAAGCTTTGCTACGCATTGCCCCGACCTACCGCCCGGCCCTCGATGACGGCGTCCAGATCACCGCAGCACCGCTTTGGCAGTTGTTCCGCCACAAGCCCTGGCCGAAAGTCCTCAAGGACACTTTGGATAAGCTGGAAACGGGCGACTACGACTGGGCACATCTAGCCATGGCCTATTGGCCTGACCGCGTCCGCGAAAAATGCAAGACCGACAAGTCGCTAGCCATCGCCCATGAACTCGAAGCGCTCTACGTCGAATCCGAAGCCAAGCCCAAGAAAGGCCGCGCCAAGCCATGACGATCATGCAACAGTCCAGCAAGGCGCAGGACCGTTCGCTCGGCACCTGGTATCAGCATATCCTCGGCGGGCAGATCAAGCTGCCCCGCTTCCAGCGCTTCGAGGCCTGGGATCGCCAACGGGTTGTCAGTTTTCTGAACACGATCATCAACAATTTGCCGGTCGGCGTCACCCTGGCGCTTGAGGTCACAGGGATAGAGAAGTTCGAGTCGCGCTACATCTCGACCGCCGAACCGGCCCACTCCGGCGCGATCAATCAACATCTGCTTGATGGCCAGCAGCGATTGACGGCGTTCTGGCGAAGTGTTCACAATAACTATAAAAACGAGACCTATTTTGTCTATTTGCCGCAATTCGATACAGCCAGTAGTCATACCGAAGGCGACATTGAAGTCCGTTGTGTTCCGCGTTGGCTAAATAAACATGACTTGGCTATGCCGCGTTGGGCGGAGAGCCCGAAGCAATGCTTGAATATCGGTTACGTCCCGTTCCACCTCCTCCGCCCAGGCGATCATGCCGCTACGATCGAGGCCTGGCTCGCCGAGGCCACGAAGGGCTTAAAACCAGCCAAAGATGATCCGGACGCTTTCGCGAAGCTGGAGCGATATACCGCCTTGCGGGAGCGATTTATGGCTGAGCTGACCACCCTGCGTGAACGCGTGACGCACTTCAACTTACCCTATCTCGCCTTGCCCTCGGAAACGACAAAAGACGTCGCTCTACAGGTATTCATCAACATGAATACCAATAGCAAGCCGCTGTCTCTCTACGACTTGATCGTCGCCGAGGTTGAAAGCGCGCTTGGCAAATCGCTCCACACGCTTGAAAATGAACTGCGTGACGAGTGTCCGAACGCCGCACGCTACGGCGAACTCAGTGATCTTATCCTGTCGACGTCGGCCCTGCTGCAGGACCAGGTGCCGAACAATCGCGGCATGCTGGACATGGATAAAAGGATCATGGTCGACAATTGGCCCAAGCTGAAGCGCGGACTGAACAACATGGCCGATTTTCTATCGGGCTTGCGCATCTTCGACCGCTATCGTTTGCCGACCAATGCCGTCTTGAGTGTAATCGCAGCCAGCTATGACTTAATCCCCAACGACGGCGACTTCCGCGCCAAGGCTGAAAAGCTTTTGCGACGATACGCCTGGTCGGCATTTTTCACGGATCGCTACGAAAACTCGGCCGGATCGCGCGCCTTGGCGGATTACAAGGCCCTCAAGGCCTTGCTTGCCGATCAAACATTCAGCGACGCCGACATCGCGATCGTACCCGTGCTCAACCGGACGGAATTTCCAATTGCCGACGCCGATTCCCTGATTTCGGCCGGATGGCCTAAAGGCGCCGGTATCGAAGCTCGCGGTATCCTGGCCGTGGCCAACTATTTCCAGGCGTTCGATTTCGCCGACGGTCAGCCCGCCAGTTACGAGAGTTTGCAAAAGCGGGAATATCACCACATCTTCCCCGATGCCCTGCTTTCAGAAGCGAAGATCGCCAGCAGCCTGGCCCTCAACTGCGCCTTGATCACGTGGAAAACCAATCGAACGATCGGTCGCGAAGATCCGTTGGATTACCTTAAGGCGCGGGTTGTATGGGCGGACGAACCGACGGTGGCGCAACGCCTCCGATCTCATTTGATACCCTATGACCTTGTGTCCCAAGCCACGTACAAGGGCCTTGTCGGCTCAGCCCTTGAGACCAAGCTGGAAAGCGATTTCAAGCGCTTCCTGACGCACCGCGCCAACCTGATGGCTATTGCCGTCGGACAGCTCTGCGACGGCGGGCTTGCGTCGTTGGAAAAGGTCTGGGCCGACTACGACGCCCAAAGCATACAATCTGAAAACATAGCTGTCCTATGACCATCGCCACCTTCATCCGCGATCAAATCCTCCGCCCCCGTTTGCTAGAGACGGGCTGTCTGGTCGTCTACGATCCGGTCGGCCGTTATCGCGATCTGTGTCTAGGTCTGGCCGACAAACGCGTCCGCGTGGTTGACGCCTCCCTCAGCAGCATCGAGAGCCGCAAGGCGGCCTTGATGGACCTGCGCGACATAGCTCAGCCCAAATCCGACCTCGACGGGGTTCTGGTTTATGTGCCCGCCCGGGCGCCGATAACCGACGAGGACAAACAAGCCGATCCGTTCGCCATCTACGGTGCTGCGGGCGCTGTATTTCCCGACGGCGACGGTGACGAATATCAGAGCCTGTGCCTGAAGGCCAAGCCCGACCATATGACCGATATCCGTCGCGTCTTTTCGGCGGCACCGGACGGCCCGGCCTTTGCCGTCATCGACGCCATCGGCGGGGGGGTGAGCTGGCCACAATTGCGTTCAGTCCTGGATGTTCAGTCGGCCCGTGAAATCCTGTCTGCTCTTTTGGTGCCATCGCCGCGCCAAGCCGAGGCGCTCAAAGCCGACGCCGGCTGGATCGATGAGGCCCGCGACTTTGTCATGGCCACCTTGGGGATGGAGATCAAGACCAGGGGCAAAACCTGGAGCGCGCTCAGTGACGAGGTCTGGCGCTATGTCCTTTTCAGCGAATTCGTCTTCGACCTGCCGGCGGACTTACCCGTCGCGCTGAAGGGCGTGCCGCGGGCGGGAGAAGAGGCCCGCCCTATCGTCGAAGAGGTCTGTGATGGCCTGCGCCGCGATGAGCGCCATCGCGCCGTCTATATCGAACAGGCGCAAACGGTCGAAGACGATCTCAATCTAGCCAGCCTATGCCAGGCCATCGATGATCTGGGCTTGCGCGATACCTTTCCCTTCGAAGAACGTACGTTCCTGCGTACCGCCGTCTCGGCCTTGACGGCTGGGGATACCGAGGCTGTCCGCTTGATCCTGTCGGCCCGCAAGGATTCGGTGTGGCTCGAAAAAGGTGAAAGCCAGGCTCAATGGCAGTTGGTGCGGACCGGGTTAAGCCTTATGGAAGCCTGCGACGATTTTGAGCGGCAATTGCCGAGCCGCTCGCGATCGCAGGCGGATCTTCTCGATTTTTATATCCAGAGCCTGCGTGAGGCCGACCGGCTGCAGCGCGAGTTCGAACAGGCCGCGGGCGAGCTGATCGACCCGCACGGGCTGATGCAGGCGGTGATAGACCCTGCCCGCGCACGCTACGGCCGCCTCGCCGAAAAAGTTCAGACCGCCTTCGTTCGTCACCTTGAGACCAGTGGGTGGCCGCCCCAAGGGCGCCTAGCCAATGCGGACGTCTTCGACCGCATCGTGACGGACCGGCTAAAGGATGGTGGGCGCCGCACCGCCTACCTGATGATCGATGCGCTGCGCTACGAATTGGGCGTGGCGCTGGAGAAGCAGTTATCTGAAGATGGGCCGGTCGAATTGCGAGCGGCCTATGCGCAGCTCCCCAGCATTACCCTGGTCGGCATGCCCAGTCTTCTGCCTGGCGCCCTGGCCGGGCTCAGTCTGGCGCTGGAAAATGAATGCATGGTGCCCAAGCTCAATGACGTGAGCGTCGCCACTGTGCCCCAGCGCATGGACGTCTTGCGCAAGCGGTATGGCGATCGGTTTCAAGACATTCGACTGGACGATTTCGTCCGCGGCAAGCCCAAGATCGCCAATACCATCGATCTTTTGGTCCTACGCTCGACGGAGATCGACAGCCAGCTAGAAAATAACCCGGAAACGACGCTGAGCCTTATTCCGCGGTCCTTGCAGCAGATACGCATCGCATTGCACAAGCTGCGGGGTCTGGGCTTCAAGGATGCAATCATCGTAACCGATCATGGTTTCTTCCTGAATGCCCATGCCGATGCCGGCGATGTCTGTCTCAAGCCTCAGGGCCATTGGCCAATTACTGCTCATGACCGAATCATGCTTGGCAACGGAATATCCGATAGTCATTCGCTCGTCATCCCGGCGGAGCGGCTCGGTATACGCGGCGATTTTACCCAGGCCGCCCTGCCGCGAACCATGGCGCCCTACCGCGGTGGACACCTGTATTTTCATGGGGGTGCTTCTCTGGCCGAAGCTGTGGTGCCGGTGCTGATCGCCCGTCTCGATACCAAAGCCCATGCGGTAGGTGGCGAGATCAGGATCGAAATTGCCTACAAGAATGGGGCCAGACGTATAACGACCCAGGCGCCCGTGATCGAAATATCGGCGTCGTCCGACGACATGTTCGCCCGTGATTTAACGATCGAGATCCTGATAGAAGCGCAGGATTCGGCCGGCAATGTGGTCGGTGAACCGCGTGCCGGCCCGGACAGCAATCCGGCGACGGGAACGTTGACCTTGACGCCGGGTCAGCGCAAGGCCGTCGTATTGAAGATGGACCCTGAATTCGAAGGCACCTTCACGGTGAGGGCGCTCAATCCGACCACCTTGGCCAGCTATTGCGCCCTGCCCCTTGAGACGGATTACACGCGATGAACGAGATGGACGCGCTCGATAAGCAGATGACGTCGACCTATGACGGCAAGGTCGTGCGCAAGGATTTGTTGCATCGGATCAAAAAAGGCACCAATGTGCCCACCTTCGTTCTGGAGTTCTTGTTGGCCCGGTTCTGCGCCAGCGACGACCAGGCCGAAATGGACGCCGGGATGGAAGCTGTCCTGGCGACACTTCATGACAACTATGTCCGGCCCGACGAAGCCAATGCGGCGCAGTCCAAGGTGGCCCTGAAGGGAAAGCACCGCTTCATCGACAAGGTCCATGTTCGCTTCGTCGAGAAAGAGAAACGGCATTGGGCATCGCTCGAAAACTTCAACTCGCAGCGGATTGCGATCGGTGAACGCTTTTATCGCGACAATGACCGCCTGTTGGAGGGCGGCATCTGGGCTGAAGTCACCCTCGCCCACAATGCCATCGAAGAAGACGATTACGCCTTCTATATCGAGGATATGCGCCCGATCCAGTTGTCGCGCTTCGATTTCGAGCACTATTGCGCGGGACGTAAGGCTTTCTCACGCGATGAATGGATCGACGTGATCATGCGGTCTGTCGGCCTTGAGCCGGCCAAGATGTCGCAGCGGGTCAAGTTTCATTTTATTGCGCGCCTGGCCTCTCTGGTCGAGCCCAACTACAATTACATAGAGCTTGGGCCGCGCGGCACCGGCAAGTCCTATTTTTTCAGCGAGTTTTCACCGTATGCTACGTTGATTTCGGGTGGGCAGGCGACCAAGTCCACGCTGTTCTACAACAATGCCCGGCGCAAGGTCGGCCTAGTTGGATATTGGGATACCGTCGCTTTTGACGAAGTCGGCGGGATCAAGGTGCGCGACCCCGATACCATCCAGATCATGAAGGACTTCATGGCCAATGGACGCTTCTCGCGTGGCGTCGAAGTTATCGCGGACGCCAGCCTGAGCTTTGTCGGCAATATCGATCTATCGGTTCAGCAGGTGGTGAATTCCACAGAGTACGACCTGTTTCAACCCCTGCCGCCGGAATTGGACCTGGCGGTGATGGATCGTTTCGCCGCCTATATACCAGGCTGGGAAATGCCGAAAAACAGCAGCGAGTTCCTCACCCAGCGCTATGGCTTCATTACTGACTATCTGGCCGAAGCTTTCCACTACCAGTTCAAGCACACCAATCGCTACGAAGAAGTCAGTCGCAGGCTGCGCCTCGGCAAGGCCGTCGAAGGCCGCGACGAAAAAGGCATCAAGAAGACCGTTTCCGCCTTCATGAAAATCCTCCATCCGGACGGCGGCGCCTCGGACGATGACTTCGAAGAGTATGTTCGCTACGCGATCGAATGCCGGCGCCGCGTTAAAGAGCAAATGAACAAGCGCAAACCCGATGATGAGTTTGCCTTGATCGACCTGTCCTATTTCGGAACCGATGGTCGCGAGACGGTCGTCTTCTGTCCCGAGTCCAAGGAGGCGGAAGCAACGCAACATCCCGCCAGGCGCAGGCTTCGCGGCAATCTTGCGCCCCCGGAAGCGCTGGCCACCGCTCCGGTCGCGGCTGCCGTGACCGACTGGCCTGTTGCACTCGTGTCATCCGAGCCAATACCCGAGGCAAAGGCGCCCGCCCCGTCGGAACAGCACTTCACCATACTGTACGGCGACACCGGACATAGCTACGATACCATCATGGCGCCTTACCTTTCCGGCGCTCAGGTGATTGATATCGAGGACCCCTACATCCGGGCGTCCCACCAAATCCAAAACCTGGTTCGCTTTTGTGAGACGATATTGAAGGCCGGAACGGTAAAGACAATCAATCTGGTCACCTCGTATGACGACAACATTTCGTTTGCGGAAACGGCAGCCAGGCTTGATGAACTGAAGCAGAGTCTGTTGGAGATGGATGTCGTTCTCGATATTCGCATGAACCAGAAATTGCACGATCGCGAGATTCGTCTGGACAATGGCTGGACCATCAAGATTGGGCGCGGGCTGGATTTCTATCAAAAGCCCGGTGGGTGGTATGAGATCGGAGCTAACGACCTGACGCTGCGAAAATGCCTGGAAACCAAGGTCGACATCTTCCGGACGCCGAATAGCGGTTAACCACTGAATAAGATCAATTTTGACGGGAACACCGACGATTGCAAGGAAGGCAATATAAATGGAACGCCCGGAAATCATCTCCGCCTTTGGTGTTGAAAGCCTGCTAACCGTTGAGTGTGCTAGGGCCATTATCCAACATATGGACGAAATAGAGCAATCTAAGCCCATCACTTTGGAGCAGACTTTCGCGGGTATAGTGGAATTTAGCGGAAAGTTGGTTCGGCGCGGCCCCGTTCGAAAAGCGGAAAGAAAAATTCGCGGAAAGCAGGCCGGTCGAGTCGATCTTGTGCTTTGGAATGCTGGCGGCACGCCGCGCGTAATGGTCGAAATCAAGAGAAAGTCAGGTCGGCAGGGACTCGAAGCCGATGCCGTACGGATAATAGATTTCCTGGAAAGCTTCGGGAAAATAGGCGGTGGAAGTCTTCGCTATGGCCTGGTTGCAACATTATTTCACAGGCGCGGCAACCGCACAAAGGCACAGGTCGAAACGATGGTTAAGACACGTGGCGACGCCCTGACCAAGCTCGTTAAGACCAAGGGTGCAGCTGTTTCGTGGGGATCTGCAGAATGGATAGCAATCCCAGATTATTCTGATGAGGGCGAGGAACGCGTTTGCTCAGTCGTTTATTGTTTCACATAAAGCGTTGCTCTGGGTAAACTTGTATTAGGGACCGCGGCGCCCTTGGTACATGGGGCAAGCCTATTCCGGAACGGGAGCCAGTAGCGACGCCGGCCTTTTTCCTCCTCAGACCTCGTAGTGTTCTATATTGAAAGCGCGGTAATTTTCGTCCGACAGAGTGCCGAAGAGTGGGAGTTCTGCGCCGGAGGCCAGGCTGTGCATATAGCTTCCTGGAAGGAACATGACCGGCTTGTCCTTTGCCGTACTTTGCGGATTATTCAGCGTGTTATGCGAGCGGATGTAAAGGAATACCTCGACGATCCTAGTCAGGAAAAAGGATGTCGTAAGGTTCCGCTCCCCTATAGTATTATTTGTGATTGCTGGATAGCGGCGTTCAGCATGTCCCGATTGAGTGCAACGATGTGCTGCGTGCGCGGGCTTTGGAGTTCAGTAGCATTGAGGAGCCCGAGGCGCTTAAGCGCATAGAAGAGCATGGCGTAACGGACACTTAACGTTAGCGATCCATCCGTCATCCCAAAATCAAGCTCTACAACCTTTTTCTGAGATGCGGTCAGGTCGGGATGCGGGCCAACGACAATGTCAAACCGTTCATTCCAAAGCCTGTCGAAGCGCGCTGTATCGTCGACAGCGCCCTTGGCCCCTACATCCAAGATCCGAGGTAACAGAAAGTCTTTGTACTTCTGCGTGTCGTGACAGAAGGCACGCGTGTGCCAGCGGAATCCATCAAAACCAAAAGCATGTGGCGAAATCTGACGCAATTGCGGTTCGGTCTGCTCCCGGTTCATTGATTGATACAGAACCGTAAGTGACCTCCTTTCTCGCACGGCCTGCAGGACAGCTTTTAGTACAGATGGAGAGACGCGCCTCTTAGGCGTCACGACAATATCTATCGCTGGGAGGCTTGATATCCAATTGTCCTCTTCGGTCACCAACCCCTCCCCGACCGACCTCATCCGGGAGAGATATTGGTCTGGATCTGGATCGAGATATTTCGGTCGGAAATCATCCCCCGGAACATATCTCTTGGCGCTTTTGTCGTAGACCGCGTTCCCCGGCGCAACTTCTTGGTAGAGCGTGAGGTCCTTCGATGCTTGGGGAACCGAGACGTCGAACCTGTCGATGATGTCAACTCGGTTCACGGCACCTTCCCAAAACAGTCTAAATTCAATGAATTCGAGTCGCCGCTCAACACCCCACTTTAAAGTTGCATGTACGGCCATTATGCCCTCTGAAGATGGAGATAAAAACTATATGGACAAATCAAATTTATCCGTATAGTTTTTATTTGGATTGGCCGACTCGGTCAAGCTTCATCATCAATTTAGGACGCCAATTATTTCAGGGGAAGTTGGTGGCGGCCTAGTGAAGGACATAGGGGCCCAGCATGAGCTATGTATCGGGTTATTACCGTCGCTACTCTGACGGATCTCGCGGTTACGTGAACGGCTATCAGTCCAACCGAGAAGAAAAGGCCCGTCGTAAAGATACGGAAAAATGCCGCGTTTGCCAGGACTGCGGAGCCCGCATTCGCACGCGAGGCATGCGAAGCGGAAAGCTCGTCACCTACGAAGCCGACGACGGTTTGACCTGGGTTAGGCACTTCTGCGCCCACGTCGGTGAAGGCCTGAGCCGGATGCGCGATGCAGCGACGCTGGACCTGTTCAATCCCGATGCTCTTCCGCCGGCCGACACGCTCGACTGCGGGCTGCCATCGGTCGCACCACCATGACGGTGCCGATAGCCAGTTCAAGTTCAGGCCGCATTAGGCCGGCCCCTCACCTAATCTTCTTTCAAGGAGGCCCAGCATGGTCCCCAATGCCCGTTTTACAGAATTCCTCAAAGACATCGAACCCAGCGCAACCAGCAAGTCGAATAGCGCCACTGCCCACGACAATTTGCGTTATTTTTTGCAGACCCACGAAACCTTCAGCTATTTGCGGCTCGATGACTTTCTGGCTGGCAGCTATTCCCGTGACACCGCAATACGCGCGCAGTCGGTTGCTGGCGAGGTCGATCGCGCCGATATAGATATCATAGTCGAGACGAACTACACCGAGGCCGATCGGCCGGAAGACGTGTTGAATGACCTCGCCGCCGTCCTTGGGGAGAAGTATACGGTCGAGCGCGTAAATAAGCGTTCTGTCCGTGTGGTTACGTCGAAAGCCGAAATCGACGTCGTCCCGGTGATCGCCGATGGCGATGCCTATAAGATCGCCGACCGGGACCTGAATGGCTGGCGCAAAACTAATCCGAAGGGTCACAAGACGTGGAGCTCGGATCGCAACAAGGACTTCGACGGTCGCTTCAAACCCATGGTGAAGCTGGTGAAGTGGTGGCGTCGGGAAAACCCCACCCATAAGCGCCCCAAGGGCTTCGTGCTCGAGGTGCTGGTCGCGCGCCATGCCCCGCGCAAAGAAACCCATTGGGGCGAGGCTTTCGCTCAAACGCTCGAAAATATCTATGACGCCTACAAGGACGACGCCGAGCAGGACATCAAACCTGTCATCGAGGATCCGTCGGTCAAGAACAGCGACATCCTCGGCAAGGTGACGGTGCCGCAGTGGAAGGCATTCATCGATAAATGCCGGGTCTATGCCGGCATTGCCCGCAAAGCTCAGGACACCGACGACATGGAGGAAGCCACGCGCCTGTGGCGCAAGGTGTTCGGTGATCGATTTCCGAAAACCACCTCGCAGGCAAGTGCGGTGGGTGTAGCCGCCAGCGCGGCGGCCGCTTCGACGGGCGGCTTCGCTTTCCCCAGCCATGCCGCCGCCCCGGCGAAGCCACGCGGCTTCGCGTAAGGTGTGGTGGCTTCAGGACAAGTCCAGGCTGGCAAGCGAGCTGCGCATCCTCGATGTGCTGATCGATGAAGGCTGGGTCGAGGATCCCCGCTGGTCGATGGATGGCCTCGACCTGGTCGTCGACCTCACGCTTGTTGCCGCTAATGCCCGATATAGTCTGAGGATGGTCTATCCCCAGCATTATCCGAATGTGCCGGCGTGGATCATGCCCGCCGACGGCGAAACGCGTCTGAGCACCCACCAATTCGGCGCCGGCGGCTCGCTGTGCCTGGAATATGGTCCTGACAACTGGACGCCTGGGGTTACAGGTGAAGACGTGCTGCGCAGCGCCTTAAAGCTTTTGAGCACAGAAAACCCCCTGGGCAGCGGCCAAAAGCAAGTTGTTGAAGCCGGACACGTATGCGCGCCGTTCCAGACGGGCATTGAGAAGTACTCGGCCTTTATCGGTGACACGCTAATGGAGCGCCTTAAAGCCGGCCCAGTCCTGGATTTGCACGCGACCAAATGGATTGGACCTGATGCCTTCCCCCTCTTTCTATTCGATCCTGGGACGAATGACCTGCGGCCGCCGCCGGAGGTACCATACGGCGATTTCTACGACCTGCCGGTTTTCCAGAGCAAAGCGCCCGCCCCCGAGCAGGCCGACAATCGCACAACGCTCGTCGGGCTTTTTAGCGACGACGCCGTAACACGTGACGCAATCGCAGGCCAGGAGCGAGCATTGCTCATCTTCGGCGTCGGCCAAACCCCGGTCGCCTATCAGGTATTTCCCGACAATACCTGCTTGCGTCGCCTATGGACCACCGTAGCCGCGCGAGGCGGCCTTCGAACCGCCGCGCCGCCGGCCAGGGCGACCTGCCGGGTAGCCATCGTTGGGGCCGGTTCCGTGGGTTCCAAGGTGGCTGAATCCCTTGTGCGTTCGGGCCTGACGCACCTATTGCTGGTCGACGGCGACTTCTTCCTGCCGGAGAACCTGGAAAGGAATGCGCTTGATTGGCGCGACGTGGGATCGCGCAAGGTCGCCGCCGTCAAGGCGCGGCTTCAACGCATCGCGCCCGATGCCGAAATTGAAATCGAGGAAAGAAGGCTTGATTGGCAGGGCTCGTCACGCGTTGCCGCATCGATCGCGCACTCGATCGGAAGCTGCGCTATGGTCGTCGATGCGACGGGGGATACCGGAGCCGCGTTGCTCCTAGGCTCGATCGCCGCGGCGGCAGACAAGCCTTTTGTGTCCACCGAGGTGTTCGAAGGCGGCATCGGCGCCTTGATATCCGCGTGCTTGCCCGGCGAGACGCCGCCCTACGCGGTTGCTCGCGCGCGGTTTCTGGAATGGTGTGCCCAGCAGGGTGACGGATTCCAACAGAGTGGACGCGGCGGGTACGGCGGACTGGACGTCGATGGCTCGCCCATCGTCGCGGACGATGCGGCCGTCACCATCGCCGCCGGCTACACGGCTCGGCTTATTCTCGACATAGCGGATGGCACAACGCCGCCGCGCCCTCGCGCCTGGCAGCTCATCGGCCTGCGCGATCAATGGGTATTTGCAACGCTGGGGCCGCTGATCCATTTCGATGTCGGCGAGCCGCTTCCACCTCCCCCGCCCGCCGATCCAGCGACTGAGGCGTTCGTCGACCAACGGCTCAAGGAGGTGCTCGATGCGCTTGCTGCTGCCGGCTGACACGTTGCCGCCCGTCAAGAAGGCCCTGGCCAAGGCTGGCGATAACGAGATCGGCGGCCAGCTGTTCGGCGAACAGCTGGCTGTTTCGGTGTTTCGCGTGACCGAGATCACGATTCAAAGCCGTGGCGGAACCTTTGCCCGGTTCAAGGTCGATCTCGCTCAAGCCATGCGTCAGGCCGCATCGTTTTTTCGCCGCACCCGCCATAGGTATGACCGATTCAACTACATCGGTGAATGGCACAGTCATCCGAATTTTGCAGTCAGCCCCAGCGGCGCTGATAATGCGACCATGCAAACCCTGACAACGGACCGCGATTTTCGCGGCAATTTCGCCGTCCTGATGATCCTTCGCCTCGACGCGGACACCCTTCGCCTGGGCGCCTGGGTTTTCGACCGCTCGGGCGAACGAAGCGACGTAACACTGGAGTTAGACCAATGAGCGGTGCACCTACACTGACCAGCCCCAAGGGAAAAGGCGGCATCATCGCCCAGGAGGGCTTCGACTACCAAATCTACTATGGTCTTTTGAAGGTTGCCCATTGGCTGGCCGACCCGACCTTTGAAGGGATCATGTTCGAAGCGCTAGAAGACTTCGAAGGCAGGTTCTTCGCGCCGCAAAGCCCGCAGGGCCACCTGCTTGAACGAGTTCAGGCCAAGTCCAGCAGCGGCCTCACACGTGGTGACATCGTGGACGTCCTCGATAATTTCCTTGAGTTCGAAACCGCCTTCCCTGACATCGTCCGCGGTTTCGAGCTGGCGACGCCGCAGTTCCCCTCGACCCTGCAATGGGTCCACAAAGACTTGGAACGCATCAGGTTCGCCGGCCCGTTCTATGCGCCTTTCCGGGCGGTGCTCGACGCCAGCGACCAAGCCGTAAGGGACAAGTTGACCAAGGAATTCGGCCAAGCCCGCGCGGACCTTTTGTTTCTTCGAGGTACTGTCGCACTGCATACTGACGCGCCGTTGGCTGTTGCCTATGCCTTGTTCGCGGCGGCATTTGCCGCGACGTTTCCAGACGCGCCCCACGTTTCGCCCACCTTGTTCGACGAACTGGTGAAAGTGGCGCGCAAGTCAACCAAGACCTACCTGATGCGGGCGCAGATATTGGAGGTCATGGAGGCCGGCCTGAAAACACAATTGCGGGCCCAAGAGCCGCCCTGCCTCTACCTTATGGGGAATCGGCCCGGCAACATTCCTGCTAACGCGATCCGGATCGATGCGGCCTTCCTTTCCGGCGACGGACGGTTTTCCGAACCGGCGGTTTGGGAGGATACCCTTCTTAAGGCACTTCGGCGTGTGAAGGCAAAGTGGCAGTCCGAAGCGCATAGACGGATTGCGATTGACGGTAGCTACCGGCTCACGACGGCCTTCGCGGTTGGTGCCCTGTTCAATGCGACCTCGGGCTTTGATTTGGACATGCAGACCAAGGAAGGCGTCTGGCGTACGGATGATCATCCGTCCCGCGGCATCAATGTGCCGGACTGGGTGACGACGCCTGCGGTTCATCTGTCGAACGATACGCTCGCCGTTGCAATCGGCGTCCTCCGCGATCCTGCGACAACTCTGCAATCGACAGGCATCGACCTGACAAGTCTATCGCGCGCCTTCTTGCCCGAAGCTGTGACCTCGGGCCAGGAGTTGCAAGCCCTGGTCGCTAACCTGAAGCAGTTCATCTCTGCCGAAGTTATTCGGCTGGGCGCGAAACGTGTCGACCTATATTTTGTCGGTCCCGCGGTAATGGCCCTGGCCTTGGGTCATCGCTGGAATGCCATATCTCCGGTGCAGACCTACGAGTTCAACACAGAGACCGGTTATTATTATCCAACCGCACGGTTGGAATAGCTCCGACATGTCTGTGGAACTCCGCCCGGTTCGATGCCAAGGCCAAGCGTGAAAAAGCACTTTTACGCTCAAATCAAGGCAGATCACTTCCTGATGCTGCCTTTAAATACCGGTAAATCGTGACGGCCGAAACACCGAGCTGCTTGGCCAGAATAGGAACAGTTACCCTATTTTTGTTTCGAGCTTCCCAAAGCGACTGTATTGCGCCTGCGGACAATACCGGCTGCCGGCCGGGCTTGCGACGTGAAGGGTGCGCGATCTCTTCCGTTGCCGGACTGAGTTCCGCAGACGACTGTGGCAGTGAACGAACCCGCCGACGCTGCTTGCGTACTATTTGATCAAATGCAGATAGCGTTACGATGGTCTTAGCGATTGACCGACCGACGGCGGAAGAGGTTTCTATACCGTCTTCCAACGAATGAAATTTGATACCGTTTTGGTCGAGGCTCGCCAGTGCTGAAACGAGGTGTTTAAGCGATCCCGACATGCAATCTAAGCGACAAACCACGAGCGTGTCGCCGCTTCGAAGGTACGAGGTCGCCGCCGCCAATTCCAACCTCTCGCCTTCGTAGCCTTCTTCTGCATAAATCTTTTCACAGCCGGCAAAACCGAGTGCATCGAGTTGGTCGCTCAGCTTGTCTTCGCGAGATATCGAGCATGCGTAACCAACCAACATGATGCCTCCCCGTTTTCGTTACTAAAGCTTGCTCAAGCTGGATTGAGGGTCGTGATTTCCGCAATCTGCTGGAACTGGTTCAAAATATCGGGCTGGGTGTTTGCAAGGTATCGGACGACTTTGGCATTGTTGAGCAACGTGCCTAAATAGCCCTTTGCGAACGTGAAATGCATTACGTCTATGGCGTAGCTGTCCTCGATCAGACGGTACTCGCGCTGAAGGCTCTCCATTTCGACTTCCATACGTGCCATCTTTTCGTCGTCGAGGCCCCGTACCTTTTTTGGTAGGTCGGGATGCACTAATTGGTCCTTCGGTGTCGCCGCGAGAAGGGCCAGGGCATAAGACTCCGTGTACACATCGGCATCGTTCATAAGACGGACGGCTTCGATCTGCCTAAGTGGTTTCATCTTTCGGAGCGCACGAAAGACTGACGGCGTTACCATTCGATCTTTAAGTTGGTCTACCGCCTCCGTGCAGATTCCGATCAATAGATCTCGCTTTTCGACAATATGGCTGACATCGACATCCAGGGCTGCGGCAAGGCGTTTTTCTGAGACACCGCGTTGGATGGCCTTCACGATCATCCGGTGCTCTTGAATCGTTGCAACACGATTGATGTGCTTATTGTAGGTGAAGCACTCATTATCCAGCGCCATAAGGCATGTTACTTCTGTCTCGCCGAGGACTTTTAATATGTCTAGCTTCAAGTGGCCGTCGAGCAGCACATACCTGTCGGCCAGTTTGGGGTCGCGATAGACGACCGGGGGCTCGATAATTCCGACTTCCTCAATCGATGCTTTGATCTGCGCATATTTCGCACTTTTTCGAACCGTCGGCGCAACGCTCTTCAAAAATGCTATCTGCTCGATTTTGAGATCTATCGTCTGATGTTCGAAGCCGGCCTTGATCGTACCCTTAGCTGGATCGGAACCCTTTTTGCGACGGTTAGCCATGGCGCCCTTCCCTTTCTGCAACCCTTAAAGCTAAATCTTTTGGCATCGTATGGAGGTTCTCAGCGCGCAAAAGAGTCATGTAATTTTCGTCCGTCAGTAATCGACGCAACGCCTCGACGACGAACATCATCCTGGTACTAACGGACTCTGCCTTAGCAATGAGAATTCGTTTCCGATCCATCTCCTGATCGAACGCCTTTACGACATCGGCCCCGGTCATCACTCCCGATTTCCTGCCGGTCCGGGTCTCGCTTTTGAGCTTTTTGCCGCGTGACCGACGACGGTCTAACAGCTTTTTCGCCTCCAACAGGCGTTGCCCTCTTAGCTGACCACTTTCGTAAGCTTCATGCAGCGCCCGCTGCTCCTCTTCCGGACTTTGAGCTATGCGGACGGCCAGATACATCGGGATCTTGCCCTCTTCCGCGGCCGCCAGAAGCCGCTCCTCACCTTTGCTCATCAGCCCAAGGACGTCGTAGACGTAACCTTCCGCTAACCCCGTTTTGCGAGCAATTTCCAGAGCGCTGTAACCCTCCTGTTGCAGGAGCTGAACGCCCTTTAGCAAGTCGAGCGACCGATGCTGACGCCGTGCAAGGTTTTCAACCAGGCTCATGATCATGCCCTGTTCCGCCGTAGCGTCGATCACCAATGCCCAGATTTGTGTTTGACCGCAGGCCTGGAACGCTTCTATGCGGCCTTGCCCGCATACCAGATCGTAGTCCTTGCCGGGAGCTCCGGAACGGCTGGGCATGACGGTAATCGGTCGTTTCATTCCGACCTCTGTCATGTTCGTCGCGATTTCGCGAAAGACCTTTTGGTTGCGCGCTCGGGGATTAAGGATGTTTATCCTGTCGATATCTATCAGCCGAGCATCAGACTTACGCGTTCCCTTGCCGGTGTCCATCTTGCTACGCCACGGCAGGTAGCGGCACGCGCTCGGCCATATGGAAGAAGACGTCCAGCTCGTCGAAACGATAAGTATCGAGCGCTATGTGGTTCTGGTCCTTAAGCCGGATTTTTGGATCTTCAACATCGATCGCCGGAATGACGTAGTAATCCAGGATTTCACGGTTGTTGGCCGCCAGGCGCACAGCAACGGTTATGTCGGGCGTTAACCCGGCGTCCAGTTGCAACTTCCACCGGTTCTGGCCGGCCTGCGATTGCGTACAGCGGCAAATGACCAGCGAGACGTTCACCTCGCCATTTATTGTCAGCAGGTCCGTGTTTGCATCGAACCTCACATATCCGCCCAGGCTTTGAATCGTGGAAACGACGGTGGCAATTACCTCGGGGTGCATCTTACGGATATGGCGGTTGTCGGCGATGAAACTCATGTCACGGCCAGGATCGTAACCAATCAGCCTATAAGCCTCAGTCAGCCCTCCAAACCGATGAGCGTACGCCGTGCTCGACGGCATATCATCGGTCTCATCGATCAGTATTCCGGAAAGCCAACCCTGCCTGTCGTGCAACGATTTAAGGCGAGACAGCATCTCATCGTTGCTGAACCGGCGATTTCGTTCTCGAATAATGCCTTGCGCCAAATAGAAATATCGGGGTTCGACCACAGCGTCGAAGACATTGTCGGCCCTTACCCACATATCCGGTGAATTAGCGACGCGCCGCTTTTTCAGCTTGAATGAACGACGGTTGAAGACATTGTTTCCAATGTATTTTTCGTTCGTCAGTATTGTGTGAACGACGCCTCTGGTCCACTCTCGACCCAAGTCGGTCTTTATGCCACGGCGGTTGAGACGCACGGCGATCTCCGATTCCTGAAGGTTTTCCTCCGTGAAGGCCCTATATATCCACCGAACGGTTTCAACCTCATCCGCAGGTCCTGGAACCAGCACAACGCGGTCAGTCTGAAGAGATTTATGCTCCCCGCGCTTCAACTCAGCCTTTTTGTTATGCTTCTCATCGAGAAGCACCCTGCGAAGGCCGTAACCTGCCGGTCCCCCCTGCCGAAAGCCTAGTTCGATGAGCCGGCATTGACCCGCGAAGACCTTGCTAGACAGTTCGCGACTATATTCGCCCGCCATCGCTCGCTTGACGCCCTTCACGATCGTTGAGACCGGGCTACCGTCGTTTTCAAATTGCTCAGCTACGTATCGAACGTCGATGCCCGCGCGCCTGCACAAGTGCTCATAATACGCACTTTCGTCAGCATCCTGAAATCGGCCCCACCGTGTGACATCCAAGACCAATATGATAGAATAGTCGGCAGCGCCACGTTGGACGTCCTGTATCAGGTTCTGCAGCCCGTCCCTTCCCTCAAGGCTTAAGCCGCTTTTTCCAGCGTCGGCGTATGTTCTGACGATGTCGATTTGGTGTCGGGCGGCATAGTCACGAATCGCATCGGCCTGGTTCTCGGTCGAATACTTCTGATGGTCAGTGGACATTCGCACATACATTGCCGCACGTGCGCGCGCCTCTACACCAATTACATTATTTGAATTCGAAGCGTCCATAGTTCGTCATTTCCCGACCTGAACCAAAGCCCTGCCTTGCCCGCCCTTTTGGCATGAGCACGCGAGCGTATCTCGGGAATGCAGAACTTGTCGCCGACAAAAACAGGGCGAAATTTCGGAAGAGAAAAGCGGCTAAGTGCGGACAAGGAAATGGCCAAAATTGTCGCCTCTGCGCTGCGCGAAGACTTCGGAAAAGCCAACTCAGCCGTGAAGACAATCGCCCAAATTACACAAGCAAACGTCGACACTGTCACGAACTGGTACCAAGCCAAAAATCTTCCCAGTTCCAGATACTTACTGGTACTGGCGCGGTCGTCACCCAGCGTACTTCGCCTGATCCTTATCTACGTTGGCGGTGAAGAGCTGTGGGATGTCTTTCAACTTTCTACTCGAGAAACTCGACCGGCTCGAATGGGAACTGAAGATGTCACCCGAGGCGAGCACCCGTCCACAGATGTCAGTGAAAATGTCAGTAAGAGAAAGCTGGTAGGAGTCCTTGCGAGACGGGAATGGCTTGCTGAACAACTGCGGACGTCCCCTGCCATGCGCGCCGAAGATGTGGCGGCTTATTGGAAAATATCGGTCCGCACGGCTTTTCGTGATTTGGAACGGTATCGTTCCTCGCAAAACTAAAAAGCACGGCGCCAATACCACGCCATCTTCACGCCTTGTGTCGGTACGCTATTTATCGTTTTGGATAAACTCGGTAGCCGCCTTTCTGAGTGAATGCCTTGACGACTACCAATACACCGCTCCAGCCTTACGGCCACAACCTGCTAATTAGGCCCATAAGTTTGTTGCGCCAGGGCAATAATCTGGACTTCCGCTTCCCGAGCCCGGCGCCGGGCAACGAATGCATACAAGACGAATGTCGTTGCTATTGCTAAACCCAGTCCAAAGCGTTCCCGGTCCCACTGCACGACAGCTAGTAGCACACTCACCAAAGCCATACCGATGGCTGCGATCTGCAATACGGGACGATGATTTTTGATCTCAGCGAGTAATCGAAAAGTCTTTGCCGGCGTCGACAACCGATGCCAATCCGCCAACGCCTTCGCGTCGTCGAGCAGAATGAAAAGTGCAACTTTGCTGCGCAGCTCAAAGATCAGAGTCTTAATTCGTGCGATCATGATGGAGAAAGCCTCATCAGAAACGGAATGTCGACCTTGTTGAGATCGCCATTAGCTCGGACTAAATGCTCATGAACCGCCTGCACCAGCCATCCTTTCTTCTCTTCCGACACGGCTTCGTTCGATTGCGCAATGGCATCTTGGACAGCATCGTATGCGGCTTGGACCAAGGGCCTCCCCCCGCCTCGTTCTGCGCCGACCTGCGGTGCTCCTTGGCCAGTCATCAGCCACAGCGGATCAAGGCCGAAGGCGTCGAAAGCGCGCTTGCAGAATTCGACCGACACGTCCGCTTGGGCGTGTTCGTACGTCTGCAAGGCGCGAAGTGAAACACCTACACGGAGCGCGAACTCGGCTTGGGTCAAATTTACGATCTTCTCCCGAAACTGCAGGATACGTTCGCTAATATCTTGTCTTGAAATGGATTTTGGGAATTTTCTCACGCTCGACCACTTATAGGATTGACTCGCTCTTCAAAGCTTAAGATACATGACTCTGCACATTTGTGCAATTCATGAAGTGAAAGTATCTCGCGATGGACCATCATGAATGGGTCAAAGGGGCGCTCAAACGCCGCGGTAGTTCTTTGTCTGACGTTGCCCGGCGGACCGGCGTAACCGCGTCCGCGGTCTATTATGTCAGCAAGGGAAAAAGCCGATCCTTGAGGGTCGAACAGGTTATCTGCGAAATTGTCGGCTATTCGCCAGCGGAAATCTGGGGATATCCCCCTGCGCTGCCATCCCGCAATGGAGGCGCCATGCCACCTGCTTAGGTCATCACAACATCGATAAACCTAGCCGCAAATGAGCAGGACCTGGAAGCGGTAACTTCCAGGTCCTGACGGGTAGTCTCGTCGTAGCACGACAAGCTCGAGTCTCCCCCATCGCCGCGGAAAAGTCAACCGCTGCCGACGTCCGGCAGCGCGCGATCTCTCACGCCCTCATGACCGGCTTCCTTCAATATTTAATTGGAAGATAGCCAATGCCTGTTCTAACCATCACGTCAAACGACGTGCCCGCCCACCTGCGCGGTCCAGTTGCGGTCTCGCAGTTCAACCTGCCGCGCTTCTGGCCGACGATCTATTGCGACGTCTTCAAGGCCGATCGAAAGCTCAGTACCCTCAGCCGCATACTGCGTGCCATCGATAACCTCTATCGCTTCGGCGATGGCATGATGCCGGCCCACGATCCGGATCGGCTTCTTACCCAGCTTGACATTTCCGGCCTGAAAAACCTGATGGCCGGGTACCTCAGCCACCTACGGTCAACCGCCGCGATCGGCTCGGTCGGTGCGGAGCAGAGCTGGCGCGCCGCCTTCGATTTCGTTTATGATGTGCTCAAAATCCTCGGTATATCTGGCTTCGACGCCAAACGGCTTCATGTCGAACTGCATGAGTTGAAAGCGCTCTACGGCCAACTCAGTCCGTGTAGGCCCTCGCAGCGCCGGCACATCACCGCGGTCCCGGCTATCGTCGTTGCCGATATTTTCGAGATCCTGGCCCTGGGCGGCGCCAGAAACCCTTTCCGCGGGGACGACAACCAAGTCCGCAACCAGCTGATCTTCGAAATCCTGCTGCGGACTGGCTTGCGGCGAGGCGAACTGCTTGGCCTTGGCCTCGACGCGCTGCAGTCTGAGTTCGACCCAAATGTAGGGCGGCCGCGCTTCTGGATCAACGTGGCGGAAGATCATGCTGACGAAGATCCCCGCTTTCTGAAATCGTCGTTGAAGACAGCCAACAGCTGGCGCTCGATCCCTGTCCCGCAAGACCTGGCCTATCGCATCCAGGGCTATATCGATGGACATCGGGTGCTGAGCCAACATCCCTTCCTGCTGGTGTCCAACCAGGGCAGGCCACTGTCGGCCGCGTCCATTGGCGCTATACTCGAAATCGTCTCAGCGCGTGTGTCGCCCCAGGCGCGCCAAGCCTTGCGAATTCGAGAGATGGAACGCGTTCGGGCGCACGACCTGCGCCATACCGCCGTCGTGGCCAGGCTCCAGATGTTCCGCAATGCCGGGGTATCGCTGGACGAAAGTATCGAGCGGCTCAGGCCTTACTTCGGCTGGGCGCCAGGATCGAAGATGCCTCTGCATTACGGGCAGGCGTTCTTCGAGACGCAATTCGCCGACATCTGGGCGGAAAGCTTCGAAGATCATTTGGCCGCGCTGCGCCAGATCATGGGAGGCGACCAATGAACGCCCATCCCAATTCGGATAATTTCGCGCTTTTGCAGTCTGTCACTTTGCCGTCGGCCGTTCGGTACAAGGACGATTTCGGCCGCGAGACCCGGTCGATCCGCGACCTCGCCAGCAGCGACAACTGGCAAATCATGGTCGACGGCCTGAAGCTGAACTGCAACTTCGGCCGTGCGAACCCAGCGGATCGCCCGTTACTTAAAAGATGGCTGGTCGACTTGATCACCGAAATCAAGCCCAGATCGGCGCATGGCTATTTTGCCAGCGTCATTGTCTTGGGGTCAGAGACGGTGAACGCCATCATCCGTCGCCTTGCCGAAGACCACCCCAGTGATTTCCGCACCTACTGGTTGGTCGATCTTCGCCCCAAGCTAACGATCGCCCAAGTCAGGGCGGTCCGCTCCCTATGCCGGACGTTCTGCAATCACGGATACGGTCAGTGGTCGCCCGATCATCTCGATTTCGTAGCCAACTTGAAGGGCTATCCGCTCGACAAGTATGCGGTCGTCGCCAGCGGCGACTGCTTCGTCGATCTTTACGACCAGTCGGTCATCGCTCAATCGCTGGACGATCTGGCCGAACGCATCAAAATCCAGCCCTCGAAGGTCTCGCTGGAAACCTTGCGTGGTGCTATCATCCTGTCGTTGACCTTCCAGCATGGTCTAAGATCCCTGCAGATCGCCTCCATTACGGCTGCCAGTGTCAAGCTCTATCCGACCGGCGCGGTACACTTCAAGTTCCCTGTGGCCAAGCAGCGGCGCTCCGCCGCGGTCCAGGAACGCCTCCGCAGCGTTCGGCGCGAATGGTGTCCGATTTTCATCGAGTTCCAGAAGCGCCGCAAAGCGGCACGGCAAGATATTTACTTCCTAGGACGGACACCCGATGAAATTCGAGCCGACTTCAAAGCGCATCTCGAATACATAGGCGCCGGCGATTGGTCGATTACGGATTTACGACATACGGCGGCCCAGCGGTTGGCGGATTCCGGTGCCTCCCATGCCGCCATCACCGAATTCATGAGCCACGCCGACCTGGCCACTGCCCTGGTCTATATCAAGGCATCGCCTACCCAGGCTGGCCGTGTCAACCAGGCGCTGGGCGCATCGGACATATTCAGTGTCGTTGCCAAGGCTGCGCGCACTGGGATCATCTCCCGGCATGATTTGGACAACGTTCCAGACGCCAATCTGATTGTAGGTATACCGCATGGCGTGCCCCTTGGTGGCATCGGCGCTTGCAAGGCAGAGGTCGGCCTCTGCAGCAAGAACCCGGTCGTCAGTTGCTACACCTGTCACAAGTTTCTGGCGGTCGCCGACACTTCAGTTCACGAAGAAGTCGTCAGCTCATTGAGGAAGATTGTCCTCGATTTCGCAAGGATGGCCCGTCCGGGGGAAACCTCGCCGGCCATGGCCCAGTTGCGCGCCACGCTCGAAGCGGCTCAATCATTGATCGATCATCTGGAAGAAGGGGCTGCCCAATGAACCAGTACTATTCGGATTTCATCGCGCGCAGTCGGTCCGCTGCGAATCGGGAGGGCCTCACTTGGGACCTCCCCTATGACGAACGCGGCCTGATACCCAAAGAGCATCGCTGGAACATCAGCCGCGTCTGCAACCTGACCCAGGGTTCCACGGCCTGGGTTCGGACGCTTAGTTTCTTCGAACCGGCCATCGCGCCGCTGAACACGTTCAGACGCACCGTCGGTCTGGCGCCGATCGACCACGGACCAATGTCACCGGAATGGATCGAATTTTTCCTCGCGGTCATGCTGTTCTGCGTCTTTGAAAGCGACATGAAACCGCAGTCCGCGCTCTGCAACATCGGACAATTTATCCGGTTGCTGGCCGCCGTATGTCATGGCCGCCGGCCGTCGGAAATCACGCCCGACGACGTACGGTTGGCCTACAATGTAGCTCTCGCCATCGGTAATTCAGGCAAGCAAGCGCTAAATCTCCGCACCACGATCAGGACCATCTTCGATGAGAATCATCTATCCGATTTCGGGCCGCTGGCGTCGTACTGCACGCCCTTCAACGACTATGTGTCCGCGGAACGACACAAGAATGTGGAACGGCGCCGGCGCATCCAAAATGCACACCGCAAGTCGCGAAGTCGGAAATCCTTAGCTGAAAAGCAGGACGCCGAAAAATTGCCGGATATGGATGCGTTCTGGGAACTCATTCGCATCCTTTTCACATGCAAGCCTCGCACTTTCTCGGATGCCGTGCGGTTTTGCATCTATACTACACTGATTTACACCGGCTTCCGGGTCGGCGAGGCCCTGCGCCTTCCCGACCAATGTTTGCGAAGCCGTGAGTATGTCGATCGAAAAGGACGAAGTTCCGCGCTCAAGGGCGGTATAGCCACTTCCCTGGTCCTGCGCCACTTCGCCGAAAAGCAGACGCTGGACCGGAATCAGAACGGCTTTGTGCTCGTTGAGGCCTTTCAGGACGTGCCGGAGCTGTTTGCAGATCCGCTGCGCGAGCTCGTCGGCCGTGCCCGCCAATTGACGCGACCGCTTCGGGAACGCCTGGCCGCCCAGGTCGCCACGGGCCGGATGTTCCCCGACCTTGAGCCTGACGCTATCGTGCCGGACTGGGAGCTCTATCTCCGCCTTTCCGGGAACATCCAGTTGGGTGAAGCGAAGCTACCTAAAGCGCTGGTGGAACGCTACCGAGAAACATTTTCTGAGGAAGCGCTCGATGAGCTCCGCAACCACCAGATCGTCGCATACCAGAGGTCCCCCAACCGGCGTATCTTCGAGTATTTCGAAAAATGGACGAAAAAAGCGGAGTACCTGACCTTCCGTGACATCAACGGCAATCCGGTGCCCGCCGTCCGCGGCTGGCATTATTACTTCAAAGTCAGCGACATCGAGCGCTATATCGACGAGCACCTACCAACAAAGAAAACCAATCTCGGCGCCCTTGCCCTTTCGTCTGGCGGAAAACTCGAGCCCCAAGAGTTCCTGTTCCTCTTTCCGACCCGATCGGTGATTGAGGATCGCGACGGCGGTGTGATCGACGTCGGGAGGTATGCCTTTGTCGGTATCGGTAGTGAGGCGGACCTTGAAATCCACCTTGGACTGAAAAAGCCTAATATCTTCACCCGCTATGGCGGGCCGGAGGCAGCGGACTTCAAGATCATTACCCATGCGTTCCGCCACCTGCAGAACGACGAGCTTTTCCGAGCCGGCGTCAGCGACGCGGTGATCACCATGCGCTTCGGGCGACGTTCGCCTGCCCAAAGCCATGTCTATAATCATAAGTCCCTCGCAGAGGACCTCGACTATATGGACGTCCCTGGCGACGGGCTTGACCCGCTGTCACCAAATGTACAGAGGGTGTTCCACTTAGTTAAGGAGGGTAAGGTCGAGGGGCCGATCGTCCGCGAATTCCGCCGGATTCAGCGGGAGATGGGTGACGACGACGCATTCGCCTACCTCAACGCCGAAGCCGGCGGGCTCCACGTTACGCCCTATGGCTTTTGCCTGAGCAGCCTAACCGTCGATCCTTGCCCCAAGCATCTCGAGTGCTTCAATGGCTGCCACCATTTAGCGCGAACCGGATTGGCCAGTGAAACCGAGGCCTTGACCGACCTCCACGACCGCCTGGTCAAGGTGATCGACCGCTTGGAGGCTGAACCAACTACTGCTCGCAGCGTCCAAACCCAGATCGATCATGCTCGGACCCGGCTCGACGGTGTTCGGCGGGCATTGGCCACAGTGCCGCGGGCCAAGGTTTCACCGGAGGGGCCAAACCGGTTCCAGCGGTTTGTCGTAACGACCTCGAAGAGGAAGCAACAAAATGGATGATCCCAAGCTCGACCACCTGAAGCAGTTGCTGGAACAATTCCTCGAAGCGGACATGGATATAACGGCGCCCGCTCTGGTCGTGGCGTCGGATCAATTCAAGCACCCGTCTGATATCACACGGCCCAAACTGCGAGGTCCGTTGTTTCACGACTACCGTCAGCGCCAAATCAACTTGCGCGAACTTGCCAGAAAGACCGACAAAAACAGTAAGGGAAAATTGATCGCTCGCTTGGCGGGCGCGGAAACTCGTGTGTCGATAGCGGAGCAGAATAGCGAACTGCTGGCGGCCGCGGTTCGCGGCCTTATCAGGTCCGTTGGCAATGCCCAGGGACTGAAAGGCTGGCAGGCCATGTTCGCCGACTACGTCACGTTCCGCGACAAACTGCTCGCCATCGGCGCGATACCGGCAGCGGACGTCAAACCCTTCAAGCCTCGACCAGAGGCCGAACCGTAGATGAAACGGCCGGCGTACTCATTGTGCGTCGGCCAACCCTATTCCTGAATTTCAACCATGCGGTCTAGGTTCTCAACGAAAGTACCTGGCGCAACCCCTAAAGCTCGCAGAACCATTAGGAGCTCGATGACGTTCAATTTACGCTCGCCGTTTTCGATCTTGGCCACAAAGGATTGGGGCTTTCCGACCGCGTTAGCAAGCTGCTCTTGGGTGAAGCTTGCCCTTTCGCGAGCAGCCTTCAGCATATCTTGCAGTTGCCTCTGCGGCGCTGAATAGGGGGTGCTTCTCATCGCCCACGGTTGCCTTCGTGAGCGAAAACATCTAATCCTGATTTGGGATTATCCCATTTTAGGATTATTTGTTTAATTTCAATGCATTGGCGCCATGGACTATCTTTATCTTAGAGATGCAGAGAGCTGCTTGCTCATGATTGACGACGTAGCCATAGAGCTGCCGTTGAAGAAGACGGTTTGCGCAGCCATTAAGCAGCAGTCCAAGGCCGGCGTCGAATTCAAGGTGCGCGATCCGCTTGATAATATCTCGGATATATTGAACCGTAGCCTTGATCCCAAATACCTTCCTCCGTCAGAGGCTCAAATCAATTATGCTTTCCTAATCGCGGGCGCATTAAACCTGATGATCACGGGGGAAACGTTAGCGACGAAAGGCGCCTGTCATGCGTTCATTTCGGCGCATGTCGATGCCTTCAGACTATCGATGAAAGGATCGCCGGCGAAAGTGCCGACGCGAAAGAAGCCCGGGAATACCTGATCCGCTATCCTCGACACACCAGCTCGACCTGTTCGCGGAGTCACATCCGGATTTGGAATCTCTGGCCTAATCCATTGGCCGTTTCACCATCTGACCCAAAACCGATGCGCTAGGATGTGGGCGTCGATGACGACCCTGGCTCTGCCAAAGTGTACCCCTGATACGCCGCGGTGGCCAAGTTCGGATCGATTGCGCATTGGCGGAAAGCAAGCGCAATGGGGACAGTCCTGGGCCGGCGCAATCAATATAGTGCTGAAATCCTTGCAGCTTATGGGGCGCCATGCGCAAAAGCTGCCGAACCTGGTCACATTGGGAAATTTTGACGTAGCGTGAGCCAGGAACACCAGGCAAAATCCGGGTTTTCGACCATTCGGTGCTTTGGCGCTGCGACGCTCAGCTCGTGCGAACATCCGACCGCGAAAATCACCCACCGAAATTTCAGATATTTGATTTTCCGGGATATTTTCAAAAATGAATCTTGCAAGCTGACCATTCTGGGTATCTGCCTTGACAGGCCCAAGGATGACGTCAAGATTCCGTTAATGATTGCATCGGTGAAAGAGACATCGCGTCATGTTCGTTGCCCCTTCGCCCGTTCGCGCCGCCCCGAGCCCATGTCGGCAGATCTTTAAACTGTCGCTCCTGGCCGCGGCGCTGACCATAGCCTCGCCCGCCCAGGCGCATGTCACGAGGATCGTCATCACCGGCCGGCAGAGCCCGGCCTTCGGCGGCTACGCCTGGCCCGGCGTCGGCCAGTATGAGCGGATTTCCGGCAAGGCCTATGGCGAGCTCGATCCGGCGGACCCGAAGAACGCCCTCATCGCCGACATCGCCCTGGCGCCGCGCAACGCCGCCGGCAAGGTCGAATACGCCTTCGATTTCTACATCCTCAAGCCGGTCGACCTCAGCCGTGGCAACCACAAGATGGTCTACGAGCCGCCCAATCGCGGCAGCAAGACCATCGGCACGCTGAACCGCGGTGTCGGCGGCAACGACCCTGGGTCGGTGACGGATGAAGCGCTGCTGCGGAATGCCTTTTTGATGCCCCAGGGCTACAGTCTGTCGTTCAGCGGCTGGGACGCCGCCGCCGGCAACGACACCGCCAAGTTCAATGCGACGATCACGCTGCCGGTGGCGAAAAATCCCGATGGCTCGGCGATCGCCGGCCCGTCCTACGAATATATCGTGACCGGCGGCACATCGTACGCCCTGGCCTACCCGGCGGCGACGCGCGATCCGTCGGCGGCTGTGCTGACGCACCGCGTCCACCTCGACGACAAGCCTGAGATCGTGCCGGCGGCGGGGTGGGCCTATAACGACATGGGCACGGCGATCCACCTGCTGCCCGAAGGCACGGCCTTCACCGCCAACGATATCTACGAGTTTCGCTATACGGCGAAAGACCCGACGGTCAACGGCATCGGCATGGCGGCGGTGCGCGACTGGAACGCCTTCCTGCGCTACGCGAAAGCGGACGATGTCGGCACGCCGAACCCGATGGCCGGCGACGTCACGCACATCTATACCGAAACCCTGTCGCAGCCCGGGCGGCTGCTCAACGACTTCCGTTATTACGGCTTCAACCAGGACGAACAGGGCCGCAAGGTGTTCGACGGCATGATGCAGTGGATCGCCGCGGGCGACGGGCTGGACCTGAACCGGCGCTGGTCGCAGCCGGGGCGCACCGAGCGCAACCGCCAGGACCATCTCTATCCGGAGGGCCGCTTTCCCTTCGCCAATGTCACCACGACCGACCCGGTCACTGGCCGCAGCGACAGCCGCCTGGCGCGCTGCGAAGCCAGCAAGACTTGCCCATTCGCCATGGAGATCTACTCGGCCAACGAATACTGGGTGAAGGCGGCGTCGCTGATGTCGACCGACCCGTCCGGCACGTCGGACCTGCCCGACTCGCCCTATTCGCGCCTGTACCTGATATCGAGCGGGCAGCACGGCACGGGCAACGCCAGCAAGACAGGCGTTTGCCAGCAGCTTCAGAACCCGCTCGATTCGGCGCCGGTGCAGCGGGCGCTTTTTGAGGCAATGGATCAGTGGGTGACCAAGGGGACGCTGCCCCCGCCGAGCCGGGTGCCCCGGCTGGCCGACGGGACGCTTAAGCCACCACTACCGCAGAGCAGCATGGGTTTTCCGAATATCCCGGGCGTGACCTATAGCGGGCTGAAAACGACGCGTTACCTGTTGGATACACAGCCGGCGCTTGGCGCGCCGTACCAGGACAACCCGGCCAACGGGCCGATCTATCCCAGCTTCATCCCGAAGACCGACGCCGACGGCAACGACATCGCCGGCATCCGGCTGCCGCGCGTCAGCGTGCCTTTGGCCACCTATACCGGCTGGGCGTTGCGCTCGGGCGCCTGGGCCAATGACGGCTGCGAAGGCTCCGGCCAGTTCATTCCCTTCGCCAGGACCCTGGCCGAACGACAGGCCAGCGGCGACCCGCGGCTGTCGGCGGCCGAGCGCTATGGCACCTTCGACGCCTACGCCCGCGCCGTCGAGCAGGCGGTCAGGAAGATGATCGCCGAGCGCACCCTGCTGCCGGCCGATGCTCCCGCCGTGACGCAGGACGCGCTGGACCTGGGCCGCAAAATCTTGCCCTAGTGTTTTTAAAAGGCTGAGCGCGGGTGCGCGACGGCCGCCGAACAGGCCGCGTTTGTTTCGCTCAACGGTATTTGCGCCTTCATGCGTTTATGCCCAGGAGATTAAAAACGTCGAGATTGGAGCCGTCGGCCATGCGCGCCGACCGTGTGCACAATCCGCGGGACTGCGAACGGTCGCAGTGCCAATCGACTATTGGGAACCAGGGACGATGACCGACACCACGCGACGCGTATTTCTGGCCGGGACCACGGCTGCCGCCTTCAGCGCCGGCCTTTACGCGAATGCGCCGGCACAGGCCAAATCCACGGGACCGGTCCAGCTCGCCTGGCTCGACAAGACACCGCCTGCGGTTCCTACCGGCATCGCCTGGGGCGTGCCCTGGCCGCGCGGCAGCCTGTCGAAGAAGGCCCAGGTGTCGGTGCGCGATCGCTCCGGCCAGGTCCTGCCGACGCAGAGCTGGCCGATGGCCTACTGGCCCGATGGCTCGGTCAAGTGGACCGGCCTGGCCATCGCCGCCGATGCCACGACCGACGGCCTGACCCTCGACATCGGCAAGGCCCCCTCCCCGGCGCCGAAAACGCCCGTCAAGGTCACCGAAAACGGCACCGCCGTCATCGTCGATACGGGTCGCTTGACGGCGCGGATCGATAAGAGCGGCGAAAGCCTGATCGCCTCACTGACCATCGACGGGCACGAGGTGGCGCGGAACGGCCACCTGATCGCCCAACGCGAGGACCGTTCGCGATACGACAGCGAGGGCCTGTTGCGCGAGGACCGCTATAGCAGCGCCATTGCCAGCGTCACGGTCGAACAGTCCGGTCCGGTGCGCGCCGTCGTGCGCATCGACGGCACCCATGCCGGCGGCGGGCGGCAGTGGCTGCCGTTCACCGTGCGCCTCTACTTCACCGCCGGGCTGACCTCCGTACGCATGGTCCATTCGTTCGTCTTCGACGGCGACCAGAAAGCCGATTTCATCAAGGGTCTGGGCATCGCCTTCGCGGTACCTTTCCGCGAGGAAACCCAGAACCGCCACATCCGCTTTGCCACCGACGGCCACAACCTGTTCGCCGAGCCCGTTTTGATGGCGCCGGGTTACAAACCGTCATCGATGCAGAACGCGGCGCAGTATGAGGCCGCCCAACTGGCCGGCCAGCGCATCCCTGCCCTGGCACAGCTTTCGGACAAGGATCGTGCCGCCATCCAGAGCACCGCCACCTGGGACAGCTTCAAACTGACCCAGCTCGGCCCCGACACCTGGCAGGTCTACAAGCGCACCAATGTCAAAAGCGCCTGGCTGCACGCCACCAGCGGCAATCGCGCGCGCGGCCTGGCCTTCGTCGGCGATGTCAGCGGTGGCCTGGCCGTATCGCTGAAGCGTTTCTGGCAGAAATATCCCGCCGCCTTCGAAATCACCGGCGCGGCGACGGCGGCGGCGGAGTTGAAGGTATGGTTCTGGTCGCCCGACGCGCCGGCCATGGACCTGCGCCACTACGACACGGTCGGCCACGGCCTGGCCGTCGTCTATGAGGATTACCAGGAAGGCCATGCCGATGCCCTGGGCGCGGCGAATACGTCCGAGCTGACGCTATGGGCGACGCCGGATACGCCGTCGCCGGAAAAGCTCGACGCCCTGGCGGAGGCGGGTGTCAATCCGCCGCTGCTGATCTGCGCGCCGCAGCACTATTACGACAGTCAGGCGCTGGGTTACTGGAGCCTGCCCGGCACGCCGGCCCCGGGCCTCGGCGCCGACGAGATCGCTGCGGTCGACACCCAGCTCGATCGCGCCTTCGCCTTCTTCAACGGCGAGGTCGAACGCCGCAAATGGTACGGCTTCTGGGACTTCGGCGACTACCGCCGCACCTACGATCCGGTCCGCCATCAATGGATGTACGACATCGGCGGCCACGGCTTCAACGCCACCGAGCTGATGCCCAATGTCTGGCTGTGGTTCGCCTTCCTGCGCAGCGGCCGCGCCGACATCTTCCGCGCCGCCGAGGACATGACGCGCAACACCAATGAGGTCGACGTCCACCATATCGGTCCGTTCGCCGGCCTCGGCTCGCGCCACAATGTCAGCCACTGGGGCGACAGCAAGGAGGCGCGGATCAACGAGGCCTTCATCAAGCGCTTCTACTACTACCTGACGACCGACGAACGCACCGGCGACCTGATGCGCGAACCGCTGACGCAGGTCGAAACATCGATGGCCGCCTTCCCGCCCCTGCGCGAGGTCGTCGCGCGCCCGGACATCCAGCCGCCGCTGGCCTTCATCCGCGTCGGCCCCGACTGGCTGGCCCTGGCCAGCAACTGGTTCGCCGAGTGGGAACGCACCGGCGACAGCAAGTGGCGCGACTACTGCCTGACCGGGATGAAGGATATCGGTGCCATGGCCGACGCCTTCATGGTCCGCGACGCCTTCATCTTCGATCCGGCGACCAAGCACTTAAAGGACGCCGGCGCCCCCAACCAGGGGCCCAGCCAGTTCCTGTTCCTGTTCGCCGGCGACCAGATCGTCCATGAGCTGATGTCCGAGATCGACTGCCCGGAATTCGTGGCGGCGTGGAACCGGCTGTGCGCGCAGTTCGTCGAGAGCAAGCGCGCCAACTGGTATTTCGAGCCCCGGGTCACCGCCTACACCGCCAATACGACCGGCCGCGCCGACCTGGAGACGCGCGCGCTCGATCTGTACCGCGGCCTGCTGCACCCCGACGGACAGGACTATTTCACCGCCACGCCGATGGCCGTCGACGGTCCGGGCGTGCCGCAGCCGGCGCTTGAGAACCCGGCCAGCAACACGTTCAACAAGGCCATAGCCGTGCCGGAAGTGTCGCAGTGGGCGATCAACCTGATCTCGATGCCGGAGCTGTTCCGCCGGTTCAAGGCCGGCGCGCCGGCGAAGTAGGTTCAGGGATTCGGGACGGTGAACAGCTTGTCGTAATCGCGCCAGTGGGCGTTCATCGTATCGATCTTGTGCTTCAACTGCGCCGACAGGCCGGGCCCTAGCCGCATCGGCGTTTCCGCATCCGGCGTCGGCGCCAGGTCGAGGATCGGCTCCGGCGAGGTATCGAGCAACTGCTTGAGATTGACCGTATTGTCGATTTCCTTGCGCGCCGTGGCCATCAGGTCGGTCCGGTCCCAGCCCGACTGCGCGCCGAGAACGGGATCGGCCTCGGGCGTCTGGTGCAGCGCTTTCACGCGGTCGAGCTGCGCCTGGTAGGCCACCATGTTGTCGGCGGACTGCAACAGGTAGATCAGCGCCTGGACGCGCCGCGCCATCATCTCCCACCGCACCCGGGCGCCCGGATCGCTCTGGCCGGCGGCGATGGTGGTGAACAGCGACAAGGCCCGCCGGGCGCGCGGCACGGCCAGTTCGATGTCGCGCTGGAACAGGAGCTTGGCGCCCCAGCCTTCGTACATGCGCATCGCCTGGATATCGGTAAGGTCCTCGGCCTGGGTCTCGCCCTTGGCCTGGAACAGATAGGCGCGATAATCCTGCTTTTCGGCGTCGCTCAACTGATCCGGGAATGGCACCATCGGCCGGTTGATCCAGCGGTTGAGCACGTGGCCGAAGCGGAGCATGCCGCCGAAATCGAGCACGTCGAGGTCGGCGCGCACCGCCGACAGATCCTGCCACGCCTCGATCAGGTTGTCGGCCTGACCTTCACCGACCTCCTGGGCCGCGAAGGTCCGCAGCGCCGCCAGCCGTTCATTGAGCGTGCGTTCCGGCAGGGCCTGGGTCACCTTGAAAAGGCGACCGTTCAGGTCGGCCGAGGCGTCGTCGCCGAGATTGAACATGCGCCGCGGCTCGCCCGCCTGCGGCCGGGGCGTGTCGCCCAACCCTTCCATCACCGGCACGACCAGGCCGGTGATCGGGTAGAACGCGTTGGCTCCCGTGCCTTTCCGCAGCCCGGTGTCGAACGGCCGCCCGTCGGGGCCTTCCCTGCCCTGCACCGCCAGGCCGCGCGGCAGTTTGCGCACGATATTCTCGAGCACGTCCGGCGAAAAGGTCGGGATCATCCACTGCCGCGGGGCGATCGGATTGATGTTGATACGGATGTCGTGACCCCCGTCCCTTGCCGCCTGCTGGATGGCGATCATGAAGCCGGAGACGCGGTCGGCCACCGGACGGTCGGCGAAATTGCTGTTGCCGTTCTCGCCGGGATAGAGGCTGGGCGTCCAGTCGAAGCCCGATCCGGCGTCGGTCGTCGTCCAGTTGAAGGTCTCGGCCTCGGGGCAGCTTCGCAGCAGCGCCTTCATGGCGTCGCGATAGAGTTCGAGCGTCTCCGGCCGATCGACATTGGGCGCGAAATAGACGCCGCGCGAGCGGTTGGCCTGGTCGATGCGCGGTCCGCGCAGCTCGGGATGGGCCGTGAAAAAGGCTTCCGGCAGCACCGCCGGCTCGTTGGCGTTCCACACGGCTTTCAGGCCGTACCTGCGCAAGACGGCGCAGCGCTGTTCGACCGCCTGACGCATATCCGCGGCGCTGTCGAGGTCGACATAGGGTCGCAGCATGTCCGGCGGAAAGATCGTCAGCAGGTCCGCATGGTGCATGAACCACGCCGGATAGGGATCGGCCCGGGTCAGTTTCCAGGCGGCGATCGGCAGGTCATCGGTAATGACCACCTGGGTCGCGCCCAGGTCCTTGAGCATGGACACCCGATGCTCGAAGACCGCCAGCGCCGCCGTCCGGTCCACTTGAGGTGACGCCGGATGGGCCCTGGCCGGCGCAGCGGTGGCGAGCCCCGGCACGGCTGCCGGAACGGCGGCGGCGATGCCCGCGATCAGAGCCAGCGTCGAGACCTTCATGCCCGTATTCCCTGTGTCCGATGACGCATCCGGGGCGTCAAATTGATCAGGCCACCCTGACACATATTGGCCAGACTAATCAATATCGGTCATTCGCGATCATCGGCCGGCGCCCGGAGACGCCGGCCATGGCCGCACGGGCACGGTCAGTAATTGTAGCGCACGCCGAACAGGTACTCGGTCCCGGTGTGGTGATAGACCGACAGCAGGTCGCGCGAGTCGACATACTGATCCTGGTACTGGTCGGTCAGGTTGATGCCTTCCAGCGTCAGCTTGACGTGCTTGTTCAGCGTGTACTGGACCGAGGCGTCGATGTTCATCGTGCCGTTGGTGCCTTCGACATCGGTGCCGGTTTCAGTGCCCGGCACCTTGGTCAGGTACTTGCTGCGATAGGCCGCCGACACGCGCATGCTCCACGCCGCGTCTTCGTAATAGAGCGTGGCATTGGCCGAGCGGTGCGACAAGCCGGTCAGGTCGGCGATCACCGCCACCCCGCCCGAGGCGTTGAGGTATTTGATCTTCGACGCCACCTCGGTGAAGTTGAGCAGCACGCCGGTGTGGCTGAGCAGGCCCGGCAGGAAGCGGAACTGCTGCTGGTAGTTGACCTCGAAGCCGGTCAGCTTGCCGCCCGGGCTGTTGACCGGCGCCGAGAAGCTCCAGTTGTTGAGCGACGGCGAGCAGTTCGGCTGGGTGCCGCAGGCGGCGATGGCCAGGCTGTCGGGCAGGCTGAAGCTGTTGCCGGTATAGACGGCGTTCGGCGTCGACACGGTCTGCACGAAGCTGTCGATCTGCTTCTGGAACAGGGCCAGCGACAGCAGCGAACCGCGCTGGAAGTACCATTCGAAGGCCGCGTCATAGGCGTTGGCGCGGTACGGATCGAGGTTGGGATTGCCGACCGTGACCGAACGGTTGGCGCCCGACACGCTGACGCTGGCCCCGGCGGGCAGCGAGGTCAGGTCCGGCCGGGCCATGACGCGCGCCGCGCCCAGGCGGATCAGGAAGTTGTTGACCGGCTCGATGACCAGGTTGGCCGCGGGCAGCCAGTCGCCATAGCTGCGCACGGTGGTGATCGGCGTCAGCGCCGCGCCGACGATGGCGTAGCCCTGGGCCGTCTGCTGGGTCTGGACGTAGCGGGTGCCGGCATTGCCGCGCACCTTGATCGAACCAAAGTCGTGGCTGAAATCGGCCTGGACGTAGGCGGCGCCATCGCCTTCCTCCACCGACTTGTTGTTGGCCAGCGCCGGCTCCGGCCCCAGGCGGAAGGCGCCGCCGTCGGCGCTGGAGCTCGGGAAGTTGAACAGGGCCGACGCCTTGCGGTAGTCGCCGGTGACGAACGAGGTGCCGGCAATGGACACCAGCTGCATGTACTGCGCGCTGGGGGTGGCGGCGATGTCGGCCGGAATGGTCGATTCCAGGTTCGACGTCGTGCCGTTGGAGCGGCGCAGCTCTATGGTCGAGAAGTTGTAATCGCGATAGCTGGCGCCGAACTTGAAGCCCAGACCTTCCCAGGTCTTCCAGTCGAAGTCGATACCGACCAGCGAATAGAGGTTCTTGGCCCCGGTGGCGCGCAGGCGGATCTGCGACAGCTTCCACGCCGCCGGATCGGTCAGGTTCGCCGTGCCGAAATTGAACTTGGGCGCGCGCGGATCGGTGTAGTCGTAGGAATAGTTCTGGACGTTGAACTGGTCGAAGATGATCGTGTTCTGCACCGGATTGTCGAAGGTCGAGCTGGACAGGCCGATCGTGCCGGTCATCGACAGCTTGTCGCTGAAATCGTGGTCGAGCTTGATCGACACCTGCTCGAACTGGGTGTCGTTATGGTCGACGCGGTCCTCGACGCGCAAGTCGACATCGTTGAACGTGCCCGAGACCATCACGCCGTTCTGGATGTTCATCTTGGTGATGTCGGTGTCGGCGATACCGCAGGTATTGGCCTTGGTCGCGGTCGTGCAGGCGCCGGCCTGGCTGAACGACGGTGCCTCGAGATAGTACTCCTCGCGGTCGACCTTGAAGTCGGCATAGAGGGCGTCGATCGACACCAGGGTGTTGTCGTCCGGCCGGAACTGGTAGGACAGGGTGCCGCCGATGCGGTCCTCGTGGTCCTGATAATAGTCATAGCGCGGGAAGCGCGGATGCAGGGCGGTATTGGCCGCCGTACAGGCCGAAGGCGTCGTGGTGCAGTCGGCGCCCAGCACGCTGCCGAAGCCCGGCGCGAACGCCGCGCCCTCGGCCCAGCGCACGGTCGAGTAGCCGTCCTCGATGATGTCGTGCTTGGTATAGGCCAGCGACACCAGGAGCCCCTGCTTGCCGCCGTCCCAGGTGCCGGAGACCAGGAAGGCCGCGCGCGGATTGGTCTCCTTGGTCAGGGTGTTGTAGTCGCCCTGGGCCGAGGCGGCCATGGTGAAACCCTTGTAGTCAAAGGGCCGCGCCGTATGCAGCGCCACGGTGGCGCCCAGGCTACCCTCTTCCTGCGAGGCCTCGGCGGTCTTGCGCACGTCGATCTGGTTGAACAGGTCGGACGCAAAGACGTTGAAGTCGAAGGCGCGGCCGCGATTGGTGCCACCCGAGGCGTCCGAGCCGCCGGCGGTGGCCAGCGCTTCCATGCCATTGATGGTGACGCGGGTGAACTGCGGGCCCAGGCCGCGCACCGAGATTTCACGGCCTTCGCCGGCGTCACGGGCGACCGCGACGCCCGGGATGCGCTGGATCGATTCGGACAGGTTGAGGTCGGGGAACTTGCCGATGTCCTCGGCCAGGATCGAGTCGACCGCCGCCGCCTCGTTGCGTTTCTCGTTGATCGCCTTGGCCAGGCTGGAGCGGAAGCCGGTGATGACCACCTCGGTCGTGCCGCTGCTGGTGGTCGACGACTGCGCGGCGGGCGCGGCGGTCTGGGCGTGGACGGCGCCGGCACAAAGCGCCAGCGTCAGGGCGGGCAGGGAAACCGCGAGCGCGGTCCGGTAGCGGCGTAGGGTCTTCATGGTGTCTCTTCCTGTTTTTTGGCCTGTTTATCGTTGGGCGTTGAAGCTAGCTCCCGCCGGAGGCTATTCCGGCCGGGCCGGGCGGCACCGGCAGGTTCGTGCGGTGGACCAGGGTGTGGCCGTCGAAGGCGAAGGCCTCGATGATCCCGGCGTCCATGCTCTCGGCCAGCAGGCGCCGGCCGTCCTTCGACCAGGCCGCACCCTGGGCCCACGGCGCCATCGGCGCCGAGGCGACGTGTCTGAGCTTGCCGTGGCGAACCGCCCAGACCTGCAGGTCGCTCGACCGGTGCCAGGTAGCGGCGGCATGCGGCATATTGGAGCCGTTATTGATGGTGACGGCGACGTAGCGGCCGTCGGGCGACATGCGCACCCCTTCGGCCGTCAGGCCGGCGGTCCGGCTGTCGGCGACCCTGGGCCGCTTGCCGCGCAGGTCGATCAGGGTGATGGCGTCGTCGGTCTTGCCGCCGCCGCCGACACTGCCGACCACGGCGTAACGGCGGTCGTGGCCGGCGGTCACCTCATAGGGCCGCGGTCCGGACATTACCGGCACCGGATCGAGCCTCAGCCTTTTTCCGGCGATGGTCAGCAGCGAGACCTGGTTGTCGCCGTCGCGCGTCACCAGAGCCCGGGCGCCTCCGGCGAAGATCAAGGGCGCGGCGGGCGCGGCCTTGGCATTGCCGAGGTCGAGCGTGTCGAGCGGACGCAGCCGGCCCCTGGCGAAGGCAAACAGGGACACCGTGCCGGCGGCGCGGTTGGCGATCAGGACGTGTGCACCATCGGGCGAGAACGCCACGCCCGAAGCGCCGGCGCCGGCATGGGTCGACTGCACCACGCGCGGCCGGCCTTTCAGGGCCACGACCGTGACCTTGTCGTCCGGCTCGATCTGGGTCGGATCGGCGGCGACCTTGCGCGCCGCGGTGACGATGGCGTAGCGGCCGTCGGGCGAGACGGCGACACTGCATGGCGGTCCAATGACGCTGGTCGGCGCCTTCAGCCGCGCCAGGACGTGTGGCTTGCGACCGGCATAGGTGAAGACGGTGACGGTGTCGGCGGCCGGGCGTTTCGGCACGGTCTGGACGCCGTCGACCAGGACCTGCTTGCCGTCCGCGGCGGCGACGAAGACCTGGGCTACGGCAGGCTGCGTGAACAGCACGACAAGTAGGGACGCGAAACAGAGGGCGGTTTTCATACGGAGTCTCCCAAGGGCTTGGGAGCCAGCGTCGCGCGCGCCGCGCTCAGGTCGAGCGTGCCGTCCCAGCGCGACACCGCCACCGTCGCCACCGAATTGCCGATCAGGTTGGTCACGGCGCGGGCGATGTTGAGGAACCGGTCGATGCCGACCAGCAGCACCAGCCCATAGGGCGGGATTTCCGGAAACAGGCTGATCGAGGCGGCCAGCGTCACGAACCCCGCCCCGGCCACGCCCGCCGAGCCTTTCGACAGCAGGGTCAGCATGCCGAGGATGGTCAGTTGCTGCATCAGGCTGAGCGGCGTATGCGTCGCCTGGGCGATGAACAGCACCGCCATGGTCAGGTAGATGCAGGTGCCGTCGGCGTTGAAGGTATAGCCCGCCGGCAGGACCAGCCCGACCACGGTCGGCTGGCACCCCATGCGCTCCAGCTTCTGCATGATCCGCGGCATCACCGCCTCGGTCGAGCAGGTGCCCAGCACGACCAGGATCTCGTCGCCGATATAACGCAGGAAGCGGAGGAAATCGACGCCCGCCAGCCGCGCCACGATCCCCAGGGCGCCGAAGATGAAGATCAGCGTGGTGGCGTAGAGCGCCAGCAACAGATAGCCCAGCGACCACAGGGTCGAGACGCCGTACCTGCCGATGGTGAAGGCGATCCCCGCCCCGGCGCCCAGCGGGGCCAGCTTCATGACCATGGCGACGATGTCGAACACGACCTGCGTCATCTGGTCGATCGTGTCGGTGATCAGCGCCGCCCTTGCCTGCAGGCGGCTGAGCGCCACGCCCGCCAGCACCGCGACCAGGATGACCGGCAGCATGGCGCCGCCGGTGAACGCGCCCAGCAGGCTGTCGGGAATGATACCCAACAGGAAGTCGGTGGCGCTCTGGAAATGCGCCCCGCCGCCCGCCGTCTTGAGGGCGGCCAGGTCGGCGGCCGAGGGCTTGAGGTCCATGGCCGCGCCCGGCCTGAGCACATCGGCGACCACCAGGCCGATGACCAGGGCGACGGTCGACAGCACTTCGAAATAGACGATGGCCTTGACGCCGATGCGGCCTACCTCTTTGAGGTGCGACATCCGCGCGATGCCGACCGCGACCGTCCCGAAGACGATCGGCGCCAGCAGCATCCGAATCAGCTTGATGAAGCCGTCCGCCAACGGCTTCAGCGCCACGGCGAAGCCGGGCGCGAACAGCCCCAGCAGGACGCCGATGACCATGCCCGCGAGGACCTGGACATACAGTTGACGCGCAATGTGCCTCAACCCTGACATGTTCTTCCCTATGAGGGCGCCCGCTTATCTGTTTTTGGCGCGGGTCGCCCGGTTTGCGGTGGTTACACAGCGATACGCCTAGTCACTAAGTCCTCGGTCAGGGTGCGCATCAGCGCATAAAGTTCCGACTTTTCCTCGAAGCCGATGCCCGGCGCGTCCGGCAGACGGACATAGCCGTCCTCGACCGCGATGCCGTCGGCGAAGCCGCCGAATGGGCGGAAGACGTCGGGGTAGGATTCGTTGCCGCCGAGATGCAGGCCGGCGGCGATGTTCAGCGACATCTGGTGGCCGCCGTGCGGCACGATGCGTCGTGACGACCAGCCGTTCTCCTTCAGCACCTCCAGCGTGCGCAGATATTCGACCAGGCCGTAGGACAGGGCGCAGTCGAACTGCAGGAAATCCCGGTCGGGACGCATGCCGCCATACCGCAGCAGGTTGCGCGCGTCCTGATGCGAGAACAGGTTCTCGCCGGTGGCCATCGGCCCGTCATAATGGGCGCTCAGTTCGGCCTGAAGCGCGTAGTCGAGCGGATCGCCCGCCTCCTCGTACCAGAACAGGTTATAGGGCTTGAGCGCCCGGGCATAGGCCAGTGCGGTCTTCAGGTCGAAGCGGCCATTGGCGTCGACGCAGAGATACTGCCCCTCGCCCACCACCTCGAGCACGGCGTCGATGCGGCGCAGGTCCTCATCCAGGTCGTTGCCGATCTTCATCTTGACGACGCGGTAGCCGCGCTCGCGGTAGGAGCGCATCTCGGCCTGGAGCTGGGCGTGGTCCTTGCCCGGATAATAGTAACCGCCGGCGGCGTAGACCCAGACCTTGTCGTCGGGCGTGCCCTGACCGTAGCGCTCGGCCAGCAGGCGATAGAGCGGCTGGCCGGCGATCTTGGCCACGGCATCCCACACCGCCATGTCGATGGTGCCGACGGCCACGGAGCGTTCACCGTGACCGCCGGGCTTTTCGTTCGTCATCAGGGTTTTCCAGATGGCAAACGGATCGAGGTTGTCGTGCGCCGGGTCGACCAGGCTGTCTGGGTGGGCCTCCAGCAGGCGCGGCAGGAAACGCTCACGCATCAACGCGCCCTGGCCATAGCGGCCGTTGGAATTGAAGCCGTAGCCGATGACCGGCTTGCCGTCGCGCACCACGTCCGTGACCACGGCGACGACCGAGCAGGTCATCTTCGAGAAATCGATATAGGCATTGGCGATCGGTGACGCGATGGAAACGGTTTTTTCGCGGATGTCGAGTATGCGCAATGTGTTTCTCCCTTGCTGCCATGGCTATCGCGGCGACGGAAAAGCGGCCAATGCCGAAGCCGCACCCATCTATACGCAAACGGCATAGGCTTGAAAAACAAGGGCTTGCGGATGAAAGCACGGCTTGTCAGCAGGCCGGCAAGCGCGCTACGCTAAGCGCCAGCGTCAGGGACAGGACCGTTACCCCCATGGAACTCAACTGGCTGGAAGACTTCATCGCCCTGGCCGAGACGCGCAATTTCTCGCGCGCCGCCGAGACGCGCAACATCACCCAACCCGCCTTTTCGCGCCGGGTGCGGGCGCTGGAAGACTGGATCGGCACGCCCCTCTTCGACCGCACCGCCGCCGGCGTCGAACTGACCCCCGCCGGCAAACAATTCCGCCATGGCGCCGAGGACCTGGTCCGCCGCATCCTCAACCTGCGTCACGAAGCGCGCGAGGCCGGCGGCAAGGAGGCCGCCACGCTGCGCTTTGCCGCCACCCACGCCCTCTCCTTCACCTTCTTTCCCGACTGGCTGCGCAATACCGATTCCAGCGCCCTGTCCGGCCCGGTGCGGCTGGTCTCGGATTCGATGCAGGCGTGCGAGGAGCTGATGCTGCACGGCCATGTGCAGTTCGTCATCTGCCACCAGCACGGCCGGGCGCCCTCGCGCTTCCTGCCCGACCAGTTCCGCTCGCGCATCGTCGGCCACGACGCCCTGGTGCCCCTGGCCGCGCCGGACGCGAACGGCGGACCCAAGTGGCGGCTGGGCGACGGCGACGAGGCCGTTCCCTGCCTGACCTACAGCCCGGAATCGGGGCTTGGCCGCATCCTGCAGGCGCATCGTTTCGATGAACGCGCGCGCGGCCTGCATTCGGTCTTCTCGGCCCACCTGGCCGCGTCGCTGGTCGGCATGGCGCGCGACGGCTGGGGGATCGCCTGGCTGCCCATGTCGCTGGCGGCGCGTGAGATCGCCGACGGCCGGCTGGTGACGGCCGGCGACGACCATTGGACCGTGCCGGTGGACATCCGCATCTTCCGTCCCGCCGCCCGCCAGAGCGTCGCCGCCGAGGCCTTCTGGAAACGCCTCGACGACAAGGTCGAGACACCGGCGGCATAGATATATGCCGCAACGGCATTGGCCGAATCCGGGCGGTTCCTCCTAGGTTCGGTAAGGCGAGCGATTTCCCCGTCATGCACGTCTTTACCGCCGCAGGACGCTCAAACCGTCCGGCGGCGGCCTTTTTTCGTTATGCCGCGTCGAACGCCCCCGTTCGGACATAGCCGCGAGACGGGCCCTTATAATCAAATTTTGCGCGACGCCACCCAACCGTCTTGACAACCACATCTCGACAATGGCATCGATACCATGGCATCGATATCATAACACGATCACATCGGAAGATTCCGCAAGTGATTCCACGGGAGGTAAGTCCGGACATACACCTAGCGCTCACAGTTGAGCGTACAGGCCATCGCGACGTCGCGCGTCAATCCGCGCCCCAGCCGTAACAGAACAACCCCATTCCAACCAGGCTTCCAAGCCCTGGAACACCGTCCCTGGCCACAGGGGCATTCAAAAAACCTGGCTCAATCAACCACAAAGATCCTCAGGAAAGAAACATGCAACGAAAGAACAAACGTCTGCTCGTCACCGGCGCCTCGGTCTCCGCCGTCATGATGGCCGTGCTGGCCTGCGGCGCCTCGGCACAAACGGCACAAACCACACCGGACACCGCCGCCGCGCCGGCCGCGGCAGCGCCCGCGGAGGATGTCCAGGTCGTGGTGGTCACCGGTTCGACCTCCAAGAAGCGGACCCTGCTGAACGCGTCCGTCGCGGTCACGCCGATCAATGAAAACGAACTGGCCATCAAGGCGCCGCGCAGCACCGCCGACGTGCTGGAAATGGTGCCGGGCATCTTCGTCGAAAGCACCGCCGGTCCGGTCTCCAACAACTACTCCGTGCGCGGCCTGCCCGGCGGCGGTCAGACCTTCATTCGCCTGATCGAAGACGGCATGCCGGCCATCTATACCGGCCTGAACGACGACGAAGTCTTCCAGAACGACCTGTCGATCGGCCGCGTCGAAGCGCTGGAAGGCGGCACCTCGGGCGTGCTGACGCCGAACGGCGCCGGCGCCACCATCAACTTCATCTCGCGTCCGCTGAACTACGACCAGGCCGGCGGCCTGTTCCGGGTGACGGCCGCGTCCTATGGCGACGAACGCGCCGACCTGTGGTACTCGGCGCCGGTCGCCAAGGACATGGCCTTCTCGATCAGCGGCTATGACGACACCACGCGCGGCACGCGCTCGTCGCCCTTCACCTTCAACACCTATCACCTGAAGGCCCAGCTGGAGAAGAAGTTCCAGAGCGGCGGCTATATCCGCTTCACCGCCAAGACCTGGGACGAGCACGATCCGTACTATGCCGACCAGCCCTACGCCTACAACAACGGCAAGATCACCTCGATCCCCGGCCTGAACACCCAGGACGGCAGCATCATCGGCCCGGGCTTCGCCCACATCGTCATCCCCGACAGCTGCGCCGCCGGCGAGTGCACGCGCACCTTCAGCGAGCTGAACGGCATCCACGCCACCGGCAACCAGTTCCGCGTCGACCTGGAAAAGCCGGTCAACGACAGCCTGACGGTCTTCGCCAAGGTGCGCCACACCTATACCGACTGGGACTTCAACGGCATCTTCGCCGGTTCGGGCACGGGCAATTCGGGCCTGACCTCGGCCGTCAACTACCTGGCCAACAACGCCAATACGCCGAGCCAGGTCGCCGCCCTCGAAGCCGCCGGCCTCGCCGCCTATCCGGGCACGACCCAGTTCGGCATCAAGAACCTGACCAACGGCCAGATCATCGCCGCGTCGAACACCGCGGCGCTCAATGCCCTCAACGGCAACGGCCTTCTGGAACTGACCGAGCTCAACCGCCAGGAAATCAAGCTCAAGGACTGGGGCGCGGACTTCGGCGTGCGCTATGAATCGACGGGTACGAACTGGACCAACAGCCTGACCGCCGGCGCCATGCTGTACTCGACCGATCAGACCAACGACCAGTCGGCCGTCTCGACCGTCGTCAACGACGTCACCAACCAGTCGAACATCTACGACATCGTGGCGATGAATGCCTCCGGCAACGTGCTGGGCGACCTGTCGAACAACGGCCTGATCTCCTACGGCGACTGGGGCAACGGCATCAGCTACTGGCACGAAAAGTCGGCCTCGCTGTACTTCAACGACGAATTTACCTGGAACAACAAGCTGCACGTCGACTTCGGCATGCGCGCCGAGCGTGAAACGATCGAGGGCGGCAACGGCAACTCCTCGCCGGCGGCCGTTCCGGCCGGCACCGCCGGGGTGATCCGCACCAATCCGAACGCCTTCAACGGCACCTATTCGACCTATAAGGGCCACGAAACGCCGCTCAACTGGACGCTTGGCGTCAACTACGTGTTCAGCCCGGCCTTCTCGGTCTATGGCCGCTACGAACAGGGCTACCAGACCAACGGCTCCAACCCCAAGGCGACGGGCATCAAGCTCAGCGAAGTGGGCGCGACCTATGCCGGCCACGGCCTGGTCGGTACGCTGCGCGTCTTCCACACCGCGTTCAACAACCAGAGCTGGGGCGGTGGCGTCGTGCCGTCCAATCCGGACCTGAACCAGGGCTTCTTCGCCGACTCGTCGACGAACGGCCTGGACTTCGACGCCACCTACCGGCCGCCGGTCGAGGCGCTTCGTCCTCTGTCGATCCGCGTCCAGGGCACGCTGCAGAAGTCGGAATTCTCCAATGTCCGTACCGGCGTCATCACCATCAACGGCCAGAACATCGCCTCCCAGGTCGACGACTTCTATAACGGCCTGACTCCGCAGCGCACGCCGGATACGATGTACATGATCCAGCCGCAGTGGGACCTGCCCGACCAGAAGGGCACCCTCTACGTCCGTTACAAGTATATCGGCCGCATCTACGCCGACAACGGCGACCAGGTCGAATTGCCCGCCTACGGCGTGTGGTCGCTCGGCGCCATCTACAACGTGACGTCGAAGGTGACCGCCAACCTCAGCGTCGACAATGTCAGCAACGAGCTGGGCCTCACCGAAGGCAACCCGCGCGCCGGCTTCACCCAGACGATCGTCAACGGCTACTTCTACGGCCGTGGCATCCCTGGCACGACGGCCCAGGCCTCCTTGACCTTCAAATTCTAAGAGGCAAGTTCTAAGCGGCCGAATATGGCCGGGCCGTGAGTGGCGAAATCTCCCATTCGCCACTCACGGCCAATTTCGTCGACGGGGCAGGAGGTCAGGGTGCCGGACACTTATATTCGCAAGGTCGTTATCCTGGGCGGCGGCACGGCGGGATGGATGACGGCCGCGGCCCTGTCCAAGGTCAATAGCCCGCACCAGTTCGACATTACCCTGGTCGAATCCGAAGACATCGGCACGGTCGGCGTCGGCGAAGCGACCATCCCGACCATCCACTGGTTCAACAAGCTGGTCGGCCTCGACGAACGCGCCTTCCTGCGCGACACCAAGGCCAGTTTCAAGCTGGGCATCCAGTTCCGCAACTGGAGCGGCGACGGCTCGGTCTATTTCCATCCGTTCGGCCGCTACGGCGCCCCGCAGGACGGGGCCATGTTCTATCATCGCTGGATCCGCGCCTGGCTCAAGGATCCCGGCCTCGACTACCAGGCGTTTTCGCTGACGACGGCCCTGGCCCGCGCGCACCGCTTCAGCGCGCCCGACGCCGACCCGCGGTCCCTGGCGGCGACGCTGGGCTATGCCTATCATTTCGACGCCAGCCTCTACGCCCGACACCTGCGCGGCCTGGCCGAAGCGCGCGGCGTGCAGCGCATCGAAGGCAAGGTCGCCGATGTCGAACAGGATTCCGATAACGGCTTCGTCACCGCGCTGAAAACCGATCGCGGCGACGTCGTCGACGGCGACCTGTTCATCGACTGCTCGGGCTTTCGCGGCCTGCTGATCGAAGAGACCCTGAAGACCGGTTTCGACGACTGGTCGCACTGGCTGCCTTGCGATCGCGCCATCGCCGTGCCCAGCGCCAATAGCGGGGACATCGTCCCGTTCACCCAGTCGATCGCCCACGGCTTCGGCTGGCAATGGCGCATTCCGCTGCAGCACCGCACCGGCAACGGCATCGTCTATGCCTCCGCCTTCGCCACCGACGAAGAGGCTGAAACGGCGCTGATGGCCAATCTCGAAGGCCAGGCGTTGAACACACCGCGCCGTCTGCGCTTCAAGGCCGGCCGCCGGCGTCAGGCCTGGAACAAGAACGTCGTCGCCATCGGCCTGTCGAGCGGCTTCCTGGAACCGCTGGAAAGCACCAGCATCCACCTGATTCAGAGCGGCATCGCCAAGCTCCTGTCCCTCTTCCCGACCCGCGCCTGCGAAGACGTCACCGTGCGGCAGTTCAACACCGTCTTCGACGCCGAGATGGAAGCGGTCCGAGACTTCCTGATCCTGCATTACCGCAACTCCCACGGCCGCGACGAGCCGATGTGGCGCCACTGCCAGGCCATGGACGTGCCCGACAGCCTCCTCTTCAAGGAAGAGAGCTTCCGCCGCACCGGGCGTATCGTCCTCGACACCGACGAGTTGTTCCGCGAAGCCTCGTGGTTCGCGGTGATGATGGGCCAGGGCGTCCATCCGACCGGCTTCAATCCCCTGGCGCGAGCGTTTTCCGACACCGACGACCAGCGCCATCTCCAGCAGCTGGGCGAGACAATCCGGGCGTTCACGGCCGCCGCGCCCTCCCACCTCGACGCCCTCAGGAAACGGGACGCCTTCGCCCCGGCCATCCCTGTCGCCAGCCTTTGAGATATACCGCCATGCCCTTCCCCCTGAAGCCCATCTGCCTCGCCTCCGCCCTGGCCCTCGGCGCAGCCCTGGCCGGCGCGTCAGCCTTCGCGGCGCCGGCCCCCGACGCCCTGAGCTTTACCGTCAAGGAGGGGCTGAACCTCAACGCCTTTTACCGCAAGGGGCCGGTGGCGGCGCACACGGTGCTGCGCTCCGGTACCGATCCGCGAATCCTGGTCGCTTTCCCCGCCGGCAACAGTGGCGTTGCCGTCTGGTTCGAGCCGCTGGCCAAACCGGCCGAGTGGACGCTGAGCGCCCAGCCGCGCGCCGTTACCCAGGCCGACGCCAAGGGCCGGCCGCTGTACGGCGTGATCAGCGATATCGCGATCGCCGCCCCGCAGCTCAAGGTCAAGCAGGCCGTGCTGTCCAGCGTGCGCGTGCTGCGTGATTATCAGGGCCTGGGCACCGCTCCGGCCCCGGTCCTGACCGCCGCCGATCCCTCGGGCGACACCCTGACCTGGAGCCGCGACCGCCTAGACGGCGCGGCGGGTTACCGCCTCAGCCTGCAGGTCACCGACGGCACCGTATCGGACGACGTCATTCTGGCTGGTCGCGACGGCCGGATCGGCCTGCGGGTGACCGCCCTGTCCGGCGAAACGCCGTTGACGCCGATGGCGCCCGGAGGCCTGCTGAACGCCCGCGCCACGAACGACACCCCGGCGCGCAATGCCCTGACCTTCCTGAGCTATCAGGAGAAGTTCGAAGCCGGGTCGTGGCGTTTCAACACCTATTTCGGCCGCGACACCCTGATGTCGCTGCGCCTGCTGATGCCCGCCCTGCAACCGCCGGCAGTCGAAGCCGGGCTGAAGTCGGTGCTGGCGCGCCTGTCGCCGGACGGCGAGGTGGCCCACGAAGAGGATATCGGCGAGTTCGCCGTGCTCGACCACCAGAAGGCCGACCATACGACGTCCGACGCACCGGTCTTCGATTACAAGATGATCGACAGCAGCTATCTGCTGGGCCCGGTGGCCGGCGCCTGGCTGCTCGACGACGCACGCGGCCGTGGCCGGGCGAAGGCGTTCCTGGCGTCGCAGGATGGCCGCTACGGCCACCCCGACACGAAGGCCGGCCAGGACCTGGTCGGCAATCTGAAACGTGTCATCGCCAGCGCCCGGGCCTTCGCCCAGGACCCGAAGGCGGCGAACCTGATCCACATCAAGGACGGCTACGACGTCGGCGAATGGCGCGACAGCAATGACGGCCTGGGCAAGGGCCGCTATCCCTACGACGTCAACGCCGTCTTCGTGCCCAAGGCGCTGGAAACGGCCAGCCGCCTGTACGAAAGCGGCCTGCTCGATCCCTATCTCAGCGCCGCCGACCGCCCGCTGTTCGCCGATGCCGGCCATGCCGCCGCCGTTTGGCGGCAAAAGGCGCCGGCCTTCTTCGACGTGCAGGTCGACAACGCCAGGGCCCGCCACGCGGTCAGCGCCTATGCGCAAAGCGTCGGCGTCTCCGATGCCGCGGCGCTGCAATCGCTGGGCCGCGACGCTGTCGATTTCCACGCCCTGTCGCTCAACACCGACGGCACGCCGGTGACCATCGAACATTCCGACGACGGCTTCGCCCTGTTGTTCGACCAGCCCGCGCCCCAGGATCTCGACCGCATGGTCCGCGCGATGATGCGGCCCTTCCCGGCCGGCCTGATGACACCGGTCGGCATGGTCGTCGCCAACCCCGTCTTCGCCACGCCGGAAAGCCAGGCGCGCTTCGGCAAGAACGCCTATCACGGCACGGTCGTGTGGTCGTGGCAGCAGGCCGTCATGGCCGAGGGCCTGGAACGGCAGCTGGCGCGCAAGGACCTGCCCGCCAATGTGCGCGCCGACCTGGGCCGCGCCCAAAAGACCCTGTGGCAGGCCATCGACAATGCCAGGGCGGTGCGCAGTTCCGAGCTGTGGTCATGGTCCTACGCCAATGGCCAGTACGCCGTGGCACCCTTCGGGGCCAGCGGCGCCGACGCCGACGAGGCCAATGCGGCGCAGCTGTGGAGCACCGTCTACCTGGCGATCCCGGAACCCAAGTCCTCTCGTCGAAAACACTGATTTTTAAAGAAAAGCCTCCCCGCCTTTTCCGTCCCTGCCTGTTTTTGTTAGACGTGTAATGAACCGACCCATTGCCAAGCCTGCCGCGGCGGCCCCGATCCCCGGAGCCCGGCCGCCCGAAGCCTGCCAGACGCCGGGAGACATCTACGGCGCCCTGTTCGAGCGGGTGCAGATGCTGCGCATTTTCCCCGACAGCAAGACCTTCGCCGACGCCGTGCCGCGGCGCGCCCCGCGCCTGATCCTGGCCGACTTCGCGGCGCGCGATCCGCAGACACCGGACGCGGTGCGCGCCTTTGTCGAGGCGAATTTCGATGTGCCTTCGGCGGTGACGGCCATATCCGGCGCCCCCGATCCGGCCAGCCTGTCGGCGCACATCGCCAATCTGTGGGCCGGCCTGGAACGGCCGGCGCAGGTCGCGGTCGAGGGCTCGTCGGCCCTGCCGCTGGGCGAGGCCTTCGTCGTACCGGGCGGGCGTTTTCGCGAGATCTACTACTGGGACAGCTACTTCACCATGCTGGGCCTGGCGCACGACGGCCGCAACGACCTGGTCGAGTCGATGCTGCACAATTTCGAGCACCTGATCGAACGCTTCGGCCACATCCCCAACGGCACGCGCACCTATTATCTCAGCCGCTCGCAGCCGCCCTTCCTGTCTTTGATGGCCGGGCTGTCGCAGACAACCGGCGAGGCCGAACGCCGCCGGCAACTGAACGCCCTGCAAAACGAATATGCCTATTGGATGGCTGGGGCTTCGGAGGTGTCGGCGGACCATCCGGCGGCGAAGAGCGTCGTGCGCCTGCCCGATGGTGGCTTGCTCAACCGCTACTGGGACGACCGCGACACGCCGCGCGACGAATCCTTTGCCGAGGACGTCGAGACCGCGCGGCACTCCGGCCGCGCGGCCGCCGAGGTCTACCGCGACCTGCGCGCCGGCGCGGCCAGCGGCTGGGACTTCAGCTCGCGCTGGTTCGCCGAACCCGACGACCTGGGCAGTATCCGCACGACCGCCATCCTGCCGGTCGACCTCAATGCCCTGCTGTGGACGCTGGAAAGCGAGATCGCCGCACGCTGCATCGCCCTGGGCGACGAGGCCGGCGCGCAACGCTTCGAAGCCCTGGCCGACGCCCGCGCCAAGGCCATCCACCGCTATCTGTGGAACGCCGAAGACGGCTGTTTCAGCGACTATGACTACATGGCCGGCCGCGCGACGCCGGTCTTGTCGGCGGCGACGCTCTACCCCCTGTTCCTCGGCCTGGCGACACCCGTCCAGGCCGAGACCGTGGCGGCAACGACCCGGGACAAACTGATGGCGCGTGGCGGGTTGCGCACCACGACGCGTTCGACCGGCCAGCAATGGGACGCGCCCAACGGCTGGGCGCCGCTGCAATGGATCGCCGTCGTCGGGCTTGCCCGCTACGGTTTCGACACCATGGCCCACGACATCGCCGCGCGCTGGCTGACGACGGTCGACACCGCCTATCGCGAGACCGGCAAGATCCTGGAAAAATACGATGTCGACGAGTTGCGCCCTGGCGGCGGCGGCGAATATCCGCTGCAGGACGGTTTCGGCTGGACCAACGGCGTGACCCGTGCCTTGCTGGCCAAATATCCCGACCTGGCGGAGGGCCGTTGATGTCGCGTGTGCGCGCCGGATTTGCGCTGATCCTCGTCTACATGATCTACGCCGTGCTGCTGAACAGCGTCGGCACCGTCATCCTGCAGTCGATCCTCAGCTTCCACATCACCAAGCCCGAGGGCTCGATCCTCGAGGCCTGCAAGGACCTGTCGATCGCCGTGGTCAGCTTCGCGGTGGCCAGCTTTTTGCCGCGGCTGGGCTATCAGCGCGCCATCGTCATCGCCCTGCTGGTCGTCGCCGCGGCTTGCTTCGCCATGCGGCTGCTGCCGGCCTTTTCGACGGCGGGCGGGCTGTTCCTGGTCATCGGCGTCACCTTCGCGGTGATCAAGGTTGCGGTCTATTCGTCGATCGGCCTGCTGCATACCGACCCCAAGGCGCACGCCAGTTTCACCAGCCTGGTCGAGAGCTTCTTCATGTTCGCCGTGCTGTCCGGCGCCTGGATCTTCTCGGCCTTCATCGATCCCGTCCACCCCGAGGCGCTGAGCTGGCTGAACGTCTACTGGTGGCTGGGCGCCGCCGCCATCGCCGCGGCGGTATTGTGGCTGTTCACGCCGCTGCCGGCCATGCAGGCCACCGAAGATGAAGCCAAGGCGCCATGGTACGACGACCTGCGCGCCATTCCCGAACTGTTCGTCGCGCCCTTCCTGGTCGCCTTCCTGGCCGGCATCTTCGTCTATGTGCTGATCGAACAGAGCCTGGGCTCGTGGTTGCCGACCTATAATAGCGAAGTGCTGGGCCTGCCGGCGCAGATGAGCGTGCAGGCCGGCGGCCTGTTCGCCGCCGCCCTGGCGCTGGGGCGCATGGCGGGCGGTGTGGTGCTGGGTCGGCTGTCCTGGTTCACCGTGCTGGTCGGCTGCGTCGCCGGCACCGCCCTGGTGGTGCTGGCTTCGATCGTGCTGGCGCCGTCGGGCGGCTTTCCGTCGGCCGACTGGCTGCACGCGCCGCTTCAGGTGTTTATCCTGCCCGCCGCCGGCTTCTTCTTCTCGCCGATCTATCCGACGCTCAACTCGATCGTGCTCAGCGCCCTGCCGCAACGCAAGCAGGCGCCGATGACCGGGCTGATCATCGCCTTTTCGGCGCTGGGCGGCACGCTGGGCTCGTTCATCACCGGCCAGGTCTTCAGCCATTTCGGCGGCCACAACGCCTTCGCCCTGACCCTGGTGCCGCTGGCCCTGCTGGCCATCAGCCTGGTCTTTCTGCGCCGCCGCCTCAAGGCCGTTTGACAGCGCTGCCGGAGCTATTCATAAACTTGGGTCATCAACCCCGGGGAGACATGTGGCCGGATCCAAGATCACCATGGACGAACTGGCGAAGCTCGCCGGCGTATCGAAGATCACCGTGTCGCGCGCCCTGCGCGGCGGCTTTCCGGTCAATCCCGATACGCGCGACCGCATCTTCGCCCTGGCCAAGGAACACGGCTACCGCGTCAACCAGGCGGCGCGCAACCTGCGCCTGGAGCGCTCGCACACGGTGGGCGTCATCGTCGAGATGAGCCCGACCCCCGACCGGCTGATGTCCGATCCCTACCCGCTGGAGCTGCTGGGCGGCATTTCCCAGACCCTGACCTCGAAGGGGTATTCGCTGCTGCTGACCACCATGGCCGGCAAGGACAGCGTGGCCTTTCAATCCGCCGAGGGCATCATCCTGCTGGGCCAGGGCATCCACGACGAGGCGGTCAAGGCGCTGCAGCCCGTGCTGTGTCCGCTGGTCGTCTGGGGCGCGCCGCATGAGGGCGCCGACTATTGCATCGTCGGTTCCGACAATTATCACGGCGGCTCCATCGCCGCCGAGCGCCTGGCCGGCCTCGGCCGGCGCCGGCTGGTCTTCCTGGGCGACACCCGCCACGCCGAAGTCGAGGCCCGCCTCAACGGCTTCCGCGACACGACCGAAGCCAATGGCGGCCGGGTGGTCGCGGCCCTGCCCTGCCCGTTCACCTTCACCGGCGGGCTCGAGGCGGCACAGAAGCTGTTCGACGACGGCGTCAAGTTCGACGGCGTGCTGGGCTCCAACGACCTGATGACCATGGGCTTCGTCCGGGCGCTGATCGAAGCCAATATCCGCGTGCCGGAACAGGTATCGGTGATCGGCTACGACGATACGCCGCTGGCCATGAGCTTCTCGCCGGCCCTAACCAGCGTGCACCAGAACTGGCGCAATGGCGGCATGCGCCTGGCGCAGAAGATCCTGCACCTGATCGCCGGCGAAGACGCCGCGTCCGAGGTCATGCAGACCTCCCTGTCGGTACGCGAAACCTGAGCCGGTCTACCGAACCGAAAAGACCAGGAACTGGTTGACCTGGACAGCGCTGAAATTGTCGTCGGACACGATCACCAGGCTGCGGTGGCCGTCGGCCAGGCGCGGCCCGAAACTCATGCCTTCGAGATTGTCGACGTGGTCCAGCCCCAGCTGGTCGAAATCGACGATCAGGCGCTTGCGCAACGGCCGCGCCGCCGCCAGCGTGCGTCCTTTCACCGGTGGGGCCGAGCCTAAATCGACCGCGTAGAGACGGCAGTGAAAGCGGTAGTTCTTGGGCGCATATTCCTCGCCTGCCCGTTCCAGCACCCATAGATGATGCGGATCGGCCAGGAGGATCTCGCTGATGCCGTTGTCGGCGTGCAGGCCGGGTTGCTGATGGCTGACCGCGTCCAGCGGATAGGCGTAGGTCGCCAGCAACCGCCCGTTGCGCGTCAGGTGCAGCAGGCGCGTCGAGGCGCCGTGCTCGGCCGTCGGCGGCGGGCCGTCCTCGATCAACGGCGCCTCGACCGAAACCCAAAGCGTGCGGCCGTCGCGGCTATAGCTCAGGCCTTCGGTCGTCAGGTTGTCGCGTGGCCCCTGCGCGCCGTCCTTGTCGAAATGCATGAAGGCCGGCAACGGCACCTGGGCCTTGACATGGCCCAGGTCGTCGACGCGGCGCAGGTGGGGATCGAAGCCGTCGCGATAGTCACCCTCGCTGGACCACAGCACCTGGTCCGACTTCGGATCGATGCGCAGCGACTCGCCGTCGGCGGCCTCCCCGCCCTGGCCCACCGGCGGGAAAACCGATCCGTCCTCGCGGTGCAGCGTCACGGCATGGACGTCGCTCAGCCCGGCCACGGCATGGTCGTCATAGCTCAGCCGCCCCCAGTAGAGACGGGCCGGCGCATGTTCGGAGCGGTCGTCGCTGATCATCGCCCACAGGCCGCGCCGGACGTCGTAATCGATGCCGGAGATGCCGCCGAAAGCGTTCTCTCCGTCGATCGTCTGCGGCGCGACATAGACGCCGATCAGCCGCAGGGACGGCCCGGCCTGCGCCGGCGACGCCAGAATCAGGGACAAGATGGCAAGGGCGAGACGCTTCATGTTCATCCGGGATGGGCCGGCCGCCATTGGGATCGACGGCGACCGGCGTCCCGCCCCTGTCAGAACTTCATCCGCAGGGACACGGTCGTGGTGCGCGGCGCGCCGACGAAATAGCGGCCGATGCTGCGGCCATTGGGGTTGGCGACCGTCGCCCCCAGTTCCACCGAAGTATTGGTCGATTCCGACACCGAGGCCAGATAGGGCGTGTCCAGCAGATTGTCGACGTTCAGCTGCAGGCGCATATTCCGGCCGATGGTGTTGCGCAGGTCGTAATAGGCGTTCAGCCCGAAAAGGGTGTAGTCCGGCATCTTTTCGACGCCCAGCTCCGTCCCGCCGGTGGCGGCGATGATATGGGCGCCGATGCGATCGGCGACCGCATGGATATTGAGCGAGACCTTGGCGTCGGGCACGATCTTCCAGCCGATGTCGCCGTAGAACGAATTGCCGGGGATGTCGCGCACGCGGGCGCCGCCGATGATGCCGACGGCTTCCAGCGCGATGCGCGCCGGCGATCCCATGGCCGGGTCGTCGTGGCGGGCATACTGATAGGTGTAGGCGCCGTAGAGGTCGACCGCGCCGAGGTCATAATAGGCCGTGACGTCGACGCCGGTATCCTTCTGGCCCGCCGTATTGGCGGCCTTGGTCGCCACATTGCCGCGGATGATCTCGCCCGGATCGACGCCCACCGTCGAGTCGCGCGGCACGATGCCGACACTGTTGTTCAGGTCGACGTAGAAGGCCTGGACCGACAGGGCCAGCTTCGCGCGGACATAGCGCAGGCCCAGGTCGTAATTGCTGGTCGTCGACGGCTTGATCGTCTGCGGATCGATGACCGCCGTCGAGCCCAGGAAGGTGTCCTCGGAAATGCCGGCGAAGTTTTCGGCATAGCCGCCGAACAGTTCCGCGTGCTCGCTGAGCTTCCACGTCGCGCCCAGCTTGGGCTGCACCGCGGAATGCTGCGAGAAGTTCAGCACCGCGCTGTATTCCAGCGGCGACTTGGCGCGGTAGGTCAGGTTGTACCAGGTGGCGCCGACGTCGACCTTCAACCGGTCGTCAAAGGCGCGGATCTCGTCCTGAGCATACAGCATCTCGCTCCTGAGCACGACGGAGCGGGCATATTGCACATAGTCGAGCTTCGAGCTGTTCCAGTCGATGCTCTGGGCCGAATTGACGATCGGGAAGAAGTCGCGCTGCTCGTTCGAGGCGCTGCGTTCCCACCACGCGCCGATGCGGATCGTCTGGCCGGCGAACAGGTCGTCCGCCACCAATTCGGCGGTCGAGCCGACGCGGTCGCGGTTGCGCGGCGTGACGCGCATGTCGGCGGGACCGCCCACGACCGCATTGTTGACCAGGGTGGTCAGCGCCGGCCGCAGCGCCGCGCCCGTCGCGCTGTAACCCGTCACAGCATAAGGATCGCCGCCGGCCAGGGTGCGCTGGCGGTCCTGATACCGCAGGGAATCGCCGCGCAGCGTCTGGTAGTAGGGATCGATCTTCAGGTGCCACTTGTCGCCCAGCACGAAGTCGCTGTTGAAGTAGGCCATCATGTCCTTGCGCGTACCGCCCAGGGCGCCGCCGTAGTTCAGGTCGACGACGGGGATGCCGCTGACCGCGTCGGTAGCCTGGTCGCTGCGCTTGTTGGCCAGGTACTGCGGCAGGGTGACGATGTTGAAGTCGTTGTCGAACTGGTTGTTGTAGGAGATGCGCGCCGAGATCGTCGAGCCGTTGCCGAAGGTCTGCACGCCCTTGAATTCCCAGTGACCGCGATCGTCGTGGCGCGACTGCGGCCCCGCCCAGATCTTGTTATAGGCGTTGGTATAGCTGAGGTAGGAGGTAAAGCCCTTCCACAGCTCGCCGCTGTCGACGCGGATATATTCGCGGGAAAAGTCGTCCGATCCGACGCCGCCTTCCACGGTGACGCCGAACGCCCTGGCCGGATTGTCCGATACGAAGTTGATGAAGCCGCCCAGGGCGAAGCGCGACGGCGCCCCGATATCGCCGGCGCTCTGCGACACGACGATCTGGCCGATATTGCTCGAATCGATGAAGCGCTGCGGCGGCGAACCGCCGTTGAAGCGCGCATCGCCGGTGGGAATACCGTCCAGCGTCAGGCCGATCTGCTGATCAGTCAGGCCGCGCATCGACATTTCGAAGGAAAAGCTGCCGCCGCGCGCATCGCCCGTGCTGACCGTCAGGCCCGGCACCTTGTTCAGGCTCTGGGTGATATCGGCGCCCATAGGCCGTTCGCCGATATCGCTCTTGTCGAGCATCGTCGTCGCACGGGTGACGCCCGAACCGAACTTCTTGGCGATGATCACCACTTCCTGGGACGTGTCCGCGGCGGGAGCCGGCGCAACCGATTGCGCCTGCACGGCCGGCGCGGCGGCCAGGGCCAGTACGCCCAGCGCCGTTGATGTCAGCCAATGGGAAGCCGTCATGTGCGAGGCCTTCATGGAAATCTCCTGTCGATGTGCGTTCGGCCGGGAGGCGGGCCGTTGAGCGGAAATTGAAACGTTTCATTGCATGAGTCAATTGCCGGCGACACCGCATCTTTTTGCGTCGCAAAAAAGCCACAGCGGCTTCGGGATGCAAACAAAATCTCGGAAATCGCAGCTCAAGGCCATGAATTAAAACACTTTTCTTTTTGCCGCCATTACGAGCTCACGAAGGGGAAGTCGGGCGACGGCGCGATTTATTGCCGCGAAGCTCAGGTGAATTTTTTATGTCGATTCCATGAAACGTTTCATTTAGGGTGGCTTTCGCTTGCTTCAGGACCTCCGCATGACGTTTCCGGTTTCCAAGAAAGCCGTCCTAATCGGCTACCCGACCCTCGACTATGTCGTCTCCACGGCGACGCCGTTGCGCGGCCACGGCACGATGGCAGCGCGGATTCATTCCGGCGGTGACTGGCCCAGGCCGGGCGGCGCGGCGCTATATGCCGCGACATGCCTGGCGGCAGCCGGCCACGCGGCCCGGCCCCTGGCCCACGTGGGCGATGACCACGCCGGCGACATCTTTGTCGCCGCCTGCCATGCGGCGGGCGTCGAGGTCGACGGCATCGAGCGCCGGACAGGTGCAAAAACGCCATGCTGCGTCCTGATCCATCACGACAGCGGCGGATATAGCTGCCTGCTCGATATGGGCGGCCGGCTCCCGGACGATCTGACGCCCGGACAGATGGTCCGGCTGGCCGAGGCCGATCTGGTGGTCATCGGCGCCGGCGCGGCCCAGGCGACCGACGCCGCCCTGAAAGCCGTACAGCCGCACCAGCTGGTCGCGTGGATCGCCAAGGACGACCCCGCCTGCTTCCCACCGGCCCTGTGCGAACGGCTGAGCCGGCGCGCCGACATCGTCTTTCACAATCGCGCCGAACGCGCCCTGGTCACGCCCGGCGCGGCGATCCGGATCGAAACCCTGGGGCATGAAGGCGCCGTCGTCCACACCGGCAACGGCGCGACGGCGATCCCCATCGAACCGCTGAGCGTGATGGATGCCACCGGAGCCGGCGACACCCTGGCCGGGGGCTTTCTGGCGCATTGGCTGTCGGGCGACCGCGATCCCGTCGCGGCGACGATCGCCGGCATGGCCGCCGCCCGCGCCCTGCTCGCCGCGCGAAACGTCTAGATCTTCAAGGCGCGTGTCGAACCGCGTTCGATCAGGGCCGTGCCGAACACCACCTGGCGCCGGCTCTGGCCGCGGCCATCGAGGCGGCGCAGCAAGGTCTCCACGGCTTCGGCCGCCATGTCCTCGATCGGCATCTCGACCGTGGTCAGCGGCGGCGTGCTGTACTGCGCCCAGGGTATGTCGTCGAAGCCGACGACGGAAACGTCGTCCGGCACCGCCTGCCCCTTGGCGACCAGGTGGCGGATGACGCCCAGCGCGATCAGGTCCGCGCCGCAGATGATCGCTGTCGCCTTGCGGCCGGCCACCACCCTGGCGACGACCGGATCGAGGTCGATGGAAAAGGCGTTTTCGGCGGAAAAGGCGATATGGCCGCCCCCGGCCTCGATCGCCTCGCGCGCCCCGCGCACCCGTTCGCGCACGCTGCTGACGTCCATCGGACCGGACACCAGGCCGATCTCGCGATGCCCCAGCGCCAGCAGGTGTTCGGCGGCCAGCCGCCCCCCGCCGGCATAGTCGGCGTGGATCGCCTCCAGGCCACCGATATTGCGGTCCATGACCACGGTCGGGACGTCACGCGTCAGCGCCTCGGCAGCGCTGGTGTCGCGGATCGGAAACCAGACGATGCCTTCGACGCCACGTTCGGACAGCACGGACAGCGCCTCGGCCTCCAGGGCCTCCGAGCCTTCGGTGTCGGTGACGAAAACGCTGTAGCCGTGCTGGCGCGCGCTGCGCATGACGAACTGCGCCAGGGCGGAGAAGAACTGGTTGGAAAAGTCCGGCAGCACCAGGCCCAGCGCCCGCGTCCGGCCGGTGCGCATGGTCTGCGCCGCGCGATTCTGGCGGTAGCCCAGCTTCTGCGCCACGCGCAGCACGTGCGCGCGTGTACGCTCGTCGACCGAGCCGTTGCCGTTGATGGCGTAGGAGGCGCTGCCCAGCGAGACGTTGGCGGCCTTGGCGACGTCCTTCAGCGTGACGCGCCTGGGCTTTGCAGACATATCCTCGGCCATGATCCCAATCCCGCCGCGCCGATCGCGGCTTTGAAAATTTTCATTACCGCCCGCGCCGGGCGATGGCTGGCTTCATATCAAAAGCTGGCCGCTCAAGCCATAGCAGCGTGGCTGAAATATACTAACATTATGACATATATAGAAATAAAATTCGCATCCGCGAAATCGGACCTGCTGCGCCTTAAAAGATTTGACAATTGAAACGTTTCATTTCATCAACACCGAAAAGCCGTTTCCATTTCGAGGCCCGCCATGACACCGCCCGCCTTTATCGCCTTCACGGGGGTCGACCGCGTCGAACTGCTTGACGGGCTACAGGCGCTGTCGCGACGCTATCCCATCGAATGGGGGCTTCTGGTCGACGACGCCCAGGCGCACAAACCCCTGTTTCCCGACGCCGAATGCCGTGCGGCCCTGCTGCGCGCCGGCGGGCTGCGTTTTGCCGCGCACGTCTGCGGCGCCCCGGCCCAGGCCATCGCCGGCGGCGGAGCGGCGGATCTCGACCTCGCCGGGTTTCAGCGCGTACAGGTCAATCACGGCTTCAGCGGTAGCACGCCGGCGCAGATCGAAAACGCCTGGCGCTTCGGCCAGCGGCGCGGCCTGCGCACCGTGCTGCAATGCGGCGATCCCTTCCCCGCCGACAGCCGGGTCGACTGGCTCTACGACGTCTCCTTCGGCAAGGGGATCACGCCCGCCACCTGGCCCGCCCTCGCCACGGAACCGTTCTGCGGCTATTCCGGCGGCCTGGGTCCCGATACGGTCGCCCGGGCCCTGCAGGCGATCGCCGCGCCGCCCGACGCCGTCTACTGGATCGATATGGAAACGGCCGTCCGCACCGGAGGCTGGCTCGACCTGGCCAAGTGCGAGGCCGTGTGCCGCGCGGTCTATGGCGGCTAGGCCATGTCTGCACGTCTTCCTGTCATACTGGACACCGATCCGGGCATAGACGACGCCATGGCCATGGCCTTCCTGGCCGCCGATCCGCGCGTCGAACTGGCCGCCATCACCACGGTCTTCGGCAATGCCGACGTCGCGACGACGACGCGCAACGCCCTGTACCTGGCCCGGAGGCTGGGGATTTCCGCCCCGGTGCACGCCGGCGCGGACCAGCCGCTGACCGGCCGGCGCGGCCCGGGCGCGACGCATGTCCATGGCCTCGATGCGCTGGGCGGGTTGGGCCTGGCGGAAGGGCTTTCTGCCCCCGCGGCCGACCCCGCCGCGCACATCCACATGGTGCGGACGATCCATCGTTACGCCGGCGATATCCGCCTGCTGGCCATCGGTCCGCTGACCAACCTGGCCCAGGCCCTGCGCCTTGACCCGTCGATCGCCGCCAAGGTGGGCGAAGTCGTCGTCATGGGCGGCGCCTTCGGCGGCGCGGGGCGCCACGGCAATGTCACGCCGTTCGCCGAGGCCAATATCCACAACGATCCGGTGGCCGCCGCCGAGGTCTTTGCCGCCGACTGGCCCGTCCGCATCGTCGGGCTCGATGTCACGCTGGACTGCGTGCTGACGACCGAACAGGCGCGCAGGCTGGGCGCGGCCGGGCCTGTCGGACAAATGCTGTGGGACATCTCGCGCGATTACGAGGCGCTCTATCGCCATCTCGACGGCCTCGACGGTTGCGCCCTGCACGATGTCGCGGCGGCCATCTGCCTGGTCGAGCCGCACCTGTTCGGCTATGAAGCGGCAGGTATCGCGGTCACGCTCGAGGGCGCCCGCCGCGGCAATACGCGCGCGACGCAGACCGGCCCGCAGCATCGCATCTGCCGCACCGTCCAGGCCAGTGGCGTCGTCGGCACCTATCTGCGAACCCTGACGGGCACCACGGCCACCTTGATCAGGTGACCGCGGCCAGCAGGCCGATGACCGTCCCCGTCATACAGGTGGTCAGGAACGCCGCCAGAAGCGCGCGAAAGCCCAGCGCCACGATCTCCGCCGCCCGCTCCGGCGCCATGGCCGTCAGCGTCCCGACCAGGATGGCGACGCTGCCCAGATTGCCGAAACTGCACAGGGCATAGGTCACGATCAGCAGGGAACGCGGCTGCAACGCACCCGCCGGCAGGGCGATCAGGCGGCCATAGGCCACGACCTCATTCAGCGACACCTTGGTGCCGAGCAGCGCGCCGACGGTCTGCAGATCCGTCGTGGCGATCCCCATCAGCCACGCCACCGGCGCCAGCAGCCAGCCGAAGATGCGCCCGAGACTGAGTGGCGCGCCGGCCAGGGGCACGTGGGCCAGCAGGGCATCGACCAGCGAAATCGTGCCGATGAAGACGATCAGCAAAGCCACGATATAGGCCGCAACCTTCAACCCGTTGATGGCGCCGTGGGTCATGGCGTCCAGCGCGCTGCGATAGGGCGTTTCCAGCACCAGCCGGTCGGCTTCCATTGGCTCGGTCGGGATCATGACGCGGGCCAGGCCGATGGCCATCGGCGTGCTGATCAGCGAGGCCGACAGGAGATGGGCGAAGGCACCTGGCACCCGGGGCGCCAGCAGCGCGCCCAGCAAGATCATCATCGATCCGGCGATGACCGACAGGCCATCGACCATGATGATGAACAGGTCGCCGCGCGGCAGCTTCGGCAAGAGCGGCCGCACCAGCAGCGGCGCCTCGACCATGCCCAGGAAGATGCAGGCCGAGACCGAGACGCCGACCGGTCCGCTGACGTCGAACAGCCGGTGAAACAGCCACGCCGCGCCGCGGACCACGAGGCGCAGCACGCCCCAGTGCCACAACACCGCCGACAGCGCGCTGACCAGCAGGACGGCCGGCAGCGCCTGGGCGGCGAAGATGAAGGTCGACGCGGCGTCCGGCGCCCGCAGGAAGGGCTGCGGTCCACCGGCGAGGTAGCCGAGCACGAAGGTGGCCCCCGCCGTGGCCGAGGCCTGCACTAGGTCGACCCCATGGGTGATGCCGCCGAGAACGGCCGTCACCGCGGGCACGCACGTCAGCAGCAGGGCCAGGGCGAACTGGCTGAATATCCCGACGGCCACGGCCTTCCAGGGAAAGGCGCGGCGGCGCTCGGAGATCACCCAGGCGATCAGGATGAACACCACGAGACCGACAAGGGCGCGCACGACCTGCCCGGGACGGGAATCCATGAGGGCCAAAAGCCCTGCGGTCGTGTCGGCGTGCGGCAAGGCCATCCCCTTTTTGAAGAGCTGGCAGCAGTTTAAATGAAACGTTTCAATTGTCAATTTGACATAAACGTTTGAGCATTTCCTAAGAAAACATAGGCAAGTAATTGAAACGCTTCACCGCCAAACGTCAGGCACGTGGCAACGCGATGCGATCCGGGTGCGTGAAGACCTCGAAGTCCTCGCCGCGCGCCACGGCGACGATCGTCAGTCCGGCGGCCTCGGCCGTCCGCAGGGCCAGGGCCGTCGGCGCCGAAATGGCGATCAGCACCGGCGCGCCCATGGCCACCGCCTTCTGCACCATCTCGACCGAGACGCGGCTGGTCAGCACGACGGCGCCGCGGCGGGGATCGGCGCCCTGCCGCGCCAGGGCGCCGGCCAGCTTGTCGAGCGCGTTGTGGCGGCCGACATCCTCACGCGCCGCGACCAGCCCGGCGTCCGGCGTCCAGAAGCCGGCGGCGTGCACAGCCCGCGTCCGGCGGCCCAGCGGCTGATGCGCTTCCAGCGCTGCCACGGCGGCGGCGATATCGCGCGGAGACAGGTTCAGATCGGCCTCGATGTGCCCGCGTACACGCACGGCGTCCTCCAGGCTTTCGATGCCGCACAGCCCGCAGCCGGTCGGCCCGGCCCGCGACCGGCGCCGCGCCGCAACCGCCTGCCCGCGATCCGTCCTGAGCCACATCCGCGCCTCGATGCCAAAATCGCCGGGGACGATGTCGAGCCTTTGCACGTCGCCAATCGCGGCGATCAGCCCTTCATTGAGACTGAAGCCATAGGCGAAGTCTTCCAGGTCCTCGGGCGTGGCCATCATCACCGCCTCGGTCGAGGCGTCGTAGACCAGGGCGACCGGCGTTTCCTCCGGGACTTCACGGTCGCCGGTGCCTGCCTGTCCGCCGCGCCAGATCCGGCTGGCGGCCTTCATCCGGCGCGGACCACGCGGATCGGCGTCGACTTGTAGGATGGCGTGCCGCTCTGCTTGTCGTAGCTGTCGAGCGGCATCAGCACATTGGCTTCGGGATAATAGGCCGCGGCGCAGCCCTTTGCCATGTCGTGGGCGACGACACGAAAGCCTTTCAGCACCGCGTCCTCCATCTCCACCGAATGGACGTCAACGACGTCGCCGGTTTTCCAGCCGCGCGCCGCCACCTCTTCGGCGTTCATGAAGACCACGTCGCGGCGGCCGAATATGCCGCGATACCGGTCGTCGAGCCCATAGATGGTGGTGTTGTACTGGTCGTGGCTGCGCACCGTGGTCATCATCAGCACGTCGCCATCGTGACCGGCCTCACCGAGCCCGTCGAAGACCTTGAACTCGGCCTTGCCCGACGGGGTTTTCCAGATGCGTTCCGCCGATGGCAAGGGCAAGCGGAAGCCGCCCGGCTCGCGGATGCGCGCATTGTAGTCGGCGAAGGCCGGCAGCACGGCTTCGATGGCGTCGCGGATGCGGTCGTAATCGCCGCAATAGGCCTCCACGGAATATCGTAGCGCGTCCCAAGCGTAGCGCGCGCCAAGTGCGCGACGATCCACGGCTCCGAGCGGACCTCGTCCGACGGCGGCGGCAGGCGGCCCTGCGAGGCGTGGACCATCGACATGGTGTCCTCGACGGTCACCGACTGCGGACCGGTCGCCTGGATGTCGCGGTCGGTGCGCCCGAGGCACGGCAGCAGGAGGTTGTCCCTGGCCAGCAGCAGGTGCGAGCGATTGGGCTTGGTGGCGACATGGACGGCCAGGTCGAGATTGCGCTGCGCCTGGGCGCACTTTCTCGTATCGGACATGGCCACGGCCAGGTTGCCGCCCAGCGAGATCATCACCTTCGAGCGGCCGTCCAGCATGGCCTGCATGGCCTCGACGGCATTGTGGCCGTGTGCCTCGGGCGGATCGAAGCCGTAGGTCTTTTTAATCCCGTCGCGCAGCGGCTTGGGTGCCTTCTCGTCGATGCCGACGGTGCGGTCGCCCTGGACATTGGAGTGGCCGCGCAACGGGCAGATGCCGGCGCCCGGCCGGCCGATATTGCCGCGCAGCAGCAACAGGTTGTTGATGTGCTGGACCGCCTGGGTGCCGTAACGGTGCTGGGTGATGCCCATGCCGTAGGTGACGATCAGCGACGGCAGGGTGACATAGAGGCCGGCGACGCGTTCCAGTTCGCTGCGCGACAGGCCCGACACGCGCTCGATATCGTCCCAGTTCGTAGCGGTAAGATCCGCGATCAGGTCATCGATGCCAGTCGTATGCTGCTTGATGAAATCGCGGTCGAGCACACCCTGACCGCCGGCTTCGATATCGGCCTGATCCAGGTCGAGCACGGCCTTCATCAGGCCCTTGAGCGCGGCGATATCGCCGCCGACCTTGACCTGCAGATAGTCACTGGCGATGTCGGTCGACCTGCCGGTGGTCATCTCGACCGGTGACTGGGGCGACTTGAAGCGCTCCAGCGACCGTTCGCGCAAGGGGTTGAAGGCGACGATCGGTGCGCCGCGCCGGGCGACCTCACGCAGCGTCGTCATCATGCGCGGATGGTTGGTGCCGGGATTGTGGCCCATGGCGAAGATGCCGGCGGTGTGGTCGAAGTCCTCCAGCGACACCGAGGCCTTGCCGACGCCCAGCACTTCGGCCAGGCCGACCGAGGTCGCCTCGTGGCACATGTTCGAACAGTCGGGGAAGTTGTTGGTGCCGTAGGCGCGCACGAACAGCTGGAACAGAAACGCCGCCTCGTTCGACGCCCGGCCGGAGGTGTAGAACTCGGCCATGTCGGGATCGGGCAGGGCGTTAAGCGCCGCGGCGATACGCTGGAACGCCGCGTCCCAGCCGATGGCGACATAGGTATCGGAGGTCGCATCATAGACCATCGGGTGGGTCAGCCGACCGAGATTTTCGATATCGTGGTCGTGCCAGGTCAAAAGCTCGGACACCGTGTGGCGCGCGAAGACCTCGGGCGTGGCGCGCTTCTTCGTGGCTTCCCAGGTGACGGCCTTGGCGCCGTTCTCGCAGAATTCGAAGGTCGAGGTGTGTTTGGGATCCGGCCAGGCGCAACCAGGGCAGTCGAAGCCGTCGGGCTGGTTTTCGCGCAGCAGGGTTTCCCCGGCGGGCACGGCGTCCATCTGGGTGCGCACGGCCTTGGCCACGGCCTTGAGCGCGTCCCAGCCGCCGGCGGCGTGGGTGTAGACGCGCAGGCCGCTGTTCTTGTCCGATGCATCGTCCATGCCGGGCTCTCCAATCACGCGGAACACAATCATCGGCCATCGGCGCCGGCATCGCAAGCCGACAACCATCGCAAAACGGTGATCGCGATCCCCTGCGAGGCGCCTAAGAGCGCCCTTTCCAAGGCAAAAATTCGCCCTGTACACGAAGCGTTACAATTTTCAGGGTAAATGTGACAGCCAAGGCTCTTTTTCGCATCTGCGAGATGTGATATAGACACCGGTGTCATCAACTTTTTGTGTGTCAAATCCCTTATGACAAAGCTGTTCGAAGACATTGCCGCCGCCCTCATCGCCCTTGGCATGGCGCCCGGCACTGCCGCCCGCTAACACCTCGTCGTTCAAAAGAAAGTTTGCGTTATGAAGACCTTGTCCAATCTGATCGTCCGTGTCGTCGTCGCCTGGGCCCGCGCCCACCGCATGCCGGAAGCCGAATAAACACCGGCAATGGCCTCGCACAGAGGCCCCTTTTCTATCTCGCATTAGCGAAATGAGCCCGGGGTTTCCCGGGCTTAATGCGTTGTGGCGGCCATCAACCGCACGCCGAACACCGGGCCGGCCGTCTTGCCGTCCTGCGGATCGAAACGCACGGTAATCTTGGCCTTGCCCGCCGTCAGGGCCTCGGGGATCGAGTAGTCGATATCCATCCACCCGCCGGGCTGATGGCCGTTCAGCACTTCGTGGGCGATGACCGTGCCGTCGACGACGATATTGAAGCTGCGGTTCACTTCCGAACCCCAATAGGTCACTTCCAGCACCAGCGGCCCGGCCGGCTGGCCGTCGCCGCGCACGGCCTTCATGTCGAATTGCATGAAGCCGCCCTTGCGCGCGTCGCGGCCGTTTCGCGTGCGATAGACGACCGGATAGGAGATGTCCGACGTCAGGTTGTGGTCGTGCTCGGCCTGCATTTCACCGAGGTGAACGATGTCCAGCGACCGCGCGGCGATGTCCTTCTGCCGCGCCTGCTCGGCCGTATAGGCGACCTGGGCCGTCGCCCATTCGGCGTCGCTGTAGCGGTTGAAGTAGACCGCGCTCTTGCGGTTCCATTGCGCATAGAAGGGCTTGAAGGTCATGTCGCCCGGCCGGCCGATCCCCTTGGTCTTGTAGACGGCGGGCTCGGCGGTCGGCACGAACCCACCGATCAGGTCGGCCCCGACCAGGGCCGGCGCGTCACCGTCCCACGGCTGGTCGGCGCCCGCCAGGTCGGCGGCCAGCACCATCGGTCCGCGCAGGATGGCGATGACCTTATCGTCACCCGGCGTCGCCTCGGTGCGCAGCGGCAGCGGCACGTCGAAGCTGACGATATCGCCGACCCGCCACGCGCGACGGATCAGGGCATAACCCTTGCCGCGGCCAACGACCACGCCTTCGCCATTGACCCTGGGCGTCAGGCCTTCCGCCCAGCCCGGCACGCGGATGGCCACCGTAAAGGTCTTCGGGCCGGCCAGCTTCGTCACCTTGAAGGCCACCGCGCCTTCGTAGGGGTACTTCGTCGTCAGCTCGAAGGCAGCGCGGCGCGATTGCCATTCCACCGTCGACGGGATGAACAGGTTGACGAACAGGGTATCGCCGGACTGCCAGTAGATGCTGTCGCCGTGCTTGGCGTGACTTTCCATGCCCGACAGGACGCAGCACCAGAAGTCGTTTTCCGGCGACGAGAAGTCGCGCGCCGTCCCGGACATCAGCGGCGTCATATAGGTGAACATGCCGGTCTTCGGATCCTGGGCGGCCAGGATATGGTTCAGGTGCGTGCGTTCGTAATAGTCGAAATAACGCGCATCGGGCGTCCAGCCATAAAGGTGCCGCGTCAGCTTCAGCATGTTGTAGCTGGCGCAGTGCTCGCAGGTCTGCTCGGTGATGTGCTGGGCTATGGTGTCGGGCTGGAAGAAATATTCGCGGTCGCCGTCGCCACCGATGACGAAGGAATGATGGCCGGTGACGCGCTCCCAGAAGAAGGCCGAGGCGCCGGCATAGCTCTGATCGGCCGTCAGTTCGTACAGCCGCGACAGGCCGATGACCTTGGGGATATTGGTGTTGGCGTGCAGGTTGGACAGTTCGTCACGACCGGCCTTCAGCGGGTCCATCGTCTTGTGGTCATAGATGCGCTCCGACAGTTTCAGCCAGCGCGGATCACGCGTGCGGGCATAGAGCTCGGCGAAACTTTCGTTGAGCCCGCCATATTCGCAGCTCAGCATCGACTGGACCTGCTCGTCGCTCAGCGCGTCGAAGACATTGCCGATGAAGCCGCCGAAATCGACCGCGACCCTCAGGGCCTGGGCATTGCCGGTCAGTTCGTGGGCGTCAAGCAGGCCGGCGAACACCTTGTGGATATTGTAATAGGGCGACCAGGCGCCGTTCAGGTCGAAGCCCGACGAGCGGATGTCGCCGGCCTTCAGCTCGGCGAAGATCTCCTTGCCGTCGACGATGGTGCCGTCCTTGCGCTTGCGCAGGAAGCCGGCGCAATAGCCGTCGCCGTGCGCCCGCTGCACCCGCGCCATCTCGGCGACGATATAGGTGATGCGCCGGACGCATTCGGCGTCGCCAGTCTGGGCGTGCATCAGGGCCAGGGCGCTGAGGTAATGGCCGGCGCCCTCGCCGGCGATGGTGTCGGCCTCCCAGCCGCCATACAGGGCGCCGCGCACCGGCAGGCCGGCGAACTTGTGGTAATTGTGCAGGAAACGATCCGGCTGAAGGAACATCAGATATTTCAGATTGGCGTCCAGCGCGTCGCGATAGGGCGACGGCGTCAGGCGCACATCGGCCAGCGGCACGGGCTGGGCGGTCAATGGCACGCTGGCCGCCCGCGCCCGTCCCGGCAGCGTCATGACGGCGCCTCCCAGGACGCCGCTCAGGGCGACGGTCTGCATCAGGGCGCGGCGGTTCAGGGTCGAGGTCATGATGAGCTCACGTTCGGATGAGGGCTTGCGTTTTTTAATATACCGTATACGATTTTGCAACAAGCACGAACCAGATGAAAGGCCGACCGTCGATGAAAGCTCTCCTGCGTGCGTCGGCCATGGTGGTAATCATGTCCCAGGCGCCCCTTTTCCTCGCCACGCCCGCCCAGGCCACGCAAGTCCAGGCCAAGCCGGTCGCTACCGCATCGCCGGACGCCCGTTTCGTCGCCCTGTATACGGCCGAATACAAGTGGCGCAACGACCAGACCCCGCCCGACGAGGATACGCCCAAGAGCGCGGCGCCGGCGCACCTGCCGCACGTCGACGAGGCGACCCAGCAGAAGAAGCTGGCCTATTGGCAGGACGTCGAAAAGAAGCTGCTGGCCATCGATCCGAAGACCCTGAGCAAGGCGCACGCCGAGGACTATGCCGTCTATCGTTTCCAGATCGAAACCCTGATCCAGGATCAGGTCTTCAAGACCTATCAGCGGCCGCTGTCCGGCGACACCTCCTTCTGGGGCGATCTGTCCGACATGGCCAAGGGGCCGTTCCACAATGAGGCCGGCTATCGCAACTACCTGTCGCAGCTGGCCGATTTCCCGCGCTACTTCCAGGAAAACACCGACAATATGCGCGCGGGCCTGAAGCGCGGCTTCACCCTGCCCAAGGTGGTGCTGCAGGGCCGCGACGCCACCATCGTCAGCGCCATCACCGACACGCCCGAGGCCAATCCCTATTACGCGCCGTTCAAGACGATGCCGGCGACCCTGCCGGCCGACGTCCAGACCAGGCTGCGCGCCGAGGCGGTCGCCGTCATCCGCGACAAGGTCATCCCGGCGCACAAGGCGGTGCTGGCCTTCATGCGCGACGAATACGTGCCCGGCGCCGTGACCTCGCTGGCCGCCTACGACCTGCCCGACGGCAAGGCCTTCTACCGCTCGCAGATCATCGAATACACCACGCTCGACCTGCCGCCGGAGAAGATCCACCAGCTGGGTCTCGACGAGGTCGCCAAGCTCAAGGCCGAGATGCAGGCCGTGATGGACCAGGTCGGCTTCAAGGGCGACCTGAAGGCGTTCAACACCTTCCTGCGCACCGATCCGCAATTCTACGCCAAGACGCCGCAGGAGCTGCTGAACCGCGCCGCCTGGATCGCCAAGACCTTCGACGGCAAGGCCGCCGACTATTTCGGCCGCCTGCCGCGCCAGCGTTTCGGCATCTACCCGGTGGCGCCGGACCTGGCCCCCTTCTATACCGGCGGCCGTGGCGGGCCCGGCGTCTATTACGTCAATACCTACAACCTGCCGTCGCGGCCGCTGTACACCATCCCGGCCCTGACCCTGCACGAATCGGCGCCGGGCCATGCGATGCAGATGCCGCTGGCCGCCGAGAACACCGCCCTGCCCCAGTTCCGCCGCGACGGCTACATCTCGGCCTATGGCGAGGGCTGGGCGCTGTACTGCGAACGGCTGGGCGACGAGATGGGCATCTACACCTCGCCCTACGACAAGTTCGGCATGCTGACCTACCAGATGTGGCGCGCCGCCCGCCTGGTCGTCGACACCGGCATCCACAGC
>FTDB01000656.1_pt1 | contig 136874 bp, 130 predicted proteins | sample 1639741 | NCBI WGS metagenome assembly FTDB01 (sample SAMEA3914869, study PRJEB12502) | metagenome | biome: forest; material: soil | place: USA | collected 2012-03-12 | depth 0.1 m | reverse complement strand
GAGCCGATGACCGCGCCGGCGACGGCGCCGATGGCGGTGCCGGTATCGCGGTGGCCGTGGGCGGCGGCGTTGCTGCCGATGATGCCGCCGATCACGGCGCCGGCGATGGCGCCGCCGGTCTTGGCGTCGGACTTGCGGCCGCATTCGGCCGAAGCGGTGGCGGGCAGGGCCATGGCGACCAGGGCGCCGGCCGTCAGGGCGGAAATCATCAGGGTTTTGGCATTGAACTTGGTCATGGCAGCCTCCTCGGGAGAAAGTCGGGCGGCGGGCGGTGATCGCTTCGCCGTTGATGTCACCTGTTATAAGGGAGGCAAGATGAACGAGACTTGAGAGGTTCGTTCATGTTCGTTCAGGAATCCCGGAATCGTCGCAAGCCTGTGGATAAGATAGCGCATTCAACAGAAAACCCGCCGGAGAACCGGCGGGTTTTCATGTACCAAGTTAGACGTAGTATGGCTTACCAGTGACCGCGATGGTCGTGGCGGCCGTAGTCGCGATGATCATAACCGCCGCGACCGTAATAGCCGCGGTCATCATGATAATAGCCGCGCGGCTGGGCGTAATAGTAACGGCGCGGCTGGCTGTAATAGTAGGTCGTGCCGCCGTAGTAGCCGTTATTATAGCTATAGCCACGGTCGCGATAGCTGTAACCGTCGCGGTAGTAGCCGTCGTCGCAGCTGTCGCTGGTCACTGCCGCGCCCAGGGCCGCACCGGCCAGGGCGCCGATGGCGGTGTTGGAGCCACGATTATAGTGGTGGCCGCTGCTGCTGCCGATGGCGGCGCCGATGGCGGCGCCGGCCAGGGCGCCGGTGGTTTGGTTGCTGCAACCGGCCGAAGCGACGGCGGGTACGGCGAGGCCAAGAGCCGCGGTCGCGGCCAGGGCGGCGAAAAGGGTCTTGTGGGTCATGATAGGTCTCCGATATGGGCGGGCGCCAAAAAACCACGACCGCACTTGAGGGTCATTATGCGCCGGCCAAGATGAACGAGACTTGAGAGGTCCGTTCATCTTCGTTCATATTCACCAGGCCCAACCGCCGACATGGTGGTCGGTGTAGCGCCGGGTGCTGTAGTTGTACGAAAAGCGGCCGTAGTCCTGGGTATCCAGATCGTCGCCGGCATAACGGTCGCGATAATGGTAGCCGCGCCCGCTGTAACAGCCGCAGCCGTAACCCCAGCGGTGATACGGGTAAACCAGGCGTACGCCGGCGTAATAGCCGGTCAGAGGCTCGCGCTCGGTATGACCGTCGCGATAGCCGCGCTGTTCGCGCGCCGCCGGCGCCTGGGGTGGCGGCCCGTCGTAGCGGTAATAGCTATGGTTGAGGTAGTCGTAGGCGACATCGGCGCCAGCCGGCGGCGGATTGTCCGGCGGGCTGCCGCGGTCGTCATCGTCATAGTCCTGGGCAGACGCGGCCGAACCGGCCGTCAGAAGACCGAGAACGAGAAGCAGGGAGGTTTTGCGCAACATGGAAAGCTCCTGTGGAGTCCCCATCGGGGTTAACCATCTTCGCGTCCCGGCCAAAAGCAACACATACCTAAGTCCGTCGCGAAAACAAAAATTTCGATAAGGGCCAGCTACCAGCTGCGGCGGCTGTGCCATCCGTCATGTCGTCCGCCGCCATGGAAGCCAGCGTGGCGATAATAGACCGGCCCGCCGTAACGGACATGAACGACGGCTGGACGATAATAGACCGGACGCGGCGCCATATAGACGGGCGTATGGACGTAGACGACGCGTTCGACCACGACCGGTTTTTCCACGACGACGGTCTTGACCTGCACATGGCGTACCGGCGCGCGATGGACGACGCGATGAACCGTGCGGTGGACGACGGCGCGGTGGGCCGGCGCGCACGTGCATTTGGCGGCGGCGGGCAGGGCGCTGGCGGCGATGGCGGCCGAGGCCAGGCCGGCCAGTATCAGTTTGTTGGCCATCATGACGGAACTCCTTTGAAGGGCGTTTACGGCGCAAGTCCCCACGATCGCAGTATGATCGCGCCAAGATGAACGCCGCTTGAGCGTTTCGTTCATCTTCGTTCATCGAACTTTGCTGTTGCATTTCTTCCAGCAGGCTATAAGCGGGCTCTCCCTTTTCACGCGGGTCATATGGCGGAGTTCGACACCATCATCGGCAAGGTCGGTTTCCAGGGCGACGGCATCGCGCCCGACGGCCAGGTCGTGCCCTTGACGCTACCGGGCGAACGCGTCCGCGTGCGTCCTGGCAAGGCCGATTCTTCCTCAAAAGGCATCCTGGAGCTGGTCGATCTTCTCGACGCCAGTCCGCAACGCGTCGCGCCGCCGTGCCCGCATTTCACGGCCTGCGGCGGGTGCGCCCTGCAGCATTGGGACATGGCCGCCTACAGCGCCTGGAAGCGCGACATGGTGCAGGTCCTGCTCGGACGGGCGGGGCTGGAGGTCGCGGTCGCGCCGATCCTGACCACGCCGCCGCACAGCCGCCGCCGCGTCGGCCTGCATGCCCGCCGGCAGGGCAAGCAGGTTGAACTGGGTTACAAGGCGCGCCGCTCGTGGGCGCTGGTTCCCATCCATGCCTGCACCATCGCCGATCCTGCCATCGTCAAGGCGCTGCCGCACCTTCGGCGGCTTGCCGCACCTTTGTTCGAACATCCGAAGTCGGCGCCGATCCTGCACGTTACGGCCTCGCTGACCGGCCTCGACATCGATATTTCCGGCGTCGAGCGGACGAAGTCCGGCGGCCTTTCCGGCGATGCCCGCATGCAGATCGCCATGACGGCGGCGGAAGCCGACTTCGCCCGCGTCACCATGGGCGACGATATCCTCTATGGCGCACGCACGCCGATGGTGACTTTCGGCAAGGCGCGCGTCGGCCTGCCGATGGGCTCGTTCCTGCAGGCGTCGGCGTCATCCGAAAGTGACATGGTCCGCCTGGTTCGCGATGGTCTGGGTGGGGCGAAGCGCATTGCCGACCTGTTCTGCGGCGCCGGCGCCTTCACCTTTCCGCTGGCCGAGCAAGCCACCGTCCATGCCCTCGATGGCGCGGCGCCGGCCATCGCGGCACTGAGATCGGCCATTGCCTCGGCGCCCGGCCTCAAGACGATCACCGCCGAGGCGCGCGACCTGTTCCGCCGCCCCTTGCTGGCCGAGGAGATGAAGGGGCTCGACGCCGTCGTCTTCGATCCGCCGCGCGCCGGCGCCGAGGCCCAGTCGGCGGAAATCGCCCGCTCGAACCTAGGCCGCGCCGTCGCCGTCTCGTGCAATCCGACGACCTTTGTGCGCGACGCTAAAATCCTTGTGAACGCGGGATTTAGACTGGACTCCGTGACGCCGATCGATCAGTTCTTGTGGTCCTCTCACGTTGAACTCATCGGAATTTTCTCGCGTTGATCTCCGTCGTCGTTCCCACCCTCAATGCCGAAGAATGCCTGACGCGCAGCCTGGCCGCGCTGGTCCCCGGCGTGGTCGAAGGCCTGATCAAGGAAGTCATCGTCGTCGACGGCGGCTCCGAGGACTCGACGCTGGAAATCGCCGATTCGACCGGTTGCCAGATCATCCAGACCGATGCGGCGAGGGGGCTGCAATTGTGGCAGGGCTGCCGGGCGGCGCGCGGCGACTGGCTGTTGATCCTGCATCCGGATTCGCAGCTTGGCGACAACTGGATGGAGCGCGTCGCGCAGCACATGCGCGATTTTCCGTTGCAGGCCGGCTATTTCCACCTGCGCTTCGACGACCCGTCGTGGTGGGTGCGCATGTGGGCCGAGATGCTGGCGTTACGCGCGCGCTGGCTGGCCATGCCGTCGGGCGATCACGGCCTGTTGCTGTCGCGGGCGCTGTACGATTCAACGGGCGGCTACAAGGACCAGGCGGCGTTCGAGGACGTGGCCCTGTCGCTGGCGCTCGGCCGCGCCCGGCTGCGGCCGATGGGCGCCAGCCTGACCACCAGCAATGCGCGCTTCCGCGCCAGAGGCTGGCTGCCGGGGCTTTTCGTCAAGGGGGGGCGTTTCGCGCTGTACCTGCTGGGCGTGCCGCCCAAGCCGCCGGTTAAGAAAGCTAGGGAGTACGGACCCTAATCCGCACTGGCGTCGATGATCTTGGCGTCGTTGGCGGCCATGGCCAGGGTTTTGGAGGTCTGGCCCATCAGCTGGCGGTAGATCCAGTAATTGGCCGCCACTTCCTCGACATATTGCCGCGTCTGGGCGACGGGGATCGATTCCATGACCAGCAGCGAATCCGCATCCGGACCAAGGCTGTCGAGCGCATCCTTGACAGGCCGCGGTCCGGCATTATAGGCGGCGATGGTGCGCAGCAGGTCGCCTGACATGATCGGCGAGTCCGACAGCTTCTCGATATAGTCCTGGCCGACGCGCAGATTGACCGCCGGCACCAGCAATTGCGATGGCTTCGACGAGAAGCTGGGATCGTTCTCGATCAGGGCCGCCGTACCCGGCATCAACTGCAGCAGGCCATAGGCGCCGGAATAGCTGTGGGCCTTGGGGTTGAACTTGCTTTCCTTGCGCGCGAAGGCATAGACCAGCGCCTTGTCGACCTTGAAGCCACCCTTCGGGGCGTAGGCCGGCATGGGATAGATCGAGGCGTCGAACAGGCGGTCGGCCGGCTTGACCTGGCTGACATCGATATGGGTCCGCGCCGCCAGGGCCAGCCAGCGGTCGCGCTCGTCGCCATCGCCCGAGCTTTGCACCGCCGCCTGCAATTCTTTTTGCGCGTCGGAATTGCGCCCGATCTGCACCAGGGCATTCAAACGCACCGCTTTCGGGTCGGATTTCGTCCAGGCGAAATCGTCGGTGAGACTGGCGGCGAGGGCGTTGCGCTCGCCGCCGCCGAACGTCGGCGCCTGGCCTTTTAGCGACAGCATGACGGCCGGCGTCACGCCCAGGCGCTGCTCGGCCAGCAGGCCATAGAAGGTGAAGGGGAAGCTGGCGGCGATCTTGAAATAGGTCGTCGCGTCGTCCTCGCGGCTTTGTTTGAGGGCGCAGCGGCCGGCCCAGTAGGCGCCGCTCGACTGGCTCCAGGCGTTGCGCGAAGGGTCGGTCGACACGAACTTGAACTCGGCCTCGGCCTGGTCGAAACGGCCCAGGCGCCAATCGGCCAAGCCGACCACCCAGTGATCGCCGATCTGCTTGCCCAGCGTGACGGCCTGTTCCAATTGGCCGTTGTTATAGGCCGAACGCGCCGATTTCGGCGTCAGGTCGCTGTCGCCGTCATCGATGCCCGGCCCGGCATTGGGCGCGCTCACCAGGGTTGGCGCCAGCGTCGTGGTGGCGGAAAGCTGCACCGCCGTATCGCTGTCGTCGCTGATCGAGGCCGTCGCCTGCGGGGGCAGGGGCGTGTGCCCGTTCAGCGACGGGAAGGCCGGGTCGGGCGCGCCCGCCGGCTTCTTGCGCTTGGCCAGGTTCCATACCGACATCGCCATCGGCTCGTCGCCATAGGCGTTGAGCCACGACATCAGTTCATCATAGGTCGAGGTGTAGCCGAGGCTGAACAGCTTGTGATACTCGGCGTAGCCCATCAGGCGCTTGTCGCCGACCTGGGCCAGGGCAGCCTCCGCACCGGCATAGTCGCCGGAATCGATCAGCGAGAACGCCGTCTGGTAAAGCTCGGTATCGTAGGGCGCCAGAACCGTATCGACGGCTACGGGCGGTTGCGATGGAGCCGGCGCCTGGGCGATCACCTGATAGGGAACAGGAGCGGCATTGAGCGGCGGCGGCGTTTCCTCGACGACGGGGGCTGCGACCGGTGGCGGCACCCTGGACAGGTCCATCGTCACCTTGACCGGCGAGGCGAACGGCTTGGCGGCGGCCATCTTGACCGGAGCGGTCGTTACCTTTGTGGGTTTGGCAGGTGCTATGGCGACCTTGACGGCGACTCGCGCCGTCGTCTTGGCAACCGCCAATTTGGTGGCGGGCGCCGTCGCCTTGCCCTTGGCCGGCGTGACCGCGGCCAGTTTCGTGGCCTTGGCGGCAGGTTTGGTGGTCGTGGCCGCTTTGGAGCTTTCGGTCTTGATCGGCGTGGTGCGCAGGCTTGCCGCGGCGGGCCCGGCCTTCGCGGCCGTCACCGTTTTCGCCGGCGCCGCCAGGCACGGCACGGCCACAAAAACCAGTGCAAGCACGCTCACGGACACCATGGGCGCACGACGGCGCGTCCCTTGCTGGTCTTGGTTTGGCGTCAAAACGTCACCCCTGGAAGGCCTGAAACACATCGATTGCGCACGGATAGCCTAATGAAAACCTTATGTCATGGCAAGCGCGCACCATTGACCCTTGATAAGGCGTAAGTGCGGTGATGGGCAAAAAGAAGGCAAGTCAACTTGCCGGCCAGGCGAATCACACCTTGTTGATCGCGGCTTTCAGCAGCAAAAGATCGCGCCAGAACAGGGCCTTGCATGCCGGCTGGCGGATCATGAAGGCGGGCGGAAAACTGGCCATGACGGGCAGGGCCGTGTCCCTTTCGCCGAAGGTAATGATCCGCCCCCGCAGTTTCTGCAGGCTCTGGTCCAGGTTCATCACGCTCATCACCGCGCCCGCGCCGAGCAGCAGCAACCCCTTGGGCGCGGCCAGCCGGATCAGGGCATGCAGGAACGGCTGGGTCAGGCTGATATCTTCGGGCGTCAGCGGCCGCCCGCCGGCCGGCCGCCAGAAGGCGCAGGCGCCCAGCATGGCGTCATCACGAAAGCCAGCCGCCTTCAGCGCGATGTCCATCATGGCGCCTGGCTTGCCGGCGAAGGCTTGTCCGGCAGCGTCCTCCTCGGCATCGGGAATGTCGCCGATCACCAGCAACTTCGGTTCAGCCGTGCCGTGATGGCGGACCAGCGCCCTGGCGCCTTCGTGGCGCATCGGCATGTGCTGGAACGCCTCCAGTTCGGCATAAAGCTCGTCCAGCGTCCGCGCCGCCGCCGCCCGGCCCTTGGCCTCATGCAGCAGGGTGGCCATGTCGAGATGGCCATGGCTCGTCGGTCGCAGCAGGCTGACCGTCGCCGGGCCTTGCGCCGCACTCACGGCTTTTTGCTCGGGTGCCGCAGCGGCACGCTTAAATGCGTGTTTATTTTCCGAGAGAGTCCGGTTAAGAGGCTCGGTTTCATAGGCGTCGTCGAGCTCATGATCGATGAGGAAGCCGAGATAGCTTTCCATCTCGCGATCGAGTTCAGTTGACGGGGACATCAGGGCGGTAACCGGCGTTTCGGAGGGGTGTTGCTCCCTTCATAGAGACGCTTGAGCCAGCCCGCAAGGAGCGAACACATGGCCGAAGCGCCCGGGACGCGCGAAGCAATGGACTACGACGTCGTCATCGTCGGCGGCGGTCCGGCCGGCTTGTCGGCGGCGATCCGGCTGAAGCAGCTGGCGGCGAAGGCGGGCGCGGAGATCAGCGTCGCCGTGCTGGAGAAAGGTTCGGAAATCGGCGCCCATATCCTGTCGGGCGCGGTCATCGATCCTTCGGGTCTTGCGAAGCTGTTCCCCGACTGGAAAGCGCGCGGTGCGCCGCTGGAAACGCCGGTGCAGGACGACAAGTTCATCTATCTCGGCCCGCAAGGGGCGATGGATATCTCGGCCCTGCCCAAGCCCGGCTATATGAGCAACCACGGCTGCTATATTGCGAGCCTGGGCAATCTGTGCCGCTGGCTGGCCGGAGAAGCCGAAGCGCTCGGCGTCGAAATCTATCCCGGCATGGCGTGCTCGGAAGTGCTTTACGATGCTGACGGCGGCGTCGCCGGCGTCGTGGCGGGCGTCTTCGGCGTGGCGAAGGACGGCCACCACAAACCCGACTACCAGCCCGGCCTGGAACTGCGCGCCAAATACACCTTCCTTGCCGAAGGGGCGCGCGGTTCACTGTCGCAACAGGTCATTGCCAAATACCAGCTCGACGCCAAATCTGATTTCCAGAAATATGGAATTGGCATCAAGGAATTGTGGAAGGTGCCGGCGGAAAAGTTCAAGCCCGGCCTCGTCCAGCACACGCTCGGCTGGCCGCTCGACGATCGCACCGGCGGCGGCTCATTCCTCTATCACTTCGGTGACCACTATGTTTCGGTCGGCTTCGTCGTCCACCTTAACTACGAAAACCCGTACCTGTCGCCGTTCGACGAATTCCAGCGCTTCAAGCAGCATCCGGTGATCCGCGAACAGCTGGAAGGCGGCACCCGCGTCGCCTACGGCGCCCGCGCCATCAACGAAGGCGGCTTCCAGTCGGTGCCGCGCCTGGTTTTCCCCGGCGGCGCCCTGATCGGCTGCTCGGCCGGCTTCGTCAACCTGCCGCGCATCAAGGGTTCGCACAACGCCATGAAGACGGGCATCCTTGCCGCCGACGCCGCGTTCAAGGCGCTGCAGGGCGAGGCGCCGCGCGTGCTGGAGGCTTACCAGACAGCCTATGAAAAGTCCGATGTGGCGAAGGAGCTCAAGCTCGTTCGCAACGTCAAGCCGATCCTCACACGTTTCGGCACCGGCCTTGGCACCCTGATCGGCGGCGTCGAGATGTGGCTGACCCGGATCATGGGCGGTGTGTCGATCTTCGGCACGCTCAAGCACGGCAAGTCCGACGCCCATGCGCTGAAACCCGCCGCCGAATGCAAGCCGATCGTCTACCCGAAGCCCGACGGCGTGATCTCTTTCGACAAGCTCAGTTCGGTGTTCGTCTCGAACACCAACCATGAGGAAGACCAGCCGGTTCACCTCAAGCTAAAGGATCCGCACATCCCGATCGACATCAACCTGGCCAAATATGCCGAGCCGGCCCAGCGTTATTGTCCGGCCGGCGTCTATGAAATCGTCGGTCTCGACCAGGCCAGGCCGCGCCTGCAAATCAATGCCCAGAACTGCGTGCACTGCAAAACCTGCGATATCAAGGACCCGACCAACAACATCGTCTGGGTTTGTCCCGAAGGCGGCGGCGGGCCGAATTACCCGAACATGTAAGCGATCCGTCACGATGGTGCGGCGCCATATAAAGTGTCCGTGAACGGACTGGCCTAATTCGTAAGTTTCCTGTAAAGACTTTTACGACAGGCTGGGGCCGATCCTTCACTTCCAGGCGGTTTTTATCGTGAACAACAGTTTTGTAACGGGCCTTTTCCCTCGCGTGCTTCTGGGAGCGGCCAGCGCCGTGGCCATTTTGTGCGCGCAGCCCCTCAGTGCCCGCCCGATCATGGCCGACGCCGCCCACGAACTCGGCATCTATCCGTCGCCCTATGCCAATTACCTGATCGGACGCTTTGCCATGTCGCAAGGCGATGTAGCCACCGCGTCCGGCGCGCTGACTGCCGCCAGCGCCGGCGATCCGCAGAACGCCGACCTGCGCCAGAAAGCTTTCCTCGTCGCGGTGCTCGATGGCAATATCGACCAGGCCTATGCCATGTCGACCGACTTTCCGTCCTCCGACGATCTGTCCAGCGCCATGCACCAGACCATAGGCGTGGTCGCCGCCGTGCGGCAGGGGCGCGATGGCCAGGCCGGAAAATCGCTCGATGCCCTGCTCAAGATCGATGCCAGCGACCGCACCGGCATCCTGCTCAAGCCTTATGTCCTGGCGCTCAACGGCGACATCAAGGGTGCGCTTGACGACAGCGGTGACGCCGCCCTGAGCCAGGACGATCGCAATCGCCTGGTCGTTTATTTCGTCAAGGCCGAGCGCGCGCGTATCCAGGAAATCAAGGGCCATCCGGCCGAAGCCGAGGCGATCTACAAGACCCTGTACCAGCCCGGCGCCGCCTCCTTTTTCTTCGGCCCGGACTATGCCGCCTTCCTCGAACGCCAGGGCCGCAAGGACGACGCCAGGGCCGTCTGGCAAAGCATCGCCAGCCTCGGTGACGACGCCAACGCGGCCGCGGCCCTGAAACGCCTCGATTCGTCCGGCTATACCAAGCCGGCTCTGCCTGACCTGAAGCAGAGCATGGCTCAGGCCCTGTTCCTGTCGTCGACCCTTTATTACAGCGATCGCGCCACTGAACTGTCGTTGGCCAATCTGCGCCTGTCGCTTTATCTCGATCCGAACGGCGATCGTCAGCGCATCTTCCTCGGTCAGATCGAACAGGACCTGAAAGACCCGACCGCTGCCGAAGCCGCCTGGGCTTCTGTCCCCTCCACGTCACCGCTTTATTCCGAGGCGACCCTGCGCCGCATCTGGTCGCTGCGCGGCCGCGACCAGGCCGACGATGCGCTCGACCTTGTCAACCAGGTGCTGGCGACCGATCCCGACAATCTCGGCTACACCGTCGAAAAGGCCAGCCTGCTGCAGGCGCGCGAAGACAATGCCGGCGCCCTCAAGGTGATCAACGACCGCATCCAGCGCGCCGGCACGACCGACTTTACCTGGCAGGCCTGGTTCCTGCAGGCCATGGTGTACGACAGTCTCGACCAGTGGGACAACGCCGAAACCGCGATCAAAAAGGCGCAGGCGATCGATGCCACGCGACCGGAAATCATGAATTTCCTTGGCTACGGCTGGATCAACCGCGGCCTGCATGTCAAGGAAGGCATGGACCTGATCCGTCAGGCCCTGGCCATCGATCCGAAATCCGGCGCCATCGTCGATTCGCTGGGCTGGGGCTATTACAAGCTGGGCGACTACGCCAATGCCCTGACCTATGTCGAACAGGCGGTGCAACTGGCGCCGTCGGATGCCGAAGTCAACGAGCATCTCGGCGATGTCTACAAGGCGCTCGGCCGCGACGTCGAAGCCGGCTATGAATGGCAACGCGCCCTATCGCTGGAGGTTTCGGCCTCCGAGGCCACCGAAATTCACCAGAAGCTCGATGCCAATACCGAAGCGCTCAAGGTGAAAGGCATCATCCCGACGTCCAGCCCCGGCAAGACCGAAGCCGCCGCTACGCCGATCGTTGTCCGCAAGAAGCGCGGCGGTTTCGGCCGGGCCTGAACCTTGCAAAACATGATGCTTTCTTATACCTCACCAAGGTGGGGAGGTAAGGGCCTTGCCGTAGCAACGTCACACGGGCGGCCACAAGACCATGCTCAGCCATAGCCGCCTCGCTCCCGCCAAGATCAATCTCTATCTCCACGTCGCCCCGCCGGATGCGACCGGCTATCATCCTTTGCAAAGCCTGGTCGCCTTTGCCGATATCGGCGACACGCTGGCCATACGCGATGAACCGGGCCTTGCGATGACCGGCCCTTTCGCCGCTGGCCTCGATGCCGGCGAAGGCAATCTCATCACCAGGGCCATCAGACTGTTCGAAGACTCGACAGGCATATCGGTTACCTGCGGTTTCCAACTCGACAAGCAGCTTCCGCTGGCCTCGGGCATCGGTGGTGGCTCGTCGGATGCGGGTGCATGTTTGCAGCTTCTTCGCGCCCGTCACGCGCCGGATATGGATGACGCCGCATTGGAAGCCATCGCATCGAAACTGGGGGCCGACGGGCCGATGTGCCTATGGGCGAAGCCGGCTTTTGCCGAAGGGTATGGCGAAAAGCTCGCGCCGGCAGCCGTGCCGGATTTAGCGGCAGTGCTGATCAATCCGTTGGTCGAATGTTCGACCGGCGCAGTCTATCGATTGTTCGATCACGGCAAACTGTTTGAAAATATTGATGTAAAACATCTGTTTTTAGATATGTCCAACGCCTGTACCTGGCTCGATGCGCTCCGGCAAACACGCAATGACCTGCAAGCACCGGCCATCACCCTGCAACCGGTCATCGCCCAGGTCCTGACCGCTCTTGAGGAACAACCCGAGACCCGGCTGGCGCGCATGAGCGGATCGGGTGCCACCTGCTTCGCTCTCTGCGACAGTGGTCAAGATGCAAATGCATTAAGCGTGCGGATGCGGGCCCTGTGGCCGTCTGCCTGGGTGCGCGCCTGCCGGCTTGGCTGAAGCCTTATCCGGCCGCTTCGAGCGCATGGCCATCTCCACCTTGTTGGCGGGATCGTTCATCAACTTGCTGTAGGCTTTGGAATCGACCGGATAGATGGCGATCTTGCCGGCGTTGTTATAATGAGCGCCGAAGCCATGGGTCTTGGTCAGGGGTGAGGCGCGCATGCACGGATGGCCCTTGCTGAAAAACGCCGCGCGTTGCGCCTCGCCTTCATCGGGTGAAAAGCCGTTCTTCTGGCAAAAAATCGCAAAATTGAAACTGTCGATATCGTATTCATAAGGATGCTGGCTCAGCAGATCGTAATGCCGGCGCGCCAGAGACGGCTTGTCCGCTTTCAAGGGCGGCACGGTTCCCATGGTGGCCCCGCTGTCATCGGCCACCGTGATGAACGTGTTGCAAATTTTCACAGCTTCAACCCTGATTTCATTGACGTTTCGGATAAGAAACGGATGGGCCGGAACGCATAAAAATACGATACTAATGTACCGATACTACGCTCTTTCTGCCCATAAGCCAAAGCGGAATCAAGGCCGGCAAACCGATCATGGCACAGCCGATAAAGAACTCCTGATAGGCCGGGAATAGCCCCAGATGCGGCGTCAGGGCGTCGATAACCTGACCGGAAAACATCTTCAACAGCTTGCCGGTAAACGCCATGACCGAATAGAGCAGGGCATAGTGCGTCAAGGTAAAGCCGCGCCCGGTCATCCGCGTCATGAACGCGATCATCGCCGTTTCGGCCACACCGTTCGACAGGTCGTCGCCGACCAAAACGACTGTGAAAACAGTCAGATCACCATGCGCCACGGACATCCAGGCAAAACCCAGCTTGCTGAGGAACGTCGTCGCCAGCCCCAGCCACAAGGCGCGTTCAAGCCCCAGCCACAGCACGCAACCGCCCCCCAACGCGATGCCGGCATAGGAGGCCGCCAAGCCGATCGAACCGCGCAGGGCGGCGACAGCGGTATTGCTGATGCCGGTATCTTCGTACATCGGGCCGACGACCGGACCCAGCACATAATCCGGCAGCCGATACAACGCCGTAAACAGCAGGATCAAAACGGCCGCCCCGGCATGGTCGCGCACAAAGGCGGCAAATGGCTCGATCAACAGTTGATAAGCCGTTTTCGCTTCACCTTGCTTGCTTTCGATATCGGTGCGCGGACAGGTGAATGTAGCGATCACACCCACGCTCATGCACAGGGCCATGACCCAATAGGACGGCGCCCAGCCGATGGCGTCCGACAGGAAAAGCACCAGCGAATTAGTGACCAGCAGGCCGGTGCGATAGCCGAAATTGTAGAAGCTGGGGTTCAGCGCCTGGTCGGCGTCGCTGTCGGTTTCCTCCACGCGCCAGGCATCGATGGCGATCTCCTGCGATGCAGCGGCAAAGGCCACGAAGACGGCGGCCACCAGGAACAGGCCGATATGGCCTTTCGGTCCCAGGAAGGCCATGACGGCCAGTCCCGCCGCCACGCACACCTGCGCCAGCAGCATGTAGGATCGCCTTTGCCCCAGCCAGCTATAGAGGAGCGGCAGCCGCAACCGGTCCATGTAAGGCGCCCAAAGCACCTTAAGGCCATACATCAGCCCGACGCCGGTAAAGAAGCTGATCAGGGTCAGCGATACGCCGTCCTTGCGCAGCCAGAAGCCGAGCGTTCCGCCCACCAGCAGGAACGGAATGGCCGCCGAAAAGCCGAGCCCCAGCAACAGCCACGACTTCGGCTTTTGCAGCGCCGTCCATGCGGCTTTCAGGCGTGAGGTCCGGATCATGCGCCACTTTCGCCGGATTCGCTTGAAAGCGTACAGGATTTCTTTGCCGGCAAGGCTTGCGGGCCTGAGCGGGCATCAGTATGTTCCGGCCACTTTTTCGATGCCATTCGAGGGTTTATGACGTCGCCCCTATCTTTTCAGGACCTGATCCTGACCTTGCATAGCTACTGGTCGGAACAGGGCTGCGCCATCCTGCAGCCCTATGACGTCGAGGTCGGCGCCGGCACCCTGCATCCGGCTACCGTCCTGCGCGCCCTGGGCAGGAAGCCGTGGCGTTGCGCCTACGTGCAGCCGTCGCGGCGACCGGTCGATGGCCGCTATGGCGAAAACCCCAACCGCCTGCAGCACTATTACCAGTACCAGGTCATCCTGAAACCCAATCCGGACAACCTTCAGGACCTTTATCTCGGTTCGCTGAAGGCGATTGGACTGGATACCCACCTGCACGATATCCGCTTCGTCGAGGACGACTGGGAAAACCCGACGGTCGGCGCCTGGGGGCTCGGCTGGGAAGTGTGGTGCGACGGCATGGAAGTCACGCAGTACACCTATTTCCAGGGCGTCGGCGGCATCGAGGTCGACGTCGTGTCGGGCGAACTGACCTACGGGCTGGAACGCCTGTGCATGTACCTGCAGAACGTCGATAACGTCTACGACCTGCAATTCAACAGGGCCGGCGTCAAATACGGCGACATCTTCAGGGAGCAGGAACGCCAGTTCTCGGCCTTCAATTTCGAAGCCTCCGACGTCGCCACGCTGAAGCGCCAGTTCGAGGACATGGAAGCCAATGTGACGCGCATCCTCAATGCGCCGAATTCCTTGGGCTATCCGCTGGTCCTGCCGGCCTATGACCATGTGCTGAAGGCGTCGCACCTGTTCAACCTGATGGACGCCAGGGGGGCCATCGCGGTGGCCGAACGGCAATCCTATATCGGCCGCATTCGTGACCTGTGCAAAGCGTGCGCGCAGGAATGGGCGCGCCAGGAAGAGGCCGGCGTGGCGTCGAACGCCCGGGGAGTTGCGTAATGCCTCAACTGTTGATCGAACTGTTTTCGGAAGAGATTCCGGCGCGCATGCAACTGGGCGCGGCGCGCGATTTCGAACGCCTGTTCGGCGCCAGGCTGCAAGCCTCGGGCCTGATCTTCGATGCCATCAAGGCCTATGTCAGCCCGCGTCGCCTGGCGCTCGTCGTTGACGGCTTGCCGGCCGAACAGGCCGCCGTCACCGAAGAGGTCAAGGGGCCGAAGGACGGCGCGCCGGAACAGGCCATGGCCGGTTTCCTGCGCAAGGTCGGCCTGACGCAGGAGCAACTTACGCTCGAAAACGGCGTCTGGCTGGCGCGGGTGACCAAGCCCGGCCGCCAGACGGTCGATGCCCTGCCGGACATGCTGCGCGAGGTGATCCTCGCTTTTCCATGGCCGAAATCGATGCGGTCGGGCACATCGAGCTTCCGCTGGGTGCGGCCGCTGAAACGCATCCTGTTCCTGTTTGATGGCGCGGTCGTACCGTTCGGTTTGGAGGGATTGGAAGCGGCGAATGTGACCGAAGGCCACCGCTTCCTCGGCTCCGGTCAACCGTTCGAAGTCAGAGATTTCGCCAGCTACCAGAAGGGCTTGCGCGACAATTTTGTCATTCTCGACCACGCCGAACGCCAGGCTGTTATCCTGGAAAAAGCCCAGGCTATCTGTGCCGCCGCCGGTTGTGAACTGATCGATGATCAGGGGCTTCTGGAAGAGGTCGCCGGTCTCAACGAATGGCCGGCGCCGATCCTGGGCGACATGGATCCGCAGTTCCTGACCCTGCCGCCCGAAGTCATCAAGACGTCGATGCGCACGCACCAGAAGTACTTTGCCGTGCGTGACGGCAAGACCGGCGGGATGGCCGCGCACTTCGTCATCGTTGCCAATATCGAAGCCAGCGACGGCGGCACCGAAATCAAGCGCGGCAATGCCAAGGTCCTGTCGGCGCGCCTTTCCGATGGCGTCTTCTTCTGGAACGAAGACAACAAGGCCGGCAATTTCGATCGCTGGCTGGAACGGCTGAAGGGCACCACCTTCCACGTCAAGCTCGGCACCATGGCCCAGCGCGTTGAGCGTATCATCGCCATGGCGCGCTATCTGGCGCCGCTGGTCGGTGTCGATATCGAGGTGGCCGCCGAAGCCGCGCGCCTGGCCAAGGCCGATCTGGCCTCCAAGATGGTCGGAGAATTTCCTGAATTGCAAGGTGTCATGGGCGGCTACTATGCAGATGCATTGAAGTTGCCGGCGGACATCGCCAACGCTATCCGTGAGCACTACAAGCCGCAGGGGCCGTCCGATTCCGTGCCCACGGCCAAGATTAGTGCCGTTGTCGCCCTGGCCGATAAGCTCGATACCCTGATCGGTTTCTTCAATATTCGTGAAAAGCCGACCGGTTCGAAAGACCCCTACGCCCTGCGTCGCTCAGCGCTTGGAATACTGCGTGTCATACGAGAATTCAATTTGCGGCTTTCTTTGCGGGCTATAGTCGCTGAATGGCTGGCCATTTGGCAGGATTATACGCTGCAACAACTGAATACGGTTTCGGAAGAAATTCTTGAATTTTTCACCGACCGCCTCAAGGTCCAACTCAAGGAGGAAGGCCGCCGCTTTGATGTCATTGATGCCGTTCTTGCCGGCGATCAGGATGACGTCGTTTTGGCCATCGCCAGGATCGAAGCCCTCGATGTCGTCCTTGCTACGCTGGCTGGCGACGACCTGCTGGCCCTGCATAAGCGCGCTGCCAATATCCTGGCCGCCAGCAAGACCGACCTGCCGCACGCTGAGCCGCAGACCTATGCCGGCATCGATCCGCTCGAAGCCAGCCTGTTGCATGCGCTTCAGACGGCCAAGGCACCGGTGTCACAAGCTATTGAGGCAGAAAACTACACCGAAGCCTTGAAAACTATTGCTGCGTTGCGGCAAAATGTTGATAGTTTCCTCGATGGCGTCCTCGTCAATGCCGACGATGAAGAGGTCAAGGCCAACCGGCTGGCGATCCTGCGCGCGGTCTGCGACCTGTCGAAACCTGTCGCCGACCTCGGAAAGATAGCATAAAAACCGGTCGGTATGTTTAAAAATCCATAAGAAGCAAAAGCTTCATTCGTAAAGCGTACCAATAACAAGACCAACATGAAAAGGGAAAGTTCATGTCGAAGCACTGGGTTTATGCGTTCAAGGCGGGGCAGGCCGATGGCGATGCCTCGATGAAGGCGCTGCTGGGCGGCAAGGGGGCGAATCTCGCCGAAATGTCGTCGCTCAACCTGCCGGTCCCGGCCGGTTTCACCATAACCACCGAAGCCTGCGTCCATTATTACAAGAACAATGCGCAGTTGCCCGACGGCCTGGTCGAGGAGGTTGAAACCAGCCTCGCCAGCCTGGAAAAGACCACCGGCAAGGGCTTCGGCGACGTCAAAAACCCGCTGCTGGTCAGCGTTCGCTCGGGCGCCCGCGCCTCGATGCCCGGCATGATGGACACGGTCCTCAATCTCGGCCTCAACGACGCCACCGTTGAAGGCCTGGCCGAACTGACCGGCGACCGCCGCTTCGCCCTCGATTGCTACCGCCGCTTCATCACCATGTATTCCAACGTGGTGCTCAATTTGGCGCACCACAGTTTCGAGGACATCCTCGACGACCATAAGGATCGCCTGGGCGTCAGTGTCGATACCGAAATCACGGCCAAGGATTGGGAAAAAATCATCCGTGATTACAAGGAGATGGTGAAGTCTGAACTGGGCCGCGACTTCCCGCAGGATCCCAAGGACCAGCTCTGGGGCGCCATCAAGGCCGTGTTCGGCTCGTGGATGAACGACCGCGCCATCTTCTACCGCAAGATGCACGACATCCCCGAGGATTGGGGCACGGCGGTCAATGTGCAGTCGATGGTCTTCGGCAATATGGGCGACACCTCGGCGACCGGTGTCGCCTTCACGCGCAATCCCTCGACCGGCGACGGTGCGCTCTATGGCGAATTCCTGCTCAATGCCCAGGGCGAGGACGTGGTTGCCGGCATCCGCACGCCGCAGGCCCTGACCCGCAAGGCGCGCGAGGACATGGGCGAACGCGCCCTGTCGATGGAAGAATCCCTGCCCGAGGTCTTCGCGCAGTTCAAGTCAACGGTTGATACGCTCGAAAATCACTACCGTGACGTCCAGGATGTCGAGTTCACGGTCGAGCAGGGCGTCCTCTTCATGCTGCAGACGCGCAATGCCAAGCGCACCAGCAAGGCCGCGCTCAAGATCGCCGTCGACATGGCGCGCGAAGGCCTGATCACGCCGCAGGAAGCCGTCATGCGCATCGATCCGGGCACGCTCGACCAGCTTCTGCATCCCATGCTCGACCCCAAGGCCGACAAGGTGGTGATTGCGCGCGGCCTGCCGGCATCGCCGGGCGCCGCCTCGGGCAAGATCGTTTTCACCGCCGATGACGCCGTCCGCTTCGCCGCCGCCGGCGAGGACGTGATCCTGGTGCGCGATGAAACCTCGCCCGAGGATATCAAGGGCATGCACGCCGCGAAGGCCATCGCCACGGCGCGTGGCGGCATGACCAGCCACGCCGCCGTCGTGGCGCGCGGCTGGGGCGTACCTTGCGTTTCGGGCGCTTCGGAGATGCAGATCTATGCCGAACGCGGTGAATTCGTTTCGCGCGGCCAGACCTTCCGCCACGGCGACCTGATCACGCTCGACGGTTCTTCCGGCGAGATCATCAAGGGCGCCGTGCGCATGATCGAGCCGGAATTCTCCGACGATTTCCACCAGATCATGACCTGGGCCGACGAATTCAAACGTCTCGACGTCCGCGCCAATGCCGAAACCCCGGCCGATGCGCGCACGGCCCTGGGCTTCGGCGCGCGTGGCATCGGCCTGTGCCGCACCGAGCACATGTTCTTCGACGAGGACCGTATCAACGCCGTGCGCGAAATGATCCTGGCCGACGACGAAGCCGGCCGCCGCAAGGCGCTGGCCAAGATAGAACCGATGCAGAAGGCGGATTTCGCCGAGTTGTTCCAGATCATGGACGGCCTGCCGGTCACCATCCGCCTGCTCGATCCGCCGCTGCACGAATTCCTGCCGCATACCGAGGAAGACGTGGCGATGGTCAGCGAAATGTCGGGTGTCGGCGCGGAAAAGCTTTATCGCCGCACCAAGGAGCTTTCCGAAACCAATCCGATGCTGGGCTGGCGCGGCTGCCGCCTGGGCATCACTTTCCCGGAAATCTACGAATCGCAGGTGTCGGCCCTGTTCAACGCGGCGGTCGATGTGCTGGAAGCCGGCGGCAATCCGGTGCCGGAAATCATGCATCCGCTGGTCGCCACAAAGGAAGAAATGGCGAACCTCGCCGCCATGACCCACCGCGTCGCCGAGGCGGTTTTTGCCGCACGTGGCAAGTCCGTGGCCTACAGGACCGGCACCATGATCGAATTGCCGCGCGCCGCCATCCAGGCGGGCCGGCTGGCGGAATCGGCGGAGTTCTTCTCCTTCGGCACCAACGACCTGACCCAGACCACCTACGGCATCTCGCGCGATGACTCGGGCCGCTTCCTCAACCCCTATATCGAAAAAGGGATTTTCGAGAAGGACCCGTTCGTCAGCCTCGATATCGACGGCGTGGGCGCCCTGATCGAGATGGCGGTCGCGCGCGGCAGCGCCACCCGGCCGGACATCAAGCTCGGCCTGTGCGGCGAACACGGCGGCGACCCGGCGTCGATCGCCTTCTGCCACAAGGTCGGCCTCGCCTATGTCTCGTGTTCGCCCTATCGCGTGCCGGTGGCAAGGCTGGCGGCGGCGCAGGCGGCGATTGCGGCGAAGTAACGCTGCGTCGTTACCCGGAACGGTAGTTCGATGCGGTCGAATGCCCGTTCCGATGCTTGTCGGGTCGCGCAATCTACCTGAAAAGTGGTGTCCACTTTGTCAGATTGCGTTCCGGCCGCCACGTCATAAATATTTGTCCCTCGCCGGTTGTTAAGTCTGGTTGCCCCGCGCATGCAAAAGCGATAACCTTTGGTTAACGAAGAAGTTTCGCGTGGGGTGCCGGTGATGAAGACGAGGGCGGTGTGGTTGGCGGGCGTGGCCGGGCTTGCCGTACTGGTGGCGGTGGGCCTGCATGACATTCTTCCCGGTATGGAAAAGGACATTCGCGCCCGCGTCGACCGCGTCATGGCCGGTCATGATGATGTCAAGGCCACGGTCTCGGGCCAGACCGTCACGCTGACCGCCATGGATGCCGACCCCGATGCGCCGCAGAAACTGGCCCAGGCCAAGGCGGCCATCGCTTCGATCAAAAGCCCGGATGAACCTGACGTTCCTGGCGGTCAATGGTTGAACGGCACCGTCACCCATGTCGAGGTCATCGCGCCCGTCGTGCCGTCGAAACCGGCGTCCGACGCCGTGCCGGCCGCTGACGTGCCGCCGGCCGTCGGCGGCGAAAAGGCGACCAGCATCGACACCAGCGTCTCCAGCACGCCGCCGGTGGCCGGCGCCGACGGCCTGCCGCTGTCGAAGGTGGCGTCTCAGGCCTGCGAAGAGAAAATCTACAAGGCCATGGCCGGCCGAAAACTGTCCTATGTTCCCGGCACCTACGACCTGACGCCGGACAGCCAGCCTGTGCTCGACGACGTCTATAAAACCATGGCCGTGTGCCCGTCGGACCTGAGCCTGACGGTGGTCGGCTATACCGACAATGCCGGCGACGCCATGGCCGGCCGCCTGATTTCGAAGGCGCGCGCACAGGCCGCCGCCGATGCCCTGGTCAGCCGCGGCCTCAACAGCAACCGCGTAGCGGCCGAGGGCAAGGGTGCCTCATCGCCGATCGCCGACAACGCCACGCCCGAAGGCCGCGCCGCCAACCAGCGCATCGCTTTCCAGGTCAGTCAGAAGGACTAGGGGAACATGTTACACCTGATCATCGAATTGCGCTGGCTGCTGGCGGGCGCCGCCATGCTCGGCCTGTTGACCGGCTTTATCGCCCGCAAGGCAGGCTAGGCCATGAACCTGCTGATCGCTGAATCCGTCGCCCTGCTGGCCGCCACCTTCCTGGTCTTTGCCCTCATCGGCGCCACCCTGGCCGGTCCGAAAAGGCGCAAGGGCCGCGGCCCGTCCGCTTTCGACCTGCCCGAACCCGCGCCGGCGCCGACCTATAGCCGGCCCGAACCGGTGCGCTATCTCGATGCCGCCGCCGAGCACTTCACATCGGGCGTGACGGCGCCCGTGGCCGCTCCGATGCCTCAGGCTGCTGCCAAGACCGTCGATCTCGATCGCCCGGCCTATATTCCGTTCGCGCCGACCCAGTTCGAGACGGTCGCCGTTCCGGCGCCTGCCGCATCCGCGACCGCTGTCGATGTCATCGATGCGCTGCCGCGTACGCTCAATATTGAACCGCGCATCTCGAGCCTGGCCGTGATGACGCCGGAAAGCGTCGAGGCGGCGGTGCAACAGGCGGGATCAGGCCTCGAACCCTTGCGCTTGCAAGCGCCGCAAGGCGTACCGGATGACCTGACCGTCATTTCCGGCATCACCGACGACCAGCAAAAGCAACTCAACGACTACGGCGTCTATCACTTCTGGCAGATCGCCGGCTGGTCGCCGGAAAACGTTGCCTGGGTATCGTCGCGCGTCCTGTCGCCGCATCGCATCGCCCGCGAAAACTGGATGGCGCAGGCGGCCAGGCTATCGGGCTTGAAAGGCTGAACGCACCGCCCATGATATTCGCCAAGCACCTGCGCGAGCGTGTCGAAAGCGGCGAGATCACCTGCAGCGTGCGCATCTGGCAGCGGCCACATGTCAAGGCCGGCGGTCTCTATGCCATGCCGCCCGGTCATATCCGCGTGACCTCTATCGACGAAATCGGCTTGCCGGATATCACGCCGGCCCTGGCGCGGCGCAGCGGCTTTGAAGGCATGGTCGACCTGTTGAAGACGGCGAAACACGGATCAGGCGACAAGGTCTATCTGGTCGAGTTCGTTTACGAAGCTTAGGGGCCGTCCTCAATTAGGATTTCGCCGCGATACGAAGGCAAATGGCGCGGTGCCAGAAGCAAAACCTTAGGACAGAGTGATCTCTGTCAAGGTTCTGCGACGCCGCAATGCGCCATTTTATGTCGTACCCCGAAGGGGCGCCGCGACGGAAACCTAATTGAGTACGGACCCTAGGCGCGCGGCAGGCTCAGGCCTGATGACGGGCTGAAGCGGAACAGGTCGCGGTCATAGCCGTAAAGCTCCGCCGGCCGGCCGCCGGTATCCTCGCGCATCATGCCCAGTGGTTTGACGAAGCCGGTGCGTTCCAGGGCGCGGCGGAAATTCTGCTTGTGCAGGCGCAGGCCCGACAGGGCCTCCAGCGAGCGCTGCAATTCCAGCAGGGTGAACCGCTCGGGCATCAGCTCGAAAATCACCGGCCGGTATTTCAGCTTGCCGCGCAGCCGCGACAGGCCGGTGGCGGCAATGCGGCGATGGTCTGACGCCATGGGCTCACCGCTGGCCGCAAGGGCATCGCCGCGCCGGGCCTCGCCGACCAGACCGGCGTCATACAAAAGTTCGTATCGGTCCAGAACGCGCTCTTCGTTCCAGTTATCGAAGTCATGCGGAAACAATGTCTCCGTCCTGTGGCGCCGCAGCGTTTCCTCGCCTTGACCACACCAGGCCGTCAAGGCGGGCCGCAATGTATCGACCGTCGTGTTCGGTTCGCCACCACGCCAGTCTTCCCAAGGGAAAAAACGCCGGAAGGGTACCCAGGCGGCATCGAAGCGCGCCTGGACATCGCTCGGCGTCAGCGCCAGGTAGCCGACACTGATCACCCGGCGGGTGTCGCCATCGCTGTGCAGGGTTTCGCGCCCTTCGTCGCCGAAACTGTACAATTGCTCGACATAGCCGATATCGAATCCGGTCTGTTCGTGGACGAAGGCGCGCAGGGCCAGGTCGAAGGTGCGGTGGCTGTCGGGCGCGAACGGCCCCGATGGCAGGGCATAGGCGGGGGCGTCCTCCGATCGTCCGTTTTTGTGCGGCAGGTTCAGGCACAGCACCAGCGCCTCGCCGGCCTTGACCGTCACCACTACCGCCGACAACTCGATCGCCAGCGCCACGTCGTCAGCCCTTCATCAGCACGTCGAAGCGCGCCACGAAGGCGCGATAGGCCTCCATCGCCGGCAACGGCTCGATGCGCAGGTCGTAGCCCTCCGGCGGATCGCCGAAAAACTGCCGGGCTTCGGCTTCACTGAAACCCGCCAGTTGTATCGCCTCGAAGAAGGCGCAGGCGTGGTCGGCCTGCTTGATCAGTGTCTTGACCGCCGCCGGCATCTGGGCGGGCAGGCCGAAACGGACATGGATCGCCTGTTCCAGATGCGCCTCGAAACGCTTGTAATCCAGGCCCAGCGCCGCCTTGAACGGCGAGATCATGTCGCCGATGACGTATTCCGGTGCGTCGTGCAGCAGGGCCATCAGGCGGTGCGGCACCGTGATGCCGGGATCGATATGGGCGCAGATAGCCTCGACGATCAGGCTGTGCTGGGCGACGGAAAAGCCGTGCTCGCCCAGGGTCTGGCCGTTCCAGCGCGCCACGCGCGACAGACCGAGCGCGATATCCTCGATTTCGATATCGATGGCGGCGGGATCGAGCAGGTCCAGCCGGCGGCCCGACAGCATGCGTTGCCAGGCGCGCGGTTCGCGCAGCGCGGCGCGGCGGCCTTTGAAGGCGGTTTTCGGGGGACGGGTCAGCATGGGGCGCGGCATTGTCACATCGGGTTTTTATCGCGGAATGTGTATAATGACCATGGCCCCAAGTCCCGCGCGGGCTGATTCTATGCACAGAAAACGGAGGCGAACATGGTGAAGGCGACAGGTGAAGCTTGGTCGCGCATCAGCGTCCCGGTCAGCGGTGCTGCGACCGAAGCCGAGGTGCTCGAACTGGCGGGGCGTATTGCCGCCGCTTTCAACGGGCAACTCAACGTCATGTTCGCGCCGCCCGATCCGGCCGAACTGGCGCCATGGCTGGGCGAAGGCTTCATGGGCACGGTCCAGATGTCGGCCATCGACAGCCTCAAGGCGGCCTCGGAAGAGGGTGAACTGATGGCCAGGGCCCAGTTTTCCGCGCTTGCCTGCCCGGGCAAGAGCTTTTCCGTGCTGGCGTCGCCGGTCTGGCAGGACCTGGCGTTCGAGACGCGCCTGTCCGACCTGGTGGTGTTCGGCGATCACGCCGCCAAGGGGCAGGGCCTGCTGTCCGAAGCCTTCCAGCAGGTAATGATGGAGGAACGCGCCGGCGTCTTTATCGCGCGCAAACCCTTCGCCATCGATGGCGTGGCCCTGGTGGCCTGGGATGGCAAGGAGCCGTCGTCGCGCGCCGCCCGCCGATCGGTGCCGCTGTTGAAGAAAGCGTCCAAGGTGGTGGTGGCCGGTGCGCCCGTCGGCGATGCGCCGGCCGACCTGTCACGACTGGCGGCCTATTACGCGACGCATGGCCTGACGGTGGACATCGACATTTTACCCAAGGGCGACATCGTGCCCGCGCTTCTGGAGGCCAACCAACGCCATGGCGCCGATTACATGGTGGCCGGCGCTTTCGGCCGCTCGCGCCTGCGCGAATTCGCCTTCGGCGGCACAACGCGGGCCTTGCTGCACAACACGCAGCTTAATCTTTACATGGCGCACTGAATTCGGCGGTCAGGGCCGCCCTGATCTCCGCCATGGCCGGTGACCAGTCGGCCAGGGTCGAGGGCGCGAAGGTGCGCGCCGTCGGATACCACGGATAACGATCGGTCCCCAACTTCTGCCAGGCGCCCGGCGTGGTCAGGATCCACACCGGCACTCCGCACGCCGCCGCGATATTGCTGGTGGCGTTCGACGGCCCCAGCACGAGATCGAGCGCCGAACACAAAGCCGCCAGGTCATCGAGGTCCTGTTTCAGGTCGATACCCTGCGGCGTGTGAAGCGAGAAACCTGCCGCCTCGGCTTCGGCTATTTCAGCGGTGGTGTCGCCATATTGCAGGTTGATGACCTGCACGCCGTCCAGCGCCAGAATATCTTTCCATTGTGCAAACGGCGAAAAATAGCGGTCGCGCTGGGCGTTGTGCTTCATGCTTTTCCATAACAGCCCGACCTTCGGCTCCGGCCCCAGGGCAGCGAGATAGGCGCGCCAATGCTCGACCCGCGCCGGATCGGGCGCCAGGAAAGCCGCTCGCATCGGAAAATCGGCAATCCTGCCTCGTTTGCTGGCCAGGAAATCGCCCATGCACGCCCAGTGATCGAAGCCGCCTGGATCCAGCCCCGGAAAATCGCGCCATACCCGTCCGTCGCGCGCCTGTGTCCGGTGCGCCATCACGACGGCATCGGGAAAACTGCGCTGGAACAGCGGAACCAGGCGCGGTTCGACGCCGATGCCCAAGGCTGCCACTTCCGCCGCCAGATCGGGCAGGAGCGTGCCGAACAGCACTTCGTCGCCCAGGCCCTGTTCGGCCGAAACGAACAGCCGCGTGCCCTTGATATGGCCGCCACGCCACCTTGGCAGCGACAGGTCGTACACCACTTCGTGCACGGTGCCTGCCTTGTGCCGTGCCGCATAGCGCGTCCAGCCGGCCGGCAGTTCGCCTAGGGCCAGCAAGGCCTGTGCCGCCGTGATGCCGGCGCTGGCGCGATTGTCGGGATCGCGGAAGGTGTCGGCGCAGATAATGACATCGCGCAGGCCTGTCCGCGTTTCGCCCTTGTCGAGCAAGGCGCAGCCGCGCTGGAACCGGGCGTGAAGGTCGTCCGGATCAAGCCGCAACGCCTCGTCGAAGAAGACCAGCGCCGTGTCGCAATCGCCCCTGGCGGCCATGACGGCGCCCAGGCCTTCCCACAGCGCGGCTTCACCCGGCCTTTGCCCGACAATATTTTTCAGCAGGTCGATGGCCTCGTCGTAGCGCGACTGTTCGCGCAAGGCGGCGGCATAGGCGGTCAGGGTAGCGGTGTCCTGCCGGCCTTGGGTAATGACGTGGGCGTAGAATTTCTCGGCCATGTCGAACTGGCCGAGGCGGAAGGCCAGCCCGGCCAGATGCCCGGCGATTTCCAGCGATTGCGGCTCCAGCGCCAGCGCCTGCTGGTAGGCGTCGAGCGCACCCGCAAGGTCGCGGGCCGCCATCCGTTCGCGGGCGCGGCGCGACCAGTCCTCGGCCCGTTCAGGCCGCATGGCCCGCGGCATCGCTGCGCAGGAAGGTATCGACCAGGGCTTGGCGCATTTCGTTCATCGGCTGCGACCAGTCATTCAGCGATGGCGAGAAGAAGACGCGCGTATTGGGATACCACGGGAAGTGGTCGGTGCCGAGGCTGTTCCACGATCGTTCCGGCGACACCATCCAGATCAGCGCGCCAGCGCCGCCGGCGATCTGCAAGGTGGCGTTGGCCGGTCCCATGACGCAGTCGAGCGCCACGCACAGCGCCGACAGGTCGTCGAGGTCGTTCTTGAGATCGATGCCCGGCGGCGTCCAGATGTTGAGGCCCATGGCCTCGGCCTCGGCCAGTTCCTCGCTGCAGTCGCCGTACTGCAGGTTGATGAACTGCACGTCGTCGAGGCTGAGCACGTGCTTCCACTGCTCGAACGGCGAGTAATAACGGTCGCGGCGCGAATGCTTGATCAGCGATTTCCACAGCACGCCAACCTTGGGCTTGCCGTTGAGGCCGTTGAGGATCGCCTTCCAGTAGGCGATACGTTCCGGATTGGGCTTGAAGAAGGCGGTGGTGCGCCCGAAATCGGCGGCGTTGCGGCGATAGCGCGCCAGGAAATCGCCCATGATCGCCCAGGCGTCGCAGCCGCTCCAGTCGGCGATGTCGGGGAACAGCCGCACCACGCTGCCCTTGTGCCGGGTGGTGTGGTGGCGCTGCACGGTCGCGCCCGGGAAGCCCTTCTGGAACAACGGCACCAGTCGCGGCTCGACGCCGATGGTGAGGTGGCCTTCGGGGCCGATTTCCTCCAGCAACTCCGGCAGGATGCAGGCGAACATGATTTCGTCGCCCAGCCCCTGTTCGGCCGAAACGAAGAGGCGCTGGCCCTTGATCGGCTGGCCCTTTTCCCAGCGCGGACGCGGGATCAGGTAGGTCATGCGCTCGCTGGTGTCGTCCTTGGTCCGCGCCTCGTACCACGCCCAGCCCTGTTCGTAATCGCCGAGGATCAGGTAGCAGAAGGCAATGCTGAGCTTGCAGGTATGGACGTTCATGGCGTCGGTGAACAGCGGCAGCGCCCTCAGCAGCCACGTCAGGCCCTCGCGCGTATCGCCGACCACGGCGACGGCGTTGCCGTAATTGTACATGGCGTGGACGTTGTCGGGGTCGTATTTCAGCGCCTCGGCATAGAAGATGGTCGCCGTCGCCATGTCGCCCTGGGCATTGACCACGGTGCCGAGCGCATTCCACAGCTGCGGATCGGTCTGGTTGTCCTGGATCGTCGCCTTCAGCAGGTCGATCGCTTCCTCGTAGCGGCTGGCTTCGCGCAGGGTGGTGGCCAGGTTGTTGACCGCCTCGACATGGCCCGGGCAGCGCGCCAGGAAATAGCGGAAGAACTTCTCGGCCATTTCGGCCTGGCCCATGCGCAAGGCCAGGCGGCCGAGGTCGTTGGCGATGGCCACGTCGTCGGGCATCAGGCGCAGGGCGGTTTCATAGCAGGTGAGGGCGGTGGCGGTATCGCCGACCTTGTCGCGGGCGATGCCGAGGATATGCCAGGTCTCGCCGCACTTTTCGTCGATATGCAGGGCCGACAGGGCGCATTCGCCGCCGCCCTGCCAGTCGCCCATCTTGAAGCGGACCAGCGCCTCCTTGAGCAGGACCAAGGTATCGACGCGCTTGAGGCGTTCGGTCTGCTCGGCCAGCAGGCGCAGGGCCGTGGCGGAACCGGCGTCACCCAGGATCTGCGACGCCGGGTTCATGATCTTTGGGGGCGCGTAGGGCAGGGCCTCGGTCGCTGGCGCCTGCGGCGCAAACGCTGGCGCGGCCGGCTTTGGCGGCTGGCGCAGCAGGGCGTGGGGCGGCGTGTTCGAGGCTTCGGGCATGGTGGATGAACCAGGGCCGGCCGGGGGCAAGCGTTCGCGCTTTTCCGGTCGAAATCGGCGTCTTTCTAAGGCCGGTCATTTCATGCATCCTGTAAACAGAGATTCGCTTAACACTACCTAAAGAATTCGGGCTGGAACGCCGTTTAGCCGCGGCGGCCGGCACGGTTTTTTAAGAGTTGCGAAACCACATATTAACTCGGGGTGGCTATAAACGTGGCCGAACACGCGGCCGCCCCGGCAGACGCGAAGGAAGCCTCGATGCCGCTGAAACTGTCCCTCAAGCCGGGTGAACGCTTCGTCCTCAATGGCGCGGTGGTGCAGAATGGCGACCGGCGCAGCTCGCTGGTCCTGCAGAACAAGGCCTCGGTGCTGCGCGAAAAGGACATCATGCAGCAGGAGGAGGTCAACTCCCCGGCGCGTCACGTCTACTTTCCGGTCATGATGATGTATCTCGACGAGGCCGGCGCCGACAAATACTACGAGGAATTCCTCAAGCGCATGACCGAGTTCATGGGCGTGATCTCGAATACGGCCATCCTCGCCGAATGCGTGGGCGTGTCGCGTTCGATCATGACCAAGGAATATTACAAGGCGTTGATGGGCTGCCGCAAGCTCATCGACTACGAAGACGAGCGGCTGGGGAAGAAAGCATAGATGTCGTTAAAAGCGTATCAGACCGCGGCGACCCGCGCCGAGAATCCGCGCGAGACCGAATACCGCCTCTTCGGCCAGGTGACCCGTGCCCTGCTGGAAGCCGAGAAGATGGACAGGTCGATGATCCGCGAGCGCATGGACGCGCTCGACTGGAACCGGCGCATGTGGTCCGTGCTGGGCGCCGACTGCTCGGTCGATGGCAACGGCCTGCCCGACATCGTGCGCGCCAACATCATTTCGCTGTCAATCTGGGTCAACAAGCATACGTCGCTGGTCATGCGCAACCAGGAAGAGATCGGGCCGCTGATCGAGATCAACCGCATCATCATGCAGGGCCTGGCGCCCAACCAGGCGGCGGCGTCGGACGATGCCGCGCCGACCCTGCCGCGCCCGACGGCGGTTTAAGGCCGCACATTCCCGGCTTGCGAAAGCCCGCCGGATACGGCGGGCTTTTTCGTGCGTCGCCCGTTTCCTTACGGGCGTCCCATGGTGAAGATCGGCGTGAAGCAGCCGATGACAAGGCGCCTGGCGTCGAACGGAGGCTCGCCGGCCGTATCCAGGACACCGTCTTCGTGCATCTGCGTTTCGGCGGCGTCCAGGCTGGCCTTGTCGGGCCAGACCTGCCAGGCGAAGACGATCTTTTCGCCGGCTTCGGCGGCGACGGCGCGGCGGAAGTCGGTCTGCTTGCCGTCGGGAACGAAGTCCTCCCAGGCCTCGACGACCTCAAGGCAACCATATCGCCGGAAGATGGCGGCGCTGGTTTCGGCCCATCGTCTGTAGGCTTCCATCCTGTCGCCGGGCACGGGAATGACCAATCCTGCGATGTACATGTTCAGGCTCCTTAGCTGATAGCGTCGCCTTCGGCGGTGACAAGGCGCGGCCGCCCGTCCTTCCATCTGACGCGCAAACCCCGGTGCACGACCAGATAGCGCAAACCGACCAGCGCCGCCAGCACGCCGGCCGCCGCGCCGACGGCGACGCTCCAGCGCGGCCCGAAGGTATCAGCCACCCAGCCAGCCAGCGGTCCGCCGACCGGCGTCGTCCCCAGCGCCACCGCCAGGAAGATGGCCATGACCCGGCCGCGCATGGCGGGCTCGGTCGACATCTGCATCAGGCCGTTGGCGCTGGTGGTGAAGGTCTGGGCCGCCACGCCGACAACGGCCAGGGCGGCGGCGAACCAGGCATAGCCCGGCATCAGCGCCGCCGCCGTCAAGCCGGCGCCGAACAGGGCCGCGCCGCCCAGCAGGATATCCATGCGCGGCTTCGGCCGCCGCGCCGCCAGCAGCGCGCCGGTCACCGATCCCACCGCCATGACCGAAGTAAGCAGGCCGAACTGGCCCGAGCCCTTGTGGAATACGCTGACGGCCATGGTCGAGATGAAGATCGGAAAGTTGAGCCCGAATGTACCGACCAGGAACAGCATCATGATCCCCGCCTTGAGATCCGGCCGCCGCCAGATATAGCGAAAGCCGTCGCTTAAATGCCCGCGCGTCTTTGGCTTTTCGCGCCGTCGCAGCTCATGCACGCGCATCAGGACGAGGGCGATCAGCACGGCGCCGAACGAGGCGGCGTTGATCAGGAACACCCAGCCCGAGCCGACCGCGGCGATCAGCAGGCCGGCGATGGCCGGTCCGATCATCCGCCCGGCGTTGAACGAGGTCGAGTTGAGGGCGACGGCGTTGGACAGGTGCTCCTCGGCCACCAGCTCCGACACGAAGGTCTGGCGCGCCGGCGCGTCGAAGGCGGCGACGCACCCCTGCAGGAACGCGAACACATAGACGTGCCACAGCTGCACCACGCCGGTGACGATCAGCAGCCCGAGGCCCAGGGCCAGCAAACCCATGGCGGCCTGGGTGGCGAACAGGATGCGGCGGCGGTCGAAATGGTCGGCGGCGTGGCCGGTCACCGGCAGCAGCAGGACCTGCGGCCCGAACTGCAGCGCCATGACGATGCCGACGGCGGTGGCGTTGTGGTGCGTCAGTTCGGCCAGAACCACCCAGTCCTGGGCGGTGCGCTGCATCCACGTGCCGGTGTTGGAGACGATCGCGCCGCCCGCCCAGATACGGTAATTACGTCCGCCCAGCGAGCGGAAGACTCCGCTCATCGTTCGTCCAGCTTGGCGATGATGTCGTCCGTCGTGCCGGTTTCGCCGAGGCGCGGGAAGATGCGCGTCACGCTGTTGGCGTGGGCCTCGGCCACCATGTCGGTCATGGCGTCGACGGCGAAGGTGACGTTGAAGCCGGCCTCCTGGGCGAAGCGGGCGGTCGATTCGACGCCGATGCTGGTGGCCACGCCGCACAGCACGACCTGGGTCACGCCGCCGTCCCTGAGCCAGGCCTCCAGCCCGGTGCCGGTGAAGGCGCCCCAGGTCCGCTTGGTGATGCGATGATCGGAGGCTTGGGCGTTCAGTTCCGGGATCAGGTCGGCGAAGCCTTCGGGAAAATTGCCGGTCGGGCGCGGCTGTTCGTTGCGGCCGGGGGCGCCGCCGGTGACATTGACCAGCACCACGGGCAGGTTATGGCGGCGGAAGGCTTCGGCCAGCCGCGCCGAGGCGGCGATGACGCCGTCGATCGGATGGGCGACCGGAAAGCTGACAATGCCCTTTTGCAGGTCGATGACAATGAGGGCGGTCTGGTGATCGAGCGTGGTGATGGCCATGGGGAGAACTCCTTTAATCGAGAAGGCGGTGCATGAGGGCGGCGGCCTGGGCCAGGCTGTCGCGCTCGGCCGGCGTCAGCCTGGCCTGCATGGCGCGGAACAGCCAGTCCTCGCGCTTGGCGCGGCTGGCGGCGAACAGGTCGCGGGCGGCAGCGGTGACCGACAGCACGGTCTGGCGGCCGTCTTCGGGGTCGGGCGTCCCCGTCACCAGTCCGGCGGCTTTCAAGGCCGCGACGGTTTCGCCCAGCGACTGCGACCGCACGCCTTCGGCGCGCGCCAGGGCGCTCAAGGTGGCCGAACCATCGCGTTCGAGCCGGCCCAGAGCCGAGACCTGCGGCCAGGTCAGGTCGCCGAGCATGGCTTCCTCGCGCAGGCGGCGGATCAGGCGGCCGATGGCCACGCGCAACTGCGTCGCCGTCGTGTGATCGCTGTCGTCGTCATGCGCCATGTAGAGTCGCCAGATACGAAGGAAAACTGTGAAGGTTTCCTACATATATTGTTGGACGCTGTCAAGGGCCGCAACCGGTCAGGATTTGCCGCCCGAAGGGCAGGATTTGCCGCGAGGTCCGTTATCCGCGCGTTACCGTCCCTTTTGATTCGCTGACGCGCAATCAAAAAATTTTGTTCATAATCAATAACATGAATTAATTTTTCTTGGCCCGGCCGATGGCATGCCGGTTGCTGATGCAGGGGCAAGCTAAAATGGCTTCATGGCAAAAATGCCGTGCTCAACCCGACCAGAATGGAAGGACCTACCCAAATGACCGTCTCGGTTAACACCAATATGGGCGCAATGATTGCGCTCCAGAACCTCAACATGACGACCGCCGATCTCTCGGCCACCCAAAGCCGCATCTCGACCGGCCTGAAGGTGGCGAGCGCCAAGGACGACGGGGCTACCTACGCGATCGCTCAAAGCCAGCGCGCGACGGTGTCTTCGCTGGACGCGGTGAAGGACTCGCTGAACCGGACCTCGTCCTCCGTCGACGTGGCCATGTCGGCGGGCGAGAGCATCTCGGACATGTTGACGCAGATGAAGGAGAAAGCGCTCGCTGCTTCCGATACGTCGCTCGACACGACCAGCCGGACGGCCCTGAACACCGATTTCGCCGCCTTGCGTGACCAGATCACCAAGACGATCTCGAACGCGGTCTTCAACGGCATCAACCTGGTCGACGGCAGCCTGCCCAGCGGTCTTTCGGCCCTGGCCAATGCTGACGGCAGCTCTCACCTGACGGTGGCCTCGCAGGACCTCAGCCTTGGCGGCTCGATCATCACGATCAGCTCCGCGGCGGGTTTCACGACCGCCACCTCGGCCAACTCGCTCCTGAGCACGATCGACACCTCGATCAGCCAGGTGTCGGCGGCCCTGGCGAAGCTGGGTACCTCGTCGAAGGCGGTGGCGAACCACATGACCTTTATCGGCAAACTGCAGGATTCGCTGGATGCCGGCATCGGCAACCTCGTCGACGCCGACATGGCCAAGGAAAGCGCCCATTTGCAGGCTCTGCAGACGAAGCAGCAGCTCGGCATCCAGGCCCTGTCCATCGCCAACCAGGCGCCGCAGGTCGCGATCAGCCTGTTCAAGTAATCCCCAACGCCCTTGCCGGCTTGCCGGCAAGGGTTTCTTTTTGGCGCGCGGCCGGGCAGGGGACTGTCCGGCCGTTCTGCTTTTGCCGGGAGGCGTGACGGGTCATCGTAGGCGGTGATCGACAGGGTGGCTTTTATTTCGCAACCGGGACGCGATCGGCGGCAAAATCTGCCGGCCCGGCAAAAATTGCCGCAGGGTGCGCCGATCCGGGCAAATAATGCCGGGAAAGGGTAGGGTTAAATCAAGTTTAATTTCAATATTTTCAATTGGATAATGTCAATTCTGGCAACCTTCGTTCTGGCCCCCTTTTTGCAGTCAAGACGGTAGGCAAAATGCCGCCGGTCGACAAAATGTCACCGGATCATTCAAGAAGAAGGAATAGACGAAATGTCTAGCGTCAATACCAATGTCGGGGCGATGATCGCCCTGCAGAACCTCAACGCCACCTCGAGCGACCTGCAAGCGACCCAGAACCGTATCTCCACGGGCCTGAAGGTCTCTTCCGCCAAGGATGACGGCGCCGCTTACGCCATCGCACAATCCCAACGCGCCACGGTTTCCTCTCTCGACGCCGTCAAGGACTCGCTGTCCCGCGGTTCGTCGGTGGTGGACGTTTCCATGTCGGCCGGTGAATCGGTCTCCGACATGCTGTCGCAGCTGAAGGAAAAGGCCCTGGCCGCTTCCGACACCTCGCTCGACACCACGAGCCGCGATGCTCTGAAGAACGACTTCGAATCCATCCGCGACCAGATCACCAAGACCCTGTCGAACGCCACCTTCAACGGCATCAACCTCGTTGACGGCTCGAACGCTTCGATCGCGGCCCTGGCGAACGCCGGCGGTACCTCGACGATTACGGTCGCGGGCCAGGATATGTCGCTCGGCGGCAGCGTCGTCACGCTCAGCACCAATGCCAGCTTCTCGTCGGCCACCTCGGCCTCGAACCTGCTGACGACGATTGACACGTCGATCAACAACGTGTCGGCGTCGCTGGCCAAGCTCGGCACCTCGTCGAAGGCCCTGGAAAACCACATGAACTTTGTGGGCAAGCTCCAGGACTCGCTGACGGCCGGCATCGGCAACCTCGTCGACGCCGACATGGCCAAGGAAAGCGCCAAACTGCAAGCCTTGCAAACCAAGCAGCAGCTCGGCATCCAGGCCCTGTCCATCGCCAACCAGTCGACCTCGACTGTCCTGAGCCTGTTCCGTTAATCCGGACGGGGACGGACGTCTCACCGAGGTCCGTCCCCAGCTCCGCCTTGATGGTGGCTCCCATTCATAAATGGAGGGCATCCGAGCCTCCCCGCCGGGTGTAGTATGGAGATGATCAATAATGTTGTAAGCTTTCCCCAGGTTCCCGACGCCGCCCAACTCCGGCCGCAACCGGCGATTCCCGCCGAGGTGCAGGCCGCAAGTCCCGCCAATCCTTCGCAAAATCCGCACGACAGCGATCTTGCCGAAGGCAAGGACCAAGACCAGACGCCGCCGGAATACGCCCTGCGGCTGACCATGGACAAGGATCCCGACACGGGCGACTGGGTCTACAAGGCCATCAACCGCTACACCGGCGAGGTCGTTCGCCAGTTGCCGCGGCAGGATCTGCTGGAAATGAAGCGGAACGGCTCTTACCACGCCGGTTCCATTATAAAAACAGAGGCTTAGGTCTAAGACCAAAGGCTAAATACGATTTATCCACCGTGCATTTGTGAATGCGCGGTAAAAGTCGTTTGCGCGCGTTAACGGTTTGCTTACCATAATCCTTAAGACTTTGCTGAGTCGGCAAGTCCCAGGGAGGAATCGCGCCATGTCCGTAAGCGTACATACCAACACTTCTGCTATGATTGCATTGCAAAACCTCAATGCAACCAACACGCAGATGGAGGATGTTCAGCAGAAGATCTCAACGGGACTGGCGGTGTCCACGGCGAAGGACAATGCTTCCGTCTATTCGATTGCCCAGGGCCAGCGCGCTGATCTTTCGGGTCTCAACGCGGTGCGCGACAGCCTCAACCGCGCCAATTCGGTGGCCGACGTTTCGATGGCCGCCGGCGAATCGGTGTCCGACCTGCTCAACCAGCTTCGCGAGAAGGTGGTCGGGGCCATGGATACCTCGATCGACACCACGTCGCGCAATGCGCTGAACGGCGATTTCAAGTCGATCCTGCAGCAGATCACCCACATCGTCGAAAACGCCACCTTCAACGGCTCGAACATCCTCGACGGCTCGCTGTCGAAGGACATCCAGTACATCGCCAACGCCGACGCCAATTCGACGATCACGCTCAGCGTGCGCACCATCGCGCTGGGCGGGTCGATCATCACGATCACCGCCGGCGCCCAGTTGTCGACGGCGACCTCGGCGTCCAACATCCTGTCGCAGCTCGATGCCTCGATCCTCAATCTCAACGCCAATCTTGGCGCCCTGGGTTCGCAGGCCAAGCAGATCGAAGGCCATATCAGCTTCATTTCCAAGCTGCAGGATTCGATCAGCGGCGGCATCGGCAACCTGGTCGACGCCGACATGGCCAAGGAAAGCTCGCGCCTGCAGGCCTTACAGGTCCAGCAGCAACTGGGCACCCAGTCGCTATCGATCGCCAACCAGGCGCCGCAGCAGATCCTGTCCCTCTTCAAGTAAGGATACGCGACCAACGCCGCCGGCCAGGTCCGAGGCATGGAACAACAAGCGAGGCGGGCCGCAAGGTCCGCCTTTTTGGCGCCGGCCCGGCAAATTCTGCCTATGCAAACGCTTGAAAACTCTCATTTTCCCGCGCCATTAAGTGTAAAAAGTTTACGCTTCTTAAGGATTGTTGCGCGATACTGAGACCAAGGTTTCGTCCAGGCCAAAAGGCTGACTGTCCGTGATTTCGTTCGATGCATCCCTGCTGACGGCGTATTACAACGCGAAGGCCGGCATTTTGCCGACTTCGGGGACGGACGGGTCTGCCTCGGGCTCGGCCACCACGACCGCCACCGGAAAGACCCTGTCGCCGACCGGCCAGGCCGACGCGCCGGCATCGCCGTGGGGCTACAGCTCCAGCATGCCGCAGGAGTCCGACCTGGTGAAGAAGGTCCTGGGCGGCCACAGCTTCATCGATCCCAACGCCGTCACCTCCAATGTCGTCGGCTCGTCGCCCGACTACACCAAGCTGTTCACCCTGTACCAGGGGCTGAACGCACTGGAAGGCCTGGCGGCCAAGGCCCAGGACAAGACCCTGTCCGACCTGGCCCTGACCCAGGTCAAGCGCCGCTTCGCCGACGGCCTGGCCGAGGTCAATTCCTACATCCAGGATACCGACTACGACCATATCGCCCTGACCGAAGGCACGCTGACCGACGAGCTGAAAAACACCTCCGGCACGGCGCGGACCAACAGCACCTATGTTGGTCCGGCCATCACCACCGGTTCGGCGACCGCTTCGGCCAAGGCGCTGGAAGGCGATGTCCAGTTCGACCTGTCGGTCAAGAAGATCGGCACGGCCACGCCGTTCCAGGTCCATATCGATCTCAACGACATGGGCACGCAGACACGCAGCATGTCGAACGTCGTTTCCTTCATCAACTCCCAGCTCAAGGCGCAGGGCCTTTCGACCAAGTTCTCGGTCAACCGCATCCCGGCCGTGCCGGAAACGACCACGGTCAACGGCAAGACGGTGACGACATCGAAGGGTGTTGACAGTTTCGGCTTCCAGATCAACGGCGTATCGTTCGAGGACGTGACGTTCAGCGCGCCGCAGACCCAGGATTCGGTCTACATCGTGCAATCGACGGGGGACGCGACCAAGAAGACGACCACCACGGCCAGCGACGGCACCAAGACGACCACGGTCGGCGCCGGCGTCAGCACGCAGTTGCTGAAGTTCCAGGCCGATACGTCGGACGGCGCGGCGGTCGATCCGGCCGATGCCCTGGCCGCGCCGATCTCCAAGGTCGGCGACACCTATTACACGCCGGGCGAGGCCGAGCAGGACGTGCTGCCGCCGACCATCGCCAATGTCCGCGCCACCCAGTCCGGGCCGGACGGCTCGGTCTACGTGCTGGCCGATATCGACGGCACCACGTCGGACCAGACTGTCAAGGGTTCGCAGGACGTGGCCCTGATCAAGTACGATTCGGCCGGCAAGGTCGTCTTCACGCGCACGCTCGGCGCCAGCGAAACCGCGTCGGGCTATTCGATGGCGGTGTCGTCGGACGGCAAGGTCGCCATCGCCGGCACGGTAACCGGCGCGCTCGATATTTCGCAGACGACGAACCAGGTCATCGGCACGGGCGCCAACGCCATCACCAAGACCACCACCACCAATCTAGGCACCAACGGCGTCGATCCCAACGTCGCCGACAGCTTTGTCACCGTCTTCGACTCCGGCGGCGTCGAACAATGGACCCAGCGCCGCGGTTCGACCGACGACGACCAGGCGACCAGCGTGGCCTTCGGCGACGATGGTTCGGTCTATGTCGGCGGCAAGACGCGCGCGGTGATGAGCGGCGTCAAGAACACGCCGTCGGCCGGCGGCTATGATGGCTACCTGATGGGCTTCACGGCGGCCGGCAAGGCCACTTTCACCGTGCAGACCGGCACGGCCGGCACCGATTCGACCTCGGCCATCGCGGTCGATGGCAACACGGTCTATGCCTCCAGCATCGAGGACGGCAACGTCATCCTGCGCGCCTATACGCCGACCGCGACCACCACGAACGACGCCAAGGGCAACCCGGTCACCACCTACACCGCGCCGGTGGCCTCGACGCGCAACCTGGGCGGCATCGGCGGCGGATCGATCAGCGCCATGGCGATCGACGACGGCAAGATCTATATCGGCGGCTCGACCGGTTCCAACAAGCTGCTGGCCGGCACCAACACCTCGACCAGCACCTATTCCGGCGGCCAGGACGCCTTTGCCCTGCAGGTCGACCAGGACCTGGGCTCGACCACCGACGACAAGGTGTCCTATTACGGCGGCGCCGGCGTCGAAAAGGACGCCAAGGTCGTCTTTTCCGACGGCAAGGCGTGGATTTCGGGCTCGACCACCGGCGACATCGCCGGCACGACGCGCATCGCCACCGCCGCCAAGACGCAGGACGGCTACCTGGCGCGCATGGACGTGGCCAGCGGCGCGGTCGAATACCAGACGCGCTATACCGGCACCGACGGCGTGGTCAATCCGTCGGCCATCGCGGTTTCGAAGAACGCGTCGAGCGTGCTCGACCGCCTCGGCCTGCCGCTCGGCCATATCATGCAGAAGGACCTGACCACCGACGCCAAGGGCAATCTGGAGGCGACGTCGCGCATCGTCTCGGGCACCAGCGTGCGCACCGGCGACCAGTTCTACATGGTCGACCCCGACAGCGGCGTGAAGAAGACCATCACCATCGACGCCAACGAGACCATGGAAAGCCTGGCGACCAAGATCACCCGCGCTTCCAACTACAAGCTGACCGTCACGGTGTCCAAGGTGCTGGGCAAGGCGGAAAGCCAGCTCGACATCAAGCCGGCCAATTCGAGTTCCAAGATGGAGTTCGTCGCCGGTCCCGACGGCCGCGACGCCCTGGCGGGCCTGGGCCTGGCCGCCGGCGTGGTGACGTCGGACGCCAACAAGACGATGGACGCGTCCTCGACCGGCTATCTCAAGTCGCAGAAGGGGCTGGGCCTCGATTTCGACTCGTCGCTCAACCTCAATTCCGACGCCAATATCAAGACGGCCATGGACGCGCTCAACGCCACCATGAAGAACGTGCAGAAGGCGTACAACTACCTGAAATACGGCGACCCCCAGCCCAGCACCGCCACCAACAAGGGCAACACCTCGGGCGTGGCTCCGGCCTATCTGACGGCCCAGATCGCCAATTACCAGGCCGGCCTCAATCGCCTGCTCGGCACGGGCTGATCCCGCATCACGATCCACCTTCCGGCGCTTGACAGGCGGCGCAGAAAAAGGCCTTTAGTGGGCTGAGACGGCGCGCCTGCGCCATCTTTCCGTCACGGGAATCATGGTAAATCTCGGTGCCGCGCGGTCGCGGAAGGGGAGTGAGATGGCGAAGAAGGATCAATCGCGCTGGATCTGGATCGGTGGCGGCGCTGCCGTAGCCGTGGCGATCGCGATCTTCCTCGGCCTGGCCTTGTCGTCGGGCCACAAGACCGACCCCAAGATGACCGATGCCCCGCCGGGACTGACCTTCAATGTCTCCGATCCGGCGCCGCAGCTCGATTCCAAGAAGCCGCTGCGCTGCTATGTCAACGGTGTCGATGTCGGTGACCTGACCCTGGCCGACTGCGCCAAGAAGAACGGCGTGGCGGCGCAAGGCCTCGATGTCGGCCTCGACGACAACGGCAATGTGGTGGCGGCGCCTACGGGCTCGCTCACGCCCACGCCTCCGACGCCGGCTTCGGCCGGCGCCCCGGCCGACAAGGCCAACCCGCAGGCCCAGGTGCCGGACCAGACCGCCGAAGTCGTGCCGGCCAATGCGCCCGCCGCCGCCGGTCCCACCGGCGTCTGCCTGCGCTACAACAGCAATACGTGGAACAAGCTGCAGGACAATCTGACGCTCGGCCAGTGCGTGCAGTTGCTGTATGACCAGCGCTGCGTTTCGCCGGGCAACGCCTCCTACGGCCGCTGGGGCGACAAGACCCTTCGCCTGGTGCCGAAGCGCGTCGAAATCTCGGACGACAACACCAATTTCCGCACCCTGGTCGACCAGGGGCAGGGCTGTTCCGTGCCGATGGTGCACTGAGCCTGTTTTGTGACGGCTTTGCTGGCAGGAAACCATGCTCCGCGGGCGCGTGCGTGCCTTTATCACCGCGCATCCAGGTCTCAAATCCCTTCGGGCCCTTTGGAGCAGCTATGATATTCAGCGGCTCAATGCCTGACATATCCATGTTGACCGACGTCCAGCCGTGGGAGAAGGCACATGGCTGTGCACAGGACGAGCCAAAACTTATCCCCATGCCCTTAAAGCGATCTACGCTGGGGACATGGAAAACATTGCCCCCGCACCCCAACACATCCGCCGCCTGCGCGACCAGGTCGCTGCCCTGCTGAGTTCGCTCGAAGCCCTGCCGAAACCGGAGTCGTTCCTCGAGATCAGCCGCGCCGCCAATGCCGTGATCAAGGTCGCCAAGGCCATCGACCTGGTCTTCGCGGCGGTCGCCGACATCGAAACCAAGTCGGCCGCGCCGGGCGAACCGCAACCGGTGGTCATGAACCGCCACGCCCGCCGCCAGGCCGCCGCTCAGGCCAAGGCCCACAAGGCTCAAGGCGTGCCGGCTCCCCGCCACGCCAGCGGCTAAATTTGCCGTGGCGCCGCTTCCCGTTCCATGGTTAAATTCGGCCATGATCATAATGGGGAAACGCACCATGCGCCTGAAACTCCTGCTGCTGGCCGGCCTGGCCGCCACGACCGCGCTTTCGGGCTGCACGCCGCGCGTCAAGGCGCCCCGCGACCTCGGCGTCTGCTACTTTATCGGCCACCCCGTGGGCGCCGACGGCAAGAAAACGCTCAAGTTCAATCCGATCGGCCACGACCAGCCGGATATCGAGCATTGCGCCGTCCTGCTTTACAATGCGCGCATGACGATGCTGGCCACCAACACCGCCGGCCGCCTCACCGAAGGCTCGTACCAGGGCAATTTCCTGTTCGCCGATAATGGCGGCGTCAGCTACGGCCAGACCTACGAAGGCCCGACCTTCCCGTTGCTGGTCAAGGATCCGAACAGCGAACGGCTGGTCGCGCCGGGCTCGGTGGTGGAAGACGATACGCCGACCGACACGGAACCGCATACTGTGGCCGTGCCGAAGGACCTGCCGGAAAAGAACGCCAAGGGCGATGTCGTGACGGCGCCCGCCGGCAAAAATCCCTAGAGGGCTCGGGCTGCGATGATCGGCCCGCCGGTTCCGGCCTGCACCAGCACGGCGCTTTGCAGGCCAGCGGGGGCGGCCGGCAGGACGTAGCTCGCCGCCTGGCCTGACCAAGTTCCCAGATTGATCAATTGTTTGACGATATGACGATGGGGCAGGGTGCGCCCTGCGTTTTCCCCGGCCTTGACCGGAACATCCAGGCTGCGCGGGTCATAGCGCACCAGCCAAACCGCAGCCGGTTTGGCGCCGGCGAGTGCGCCGATGCTCAATTTTCCATCCAGAAACGAAATCTCCGGCTCGCGGCCGGTGCGCGCGAACTGCCGCAACGCCTGGTCGACTTCGGATGGGCGCATGCCGGTGATGGCGCCGCGCCCGTTGATGACCATCTGCGGCGTCTGTACCTGGGCGCCCAGGCCATGGGCATAATCGTACTGCCGCTGGGTGAACTGCGGCGTGGCGAAACCGTCCTTCCAGCCGAGATAGTCCCAGTAGGTAACGGCAAAGCTGAGCGTAATCAGATCCTTGCGATCGGCCAGATCGTTGAGAACGGCATTGGCCGGCGGGCATGACGAACAGCCCTGGCTCTGGAACAGCTCGATCACCTGCGGGTGCGCGGGGGCGTTCACAGGCTGGCCCTGGGCGCATGACGCCAGAGTGATGGCGGAAAAGACAGTGAGAATCCTGGGCATGGTTTGGTCTTTCCTGGTCACGCTTTCCTTATACGCCGCACACCCACCTCAGGTTACAACGAAGCAACTTTTGGTTGGCGCAAAAAGGCTTGAACAAAACAAGAACATGGGGTACGCCTGCAAGGGTTAATAAAAGTGTTAACACATGGCGGAAGGGGAGCGCAAAAGCTTGGCTTGGCCGCCATAAGTCTTTAAGAGTTTCGTTCAACGAATCGTGGCCGCTCCGCGCGCAAAAGCGCCGGAAACCGTGCGGGCCAATAAAAGGAAAAAGACGATGGCAGGCAGTGTCAACAAGGTCATTCTGGTCGGCAACCTCGGCAAGGATCCTGAAATCCGTACGCTCAATTCCGGCGACCGCGTCGCCAACCTGACGATCGCGACGTCGGAAAGCTGGCGCGACAAGGCGACGGGCGAGCGCAAGGAAAAAACCGAGTGGCATCGCGTCGTCATTTTCAACGACAACCTGTCGAAGATCGCCGAGCAATATCTGCGCAAGGGCTCCAGCGTCTATATCGAAGGCAGCCTGCAGACGCGCAAGTGGACAGACCAGTCGGGCCAGGAAAAGTATTCGACCGAAGTGGTGCTGCAGAAGTTCCGCGGTGAACTGACCCTGCTCGGTGGTCGCGGCGATGGCGGCGGGGCCAGCCAGGGGGGGGGCTATAATGATTATGAAGACGCCTATGCCGGCGGCGGTTCGCCCGCACCCCAGCGCCAGACTTCGTCGGCGCCCGCCCAGACCTTCGACCTCGACGACGAAATTCCGTTCTAGGCGGAACGGACGATGGGTAAGCAGAGCGTAGTCACAACAAGAACTTGAGCGCATGAACGACGTAACGACCGGCGACGACATGGATCACGGGCCGAACGGCTCAGGCGGGGGCGCACCTCCCGCCGGCATTTCCCACATCGCCATCGAAGACGAGCTGAAACGCTCCTATCTCGACTATGCCATGAGCGTGATCGTGTCGCGCGCGCTTCCCGACGCGCGTGATGGCCTCAAGCCGGTGCACCGGCGCATCCTCTACATGATGCACGCGGCCGGTTACACGCCTGAGAAATCCTACGTGAAGTGCGCCCGTCCTGTCGGCGACGTCATGGGCCGGCTGCACCCGCACGGCGACCTGGCGATCTACATGTCGCTGGTGCGCATGGCCCAGCCGTTTTCCATGGGCCTGTTGCTGATCGATGGCCAGGGCAATTTCGGTTCGGTCGACGGCGATGCCCCGGCCGCCATGCGTTATACCGAATGCCGCCTGGCCAAGTCGGCCATGCCGCTGCTGGCCGACATCGACAAGGATACGGTCGACTTCCAGCCGAACTACGACGGCAAGGAAGAAGAGCCGACCGTCCTGCCGTCGCGCATTCCGAACCTGCTGGTCAACGGCGCCGGCGGCATCGCCGTCGGCATGGCCACCAATATCCCGCCGCATAACCTCGGCGAGGTGATCGACGCCTGCCTGGCTTTGCTCGACAATCCTTCCATTTCCCTGGAAGAGTTGCTCGATATCGTGCCGGCTCCCGATTATCCGACCGGCGGCGAAATCCTCGGCCGCTCCGGTGCGCGCCAGGCGCTGATGACCGGGCGCGGCTCGGTGGTGACGCGCGGCAAGGCGTCGATCGAAACGATCCGCAAGGACCGCGAAGCCATTGTCATCACCGAAATTCCCTACCAGGTGAACAAGGCGGCGATGATCGAACACATCGCCGAACTGGTTCGCGAAAAGCGCATCGAGGGCATTTCCGATGTCCGCGACGAAAGCGATCGCCAGGGCATGCGCGTGGTCGTCGAACTGAAGCGCGAGGCTTCGGGCGACGTCATCCTCAACCAGCTTTATCGCTTCACGGCGCTGCAAACCTCGTTCGGCGTCAATATGCTGGCGCTCGATCACGGCCGGCCGCAGCAGATGGGCCTGCGCCGCCTGCTCGATATCTTCCTCGAATTCCGCGAGGACGTGGTCGTCCGCCGCATCCGCTTCGAGCTCAACAAGGCGCGCGATCGCGGCCATACCCTGGTCGGCCTGTCGATCGCCGTCGCCAATATCGACGAGGTCATCCACATCATCCGCTCGTCGGCCGATCCGGCCGAGGCGCGCGAGCGCCTGACCGGCCGCGTCTGGCCGTCGGCCGACATGGCGCCGATGATCGAACTGATCGCCGATCCGCGCTCGATCGTGCTGGAAGGCGGCGATGTCCGCCTGACCGACGAACAGGCGCGCGCCATCCTGGCCCTGACCCTGTCGCGCCTGACCGGCCTCGGCCGCGATGAAATCGCCGACGAAATCCGCACCCTGGCGGCTGCCATTTCCGAATATCTGGAAATTCTGGGTTCGCGCGAACGCATCCTTACCATCGTCCGCCAGGAACTGGTCGATGTGCGCGAGCAGTTCGCCATACCGCGCCGCACCGCCATCCTCGAAGGCGAGGGCGATATCGAGGACGAGGACCTGATCCCGCGCGAGGACATGGTCGTCACCGTCACGCATTCCGGCTATGTCAAGCGTACGCCCTTGTCGGCCTATCGCGAGCAGCATCGCGGCGGCAAGGGCCGTTCGGGCATGACGATGAAGGACGAGGACGCCACCATCGGCGTCTATTCGGCTTCGACGCACCAGCCGATGCTGTTCTTCTCGTCGAACGGCAAGGTCTACAAGCTCAAGGTCTGGCGCCTGCCATTGGGCACGCCGCAATCCAAGGGCAAGGCCTTCGTCAACCTGCTGCCGATCGAACCCGGCGAAAACATCAGCAATATCCTGGCCTTGCCGGAAGACGAGGCGGCGTGGGACCGGCTCGACATCATCTTCGCCACCAAGTCGGGCGATATCCGCCGCAACAAGCTCAGCGATTTCGTCAATGTCAACCGCGCCGGCAAGATCGCCATGAAGCTGGAAGACGGCGACGCCATGGTCGGCGTGGCGATCTGCAGCGATGACAACGACGTGCTGCTGTCGACGGCCGGCGGGCGCTCGATCCGGTTCGCCGTCGATGAGGTGCGCGTGTTCAAGGGCCGCGATTCCACCGGCGTGCGCGGCGTGCGCCTCCTCGGCGACGACCGCGTCATATCGATGGCCGTCCTGCGCAGCATGGCTGCCACGCCCGAGGAGCGTTCGGCCTATCTCAAGCGCGCCGCCAAGGAACGCGCCGCGGGCGCGGGAGAAGCGGAAGAGGCCGTCGTGCCCGAGGAAAGCGACGATGATGATGCCGGCGGCGTCGGCGATGCCCAGCTCAGCGACGAGCGGTTCGCGGCTCTTGCCGCGGCCGAGGAATTCATCCTCACCGTTTCCGACGCCGGCTTCGGCAAGCGCACCTCGTCCTACGATTTCCGCCGCACCGGGCGGGGCGGGCAGGGGATCACGGCCATCGATCTCAGCAAGCGCGGCGGCACGCTGGCGGCGGCCTTCCCGATCGAGGCCACCGACGGCATCCTTCTCGTCACGCACGGCGGCCAGTTGATCCGCACCAATGTCTCCAAGGTGCGCATCGCCGGCCGCAATACCCAGGGCGTGACCATTTTCCGCACCGGCGACGGCGACCGCGTTGTGTCCGTCGAGCGCCTGCCTGAGTCCGGCGACGACGACGCGGGATCGGACGATTCCGGCGCCGGCGGCGAGGCGCCGGCCGTCAGCGGCGAAACCTGATCGTTTACGCCCGCGCCAAAGCCTGATAAGCCGGGCAAAACCAGGGGCAATCCACGCATGGGCCAACGCATAGGGCTGTATCCGGGAACCTTCGATCCCATTACCAATGGCCACGCCGATATCATCGGCCGCGCGGTCAAGCTGGTCGACAGGCTGGTCATCGGAGTGGCGCGCAACATCGGCAAGGATCCGATGTTCAGCATCGACGAACGCGTCGACATGCTTCGCGAACAGGTCGCGGGCCACGGCGACCGCGTCGAAGTCCGGCCGTTTTCCAGCCTTTTGATGCACTTCGCCCAGGAGGTGGGCGCCGGTGTCATCATTCGCGGCTTGCGCGCCGTGGCCGATTTCGAGTACGAGTTTCAAATGACCGCCATGAACCAGCAGCTTAACCGCGACCTGGAGACGGTGTTTCTCATGGCCGATCCGCGGCATCAGGCGATCGCGTCGCGTCTGGTCAAAGAAATAGCCCAATTGGGCGGCAATATCGCGCCTTTCGTGGCGCCCAGCGTGGCGGAACGCCTGCTGGTCAAGGTTAGGGAATGAGAAAGCTTATGATGTCGTTGAAGAAACATAAGGCGCTTCTGGGCGGGGCGGTGGCGGCTCTGAGTATGGCGACGTTTATGGCTTCGGGCGCGTCCGCGCTCGATCCGGGTTATCGTGCGCCCGATCCCAACAATACCCTGGTCATCGAAACGACCAAGGGTCAGGTGGTGGTTGAGATGTATCCGCAACTGGCGCCGAACCACGTCGTGCGCATGGTGACCCTGGCGCGCCAGCATTTCTATGACGGCCTGATCTTCCATCGCGTGATCGAAAACTTCATGGACCAGACCGGCGATCCGAAGGGGGACGGCTCCGGCGGTTCGACCCTGCCGAATATAAAGGGTGAATTCACTATTCGCCATGACGCCAGCTTCCCGATGACCGTCGCCTCGCACCCGGCGGGATCGCTGATCGGCTTTGTCGGCGCCATGCCGGTGCAAAGCCAGGTCAACGAACTGATGGCCATCTCGAACGACGGCAAGACCCAGGCCTGGGGCCTCTATTGCCAGGGCGTGCTCGGCATGGCGCGCGACAATGATCCGGATTCGGCCAACAGCCAGTTTTTCCTGATGCGCGATCCCAATCCCAGTCTGGAAAAGAACTACACCGCCTTCGGCGCGGTGCTGACCGGTCTCGATGTCGTGCGCAAGATCAAGATCGGCTCGCCGGCAGTCAATCCGGACAAGATGATCTCGGTCCAGGTGCTGGCCGACATGCCCGAGGCGACGCGGCCGAACATTGAGGTGATGGACACGGCCTCGCCGCAGTTCCAGGCGGTGATCGACGCCACCCGCAAGAAGATGGGGGCCGATTTCTCGGCCTGCGACGTCACCGTTCCGGCCAAGGACCTGAACGCGCCGGCAGCGGCGGCGACCGCCACGACGGCGTCGGCCACGATACCGGTGGCGCCGATGCCGTCGACGGGCGGCAGCGGCGGCAGTTACTGAGCGCGGACAAGCATTCCTTTATTTTCCGGCGGCCGTCCGCGGATATCGCCCTGATGCGGTAACAGGATAAGCCTGCCGCATGACCCATCCGAACAAACCCCATGCGGGGCGCTGCGTCGTCGTCACCGGCGCCGATTCCGGCATCGGCAAGGCCTGTGCGCGCGCCTTCGCGTCGGCAGGCGACCGCGTCGCCGCCCTTTACCATCATGAGCCCGGCGAAACGGCGGCGCTGATCCAGGCGGCGGGCGGCGAGGCGATCAGCGTGCAAGCCTCCGTCGATGAGTCCGGTTCGGTCGATGCCGCTTTCGCCGCCGTCGAGGCGGCGTTCGGCCCGGCATGTGTTCTGGTCAATTCCGCCGGGCTCAATATGAGCGGCGTCAAGGTGCGCGACATGCCGGACGCGACCTGGAACCACCTGATCGCCGCCGACCTGAGCGGCGCCTTCTTCACGTCGCGGCGCTTTCTCGCCTCGTGCCGGGGACCGGGCGCGATCCTCCATATTTCGTCGATCCATGCCGAAGCCGTGCGGGCCGGCGGCGCCGATTACTGCTCGGCCAAGGGCGGGCTGACCAACCTGGTGCGCACGCTGGCCATCGAAGAGGCGGCCAACGGTATCCGTGTCAACGCCATCGAACCGGGCATGATCCTGACGCCGATGAACGGACGTGCCCTGACCGACAGCGCCTACCGTGCCTCGCTGGAACAGAACATTCCCATGCGACGCGCCGGCCAGCCGGAAGAGGTGGCCAGGCTGGCCGTCTGGCTGGCATCGGATGCAGCATCCTACATCACCGGCGCGGCCATCGTGATCGATGGCGGCCTGTCGCTGCTGCAGGGATTGGGCGCATGAGCGGCATGCTGGAACGCCTGGCAGGCAGGATCAAATCCCTGCTGGCGCCGCGCGGCCGCGATGCCGCCACCGGCGACCGCATGGACACCGTGCAGGCCAAGCCGGAGATAACGGTCGATTTCAATGTCGAGGAAATCCAGACCGTTGTCCTGAAAGGTCCCGCCGCCCTGTGCAGCCGCGACCTGATGAGCCCCTATGTCTGGCGGGAGCCGGAGGGCCGCTTCGGCATCATGGTGCGCGCCGTGCCGGCGGCGGGCGCGGAGCGCAGCGATACCGGCCAGATCTGGTCGGGCTGGAGCGAAGACGGCGTCACCTTCGCCATGGCCGAGGCGCCGTCGCTGGTCGGCGGGCCGGGCGAGGACGATATCGGCGGTGTCGAGGATCCGACCGTCATGCGTCTGGAGGACGGTTCCTATGTCGTCTATTATACCGGCGTGGCGGCCGATATGGCCCACGGCGAACTGTTCTACGCCACCGGACCGTCACCGGACCGCCTCGCCAAGGCCGGTGTCGCCCTGGCCTCGACCAAGTCGATGGGCAACACCAAGGAGGCCAGCGTCAACCGCATCGCCGATGGCCGCTGGCGGTTGTTCTACGAATACGCCGCCGATGAAGCTTCGCGCGTCGGGCTGGCGGTCGGCAGCGGCGTCGGCGGACCGTGGCAGGAACAGCCGACGCCCTTCATGCCGCGCGTCGATGGCTGGGATAACTGGCATTTGTCGACCGGGCCGGTGCTGACCGACGATCCCGAACGGCCGGTGATGTTTTACAACGGCGCCACCCGCGATGCGCGCTGGCGCATCGGCTGGATCGCCTTTTCGCCCGACTACATGCAGGTGGTCGATCGCTGCATCCAGCCGCTGCTGACGCCGCCGCCGACCAGTGACCGTACGGACACCGATATCGCCTTCGCCGCCTCTGTCATCGTGCAGGACGGCGTCATCTGGCTCTATTATTCGCTGGAAGACCGGCGGCTGGCGCGCGCACGATTGCGGCGGAGCTAGAGCGCATTCCGATAAAGTGCCATGAAAACTTACAGGCACTTTTCGGATAAAATGCGCGACAAAACAAAAAATTAGAGCACGCGTATGTTTCGATAGAAACGTAGCATGCTCTAGGCGTTTGCCGCCCGGCCGCCGCGCGGACGCCGGCGGCGGCGCGTCTTCTTGCGGCCCATCGACAGCAGCAGGCCTTCGCGCAGGCCCCGGTCGGCGACGCGCAGGCGCTGGCATGGCCACAGCCGCAGCACGGCTTCCAGGATGGCGGCGCCGGCCAGTACGAGATCGGCGCGGTCGCGGCCGATGCAGGGCTCCAGTTCGCGGCCCGAGCGGCCGAGGCTGAGCAGTTTGTCGATCACGCCGCGGCACTGGTCGTGGCTCATCCACAGGCCGTCGACCTTGGAGCGGTCGTAGCGGTCGAGGCAGAGATGCATGCCGGCCAGCGAGGTGATCGCGCCGGAAGTGCCGACAATATAGGCCTCGCCGCAGTCGAAATGCGGACGCAGCGGTTCGGGATCGCCGAAGGCTTCGACCTTGGCCACGACCTCGGCGACCATGGCTTCGAACCATGCCCGCGTATCGCCGTTTTCCGGTTCGGGGAAGCGTTCGGCCAGGTTGACGACGCCGACCGGCATCGAAATCCAGTAGCGCGGCTTGGGCATGTGGCGGGCCATGCGCAGGGCGCCGGCCTGGGCCGCCATCTGCGCGTCGATGTCGGCGGTAACGGCGGAACTCAAAGGGGCGGGCGCACGCTCCAGTTCGACCCAGCTCAATTCGGTGGAGCCGCCGCCGACATCCATCACCAGGGCGGCGCGAGCCGGCGGCTTGATGTCGCGGCCATCGAGCAGGGAGGCACACCCCATGACCGACAGATGGGCTTCCTCCTGCGGCGAGATGATGGTCAGCTTGAGACCGGTTTCGCGTTCGACGCGCTGGATGAAGTCGCGGCCGTTGCGGGCAATGCGGCAGGCCTGCGTCGCCACGGCGCGAACCTTGACCTGGCCGCGCCGTTCGATTTTCTCGGCGCAGATCTTGAGCGCCTTCAACGCGCGTTCCATGGCGCGTTCGCTCAAGGCCCCCGAATGGGCCAGGCCTTCGCCGAGGCGGACAATGCGCGAAAAGGCCTCAACGATGCGGAATTGCGAGTGGGCCAGGCTGGCGATCATCAGGCGGCAATTGTTGGTGCCGAGATCGAGCGCGGCGTACAGCGTTTCGCCGCCATGGCCAGATGATACCGCTGGCGCGCCCGCCGGCGGACGCCGGCGGCTATGTGAGGGAGCCCCGGGCATGGCTCATACCTCCGCTGTTGGGCGGGCGCCACGGCCGGCTGCCCTTTCGCGGTCACCTTATGACAGCGGTGGACAGATGCCAAACGGTTTTTGGCCGGGCGGCCGGATCATGGTGTCGTCGAGAACGCCGTATGTGGTGAAAAAGCCAGCCTTCATCGCCTTCGTGAAAATGCGGCTATCCCGACAACCGAAGGGGGAAGGGTGCTGTCAGGGGCTGTGCGATGGGTGCAGTATGGCGGGCAGGGGGAAGGGACGGACAGCACCATGCCAGAGCAGCGCTCAGCCAAGTTCGGGATCGGCCAGGTGGTCAAGCATGACCTGTTCGGCTTTCGCGGCATCGTGTTCGATGTCGATCCGGAATTTTCCAATGCCGAGGAATGGCTTGACGCCATACCGGCGGCGGTGCGCCCGGACAAGCACCAGCCGTTTTACCACCTGCTGGCCGTCAAGGGCGACAGCCACTATGTCGCTTATGCGTCCGAGGGCAATCTGTGCGCCGACGACACCGGCCAGCCGCTGCGCCATCCACAAGCCGACCTTTTGTTCGAGCGCTTCGAAAACGGCCGCTACATGCCGAAGCTGCGCATCGCCAACTAGGCGTTCATGTCGCGTTCAGGTTAATTATAAGATGATTGCGGCAAGTCCTCGGGCGTTTCGGCTCGCGCTGTCGAGGATCGGGTACGGTGCCTGCACCCTGGTGGTGAGCCCGCTGGGACTCGAACCCAGGACCCCCTGATTAAAAGTCAGGTGCTCTAGCCGGCTGAGCTACGGGCTCACATCACAAGGAAGCTTGACCCGGACGGCAAAAGGGTGGATCAAGTTGACGGACTACATAGAGGGGACTTTTCGTTTTCGCAAGCGCAACAGCTTAATTTTATATATTGTTTTTTTACGGGCGCGACGGCGACAAGAGGCGATGCACAGGGGCAAAGACGGTATGAATGCGAGGCCTGAGACCAACACGGCTGCAACGGTAAAGGCGGCGCGCGGACGCGTGGGCCGGGTCCTGCCGTTGGTGCTGGGGCTGGCCGTCTTTGGCCTGACGGCCTGCGCCACCTCGACCCCGCAATACAGTATCGACGACAGTGCGCCGTCACAGAGCAACGACCGTGGCCGCGATCCCGACGGCCATGTGCGCTCGTCGACCGAACATGATAACAGCTGGAGCGACGCGGTGACCGCCCCGCTCGACGACCTCAACCTGCGCCGCACCGACATTCCGCAAATCCTGTCCGATGCCGTTACCAAGCCGTACGACCTGACCGGCCTCGACCATTGCGAGCAGATCGCCGCCGAGGTCGACAAGCTGGACGCGCTGCTGGGCGAGGATTTCGACGAGCCGCCGCCGCCGCCCGATCAATCGACGAATACGCAAAAAGGCCAGCGCATGGCCAACAGCGCGGCGGTCGACGCCGTGCGTGGCGCCGCGCGCAGCATCATTCCCTTCCGGGGCCTGGTGCGCCAGATGTCGGGCGCCGACGCCCACCAGAAGGAGGTCGACAAGGCCATCCAGGCCGGCAAGGTGCGGCGCGCCTATCTCAAGGGCGTGGGCATGAACAAGAACTGCGCCCCGCCGGCGGCGCCGTCGTGGTTCAAGCCGCGCGTCTATGTCGAGACCTATGTCGCGCCGGCGCCCCCGCCGCCACCCGCGGCCACGCCGTCACGTCGCCGCACCGGCCGTCATCACCGCTAGAGCGGATCGCGCCACCGCGCCAGCAAATCCGCCCGCAAGGCGTCGAAAGTGCCGGCCGAGATCGCCGCGCGCATGCGGATCATCAGGGCCTGGAAAAAGGCGATATTGTGCCAGCTGAGCAGGACCTGGCCGAGGATTTCCTCGGAACGGACCAGATGGTGCAGGTAGGCCTTGCTGTAGTCGCGGCTGGCCGGACAATCGCTTGAGGCATCGAGCGGCGCGTCGTCCTCGGCGAAGCGGGCATTCTTCATGTTGACGGGGCCGTCCCAGGTCCAGACCTGGCCGTGGCGGCCCGAGCGCGTCGGCAGGACACAGTCGAACATGTCGACGCCGCGCGCGACTCCCTCAAGCAAATCAAGCGGTTTGCCGACGCCCATCAGGTAGCGCGGCCGGTCCCACGGCAGCAGCGGCGCAGCATAGTCGAGCGTATCGCACATGGCGGCGTGGCCTTCGCCCACCGCCAGGCCGCCGATGGCGTAGCCGTCGAAGCCGATGTCGAGCAGGCGATCGGTCGATTCACGGCGCAGGGTTTCGAAGGTTGACCCTTGCTGGATGCCGAACAGGGCCTGGGTGTCGCGCGTGCCGAAGGCCTGTTTCGAGCGCAGGCCCCAGCGCGCGGAGAGTTGCAGGGCCTGTTGCGCGCGCTTTTCCTCGGCCGGCCAGGCGACGCATTCGTCAAGCTGCATGACGATGTCGGAGCCGAGCAGGTCGGCCTGGATCTCGATCGAGCGCTCGGGCGACAGGACGTGTTTCGAGCCGTCGATGTGCGAGGCGAACGTGACCGCGTCTTCCTTGACCTTGCTGATCTTCGACAGGCTCATCACCTGGAAGCCGCCGCTGTCGGTCAGGATCGGCCCGTCCCAGCCCATGAATTTATGCAGGCCGCCGAGGCGATGGACGCGCTCGGGGCCCGGTCGCAGCATCAGGTGGTAGGTGTTGCCGAGGATGATTTTGGCATGCGCCTGCCTGACCATGTCGAGCGTCAGCGCCTTGACGGTGGCGGCCGTGCCGACCGGCATGAAGATCGGCGTCGGGATATCGCCGCGCGGGGTTTTCAAGGTCCCGGTGCGCGCCTGGCCTTGGTGGGCGTGGATTTCAAAGGGGAAGGTCATGGCCGGAGGCGATAGCCGAGTTGGGCCGGATTGTCGCCGTTTTTTTGGAACCGCGAATGAACGCGAATGAGGTAGGAGACTTGAATCGCGTTAGCGAGCACAAATCATCTATTCGCGTTTCCAACATATCAACATATCGTCCAAAAGCTAGGGTGCACCCCTTGCCTGGCAGGGTTACGCATATGGAAATGCGAGACTCGGTTTTACGCCCACCTCTCCCCTTTTAAGGGGAGAGGATGCCGCTAAGCGGCAGGTGAGGGGTTCTTGCCGGCAGTGGGATGACCCCTCATCCGGCCCTTCGGGCCACCTTCTCCCCTTGAAAGGGGAGAAGTGAGAAGGGTTCAAAGCTATATGCGATAGCCCTGCCGTAAACGGGGCGAGGGGGACTTAATCGCCGTTGATGACCTTGCGCATCGAGGCCTCGATCTGGCCGCCGCAATAGACGCGGCCGAAGCGCTGGTTGGAAAAGGCGATGAGGTTCTGAAACGGCGGGGTCGCCGACAGGCGTTGCGTCAGGCCGGCGATGAGGGGGGCTTTATCGCGCAGGCGGTCGCCGATGCTGGGGAAGCGGTCGGCCAGCGTCCACCACAAGGTGGTGGTGACGATGTCGGCGATCCCGGCGGACGAACCGAACAGGAAGCCCGACTCCTCCGTGACGCCGTTGTCACGCGCGGTCACCTCGAAAATCTCCATCCACCGTTCGAGGCGAGGGATATAGGCCTTCCAGCTGTCGGGCGTCCACATGACGCGGCCGCCGTCATTGGTGATATCGTCGATGACGTCGTTGGCATCGTTGACGATCTTGAGCGACGTCGAGCGTTCTTCGAGGCTCTTCGGTAAAAGATCGAGCTTTTCGCCGAGATAGAGGGCAATGGCGGACATCTGCGACAGCCGAAAACCGGTGCTTTCATCAATCAGGACGGGCGGCCCCATGAAGGGCACCGGCTGTTCGGCAGGCGGCGCGGCGGTCAGCTTGCCGACGTCGTCGCTTTCGTCCCACGTCTTGCCGGCGAACGCCAGGATGGCGCGGATGAACTGGCCGCGAAACGGCACCGGCCAGTAGATAAGGGTATAGTCCGCCATGCAGCACCTCTCAAAAGGATATGCGCAGCGAACACCAGGCGCCGTTAAATCGCAATACGGCTATTGGCCGGCGGAAGGAGTGGGGACGCCCCCGTCCGCGCTGCCGACATGGCGGACGATATGCGGAGTGATCACGATATACAGGTCCGTCTTGGCATTGTTGCTTTTGTCCACGCTGCCCAACAGCGGAATATTCCCCAGCCACGGCAGGCGGGAATGCGACTTCAGGGTCGTTTCCTGGCTCAGGCCGCCGATGATGAACGACTCGCCGTCGCGCACCGACGCCGAGGTTTCGGCGTGGCGCTGGCTGATCGTCGGATAGCCCTGGCTGTAGCCGGTGACGCTGGAGACGACGCAATAGACGTGCGAATTGACGAAGCCGTCGTCGCTGACGCGCGGGGCGATCTGCAGGGTGACGCCGACATTGACGTACTGAACCTGCTGCGACACGCCGTTGACGCCGGACAGGGTGATGGCGGTCAGGATCGGCAGGGCGTCGCCGGTGATGATCTTGGCCGAGCCGCCGCTTTGCGCCGCGATGGAGGGTTTCGAGACAATGCGGCCTTCGCCGTTGTCGATCTGCGCGTTCAGGGCGGCCTGGAAACTGGTGCTGACCACCTGGCCGCGTTCGTTGCTGTAGTTGAGGCCGGGCATGAACTGGCCGCTCTGGAAGGTGGCGACGCCGATCTGGTTGGCCGAATTGGTGAAGTCGATGCCGATATTGCGCGCCCCGCTTTCGGTCAGCTCGACGAACTGGGTCTCCAGGATGACGGTGTCGACCGGTACGTCGATCTCGGCGATTTCGGCGCGGACGCGGGCGATGTGTTGCGCGGACCCCTTGACCCAGATGGCGTTGAGGCGGCGGTCGACGCTGAGCGAACTGTCGACCGGCTGGCCGAGCGGCGGATTTTCGTCCTGGTCGTCCGGATTGACGATCGGCACGGGGTTGTTGCCGTTGTTCGCCGGCGAGCCGAAGCCCGGTTCGAGCGGGGTGAAGGAGTCGTTGGACTTGACCGTTATGCCGTCGGACAGGAGGCCGACGACCTCGCTGACATCGGCATATTTGAGCCGGATCAGGGTGAAGCCGTCCTCGCCTTCCGGGGGATCGACGGCCTGGGGCAGGCCGGGCAGCGGGGCGTCCATGCTGGCGGCAACGGCGGAGACACCGGCCCGGGCGGCGCCGGCCGCCTTGTCGATGACCAGCACGAGACGCCGGCGAAGGCCCCGGACGGAGGGGCCGTTGCTGACCTGGGCATGCAGGGGGGCGTCGGCGTCGAGGACGATGAGCAGGTCCTGCCCGTCCGGCCGGATTTCGGCGGTCTGCGCCAGAGCGACCGGCAGCAGCCTGACCGGCAAGCCCGCCGCGTCGATGGCGACATTGCGGGTATTGCGCAGGCGCAGTTCGAGATGGTTCTTGCCGTCGCCGTCGATGCGGACCAGCGGCGGCTCGGCGCCGAAATTCAGCGTCAGGCGCGCCTCGTTCGAGGTCGAGGCCTTGACGTCGGCGGAGGTCAGGAGATCCTGCGCGGTCTGCGCCGCGGCCGGAAAGCCCCGCAGGAGGCAGGTCATGAACAACAACAGGGCAGGCCGCAAAAGCCTGCTGGCGCGCAACGTCCGGAACATAAGCGACCCGATGTGATGGACGGTCCGGCGCCGGTCATGGAAAGCGAGACATCGCCTCCCACGTCCGGCGCCGGGCCTTGCCGGTTAATTCGACGTCAGGGTGTAGTTGCTGAAGGTGAAGGTCTGCTGTCCGGAGGTGCTGGTCGCCTCGACCCCGTACTGGACCTGCCCGATGGTGACATTGCCGAAATAGCCGATGGACTTGATCCACAGCAGGATGGCCTTGATATCCGTCGTGGCGTTGTTGGTCTTGGTCGTGCGCAGGAACGAGATCACGTTGTTCGAGCCGTTGGAGCCCTCATAGACATTCCACGTGGCGCCGCCGACATTGACATTGGTATAGACCGGCGTGGCGTTGCCGTTGCTGCCGTAGGTGAAGGAGATCGGCTTGACGTTGCCGCCGCCGGTCGCCGTGCCGGTATAGTTCATCCACAGCATGATCTCGTGGGAATTGTTGCTGTCCCAGATATCGTAGGCGGCGTCCCAGGCGCCGCCCGAGGGCGTCGATTCGCTGAGCGTCGACGACAGGGTGCCGATGCTGGTCAGGGCCTTGCCGACATAGAAGCTTTCATTGCCGTAGGCCTTGATGCCGCCGGTATTGGGCTGGTTGGTGGTGATGTACCAGCTGGTCGCCGAGTTGGCGCAGATGGTCTGCGCGCCGGCGCCAGACCCCCAGACGTCGTTGTAGAAGGTCTTGTTGCCGATGGTGAAGCTGCCGAATTGGGCGGACGTGCAGGTGGCGGCCTCGGCGGAAGCCGAGCCCAGCAAGGCGCAGGCGATAACGGCCGGCGTAAGCCAGTTGATCTTTTTCATGATGGAAATCCCTGTAGAGTGCTTGTTTTTACTTTTACTTCAACTCTGCATACTGCAATCCGGACGGGTGGCATGCCGGTTGCGGACACGAGGGGTAGCACGGAATTTGAAGGCGTCAAGAAAATTTTATACGTAAATTTAAACTCAAATATGAAATAACGCGGCGCGTCATTTTGCCCTGTAAACAGGTCCCGGGCAGGGCGTTGCAAATCAAAGCGGCGAGTTTGGGCGCCATGCGGCGCTGGCGGCCAGCCGGGCGATTTTCCCCGCATTGCGGTATTTTAAAATTATGATTTCGCCAGATGAGCGAGTGACTTCATGACCGGTTGGTCAGCAGGCAAGCGTCGCCATAGGAGAAGAAGCGATAATGGTCGGCGATGGCGTGGGCGTAGGCCGCCTTCATGGTGTCCGTTCCGGCGAGGGCGCAGACCAGCATGAACAGTGTCGATTTCGGCAGGTGGAAGTTGGTCAGCAGCATGTCGACCGAGCTTACGCGAGTGCCCGGCGTGATGAAGATCGAGGTCGACGAGGCGAAGGGCTGGATCATGCCTTGCGCATCGCAAGCAGATTCGAGCAGGCGCAGGGAGGTGGTGCCGACGGCGATGATACGGCCGCCGCCGGCGCGCACCTCATTGATACGCTGGGCGGAAGCCCTTGTAATATCTCCGTGTTCGGCATGCATGACGTGATCATTGGTATCCTCGGCCTTGACCGGCAGGAAGGTGCCGGCGCCGACGTGCAGGGTGATGCGCTCGATGCCGACGCCTTTCGCTTCCAATTGTTCCAGTAAACCAGAAGTGAAGTGCAGGCCGGCGGTCGGCGCGGCGACGCTGCCTTCCTCGTCGGCGAAGATAGTCTGGTAATCGCGCTTGTCGCGGTCGTCCTCGCGCCGTTTTGAGCGGATATAAGGGGGCAGGGGCATGCCGCCGACCTGGCGGAGGAGGCCGATCAGCTCGGCCGGCTTGTGCCAGAACCACAGGGTATATATGCCGTCTCTTGTCTTGTGGGACACGCGGCAGCGCAACTGGCCGGCATCGCCGAAGGCCAGGTCGTCCATGACCCGGACCTTGCGACCGGGCTTGATGAAGGCTTGCCACTCCATCAGGCCGTTCCATTCGATCAGGGTCGCTTCGATGGCGACGACGCTGTCGCCGCGCTTGCGCACGCCCGAGACCTGGGTCGGCAGGACGCGGGTGTCGTTGACGACCAGCAGGTCGCCCGGACGGAGGAAGTCGGCGATATCGCCGATATGGCTGTCGGTCAGGATGTCGCCGTCGACGCGCAGCAGCCGCGCGCTTTCACGCGGTTCGGCCGGACGCAGGGCGATGCGATCGTCGGGCAGGTCGAAGTCGAAGTCGGATACGAGCATAACCGGCGTGTCAAACGCGGAAAATGCCGGCCGGTCAAGCTATAATCAGGCGACGGCCTGCTTGTCGCCGCGCCGGGCCTTGATCCAGTCGAGGCCATCGTCGAAAGAGTCGAAATAGGCCAGGGTGCGGAAAGGGAAGGCGCTTTGCGTGATGTGCAGGCGGGCTTTCACCAGGGCGTCGTCGCTGATGACGGCGGTGAAGTGGCCACGGTCGCGGCCTTGCGCCAGCAGGGCCCAGCGCATGCCCAGTTCCTGGATTTCGTCGGCCAGGACCACGCCTTCATAGCGGCGCATGTCGACGATGCTGTCATAGGTCCACGGCTCGGGCAGTTGCGCCAGCTGCTGCATCATGCTGCTGTTGATCTGCTCGCCTTCGATATGGCCGAGGTAACGCAGGACGATGATGCGCGAAGCTTCATCGACCGTCATGCTGAGGCGGGAACGCGTGCTCATGGCGAAAGTCCGGTCGCGGATTGGAACCGGACCCTGCCACAAACGCCTTAAGGCCAGGTTTACGCGCGGTCTTCAGGCGTCGGCGGCGACGCGGGCGCTGACGATCTTGCCGGGGGCGCGCGGCGGTTCGCCCTTGGGCAGGGCATCGACCGCGTCCATGCCGTCGGTGACTTCGCCCCAGACGGTATACTGGTTATCGAGGAAGCGGGCATCCTCGAAGCAGATGAAGAACTGGCTGTTGGCCGAATCCGGGTTTTGCGAACGGGCCATCGAGCACACGCCGCGAATGTGCGGCTCCTTGCTGAATTCGGCCTTCAGGTTGGGCAGTTTCGAGCCGCCCATGCCCGAGCCGGTCGGATCGCCGCCCTGGGCCATGAAGCCCGGGATGACGCGGTGGAAGACGACGCCGTCGTAGAAGCCGTCGCGCGCCAGTTCCTTGATGCGCGCCACGTGGCCGGGTGCGAGATCCGGGCGCAGCTTGATCGTCACCGTGCCGGTGTCGAGCGTCAGGATCAGGGTGTTTTCGAGGTCGTCGGACATGGAAGCTCCGTGGATATGCGCATTTGCGCTCCACATAGGCGATCAGGTCGGCGATTACAAATAAGAATGTGGCAAAAGGCCCCGGACCGGTCTTTGCCGGTACGGCAAACGCAGCTATATCGGCGTCATGAACGATGAACCCCCTCCTGAACGCCGGCGGATGGTGAAGCCGCCCGCCGGCGGCAATCTTTCCGGCCGCAACAAGGGCCATACCGCGGTCAAGACGGCCAGGCAGCGGACGCAATCCTCGGCCAAGTGGCTGGAGCGCCAACTCAACGATCCGTTCGTCGTCCGCGCCAAGGCGGAAGGGTGGCGGTCGCGCGCCGCCTTCAAGCTGATGGAGATCGACGATCGTTTTCACCTGCTGAAGCGCGGCGTGCGCGTGGTCGACCTTGGCTGCGCGCCGGGCGGCTGGGTGCAGGTGGCGCTGAAGCGCGGCGCATCGTTCGTGGCCGGCGTCGACCTGTTGCCGGTCGATCCGATCGCGGGCGCCGATTTGATCGAGGCCGATTTCACCGATCCGGCGGTTTCGGTTCGGCTGATGGAGATGATGCACGGCAAGCCCGACGTGGTGCTGTCCGACCTGGCGCACAATACGGTCGGCCACAGGCAGACCGACCACCTCAAGATCATGTCGCTGCTGGAAATGGCGGCGGATTTCGCGCTCGACAACCTGAAGCCGGGCGGCGCCTTCGTGGCCAAGGCCTTCCAGGGCGGCGAGACGGAAAACCTGCTGCTCAGGCTGAAGCTCAGCTTCGAGACCGTCAAGCACATGAAGCCGAAATCGAGCCGGGCGGATTCGTCGGAAATCTATATTGTCGCCCTGGGATTCAAAGGCTAGGTTGTCAAGGCGAACGAAGGGGAGCGCGGCATGAAAAAACCATTGGGCTTTGCCATCGGGGCGCTGGCGGTGCTGGCGCTGATTTTCGTCGCCATGTGGACGGTGCCGTACTGGACGCACGGTTCCAAGGTAGTCACGGTTACATTGGTCGACCACAAGATCATGAAGGACCAGGGCAAGATGAAGGACGTCTACCTGGTCTATACCGACCAGGGCACCTACAAGAACGTCGACAGTCCGGCCTATTTCAAGTTCAATTCGTCCGACTTGCAGGGCAAGCTGGCCGAAAAGGGCCGCTTCCGCATCGAATATTACGGTTTCCGCATCCCGGTGACCTCGACCTACCAGAATATCGTCAAGGCCGACAAGGTCGAGTAGGTAAAACCATGGCCGACGCCCAGCCAGCGCTTCACTATGCCAGCCTGCTGCCCGGCGATCCCGTGCCGTGGCTGATCGTGCGCGGCAGCAACAATCCCGAGTTCAAGCTTTCGACCATCGGCGGGCGCTATACGCTGCTCGGTTTCTTCATGTCGGCGGCCGATCCGGCGTCGGTCCAGGCCATTGCGGCGCTGGAGGCGCGACGCGACCTGTTCAATGATGACAAGCTGGCCTTTTTCGGCGTGTCGTGCGACCCCGAGGACGACGGCCGGGTGACGCAGATCGTGCCCGGTTACCGCTATTTCTTCGATTTCGATGGCCAGATGTCGCGCGCCTATGGCATCCTGCCCAAGGATGGCGGGCGGACGGCGCGGCGGATGTGGCTGGTGCTCGACCCCGACCTGCGGGTACGGGCGGTGTTTCCTTTCCGCCATGACGGCGCCAATCTCGACGAACTGCTGAAGTATCTGGAAGCCTTGCCGCCGGTGGGCCTGGCCAGCGGCACCGAGATCCAGGCGCCGGTCCTTTACCTGCCGCGCGTTTTCGAACCGGAATTCTGCCAGCAGTTGATCGCGCAATACGATGCCGCCGGCGGCACGTCTTCGGGCTTCATGCGCGAGGTCGACGGCAAGACGGTCGTGGTCAATGACACGTCGCACAAGGTGCGCAAGGACCACGTCATCGAGGATGCGCGCATCATTCGGGCCATCCAGGCGCGGGTGCAGCGGCGGATCGTGCCGGAAATCCTCAAGATCCACAATTTCGACGCCACCCACATGGAGCGTTACCTGGTCGGCTGCTACACCGCCGAGGATGGCGGCCATTTCCAGCCGCACCGCGACAACACCACCAAGGGCACCGCCCATCGCCGCTACGCCGTCTCGATCAATCTCAACAACGATTTCGAAGGCGGGGAACTGAATTTCCCCGAATACGGATCGCGCCCGTTCAAGCCGCCGGTCGGCGGGGCGGTGGTGTTTTCCTGCGCGCTGATGCACATGGTGACGCGGGTGACCCAGGGGCGCCGCTATGCCTTCCTGCCGTTTCTCTACGACGAGGCGGCGTCGCGCCTGAGGGCCGAGAACAATCCGTTCCTGGCCGACGAGACCCTGCACTACAGGGGTTAGGCCTTTTTAGCGGCTTTCTTTTTTGCCGGCTTCGCCTTGAGTGTCGCCACCGAGCGCACGATCCAGCCGCGCAAGGCCTCCTTGTCCTTGTGCATGGCTTCGGGAACGACGACATAGGTCTTGCTGACCGGCTGACCGGCTTCGTATTGCAGCGCCTTGGCGCCCGAAACCGCCAGCAGCGCCTTGTGTTCGGCCGCGTCCTCCATTTTCAGCGCCAGGCCGACGTCGGACAGGGAGCAGAATGGCTTGCCGCCGGCATAGGCCATGATGCCGCCGAACATGGACTTGAACGCCAGTTCCATGTCGGGCGGGGCGGCGGCTTCAAGAACGGTTTGCAGGGCCTTGGGATCGTGCATGGCGGTTCTCCGGGGGACATGCGTGACATGATGCAACGGACTGACATCAAGTGTCAGCAGGCAAGGGCGATTAAATTTCCCGCCACCCCTTTACCCGGCATCCGCTTTCCAATATGCACGGCTCGCAAAATGGAGAGTCCGTCATGGATATACGCGAAGGCCTGACCTTCGACGACGTTTTGCTGGAGCCCGGCCCCTCCGAGGTCGTGCCCACTCAGGTCGATACGAAAACCCGCTTCACCCGCACCATCGATCTCAATATTCCGCTGGTTTCGTCGGCCATGGATACGGTCACCGAGGCCAGGCTGGCGGTGGCCATGGCGCAGGCCGGCGGCATGGGCATCGTCCACCGCAACCTGACCAATGACGAGCAGGCTGACGAGATCCGCGCCGTCAAGCGCTTCGAATCGGGCATGGTCATTAACCCGATCACCATCCATCCCGACACGAAACTGGCCGAGGTTCGCGACATCATCGCCCGGCGGCATATTTCGGGCTTCCCGGTGGTGGAGCGCGAAACCCGGAAGCTGGTCGGCATCCTGACCAATCGCGACATCCGCTTCGAAGGCGATGGTTCGAAGACCGCCGCAGACCTGATGCGCAAGGACAACCTGATCACCGTCACCGAGGGCGAAATCCAGGGCGAGGGCGGGCAGGCCAAGGCACGCAACCTGATGGCCCACCATCGCATCGAACGCATCATCGTGGTCGATGACGCCTACCGGGCGGTCGGTCTGATCACCGTCAAGGACATGGAGAAGTCGCAGGCCTATCCGTCCGCCGCCAAGGACGGGGCGGGGCGGCTGCTGGTCGGCGGCGCGTCGACGGTCGGCGATTCCGGCTTCGAGCGTTCGATGGCCCTGGTCGAGGCCGGCGCCGACGTGGTGGTCATCGATACGGCGCACGGCCATTCGTCGCTGGTCAGCCAGGCGGTGGCGCGGCTGCGCAAGGAAACCAACAAGGTCCAGATCGTGGCCGGCAATGTCGCCACCTATGAAGCGACGCGGGCCCTGATCGATGCCGGCGCCGACGCCGTCAAGGTGGGGATCGGGCCGGGCTCGATCTGCACCACGCGCATCGTGGCCGGGGTGGGCGTGCCGCAACTGACGGCGATCCTCGATTGCGTGCGCGGGGCGAAGGATACGAACGTGCCGATCATCGCCGACGGCGGCATCAAGTTTTCCGGCGACCTGGCCAAGGCGATCGCCGCGGGCGCCTCGACCGCCATGCTGGGTTCGATGTTCGCCGGCACCGAGGAGGCGCCGGGCGAGGTCATCCTGTACCAGGGGCGGTCGTACAAGTCCTATCGCGGCATGGGCAGCCTGGGGGCTATGGCCTCGGGCTCGGCCGACCGCTATTTCCAGAAGGAAGTGCGCGACAACCTGAAGCTGGTGCCGGAAGGCATCGAGGGCCAGGTGCCCTACAAGGGGCCGATCGCGCCGGTGGTGCACCAGCTGATCGGCGGCCTCAGGGCGGCCATGGGCTATGTCGGCGCACCCGATATCGTCGAGTTCCAGAAGCGGGCGCGCTTTGTCCGCATCACCGGCGCGGGCCTGCGCGAAAGCCATGTTCACGACGTCATGATCACGCGCGAGGCGCCCAACTACAGGCAATGACCATGTGGCACGACCTCAGCTGGGAAATGTGGATCGCGGTGGCCGCCGGCGTATGGGGGCTGGCCATCGTGCTGATGGCGCCGGCCGTGGCCTATTCGACGCCCGGATACCTGAAATGGAACGCCGGGCCGCGCGACACGGATTTCGACCTGCCGCCGATATATGGCCGGCTGAAGCGGGCCTATGGCAATTTCATGGAAAGCTACGTGCTTTTCGTCGTGGTTGCCATTGCCCTGGCCCTGGCGCACAGGTCGTCCACGGTTTCGCTTTTTGGGGCCGGATTATACCTGGCCGCGCGCGTCATCTATGTGCCGCTCTATGCCTTTGGCGTGACCGGCTGGCGTTCGCTGGCCTGGTTCGCCGGTCTGGCGGGTATCGCCGCCTGCCTCTTTGCGTTGATTTTTTAAGGAAAAGCTTTGACTCCTGCCGCCCGACTGCAAGCCGCCGCCGATATCCTCGACCAACTGGCGGGTACGCGCGCGACGGCCGAGGCCGTGCTGAAGGCGTGGGGCCAGCAGAACCGCTATGCCGGCTCGAAGGACCGCCGCGCCATTGCCGACCGGGTCTATCGCTGCCTGCGCGCCAGACAGCGCCTGCTGTGGGCGATGCGGGCCAACGAAAAAGGCAGTGGGCGAGCCTTGGTCCTGGCATCGCTGGCCCTGATCGATGGAATGCCGATCGAGGAGATCGAGGGGCTGTTCAGCGGGGCGGGCTATGGGCCGGGACCCTTGACGGCGGTCGAGCGCGAACGGTTGGCGGCGGGCGAGGGCGACGCACCGGGCTGGGTGGCGACCGGCCTGCCGGAATTCGTGGTCGCGCGTTTTCAGCACCAGTTCGGCGCCGACTGGGGCGTGGAAGCGACGGCCCTTATGCTGCCGCGCGCGCCGATCGACCTGCGCGTCAATGGCGCGAAGGCGACGCGCGAGGCCATGCTCGAGGTCTTGCGCGGCGAGGATCTGCAGCCCGAGGCGACGCCGTTTTCGGCCTTTGGCATTCGATTGCCGTCCGAGCCGCCGCCCAATCTGGTCAAGCTCGACGCCTACCGCGACGGCTTGATCGAAATCCAGGATGAAGGCTCGCAACTGGCGGCGTTCCTGGCCGGTGCAGGTCTTTTGCCCGGGGTGGCCAAGGTGGTCGATTTCTGCGCCGGCGGCGGCGGCAAGACCCTGGCCCTGGCCCAGATGATGGCGGGAAACGGCGAGATTTACGCCTGCGATGTGGTCGCCAGGCGCCTTGAGGCCATCAAGCCGCGGCTGGCGCGGGCAGGCCAAGAGGCGCATTTCGTCCATTTCGATGACCCGGACAATCCTGTCTTGCTGGCGCCCCTGCAGGGCGCTGACCTGGTGCTGGTCGACGCGCCATGCTCGGGCTCGGGCACATGGCGGCGGCATCCGGAGGAAGCGCACCGGCTGAGCGAGGCCGAGGTCAAGCGGCTGCATGCCTTGCAGGTGACGATCCTGGGCCGGGCGGCGATGTGCGTGAAACCCGGGGGCCGGCTGGTCTACGTGACCTGCAGCGTGCTCGACGACGAAAATGCCGCCTCGGCCGATGCCTTCGAGGCCGTGCACCGCGATTTCGCGCCATTGGCCATCAGTGATCTTGCCAAAGCCGGCGAAGGCCAGTGGTTTGCGCCCGATACCCTTGCGCGGCTTGGCCAATCAGGCCATAGGCTGTCGCTATCCCCTTACAAAACCCAGACCGACGGCTTCTTCATCGCCGCCTACCGCAGGAGCTTAGCTTGAGCGCCCACGAAACCCTTCTTATCATCGATTTCGGCAGCCAGGTGACGCAGCTGATCGCCCGGCGCGTGCGCGAATGCGGCGTCTACTGCGAAATCCATCCCTTCACCAAGGCCAATGAAAAACTGGCCGAACTGAAGCCGAAAGCCGTTATCCTGTCGGGCTCGCCGCACAGCGTCATTGAGCAGGGGCCGCGCATCGACGGCACGCTGTTCGAGATGAATTTGCCTGTCTTCGGAATATGTTACGGCGAACAATTGATGTGCGAACTGCTGGGCGGCAAGGTCGAGGCCGGCCACGATCGCGAGTTCGGCCGCGCCGAGATCGACATCCTCAGGACGTCGTCGATTTTCAAGGGGCTGGCCGAGAAGGAAACCGTGTGGATGAGCCACGGCGACCGCATCACCGCCATGCCCGAAGGCTTCGACGTCATCGCCGTGTCGGAGGGGTCGCCCTACGCCGCCATCGCCAACGAGGCGCGCAAGCTCTACGCCGTGCAGTTTCACCCCGAGGTCGTGCACACGGTGCGCGGCACCGACATGATCCGCAACTTCCTGTTCGAGATCGCCGGCTTCAGCGGTGATTGGTCGATGTCGGCCTTCCGCGCCGAAATGGTGGCGAAGATCCGTGCCCAGGTTGGTGCCGGCAAGGTGATCTGCGGCCTGTCGGGCGGCGTCGATTCGTCGGTTGCCGCCGTGCTGATCCACGAAGCGATCGGTGAGCAACTGACCTGCGTTTTTGTCGATACCGGCCTGCTGCGCAAGGACGAGGGCAAGCAGGTGGTCGAGCTGTTCCGCGACCACTACAATATCCCGTTGATCCATGTGCAGGCGCAAGACAAGTTTCTCGGCGCGCTGGCCGGTGTCAGCGATCCCGAGACCAAGCGCAAGACCATCGGCAAGCTGTTCATCGACGTTTTCGATGAAGAAGCCGGCAAGATAGAAGGCGCCGAGTTCCTGGCCCAGGGCACGCTTTATCCCGACGTGGTCGAGAGCGTATCGCCGCACGGCGGGCCGTCCACGGTGATCAAGTCGCACCACAATGTCGGCGGCCTGCCCGATTACATGAAGCTGAAGCTGGTCGAGCCGTTGCGCGAACTGTTCAAGGACGAGGTGCGGGCCCTGGGTCGCGAACTGGGGCTGGATGCCGCCTTTGTCGGCCGCCATCCGTTCCCCGGGCCGGGCCTGGCCATTCGCATTCCCGGCGAGGTCACGCCCGAGAAGGTCAAGGTGTTGCAGGACGCCGATGCCATCTATCTCGACGAAATCCGCAAAGCCGGACTTTACAACGAGATATGGCAGGCTTTTGCCGTGCTGCTTCCGGTCAAGACGGTCGGTGTCATGGGCGACGCCCGTACCTACGAGGACGTGTTGGCCCTGCGGGCGGTGACGTCGTCGGACGGCATGACGGCGGATTTCTACGAATTCCCGTGGCCTGTATTGGGGCGCTGCGCCACGCGGATCGTCAATGAGGTGCGCGGCGTCAATCGCGTCGTTTACGACGTAACATCCAAACCGCCCGGTACGATCGAGTGGGAATAGGCGCGGAAATCAGTGCGCGTCGCCGGCGTCGCACGGACGGTCGCCGTGCATGCGGGTGACCCATAAGGGTTCCAGGTAACGGTCACCGTCCTGGAAGCCGGGCGCGCAGCCTGCGGGCGTGCCGGCGGTGCTGTCGCCGTCATCGGCGGAATAGGACAGGCCGAAGGACCGGGCCGTGCCGCCGCGTGACACGCGACCGTAATCCCCGTAACCGCGGCCGTAACCGCCATAGCCGTAACCGTAGCCATACGGACTGTTCTTGCCGAAGTCGGTCTGGCTGTAGGCGATGCCCAGCATGCCGTTGTCGCCGACCGGCATGACGGCCGAGACATAGGCGCTGCGGTAGCCGCCGGTGCCGATGCTGACGCCGGCGGAGCCATGGACCAGGCTCTGGCGGCGGTTGTCGGGTTGGGGCGCGGTATCGCTGGCCGGTTCGTCGCCACGGGCTTTCGGTGCGTCGGCCAGCCACGCAATGACCTGATCCTTCGTGTTGACGGCGGGCGTGGCCTGCGTGGCCTGGGCGTCGGCCTTCGCCTTGGCGACCTCGTCGGCGGTCGGCAGTTTGGTGCGCGTAGCGGTGGCCACCACCTCTTCGTCGCCGGTGGCGCGCGCCTGGGCGAGAGAGGACGACGCCAGGGCCGCGGCGGTCAGGGCAAAAACGATATAAGACGCACGCATCGGCGGAATCCTTCGAGGACTTCTACTTTAACCCCGGATGTACATCTTGTCTGCAACCGAATTGGGGCCTGAGTATGTCGACCTTGCAAGCGTTTCAGAAGTCGAACGCGCCTTGCGCCGAAGGCGGCGGGCCGAGGTGGACGCCTTCGAGTTCGAGCATGCGCATCTTGCTGTCGACGCCGCCGGGCGCGGAAAAGCCGCCCGGCTTGTTGCCTGCGGCAAGGACGCGATGGCAGGGGATGATGAGGGCCACCGGATTCCTGGCCATGGCGACACCGACATCGCGGGCGGCTTCCGGGCCGGCGCCGAGATCCCTGGCCAGGGCGCCGTAGGTGGTGGTCCGGCCCCAGCCGATGCGGCGGGCGGCGGCGTAGATGTCCTTGAAGAAGCTGTCCTGCTCGTCGAGATCAAGCACGAGGCTGGAGAAATCGATCGCTTCGCCGGCAAAATAGTGCCGGACCCGTACAATGGCGTCGGCGATGGCGGGCGGCGGCGGGGCGGCGTGCGAATGCGGCAGCCGGCGCAACAACAGCCGTTCGGTTTCCGCCGCGGACGAGGTCGGCAACTGGAAACGGGTAATGCCGCCCGCGCTCCAGGCGATGGCGCAAAAACCGCCGGCGGTTTCGAAAACAGCGTGATTCATGCTGGCAAGATCGTACTGTCGCGGGCGGATTTCAAGCCCATGGCGGTGCGTCCCGGTACAAGGAATCGATGCCGCTTGCCCCCTCGCCGCATAAGGGGCGCGACATTGCGGGTAGGGGATAAACCCTTATACTGCAAGGCATCTGCAATTTTCCGGATGACATCATGCGCTCTCTTTTACTCGGCTGTTTCGTTTCCTGCCTGCCGGTCATGGCGATGGCGGCTCCGCAATGGTGCCCCGTGTCGCCGGCCGATGCGGCGACGGCGATGGGACAGGTCCCGGCTTCGCTGACGGCGGCGCTCGACAGCAAGCCCAGCCCGATGCGCCAGGTGCATACGGAGGGTAAACTGCCCGGGGACAGTATCCGCGAGCGCAGCGGCGAGGCCGAAAAGCAACTGCCGATCATGCGGGATGCCGCCTATGCCTGGCGCGCTGGAGCGGGTGACGCCTATCTCGACCTGGCCATGCGTTACCTCAATGCCTGGGTGGCGGTTTATCATCCCGACTACGATCCTATCGATGAAACCAAGTTCGACGCCATGATCGAGACCTATGCGATCGTGGCGCCGAAGATGGACGCGCGTTCGCACGCCGCCGCCGACAGGCTTTTCCGTACCTGGGCGACGGGCTATGTCCGGCGCATGGACCGGACCAAGATCTTCGGCAGCGGGCCGGCCGCCAAGAACGCGCGCAGCAACTGGCAGAGCCACCGCATCAAGCTGGTGACCCTGATGGCGGTGGCGCTGGACGACGATACGCTGTTTGCCGACGCCCGGCGTTTGTTCCGCAATCAGGTGGCCGCCAATATTCACCCGGATGGCACGGTCAACGACTTTGTCGACCGCGATGCTGTCAGCTATGTGCTTTACGACCTGCAGCCGTTGTTGCAGGCGTCGCTGGCGGCAAAAACGCGCGGCGAGGACTGGTATAGCTATGAATCGCCGACGGGCAGTTCGCTGGCCAAGGCGGCGGCATGGGTCAAGCCCTATGCGACAGGTGAAAAAACGCACCAGGAATTCGTCCATTCCATCATCGCTTTCGACGCCAAGCGCGCCGACGCCGGCGAGACCGGTTTTTCAGGTCCGTTCGATCCGGCGAGCGCCGGCACCTTCATGTGGACCGTGTCGGCGCTCGACCCTTCCTACCTGCCGCTGGCGCAAAGCCTGAAGGACGCGGCGCCGTCCTTCATCACCCTGTGCGGCAACTAAAGGCTCTTGCCGCAATGCCGGGGCTGTGACACTTTCGCGGTCATGCCGTCCGCCAGCGACGGGTGAGGAGGATCGCCATGTCACCGTCGAAATCCGTGATTGGCTGCGCCGTGGTAGCGCTATCGCTTGGCGTTTGCTGCGCCGCATCAGCGCAGACCTGGCTGTTCCAGGATTCGAGCCAGCCGGACGATGCCCGCATCGCCAGCATCCTGCATGAAATGACCATCGACGAGAAGATCGATGCGCTCAGCACCAACACCGGCGTGCCGCGCCTGGGCATTCCCAACATAGGCAGTTCCGAGGGCATTCACGGCGTCGTCCAGCGCGGCAATGAAAAGCGCGGTTTCAAGGCGATCAACACCACCCAGTTTCCACAGCCGCCCGGCATGGGCGAGACCTGGGACCCCGGGATCGTCAGGCAGGCAGCGGGTGTCGAGGGCTACGAGGCGCGCTACATTTCGCAGTCGGACCAGTATAATCACAAGCTGCTGATGCTGTGGGGGCCGCAGTCCGACCTGGCGCGCGATCCGCGCTGGGGGCGCAGCGAGGAAGTCTACGGCGAGGATCCGTTCTTCAACGGCACCATGGCGACGGCGTTTTCGAAGGGCCTGATCGGCGACGATCCGAAATACTGGCAGGTAGCGCCGCTGCTGAAACACTTCCTGGCCAACAGCAACGAGAACAACCGGTCGGCGTCGTCGTCGGATTTCGACCAGCGCCTGTTCTGGGAGTATTATTCGGTGCCCTTCCGCATGGCTTTCCAGGACGGCGGGGCGCGGGCCTTGATGGCGTCTTACAACGCGTGGAACGGCACGCCGATGACGATCAATCCGGTGCTGCAAAGCGTGGTCAACGGGCAATGGGATGCCGACGTCATTTCCAGCGACGGCGGGGCGGTGACCAACCTGGTCAAGTGGCACAAGGTGTTTCCGAACCAGGAACAGGCGGTGGCGGCGTCGCTGAAAGCCGGTATCAACCAGTATCTTGATACCTACAAGGACGAGATGCACGCGGCGCTCAAGGATGGGCTGGTGAGCGAGGCCGATATCGACGCCGGCCTGGCGCGCAAGTTCCGCATCACGCTGAAGCTGGGTTTGCTCGACGATCCGGCCAAGGTGCCGTACGCCAGCATCAAGGCGGCGGATGGCCAGCCGGCGCCCTGGGATGGCGACAAGGACCGGGCGGTATCGAAGCAGATCGCGCTGGAATCGGTGGTGCTGCTGAAGAACGATCATCATGCCTTGCCGTTCGACAAGGCGAAGCTGAAGTCGGTGGCCGTGGTTGGGCCGCTGGCCGACAGTGTTCACTGGGACTGGTATGGCGGCTATCCGCCCTATGTCACCACGCCACTGGCCGGCATCAAGGCCGAACTCGGGCCGGACGTGACGGTCAATTATGCGGCGGGCGGCGACGATGCCGTCAAGGCGGCCAAGGAATCGGATGCCGTCATCGTGGTGGTCGGCAATGATCCGACCTGCGGGCCGAACATGGCGACCGACTGGAATGACAACGGCACCAATCCGTGCGCCGATCCCGGCGACGGCCGTGAAGGCCGTGACCGCGAAACCCTGTCGCTTAGGCAGGAGGACCTGGTCAAGCAGGTGATGGCCGTCAATCCAAAGACAGTGATGGTGCTGGTGTCGAGCTTTCCCTTCACCATCAACTGGTCGCAGGACCATGTGCCGGCGATCCTGCACATGACGCATGCGTCGCAGGACGAGGGCACGGCCCTGGCGTCGGTGATTTTCGGCGGCTTTAACCCGGGCGGCCATCTGGTCGAGACCTGGCCTGCCTCGATGGACCAGTTGCCGCCGATGATGGACTACAATATCCGCGATGGCCGCACCTATATGTATTTCAAGGGCAAGCCCCTGTACCCGTTCGGTTATGGGTTGAGCTATACGACGTTCCGCTATGCCAATCTGCGCACGGATACTGCGACCGTGGCGAAGGACGGAACGGTCATGGTCAGCGTCGATGTGACCAATACCGGCAAGGTGGCCGGCGACGCGGTGCCGCAGCTTTATGTCAAACACCTGGGCTCGAAGGTGTCGCGGCCGGAGCAGGAATTGGAAGGCTTCCAGCGCGTGACGGTGGCGGCGGGCGAGACGAAGACGGTGACAATTCCGCTGAAGGCGTCGCAACTGGCCTACTGGAACGAGGCGAAGGCGGGCTTCGAGGTCGAAAGCGAGCCGGTCAGTCTGATGGTCGGCGACTCCTCGGCGGACATCAAGTTGAGCAAGACGGTGACGGTGGAATAAAAAGGCGCTCCAGGAGCGCGCCTTTTAGTCAGTGATGGGGGTGGGATTTGGCGCCCTTTTTCGGAATATGGGCCTCGTGCATGGCGATGGCGACGGCCTGCCTGTGCGAGGTGACCTTGTGGCCGGACCCGCTTTTGAGCGTGCCGTGCTTGGCCTCGTCCATGACTTTATGGACTTTGCCGCGCTGGGCGGGGGATTCCTTGGGCATGTATGCCTCCGTGGCTGGAACTGCCCCCGACTCGCAGTAAAGCGGAAGGAGGATAAATTCGCGATGCGACAAGGGCCGGCATGCTGAAAATCTACGGTATTCCCAACTGCGACACCATGAAGAAGGCTTTCGACTGGCTGAAGGCCGGGGGGATCGCCTATGACTTTCATGACTACAAGCAGGCGGGAATCGATGCCGCGCACCTGAAGGCCTGGACGAAGCGCGTCGGTTGGGAGAAGGTGCTGAACAAGGCCAGCACCACTTTCAGGGACTTGCCGGACAACGCCAGGGCGGACCTCAACGAGGCGAAGGCGATCGAGCTGATGATCGCGCAGCCGTCGATGATCAAGCGGCCGGTGATCGAGGTGGGCGGCGAAGTCTTCACCGGCTTCAAGGCCGATACGGTCGAGGGCGTGAAGCGGGCTTTGGCGCCGCAGCTTTAATCCTGGATTACGCGCGCCAGCAGTTTGTCGAGAGCGGCGCCGTCCTCGTCGCTGAGGCGGGCGCCGAAGGCGGAATGGATGGCGCCGGCATAGACCGGCCACATGCGCCGGCGCAGGTCCTTGCCGGTTTCGGTGATGACGATGACCTGGCCGCGCTTGTCGCCCCTGAACGGTTGGCGGACGAGGTAGCCTTCGGCCTCGATGCGGTCGAGCAGGCGCGACAGGCCGTATTGCGGCAGCAGCAATTCCTTTTCCAGCTGGAAGGGACGCAGGCCTTCATCGCCGGCGTGTTCCAGCTCAAGCAGGGCATCATACCATGCCAGCGGCGGCAGTTTCGCCTGTTTGAGCGCGGCTTCCACCCGGGCCATGGCGGCCTTGTGGGCGTGAAGCAGGCGCAGCCAGGCGCGGAAAGTGGTTTCGGTCAAGCGGTCGGTCATGACCGCCTCTTCGCATATTTATGCAAGTGCATCAAGCACGTAGAGGACGGGTTCGACAGCCGCCGGCGCCTCGAGATTTTCCCGGCGCACGCCGTGGTCGTCGATCAGTTGCGCGCAGATCAGCCGCGCCTCAGGAGCCGGGCACGACACCCAGACGCGCAAGGCGCCCTGCGGCAGGAACAGGCCCCTGAGCACGTCGTTGAGCGAGCGCGGGCCGGCGGCGGCATGGCGGTCGACCGAATGAACGGTCAGGCCCGGCCGGGCGGCAAGCCGCGCCGCCGGCGCCTCGGTCAGCACGATGACGCTGGCCTTCCCATCCAGGGCGCGCAGGCGCGCGTCCAGGAGGGGAAGGGCGGTTTCATCGGCGATGAGCAGGTAGTTTCCCCCTTCCATGCGGGTCTCCTTTTGTCGGCCCGCTTTTCCAAAAAGTGCGCGGGCTATGTCAGACGCTTTTTGGGGGCGGGCCTCAGCTTCTTTCGATCTTCTTGGCCAGTTCGTCGATCATATCGACAATGGCTTCGATATCGGCCTGGGCCATCGGCTTCATGCCGCGGGCCTTCAAGGCGCCGCCAAGGTTATGCATGGCGCGGAAAAGCTGGGCATAATCGCCGTGACCGGTCTCCGACCTGCCTTCATCCATGGCGGCGAAGAGGGCGTCGACGGCTTCTGCCTTTTGGGTGAGGAAGGCGCGGCCGGCATCGGTGATGTGGGCCATCTTGCGGCCGTCTTCACCGGCCTCGACCGTGATGAAACCTTCGTCTTCAAGCCAGCTCAGCGTCGGGTAGATGACGCCGGGGGAAGGGCTGTAAGCGCCGTTGCTGCGGTCCTCGATGGCCTTGATCAACTCGTAGCCGTGTGACGGCTGTTCGCCGAGCAGCTTGAGGATGACAAGGCGCAGGCCGCCATGGCCGAAACCGCCGCGTCCGCCGCCGTCACGGCCACGGCCGCCCATGCGGCCGCCGAAGTCGCGGCCCATGCGTTCGAAGGGATTGCCGCCGCCGAAGGGGTTGTGGCCGAACGCGCCATGGCGATGGGGGCCGCGACCGAAACCGTCGCGATGGCCGCGCATGCGGTCTTCGCAGCCATGCTGGCCGCGATCAAAGAAGAATCCTTTCATGAGGATACCTTTCAAATAAGAGTGTAACACGATATATCGGGTTTTTGGACGCGACCAATCGGTGGCGCCGCTCAACTCGATGCAGTTTAGATATATCTAAATAATATCGAATGCAAGGGGCGACGTGAAAATTTCCGCATTACGAAAACTTAATCGGAATCCTCGCATCCAAAAGGGGGCCTCCGCGCCTCTTGTCTGTACAGGGCCACGAAAAAGGGAAGGGCCCGGCAACACGTAAGAAGGAGCTACATTATGAATCCCGAATTATGGGTCCCCATCATCGCCATCCTGGCAACCTTCGGCACGATCTTCGGCATCGTGGCCACCCTCAGCTTCAATCGGGCGCGCAACACCGAGGAACTGCAAAAGACGCTGCGCATGTCGATCGAAAAGGGCCAGCCCTTGCCGCCCGAGTTCGTCGACAGCATGTCCCGCGCCGTGCCGCGCGCCAAGAGCCCGATGAACGACATCCGCTGGGGCCTGATCTGGATGGCGCTGTCGGGCGGCATCATCCTGGCGGCCTACCTGGATCACGGCGAGATCGTCCATCATGTCAGCGGCATCGCTGCCGTGCCGGGTCTGATCGGCCTCGTGCTGTTCATCCTGGGCATCATCGGCCTGAACACGCGCGACAAGAAGTAAGCCACAACAAAGCCTGACGGGGCATTTTTCATGGCTTTGAAGAGCGACACGCTCGATCCCTCTCGGCATTCCGATGTCGACCTGGTGCGCCTGGGCGTCACCGGCGACAAGCCGGCCTTCGCCGAACTGGTGCGCCGCCACGGCGGCACCCTGCGCACGCACCTGCGCCGCATGGGCGCGCAGGGCGCCGATGCCGACGACATGGCGCAGGAGGCTTTCCTGATCGCCTATGAGCGCCTGGGCGACTATCGCTTCGACGGGCCCTTCATCGGCTGGCTGAAGCGCATCGCCTCGCGGCGCTATCTCAAGAAGGTGCGGGGTAATGCCAAATACCTGCTCACCGACGACATGACGGCCTTTGAAACCGGGGCCGCCGGCAACCCTGACGATTTTCGCGCCCATAACCTGGATGCGGCTTTAAATCGCCTTAAACCTGTGGAACGGCTATGCGTGACGCTCAATTTCAGCGGAGATCTTTCGCATCAGGAGATCGCGGACGACCTCAAGATACCTCTGGGGACGGTCAAGAGCCACATCCGGCGGGCGCTGGAGCAACTCAAGTCGATTTTAGCGCCCGAGCCTTCAAGTACCAGCGCCACGCCAACCGCCATGATGAGTACGGGATCATGAACGACAACGATATCGGCGACCTGTTCGCCGCGGCTCCGCAGTATGACGACGCGCCGGCCTTTGCCGAGCGTGTGACGCGATCCTTGCGCCTGCGGCTGTGGTTCCGCCAGGGCCTGGTGGTGCTGGCCGGTTTCGTCGGCGGCATCTATGCGCTGGCCCAGGTGGTGCGTATTCCGGGCTGGAACGGGGCGGCTGGCCCGACGATCTACGGCCAGACCCTGCAGAAGGCGGCGGCCGACAGCGACCAGGCCTTGCGGGTGTCGGCGCAGTTTTTCGACGTGTCGCAGGTGCGGCTCATGGATTTCATGGGCTCGTCGGCGCATTATCTCAACCTGATGCAGACGCCGGTCTTCTTCTGGGTCAGCTTCCTGCTGTGCCTGGGTTTCCTGGGGCTGTACTTCCTGTATTCCCAGGAAGAGACGATCTGACCAGCGCTGTGTTGCGCCGCAGCGGGAATGTGCCTACATAAGCGAACGAGGTTTGGGGCCGCAGGCCCCATACCCCGGTTATCTTATGCAGGGACACCCGTTGAGCAGCCAGACCCAGACCGTCAAACGCCTGACCGCGCCGGATATTCGCGCCCGCAAGGGCCAGGCTCCGCTGGTCTGTCTCACCGCCTACAGCGCGCCCATGGCCGCCATCATGGATCCGCATTGCGATATCCTTTTGGTCGGCGACAGCGTCGGCATGGTGGTCCACGGCCTGCCCAACACCATCGGCGTCACCCTCGACATGATGATTCTGCACGCCCAGGCCGTGATGCGCGGATCCGAACGCGCCTTCGTGGTCGTCGACATGCCGTTCGGTTCGTACGAGGCCAGCCCGGAGCAGGCCTTCATGAACGCCACGCGCCTGCTCAAGGAGACGGGCGCTCAAGCCGTCAAGCTGGAAAGCGGGCCCGGTATCGCCGACACCATCCGCTTCCTGAGCGAACGCGGTGTCGCCGTCATGGGGCATGTCGGCCTGCGGCCGCAGGCGGTCAATGTCGATGGGGGCTTCAAGGCCAAGGGGCGGACCAATGCCGAACGCGACAAGGTCGTCACCGAGGCCAAGGACGCCGACGCGGCCGGCGCCTTCGCCATCGTCATCGAAGGCGTGGCCGAGGATCTGGCCGCCGAGGTCACGCGGATGATCGAGGCCCCCTCCATCGGCATCGGCGCCTCCAAGGCCTGTGACGGCCAGATCCTGGTGGTCGACGACATGCTGGGCCTGTTCGACTGGACGCCGAAGTTTGTCCGCCATTATGCCGACCTGCGACACGTTATCGACCGCGCGGTGGCCGCTTATGCCAAAGATGTCCGGGAGCGTGCCTTCCCCGCCCCACAAGAGACATATTTTTCGAAATAGATTGGCCTTAACAAAGTGTTTTTGGGGGTCAGGCCGGCGTTGCGCGCGCAATCCGGTTGCGTCGGGTGCACGCAAAGGCTAGGTTCCCGCCGATCGCGGGGCCGTGCCAGGGATGCAGGCGTTTCCGCCTAACGATAATTAGGGATTCGCCGTGAGCGATATTTTTGAAGAAACCGAAGAAAACCTGCGCGCCGAACAGTGGCTGAAGATCGCCAGGACGACCTTGCCGTGGGTCGGCACCGGCCTGGCCGCGGCTCTCGCCATCGCGCTGGGCAGCTGGGGTTTCCAGGTGTGGCAGCAGAAGATCGCGGCCCACGCTTCGGAAGTGTACGAGGCCGGACTTGACGCCAACAGCAAGGCCGACAAGGCGGGCGCCAAGGCGAAGTTCGAGGAGGCGGCCAAGGCCGGCAACGCTACCTACAAGGCGATGGCGCTGATGCAACTGGCGGCGCTGGCCGATCTCGACAAGAACACCGACGAAGCCGTCAAGGATCTCGACGAAGCCGCCAAGGCCACCAACAATCCGCTGCTGCAGGACACCGCCGCCATCAAGGCCGCCTACCTGCTGATGGACAAGTCGTCCCTGGCCGATACCCAGAAGCGCCTGGCGCCGCTGATGAAGGATGGACGTCCCGCCGCCGCACTGGCCAAGGAAGCCCTGGCCATGGCCAAGCTGCAAAGCGGCGACCTCAAGGGCGCGCGCAGCGATCTCAACCTGCTGTCGCTGACATTGGGTACGCCTGACGGCATCAAGCAGCGCGCCGCCGCGGCGGTGGCCACCATCGATTCCGGCGCGGCCCAGACCGCCGTTGCCGTGGCCAAGCTGCCGGCGGCGCCGGCGCCTGTCCTGCCGGAAGCGCCGGGCCTCGCCGCCACGCCGCCCGATGGCGCCGCGCCTGCCGACGGCGGCCAATAACAGACTCCTGAAGACCTCCAGTCCCACACACAAGTTTACGGAAAACGCGCACATGATCTCTCGCAAGATGACCACAAGCCTGGCAAGCGCCGGCGTTGCCGTGCTCGGACTGGCGGCGGTGCTGGGGTTGAGCGCCTGCTCGCACATACCGTTCAAGGATCATAACAGCGACCAGGGCGCGGTGGTTTCGCAAGGCCAGCGCATTTCGATCGTCGCCTTCGAGCAGAAGCTTGAGCCGTCCAAGAGCCTGGCCGGCATCGGCTATTACCTGCCGCCGGCAACGACAGTGGCCAGCTGGCCCGTCGGCGGCGGCCCGCAGGATGCGCCTGTCCAGCATGCCGATGCCGCACCGAACTTCAAGGTGGCGTGGAGCAAGCCGATCGGCGCCGGCAGCAAGGGCGACACCGAAGTGCTGGCCCAGCCGGTTTCCGATGGCCGGCTGATCTATACGCTGGATGGTGAAGCGCGCGTTTCGGCCTTCGACGTCAATACCGGCGCCACTGTATGGAGCGTCGATCTCAACCCGCACCTGAAGCGCGACAAGACGGCTTTTGGCGGCGGCCTGGCCCTGGGCAACGGCAAGCTGTTCGTCACCTCCGGCTATCGCTTCATCGATGCGCTCGATCCCGAAAGCGGCAAGCTGATCTGGGAAAAGCAGACCGACACGCAGTTCCATGCGGCGCCGACCGTCAACGACACCTCGGTTTTCGCCACCGACGTCGACAACCAGATTTTCGCCTTCGACCAGAACACAGGCGACATGAGCTGGACCTACCAGGCCATCGCCGAGCCGGCGCGCCTGCTCAAGACGTCGTCGCCGATCGTTTCGGGCAACATGGTTTACGCCCCCTTTTCGTCGGGTGAACTGGTCGCGCTCAACGCCGCCACCGGCGATCCGGTGTGGGAGCAGGTGCTGGCGCAATCCAGCCGCACCAACGCCCTGTCGGAGATTCGCGATATTTCCGGCCGTCCGGTCCTGGCCAACGGCATCGTCTTCGCCGCCAGCCACTCCGGCATGTTCGAGGCCATGAACGCCACCACCGGCGATCCGAAATGGCAGATCGAAGCCGACAGCATCAATACGCCGTGGGTTTCGGGCGACGTGGTCTTCCTGGTGTCGCTGCAGGGGGAACTGATGGCCGCCAGCCGCGAGTCGGGCCAGATCTACTGGCTGAAAGACCTGAACACCGGCATGCAGCACATGAAGAAGGGCGCCTTTGGCCTCGGCCGCGAAAAGCTGGTCGGCAAGGTGCCGCTGTGGTCAGGGCCGGTGATGGCGTCGAATCGCCTGGTGATGTTCAACAGCCTGGGTTCCGCCGTCGCCTATGACCCCAATACAGGCGAAAAGCAGAGTGAAATCCCGGTCGGAGGCGCGGTCTATATCGCCCCCATCATCGTCGGCGACAAGCTGTTCGTCGTCACCGACGACGGCAAGCTGGTGGCGATCGGGTAAAACCGCTCGCCATCGCGCGCTTTTCGGCTATAAGGCGCGCATGCCTTTGAAAATCGCTATTGTCGGGCGGCCGAATGTCGGCAAGTCGACCCTGTTCAACCGCCTCGCCGGGAAGAAGCTGGCCATTGTCGATGACCGTCCCGGGGTCACGCGTGACCGTCGCTATGCGGCGGGCAATCTTGGCGACATTCCGCTGCTGCTGATCGATACGGCCGGTTTCGAGGACCTGACCGACCTCAGCCTGGAAGCGCGCATGCGCATTCAGACCGAACGCGCCATCGATGAATGCGATGTCGCCTTCTTTGTCGTCGATGCGCGCGAAGGCGTGACGCCGCTCGACCGCATCTTCGCCGGCATCCTGCGCAAGAAAGACAGACCGGTGGTGCTGATCGCCAACAAGGCCGAGGGCCACCAGGCGGCGGCGACAGCGGAAGAGGCGCGCGTCCTGGGTTTCGGCGAGCCGCTGCATCTTTCGGCCGAACACGGCGAGGGCATGTCGGAACTCTATGAGGAAATTGAGAAATTCCGCCAGCTGATTGAAGGTGACTTCGTTTCCGAAGATGGGGAAGGCGATGAAGACGACGACACCAAGCCGGTGCGTATCGCCATCATCGGCCGCCCAAATGCCGGCAAGTCGACCTTGATCAACAAGATGCTGGGCGAAGACCGGCTGCTGACCGGGCCCGAAGCCGGTATCACGCGCGATTCTATTTCCGTCGACTGGCAATACGAAGGCCGTACGATCCGCCTGGTCGATACGGCCGGGCTGCGGCGCAAGGCGCGCGTGCAGGAAAAGCTGGAGAAGCTGTCGACCGCCGATACCATTCGCGCCATCACCTTCGCTGAAATCGTGGTGCTGGTGATGGACGAGGCCAATGCCTTCGAAACGCAGGACCTGCAGATCGCCGACCTGATCGAACGCGAGGGGCGGGGCTTGGTCTACGCCATTTCCAAGTGGGACCTGGTTGAAGAACCACAGGCCAGGTTGGCCGAAATCGTCGAGGTGGCCGAGCGTCAGTTGCCGCAACTGCGTGGCACGCCGCTGGTCACGCTGTCGGGCGCGACCGGGCGTGGCGTCGAGCGGCTGATGCCGGCGGTCCTGAAATGCTATCGCAACTGGTCGGCCAAGGTGAAGACGCGCGATCTCAACGACTGGCTGGCCCTGGCGATCCAGCGCCACCCGCCGCCCGCCGTCAATGGCAAGCGCATCAAGCCGAAATACATGGCCCAGACCAAGGGGCGGCCGCCGACCTTCGTGCTGTTCGCGGCGCGCGCCTATGCCATGCCGGATCACTATACGCGCTATCTTATCAATAGCTTGCGCGAATCCTTCGATCTGCCGGGCGTGCCGATCCGCCTGACCGTCAAGGCCAATGCGACGGTCAACCCCTACGCCGAGGGCGATGCGGCGACGCAAGCCGCCGGTCCGCCGCGTGTCCGCGCCAAGGCCAAGCCGAAACCCGGTGAAAAGCCGGCGCACCCCAACCGCGTGCGGCAAAAGCCGAAGGGGGCCGCGCCTGCTGCCGCCAAGCCCAAGGTGGTGGCCAAGCCGCGCATCGAGGCCGTCAAGTCGAAGGTCTTTCGCACCAAGCCCGGCGGCCCTTCGACCAAACCCGGCGCCGCTGGCCCGGGCGGGAGAACGGGCAAGGGACGACGATAACGGGGTTTCGCATCCGCGAGCATTTTCCGGCCTAAACCGGCTTGACAGATCGTTAAGGAAGACTTTACCTTTTCGCGGCTGCGGAGGGTCAGGGCTATGCGAAATTTCACTATTCTGTGCGTGTCACTGTGCGCTTTGACGCTGGCGGCGTGCCAGCCCAAGCCGGCTGACGAGCCTGCGGCGTCATCGGAAGCGGCGCCGGCGCCCGCTGTCCTGACCGTCGAAACGTCATGGATCGACAACGACTATACCAAGACCATCTCCTTCAGCAATAACGGCAGCGCGCCGATCAAGGTCAACCAGGTCGTCGTCAACGGCCTGGCCAACGATCCCGACTGCAATATCAAGGTGTTCAAGACCTACGCGCCGGGCGAAAAGGATACGGTCAGCGTACCCAACTGCGGCCGTTTCACCAAATTCGATATTGTCGGCGACACCGCTACCTATTCGATGACGGTCTCTCAGCTTCAGACTGACATTGCCGTCACCGATTACACATCTACAGACGGCACGGTTCGCATCAGCAACAATTCCAGCTCGGAATATTTCCTGAATACGGTCGTCTTCAACAACATGGCCAGCGACTCGAAGTGCAATGTCAAGGTTTTCGCCAAGATCGAGGCTCACGGCTATCTTGACGTCAACCAGAACTGCGGCAACTTCAAGAGCGCGACGCTGAACTTCGAAAGCGGATCGATCGACGTCGGCGACGTGGATTGAACCCCGGCGTCTCGATAACGGCCGGATTTGCCGCTTCATCCGAAGCTTTTCGCCAGCTTAATAACGTCTTCGCGGTAGAGACATCGTATCTTGAGCCCGAGGCTTGGCGCGCCTTGGCGGAGCGGGCAAGGTTTGTGCTCGCCGCCTTGCCTGACCGGGCGTTTCTGTTGGCATTCGATGAGAAGCCGGCCGGCATCAGCCCGAATTTTGATTGGTTCGCGGCACGGCATGCCGATTTCATCTATATTGATCGCATTGTGGTGGCGGCCGAGGCGCATGGCCAGGGTTTGGGCAAGGCGTTGTATGAGCGCCTTTTTGATGAGGCAAAAGCGGCGGGATATGAGCGTATCGCCTGTGAGGTCAATCTCGATCCGCCCAATCCGGGATCGCTGGCCTTCCATGAACGGCTGGGATTTGAAGCGGCCGGTGATGCCCGGCTGGAAAACGGAAAGACGGTGCGGTATTTCGTGCGGACTGTGGTGTGACCATCATGGGGCGCCGCCCCGTTACAGGCGTTCCAGTACGCGTGCAAGCATCGTGACCATCTCGTCAATGTCCGTCTCGGTTACGTCCAATGGCGGCCGGAAGCGAATGGAATCGGTGCCGGCGCCAAGCAACAGCAGGTTTTCCGTTTCCAGTGCCAGTTCGACAAGGCGCCCCTTGTTATGTTTGTCATTGACCGTAAAGCCCTGATAGAGACCGAGGCCCCTGACCTGACTGATCAAAGTGGGGAAGTGATCGACGAGACCATTGAGGCCGGTGACCAGGCGCGCTGTCTTGGCCGGCACGGCCTCCATCAAGCCTTCGTCCTCGACAATCCGCCACTCATGGACGAAGCGCACCATGTCGGCCAGTGATCCGCCCCAGGTCGAATCGAGCACGCCGATATCTTCCATGGAATTGAGCATGTAGACGGCGCCGTTGCCGAATTTCTTCGCCACGGCAATGGCTTGCGGAGGATGGGGAACATCGAACAGGTCGATCGCAAAGATCGCACCGCACTGGCTGCCGGCGGTTTGCACTTCATCCAGTCCCCAGGCGACGTCATGGCGATGGCAAAGGGCCGATAGCTCTCGATAAAAACGTGCCGGGGCCAGGCGATGGCCGCCGGCACCTTGCAGGGGCTCCAGGATGACGCCGGCGATTTCACCTTCGTGCGCCGTCATCAGCGCGTCGAGCTGGGTGAGGCAGTCGTCCGTGCTGGCGTCATCGGTCGGGAAGGGGACGGTCAGGTTGTCCTTGATGATGCCGTGGAAATCCTTGGTGGCGACGGGATCATTGCTCAGGCGCGTGATATTGAGCGCAAAGACGGTGCGGCCGTGGAAAGCCTGGTCGAACGAAATAAAGCGGTGGCTAAGGTCGCTGCGCCCCTTGGCCGCCTGCTTGTGATGGTGGAGATTGATGAGATATTTCATCATGTTTTCCACCGCCTCGGCGCCGGAATTGACAGCGTAGACCTCGACGCGGTTGCCAGCCATGCATTTGGGCGCCAATCTGTGCAAAAGGCGATAATAATCAAGGCATTGCGGCGTCAGGAAGTCCGGATTGGCCATCTTGTTGTTGGCGGCCAGAACGATTTCGCGCACATAGTCCGGCGCATTCAGGCGCGGGTGATTATAGCCCAGCAGCTTCGAGCCGTAGAGGCCGCACCAGTCGGTCAACCGGTCGCCATCGATGGTGGCCAGGCTTATGCCCTGGGATTGCGCCAGGTCGACGACGAACGGAAAAGGCTCGGCGATGACGTAGCGGCCAAGTTCATCGAGCATGTCGGCGCTGCGCGATTTGGGAAATGTCTGGGTCATGACGCAGATTGTGGGGCATTTTCCATCAAAATGGAAGATATTTTGTGCAAAATGATGTTGGAAACGCGCAGTATGGCTAAGGGTGGAGGTCCGCGGCCCCACAAACCTTATATTTTCCTGTTTTCGGCCCTTTGGGCCAAAAACAGGAAAGGCAGGAAGATTCTGGGCCGCAGGCCCCAGACCCCGTTAGTGAAGCTGAGCCTTCTCCTGCCAGTCGCGGAAGTTCACCGTTGCCAAAGGCGGCACCTTTCCCGGATCGGCCAAATCCAGAACCAAAGGTACGATTTCGTCCGGATGTGGCAACGACATCGGATCTTCGCCCGGATAGGCCGAAGCGCGCATGCGCGTACGCATGGCGCCTGGCGCCAGAATGGCGGCGCGGATCGGCGTGATCTCGATTTCATCGGCCCATGCCCGCACCAGCGATTCCATCGCCGCCTTGGTGGCGCCATAAGGCCCCCAGAAGGCGCGTCCCTTGGTGACGCTTTCTCCCGTCGTCAGGAAGACCGCACGCGCTGCCGCCGATTGCCGCAACACCGGTTCGAGCGCGCGCAACAAACGCCATGTCGCCGTCAAATTGACCGCGACGACCTTGTCAAAATCCTTGGGCGCATGATGCGTGACCGGGCTGAGCGTACCCAGAATCGCCGCGGCGTGAACCAGCGTATCGACGCGGCCGAAGCGTTCGAACAAAGCCGCGCCGAGGCGATCGAGGGCATCGCCATCGGTGATGTCGAACGGGATCAGGGTGGCGTGTTTGCCAGTAGCGGCGAAGACTTCATCGTCAAGCTCTTCCAGCGCCGTCTTGGAACGGCCGCAGGCGATAACCTGCGCACCGGCCCGGGCCAGGCCGAGTGCGCACGAACGCCCGATTCCGCGCGAAGCACCGGTGATCAGGGCGACGCGGCCCTGTTGCGATAAATTATTCATGATCAGGCTCTTAGTGCGAGGCGAGGAGGGACAGTTGCTGGCCTTGCGATTCCGATTCCTCGGCCGCTTCTTCGCGGTCGGTCAGCGGCGTCGGGTAGTCGCCGGTGAAATAGTGGTCGGTGAATTGCGGGCACTCGGGATCGCGGCGATTATGGCCCATCGCCTTGTACAGGCCATCGACCGAAAGGAAACCCAGGCTGTCGCATTCCAGCATCTGCCGCATTTCTTCCAGGCTGTGATTAGCGGCAAGCAGCTTTTCGCGGTCCGGCATGTCGATGCCGTAGAAATCCGGCCACATGATCGGTGGAGAGGCCGAACGCAGGTGGACTTCCTTGGCGCCGGCCTCGCGCACCATGCGCACGATCTTCACCGAGGTGGTGCCGCGCACGATCGAATCGTCGATCAGGATGACGCGCTTGCCTTCGAGAACGACACGATTGGGCGAATGCTTCTTGCGCACACCGAGGTCGCGAATATTTTGCGTTGGCTGGATAAAGGTGCGGCCGACATAATGATTGCGGATAATGCCGAGTTCGAACGGCAGGCCCGACTGCTCGGCGAAACCGAGTGACGCCGGCACGCCGGAATCGGGAACGGGCACGACGATATCGGCATCGGCGGGGTGTTCGAGGGCAAGCTGGCGGCCCATGGCCTTGCGCACGTCATAGACCGACTTGCCGTTGACGATGCTGTCGGGGCGGGCGAAATAAACGTATTCGAACAGGCATGGACGGGCCAGCTTGGCATCGAAAGGCTTGTAGGACTTGAGGCCGTGTTCGTCGATCTGGACGACTTCGCCGTGTTCGACATCGCGCACGAAGGTGGCGCCGATCATGTCGAGCGCGCAGGTCTCGGACGCCAGGACGTAGGAATGACCGAGGCGGCCGATGACCAGCGGCCGGATGCCGAGCGGATCGCGCGCACCGATCAGTTGCTTGCGGGTGAGGGCGACGAGGGCGAAACCGCCCTCGAGGTGCTTCAGGGCTTCGATGAAGCGGTCAATGATGCGAATCTGACGCGAGCGGGCGATCAGATGCAAAATGACCTCCGAATCGGAGGTCGACTGGAAGATGGAACCTTCGGCCACGAGCTTGGTTCGAAGGTGCATGAAATTGGTCAGGTTGCCATTGTGCGCCAGGGCAATGCCGCCGGTATCGAGGTCGGCGAACATGGGCTGGACATTGCGGATGAACGAACCGCCGGCGGTGGAGTAACGGGTATGGCCGATGGCGGCGTGGCCCTGCAGGCGGGCGACAACTTCCGGCTTAGTGAAAACGTCGCCGACGAGACCATGATCGCGCTCGGTATAGAAGCGTTTGCCGTCGCATGAGGCGATGCCGCAGGCTTCCTGGCCACGGTGCTGCAGGGCATGCAAGCCCAGGACGGCGATGGCGGCCGCGTCGCCGATGCCGAAGGCGCCGAAGACTCCGCATTCGAGGCGGGGACGGTCGTCGTCAGCGTCACGTTCGGTGGCTTCGGTGTCGGTCAGGTCGGATAACACAGACGAGGACAGCGGCATGGCATCTCTTCTTCAAAACGCGATACTCGCCGGCCCGCACAACCGGACCAGCGTTAATTTTCCACGGCCGGCGCGACCTTGTCGGCCAGGCCCGTGCCTTGCGGCAGAAGGGCCTGGATCGCCTTGGCCGAGCGGACGCTCAAGGGGTAAACCTTGGCTTCACGAAACCACGAAGGTTGCCGGTCTATAGGCGTAACCAGCGAAAAAGCCAAATGGAATAATCCCAATATAAACAGCGAAGCCAGGATTCCAAGGGCGCCGCCCAGGATGCGGTCGAAGATTCCGAGCGCCTTTTGCTTGTGAATGGCGTCGGACAGGCTATGGCCCAGATAACGCACGATCAGGAGGATGGCGATAAACACGATGACGGCGGCGACATAGCCGGTGACGATGTCGAGGTGGAAGCTCTGGCGCATGAAGCCCATGCTGATCGCGGCAAGGAAAAAGGCGAGGAAGAAGGCCACGAGGTCAATCAGGGAGCGGATGCCGCCGCGCATGACGCCGGTAAAACCGAGGACGGCCAGCATGGCCAGGAAAATCAGGTCGTACAGCGTCATTTTGATGCCCCAAATTTGCTCACCGCAGACCAAATCCATAGCATCGCCGGGCTCCCTTAACAATATGCGTTAACCCTGCGCGCGAGTTACCTTCAGCTGTCCGAGGGCAGGACGAGGGTGACGGCATCGGCCAGGGTTGCAAAGCCGCGTAGTTTAAGCGGGGGATTTTCCATGATATTTTGCGCTGATAACGCGCTTGAGAAACCCAGCTTGAGCGCTTCCTTAAGGCGTGCCTCGCTACGATTGACAGCACGAATATCGCCCGACAGGCTGATCTCGCCGAAGACGACGCAGTCATGCGGCAAGGGCGTGTCGGTCAAGGCCGAGACCAGCGCCAGGGCGGCGCACAGGTCGGCGGCGGGCTCGGAAATGCGCAAGCCGCCAGCGATATTGAGGTAGACATCCTTTTGCCCGAACGAAATGCCGCAGCGCGCTTCCAGCACGGCCAGGATCATGGCCAGGCGGCCGGAATCCCAGCCGACAACGGCACGTCGCGGCGTGCCATAAGCCGACGGCGCCACCAGCGCCTGGACTTCGACCAGAACCGGTCGTGAGCCTTCGATGCCGGCGAAAACGGCTGAACCGGACGCACGCTCGGAACGATCTCCGAGAAACAGGGCTGACGGATTAGGCACTTCGCGCAATCCGGCGTCGCCCATTTCAAAGACGCCGATTTCGTCGGTAGCACCGAAGCGGTTCTTGGCGCCGCGCAGGATCCGGAACGGATAGCCGCGTTCGCCTTCGAATGACAGGACGACATCGACCATGTGTTCGACGACGCGCGGACCGGCAATCTGTCCTTCCTTGGTGACATGACCGACAAGAATGACCGAAGTGCCCTGTTTCTTGGCCAGGCGGACCAGTTCACCCGCGCAGGCCCGGACCTGCGACACTGAGCCCTGCGCCGCTTCGATGGCATCGGACCACAGGGTCTGGATTGAATCGATGATGACAAGATCGAACTTTTCCTGCTTGAGCGCGGCCAGGATGGTGCGGAGCGCCGTTTCGGTGGCCAGTTCGACAGGCGCCTTGCTCAGGCCCATGCGGGCGGCGCGGCCGCGAATCTGTTCGACAGCCTCTTCGCCCGAAATGTAGGCGACGCGCAGACCCTTCAACGCCGCCTGGGCGGTGACCTGCAGCAGCAGGGTCGATTTGCCGACGCCGGGATCGCCGGCGATCAGGATGGCCGAGCCCGGCACCACGCCGCCGCCGCAGACGCGGTCGAATTCATCGATACCGGTCACCATGCGGGCCGGTGCCGCATCGGTGCTGTCGAGCGTTTCGAAATTCAGCCTGTTGAGGCGCGAAACCTTGCCCGCGGCTTCGGGTTTCAGGGCGCCCGGCGGTGCGGAGAAGCTTTCCTGCACCAGGGTGTTCCATTGGGTGCAGGCCTGGCACTGGCCGGACCATTTGGATGAGACGCCACCGCACGACTGGCAGACATAAACGGCTTTATCATGGGCCATGACGGAATCTCGAAAGCAATGTTCGTGGAATGTTCGTTCCGCTTATGTTCCGATTTTGCCTGGCTGTCAAGTCGACCGGTTGCCGATGGCTATCGATAGATACGCGGCAGGCGCTGTCCCAGGCGGGTCAGCAGTTCATAGCCGATGGTGCCGGCTACTGCGGCGACCGTGTCCAGGTTCTGGTGCGCGCCGAGAATTTCCGCCCAGTCGTCTTCGTGCACGTCAAGGCCCGTGACATCGACGCTGATGACATCCATCGAGACGCGGCCGGTGAGCTGGCGGTGTTCGCCACCGATCCAGATCCGTCCGTGGGCGGCGAAGCTGCGCAGCAGGCCGTCGGCATAGCCGATGCCAAGCGTGGCCAGACGCATATCGCGCGGGGCGACGAAGGTGGCGCCGTAGCCAACTGTCTCATGGGCTTTGAGATCGCGTACCTGCAACACGCGGGCAGTGACGTGCGCCACCGGCCGGATGTCCGGGTGAGCGGTGCCGAACGGACCGCCGCCATAGAGGCTGTTACCAGGGCGGACAAGATTGAAATGATAGGCCGGATCGAGAAAAACGCCGGCGCTGTTCGACATACTCAACGGTATGCCAGGGAAGGCGAGGGCAATGTCGCGAAAGGTCGTCAATTGTTGATGATTGAGAGGGTGGCCGGGTTCGTCACCGCACGCCAGATGGCTCATGACCAGCGATAGTCTGCGCGTGCCGTGATCTGGAAGCGATTGAATTTCCTCAAGTCTCAAGCCAAGGCGATTCATGCCGGTATCGACGTGCATGGCGGCTTTGAAGGAAGCGGGGCCTTGCAGCCAGGTTGCGTACTGTTCGGTATGATTTAAAACGGGACGTAAATCATGTGCGACGAAAGTGGCCGTATCGTTCGTCCCGAGACCGTCCAGGACATAGATGGCATGGTTGCCGCCGAGGGCCTTACGCAGGACGACACCTTCGCTCAGGCGGGCTACAAAAAAGGTTTTCGCGCCATTTTTTGCCAGGTGCGTAGCGATCCGGGGCATGCCGAGCCCATAGGCATCGGCCTTGACCACGGGCGCCACTTCGGCAGCGCCGGCACGCTGTTGCAAGGTGTGGAAATTATGCAGGAGCGCGGCCAGATCGATATCCAGCCGTGCCGTCGGGAACTCGGGCGTCATAGGCTGTCGCTAGCATCTTTACCGCACGGACGCCAGCACCGCTGTACTCTTCATCGGGCCTTGAGGTATTGTCATGGTCGACGCGCGGGGCGTCGTGGCGTCCATCATTGACATTGCGCGGACTCGCTTGCGCCAGAAGGGTTTTCTGTTGAGCGGAAACAGCGTTGAGATGTGCCGGTAATGCCAGCTTGTCCAGGGTATGCAATTTGGACGCGTTGTCGGAATCAAGCGTGGTGGAACGGTTCAGCCGCCCGGTGCGATTCGCCAAATGGTGTTGGAAACATCGTCGCTGACCAGGAGGGCGCCGTCCGCCGCCACGACGACCGCCACCGGCTTGCCCCAGACCGAATTGTTATCGACAATGAAACCGGTCATGAAGTCCTGGTAGCTGTCGGCCGGCGCGCCGTTGACGATCTTGACGCGAACGATCTTCTCGCCGGTCCGCAGGGTGCGGTTGCCGGAGCCGTGCAAGGCGATGAAGGCGTCGCCCGTATATTGCGCCGGGAAGGCATGGCTGGCACCGGCGCGCGGATAATAAAGCGCGAAGCCGAGCGGCGCCGAGTGCGGCTGGATCAGGAGATCCGGCACGGTGATCTTCGTCTTCAAATCCGGGCGTTCGCCGGCATGGCGCGGATCCTGATGGGCGCCGATATAGTACCAGGGCCAGCCAAAGAAGCTGCCTTGCGGAACGCGGGTGAAGAAATCGGGCGGCAGGTCGTCGCCGATATAATCGCGCTCGTTATTGCTGCACAGAAGCCCCCCGGTCTGGGGCTGGATGGCCATGCCGACGCAGTTGCGGATTCCTTGCGCATAAACCTTGCGGTTCTTGCCATCGGGATCAAATTGCAGGATGGCGGCGCGCTCGAATTCGTCGGCCCAGGCGGCGCCCGTGCCATGCGCGGCTTCCCACGTCGCGATAGCCTGAGGTGGCTTTTTCGGCATCGGGTTGGCGACGTTGGTGGCGGCGCCGACAGAGACCAGCATGTGCTGGCCGTCCGCTGTGAAGACAAGCGTGCGGGTGATGTGACCGCCCGGGAAAGCGGTCAGGTGGGATACGATGGTTTCCGGCGGCGGGGCCTTGGTGTCACCGGCCTTGTAGGCGAAGCGGACTATGCTCAAGGTATTGGCAACATAGAGATATTTCGGGTTCGGTCCGGCGGGGTAAAAGGCCATGCCGAAGGGGCCATCGAGACCTGAGGCGTAGATTGTGGCGCTACCGCCGCCCGGATGGATGACCTTGATGCGGTTGGCGGCGGATTCGGCGACAAAGATATCGCCATTGGGTGCCACCGCCATGTTGCGCGGATGGTCGACGTCCTGGCTGAACACCGAAACGGTGAAGCCGGCAGGCACCTTGGGCAGGGCATTGGCCGGGCGCGGTGCGATCTTGGCCGGATTGCTGACGTTCTTGCTGGCCAGGGGACGCGGCATCTGGGCGACAGTGATATGATGCATGGTGCCTGGCAGGGCCTCGGTCCAGACGTCGAAGCCGGCCGCCTTGGCCGATTTTTGCGCCGCCGCCACGTCGCCTGGAGTCATGTCCGGGAAATCGCTGAGCTTGCGCGGCCTGCCTCCGACCAGGGTCTTGAGATAGGCGATGACATTGGCGCGGTCCTTGGCGGCGGCGATGCTGACCGGCATGGCGGTGCCGGGCATGGCCGCGCTTGGATTGGCAAGGAAGGCATCCAGCGCGGCCGCGGTCCAGGTCTTGCCCGACTGGCCGGCGGCCATCAGGGTGTTCGAGTAGCCAAAGCCCATCGTGCCGACGCGGCGGCCAACGATACCGAACAGGGGCGGACCCTGGCCGGCCGAGCCGGCCTTGTCGGCGCTATGGCAGACCGAGCAGTTGCGCTCGAAATAGGCCTTGCCGGCGGCCGCGTTCTGCGCGGCGGCGGTTTGTGCCGACAACAAAAACAAGGCAATGACGGCCAGCCAGATTTTCATGCGATCCCCCAATATATCGGGTCTAGCACGAAAAAAGCTCATGCGGAATCGTCAGTTATAGCCTTCGTAGCGCCCTTGCTGGGCCAGATTGCCGAAGCGCGTGACGTTTTCGTCGAATGACAACTTGACCGTGCCGATCGGACCGTGGCGCTGCTTGCCGATGATGACTTCGGCGGTGCCGCGCAGGCGGTCCATGTCTTCCTGCCACTTCAGGTGTTCCTCGGTGCCTTCGCGCGGTTCGGCGCGGCCGACATAATAGCTTTCGCGGTACACGAACATAACGATATCGGCGTCCTGTTCGATCGAGCCGGACTCGCGCAGGTCGGAGAGCTGCGGGCGCTTGTCGTCGCGGCTTTCGACCTGGCGCGACAACTGCGACAGGGCGATGACCGGCACGGCCAGTTCCTTGGCCAAAGACTTCAGGCCCATGGTGATGGTCGAGACCTCCTGCACGCGGTTCTGCTGGCTGCCTGTATCGCCGACGGTAACGAGCTGGAGGTAGTCGACGATGATGCAATCGAGGCCGACGGTGCGCTTCAGGCGGCGCGCGCGCGCGGTCAGCTTGGCCAGGGACAGGCCGCCGGTATCGTCGATATAGAGCGGCGAGGCGCTGATCTCCATCGCCGCGTCTTTCAGGCGGGCGAATTCCGAGACATCGATTTCGCCCTTGCGCAGGCGGTCGCCCGAGACGCCCGAGGCATCGGCCAGCAGACGCATGGCCAGCTGGTCGGCCGACATTTCCAGCGAATAGAAGGCGACGACGCCGCCGCGCGCCGTCTTGCGCGTGCCATCGGGCTGCGGCTCGTAGGCATATTCGCGGGCGACGTTCATGGCGATATTGGTGGCCAGGGCGGTCTTGCCCATCGAAGGACGGCCCGCCAGAATGATCAGGTCGGACTTGTGCAGGCCGCCGATCTGCTTGTCGAGATCGACCAGCTTGGTGGCGATGCCCGAAAGGCCGCCGTCGCGGTGGAAGGCTTCCTCGGCCATGGTGAGCGCGCCGGTGACGGCGTCGGAGAAGGGAACGAAGCCGGTCGAGGACGTGCCTTTTTCGGCCAGTTCGAACAACTGCGCTTCGGCGGCTTCGATCTGGTCGCGCGCGGGCTTGTCGTCGCTGCCCTGGCCGGTGGCGGCCTTGGCGATTTCGCCGCCCAGCCGGATCAGCTCGCGGCGCAGGGCCAGGTCGTAGATGACGCGGGCATAGTCGTTGGCATTGGCGGCCGGCGGCGCGCGGTCGACCAGATCGGCGAAATAGCGGATGCCGCCGAGGTCGTTGAAGGCCTGGTCGTTCTTGAACTTGTCGAGCAGGACGATCGGCTCGGCCAGATGGCCGACACGAATCTGTTCCTCGATTGTGGAGAATAACCTTTGGTGGAACGGCTCGTAGAAGTGGCGCGCCATAAGGCCGTCGTACAGGCGTTCATACGCTCCGTTGTCAAACAGGAGACAGCCGAGCAGGGCCTGTTCAGCCTCCAGATTGTGCGGCAGGGAGGCAGGTGCGGCCTCGGTTTGGGCAGGAGCAAGCGTATCGGGCATGAGGCGTTCATAAAGGTTAATGTGACGGGCGCAAGCGGCGACTCAAGCTCATCAACAGTCTGGTCCTTATACTCCATTCACAGCCTGTGAGTTACGGGGATCGTTATTCATGTCATGTTGCCAATGAAAACGCCTCCGGGCGCGAAACCCGGAGGCGTTGTCGTTCTGCCGTGCATTTAAGCCTTAGAAGCTCTGGCTGACCTTGGCGTAGAGGTAGCGGCCGTTGAAGCCGAACGGCGAGAAGCGCGTAAAGGCGAGCGCGCCGACACCGTTGCCGCTTGTGGTGTTCAGGTTGGCCGGCGTCTTGTCCGGATAGACGTCGAACAGGTTGTCGGCGCCCAAAGTCACCGTCGTGCCGCTGCCGAAGCGGTAGCTGGCCGACAGGTCGACCAGGGTCTTCTGGCCGGTGTGGATGTCGCTGGTCGCCACCGAAGCCGGATCAATGACATCGCCGTAATAGGTGGCGCGGCCGTTGACGCTCCACTTGCCGCCCGTCCAGTCGACACCCAGCGTGCCCTTGGTTTCGGGCGCCGAGTTGGTCAGGATATACTGGCGGATGCGGGCGAACAGCGCCGGCTGCGGGTTGAGCGGCGAGTTCGACAAGGTCGGCAGCTTGTCGATCGTGGTATTGTTGACGTTCCAGGCCAGAGCCAGGTTGAAGCGGCCGTAATGGTCGGTCGGGATACGGTAGTTCGCCACCAGGTCGGCGCCGTCTGTGGTCGAATCGATGCCGTTGATGAAGAAGCGCGCCGCCGTCACGCCGTAGGGGGCCAGAAGCGCCGTAATCTGCGGCGTGCCGCTGATGTTTTCCGACAGGACGATGCGATCGTTGAGCTTGATGTGGTAGCCGTCAAGCGTCACTTCGAACGGGCCCTTGTGGAAAACGACGCCGAGGGTTTCGCTGTCCGATTTTTCGGGCTGCAGGGCCTCGCTGCCCAGGGTCTGGGCGACCTGGCTGGTGGCCGGGAAGGTGCCGGTTTCGACCAGTTGGCCCGCCGTCACGACACTGGCGGTCGAGGTGAAGAACTGCTGGGCCAGAGACGGGGCGCGGAATCCGGACGACACGGAGCCGCGTACGGCGAACGACGGCGTAAAGTCGTAGCGCAGGGCCAGCTTGCCCGACGTGTTCGAGCCGAAGTCCGAATAGTTTTCATAACGCACCGCGGCGTCATACGAGAACTTGTCGGTGAAGTTGCCGCCGGCATCGACATAGACGCCGACATTGTCGCGGCTCTTGTCGACGGCATTATCGGGCTGGAAGCCGATGAAGCCCTGGGCGCCGGCCGGCTTAGTGGTGTCGGGGCCTTCGGCGTAGGATTCGAGCTCGCCCTGGCCGATCTTGTAGGTTTCGTGGCGCGCTTCCAGGCCGAAGGCCAGGGTCAGTGGCGACGACAGGCCGACATCGAACGGACGGCTGAGGTCGGCATTGAACACCGCCTGGTCGTACTTCAACTGTCCGTCATAGAACGAGGTCTGGGAACTGGCGCCATAGGAAGCGTTGAGGCTGTTGAGCGTCGAGTAGTCGAGCTTGTTCTCGCCCCAGGTCAGGCTGTAATCCTGGGTCCATTCGCCGGTGGTGCCACGGATACCGGCCGTGGCCGATGTGTCGCGCGACTTGGCGTTGATGATCGGCAGGAAGCCGTCGGGATAGATCGCGGGAATATTGCCAGTCGGGTTGTAACCGTGGCGGAAGAAGGCGGCGCTTTTCGAGTTCAGGTCCTGGAAGCCGGCATTGCCGTAGAGCGTCCAGTCGGCGTTCAGCGGCAGGCCGGCATTGGCGAAGACCGTAGTGCTGCGCTGCTGCGGGTCGCCGTAGCGGCTGGTGACGGCGTTGGGCGTGACGGTGGTGTCGATATCGGCGCGGTTGGTGAACTTGCGGTTCTTGACGTCGGCCGACAGGGTCAGGAAGCCGTCCTGGCCCAGCGGCAGGCCGATCCAGCCGTTGATGTCGCTCGTGCCGCCATCGTGGATGTCACGGGTGGAACTGGCCGCCTTTTCGGTGGTGTCGTATTCGCCGTAGGACGCGGAAATCCCACCGCCGTGATTGGCTTCGCGCAGGTGCAGGTTGACGACGCCGGCGATGGCGTCGGAGCCATATTGCGCCGAGGCGCCGTCGCGCAGGACCTCGACACGGTCGAGCGCCACTTCCGGAATAGCGTTGAGGTCGACGGCGACCGAACCGCGGCCGGCCGAGCCGTTGATATTGACCAGGGCCGAGGTGTGGCGGCGCTTGCCGTCGACCAGGACCAGGGTTTCATCGGGCGCCAGGCCGCGCAGGGAGGCCGGGCGGATGTTGTCGGTGCCGTCGACCGCCGACGGGCGCGGGAAGTTCAGCGACGGCGCGACGCGCGACAAGCCTTGGGCCAGTTCGGTCGAGCCCTGCGCCTGCAAGGTCTGGGCGGTGACGACGTCAACCGGCACGACGGTATTGAGGCGGGAACGGTGCGAGGCACGCTGGCCGGTAACGACGACGGTGGTGTTGTCGTCGGGAGTGGCGGTTGTGGCGGTGTCCTGGGCATGGACGCCATGGGCGACGCCCAGCGACAGGGCCAGAGACAGGCCAAGGGCGGTGGTGCGGTAAAGTCGGGTAGCGGACATTGGACGAGGTCCTTCAAGGAGTTTGTGATGATGTGCCATCAGTCTTTTGTGACCGCCCGCCACAAATTTGGACGAAAGCGGTGCTGATTGCGTCCAAATTGGGCCCGGTCGGCCATAATTTAAAGATTGTGCATGTGCGAAATTTATTAAAATCTCGCATTAGCGAAACTGATGCCGCTGTGATCCTGTCGCCGGCGATTCGCAACTTAAGGATTGTTCATGGGCAACCGAGCATAGGCGGGACTGTTTATTTGGTGCCAAAGGCGTAAGATGCATTTGATAACAAGGTTCTCGGAGGATGTTGTGAAGACGTTCAATGTGCTGCGCTGGGCGCTGGCCGGCCTGGCCATGGCGGTCGTGATCTATGTACTGGAGGCGGTGGCCAATACCGCCGTACTCGGCAACGACTGGAAGGACTGGGCCGCCAACGCCGACAAGGTGTTCAGGATGCCGAACCCGGCCATATCGCTGGTCCATTGGGCCTTGCAGGCCCTGGTCGCCGGCTTGGCTGGCGCTTACATTCATGCCGCCGGTCATCGCTGGGTCGGCAAGCCGCTGGCTTCGGGCCTTGCCGCCGGCTTTGTGATCTGGGCGGTCGGCTGGCTGGGCATGACCATGGACAAGATGGCCATGGGGATCGAGCCGATGAAGGTCATGCACATCAACCTGCTGTTCGCCTTCATCGGCTGCATGCTGGGCGGGGTGGCGGTGAGCTATATCTACAAGGACAAGGTGGGGTGATCTTCCTGCTGATCGACTGGCCTGAGCGCGCCGTGCCGGAAGGACTGGTGCTCGGCGGACATGAAGTCTGGGTCAGGGGTGGCCCGGGCGACCAAGATTACGCACGGTGGTCACGCATCGGGGATGAGATTTTCGCCGGCAGCCAGGGATTGGCTCCGAAACGCGCCGATATCGTCTACGTCTTCCGTCCCCTGGCGGAGGTGCCTGAGGCGTTGAGGCTGGCCCGGCGGATGGGAGCAGGGACCTTGTGGTACCAGTCCGGGCGGCGCGAAGACGGCGAGCGCGATTCCAGGGGCTGCTGGTTGTCTCCTGAAGATGCCGCATGGCTGGAGCGGGTGACGGCGGCAGACGGAATGGTCCTGGTATGGGACCGGCACGTGCTGGATGGCCTGTCGGGAGACGTTGTTTAGCCAAGGAAAAACCCGGACGCTTGCGCGCCCGGGTTCTTTTATTCCGAAATATCGGAAATGGCTTAGCCGACGCTGAGGTTCGTCGCCGAGGTCTTGCCCTTTTCGGTGATGAGCTCGTAGCTGACCTTCTGGTTGTCGTTCAGCGTGCGCAGACCGGCGCGTTCAACGGCGCTGATATGCACGAACACGTCGTTGCCGCCCGTGTCGGGTTGAATGAAACCAAAGCCTTTGGTGGGGTTGAACCACTTGACCGTACCTGTTGCCATGATTGGCCTCCTGTTGTGTAGCACCTTCGTGCGTGAGACCGTCGCGGAATTGCGGGCGGCCCGTATCCGAAAAGTGCTGCCTTGGAAGAGAGCCGAAGCGGCGTCGTAGCAAGTCAAACGTGAATCTCGAATGGGCGGACCATAGAGCTTTTGGCGGTAATGGCAAGCCAAATCCTTTGGCGGCAAAGAAAAACCCCCGCGAACCAGGATCCGCGGGGGTTGTATTTTACCGCAAGAGGCTGGATCAGGCCTCGTAGGGCGCGTCGGCGATGGCCTGGCCGGCGCCGCCTTCGAGCATGTCGGCAGCGGCTTCCTCGGCGGCGGCGCGGTCTTCCTCGAACTGCGCGGCGATGACGTTTTCACCGGCGGCCTGGCGTTCGGCTTCGTCCTGCGAGCGGGCCACGTTCACCGAGATGGTGACCGTGACTTCGGCGTGCAGGCGTACCTTCAGGGCATGGACGCCGATCGTCTTGATCGGGATGTCGAGCACGATCTGGTTGCGTTCGACCTTCTGGCCGGCTTCGGCGGCGGCTTCGGCCACATCGCGGGCGTTGACCGAGCCGTAGAGCTGGCCGGAGTCACCGGCCTGGCGGATGATGACATAGGTCGTGCCGTCCAGTTCGCCGGCAGCCTTTTCGGCGGCGGCCTTCGTCGCGGCGTTGCGGGCGACGATCTGTTCCTTCTGGGCTTCGAAGACCTTCAGGTTGGCGGCGGTGGCGCGCAGCGCCTTGTGGCGCGGCAGCAGGAAGTTGCGGGCGTAGCCGTCCTTCACGCCGACGACGTCGCCGATGTGACCGAGGTTTTCCACGCGTTCGAGCAATACGATTTTCATGGTTGTCTACTCCTTACTTCACGACGTAAGGCAGCAGGGCCAGGAAACGGGCACGCTTGATGGCCTTGGCCAGTTCGCGTTGCTTCTTCTGGCTGACAGCCGTGATGCGCGAGGGAACGATCTTGCCGCGTTCCGAGATGTAACGTTGCAGCAGCTTGACGTCCTTGTAGTCGATCTTGGGCGCGTTGGCGCCGGAGAACGGGCACACCTTGCGGCGGCGGAAGAACGGGCGGCGGGCGGGACCCGACGAGACGGGCGAGCCGGCGGCGGGGGCGGTTTCTTCAGACATGTTCTACGATCCCTTATTCTGCGAAGGTGCTGTCTTGGCGTTCGCCACGCTCGGGACGCTCGGGCCGGTCGCGACGCGACAGGACGGGCGACAGTTCGAGGTCGAGCTCTTCGACGCGGACGGTCAGGAAACGGATGACATCTTCGTTGATGGAAAGCTGGCGTTCCATTTCCTTGACCGCCGGCGCCGGGGCGTCGATGGCCAGCAGCGAATAGTGAGCCTTGCGGTTCTTCTTCACGCGGTAGGTCAGGTTGCGCAGACCCCAGTATTCGATCTTGGCGATATGGCCGCCATTGTCTTCGATCAGGGATTTGATGGTGTCGTTGAGGGCTTCCGCCTGTTGTGGCGAAACGTCCTGCCGTGCAAGCACGGTGTGTTCGTAAAAGGGCATGTATATCCTCTTCCGTTGCCCCGGGTGGCGCGTCCGCGAGCGGAAGACTCGTGGAAGCGATGGATCGGAACACCACACTGCGTGGGCCGACCACCCGGAAGGAACGGGGCCTATACGTGAAGAGCCGCGGAAAGGCAAGGGCTTACGCGGGTGGAAGTCTGCCCCGGATTACTTGCCGGATGCGCCGACGGCGTCGAGCAGGGCCGGAACGTGGGTCGCCGCGTCGCCGTCTTCGTGGACGAAGGCGATCTTGCCGTCCTTGCCGATGACATAGGAGATGCGGTTGTCCATGATGACGCCGTCCATCTTGGCGTCGTACTGGATGCCGGCGACCTGGTCCGGATCGGCGGCGACGGGGAACTTGCCGGCGCAGGTCTGGGTCGAGAATTTCTTCAGGATGTCGATGCCGTCGGCCGAGACACCGATGACCGACACATGCTTCGCCTTGAATTTCGGCATGGCTTCGGAGAAGTCGTGGGCTTCCAGCGAACAGCCGCCGGTGAAGGCCTTGGGATAGAAATAGACGACGACCGGTCCTTTCTTCAGCGCGGCCTTGAGCGAAAAGGTCGAAACCTTGCCGTTGTTGGCGGCCTGAAGCTGGAAGTCCGGCGCGGGATCGCCCACTTTCAGGGCGGCGAAAGCCGGCGCTGCGGAGGCAAAGGCGAGGGCGGCGATACCGAAAGCGAGCGCGATCTGGACGGGTTTCATTGGGGGAGGTCCTCCTGTGACGGGCGGAATCTTAGGCCTGATCCACCTTGGCGGCAAGAGCGATCCGCACCTGACGCGGTCACAATTTGCACGATTCATCATACAAATTTGAGGCGGCATCCGCGTGACACAGGCTTGTCCGCGCGGCGGGATTGGCCTAAGGGGCGGCAAACCTATCAAAGGAGCGCATCATGGTCTTGGCTTTCGTCTTTCCCGGACAGGGTTCCCAGAGCGTCGGCATGGGCGCCGAACTCTACGACAACTTCCCTAGGGCGCGCGACGTTTTCAACGAAGTCGACGATGCATTGGGCCAGAAGCTGTTTACCCTGATGCGCGAAGGCCCCGAAGATCAACTGACCCTGACCGAAAATGCCCAGGCCGCCATCATGGCGGTGTCGCTGGCGGCAGCGCGGGTGCTGGAGGGAGATTTCGGCGTCGCCTGCGCGGCGGCGAAATACGTAGCCGGCCACAGCCTCGGCGAATACTCGGCCCACGCGGCGGCGGGCACCTTCACTCTCGCCGACACAGCGCGGCTGCTCAAGTTGCGCGGCCAGGCCATGCAGCGCGCCGCTCCCATCGGCGTGGGCGCCATGGCGGCCCTGATCGGCAAGGCGGATTTGGCCCTGGCCGAGGCGGCCTGCGAGGCCGGTTCGGCCGCCGGCGTGGTGGTGGTGGCCAACGACAACAACGCCGGCCAGATCGTCATTTCCGGCATGAAGCAGGCCGTCGAACTGGCCGTCGAAAAAGCCAAGGAGCTGGGCGCCAAGGGGATGATGCTGAACGTGTCGGCGCCGTTCCACTCGCCTCTTATGGAGCCGGCGGCCAAGGAAATGCACGATGCCCTGGCGAAAGTTGGGATTCATCAGCCCGTCTCGACATTGGTCGCCAATGTCACAGCGCGCCCCGTCACTGATAAGGGTGATATCGCCGGCCTGCTGGTGCAGCAGGTCACCGGTCGCGTGCGCTGGCGCGAAAGTGTCGAATGGATGGCGGACAAGGGTGGGGTGACGACTTTTGCCGAAGTCGGCGGCAAGGTGCTGACCGGCATGGGCAAGCGCATCGCGCCGGATGCACAGTCGGTTTCGCTGCTGAGCGGCGCCGATTTCGAGACGTTTGCCAATAGCTTCAAGTAAGCTTGCCACTCCAGGCGGATTGGCCTAAAGCGCGGCGAAATCACAAAGGAGAACCCCATGTTCGATCTGACCGGCAAGACCGCCCTCGTCACCGGCGCCACCGGCGGCCTGGGCGCGGAAATCGCCCGGGGCCTGCATGCGCAAGGAGCACGCGTCGTGCTGTCGGGTACGCGCGAAGCGGTGCTGGCCGACCTGGCGAAGGAACTGGGCGAAGGGGCATTCACGGCGCCCTGCAACCTGTCCGATTCGGCGCAGGTCGACGGTCTGGTCGCCAGGGCGGAAGAGGTCGCCGGCGCGGGTCTCGATATCTTGATCGCCAATGCCGGCATCACCAAGGACGGCCTGATCCTGCGCATGAAGGACGAGGACTGGGACACGGTCATCAAGGTCAATCTCGAAGCCTATTTCCGTCTGGCCCGCGCCGCCACCAAGGGCATGATGAAGCGCCGCTTCGGCCGCATCATCGGCATCACCAGCGTAGTCGGCGTCACCGGCAATCCCGGCCAGACCAACTATGCGGCGTCGAAAGCCGGCATGATCGGCTTTTCCAAGGCGCTGGCCCAGGAGGTGGCGTCGCGCAGCATCACGGTCAACTGCATTGCTCCGGGCTTTATCGCCTCGCCGATGACCGACGAGTTGAACGACGCCCAGAAGACCGCGATTCTTGGCCGCATTCCGGTGGGTGATCTTGGTAAAGGCAGCGACATCGCCGCCGGCTGCGTTTATCTCGCCAGCGCCGAAGCCGGCTACGTCACCGGCCAGACCCTGCACATCAACGGCGGCATGGCGATGATCTGACCTTCTTTCGCCGGTGCGAAAGATGCTTTTGTGTTGGTAAAGAGTGTGCTAGCAACCCTTGAATCGGCCGGGACGGCATTTCATATGTGAATTGCCGCGAAAGCCGCCAATTTCGCGATTGCTCCTTTGGCCTGAAAGGTCTAGGGAGTCGTCGATATCCATACCTCTGAAGGGACTATAAATGTCTGAAGTTCTTGAACGTGTTCGCAAGATCGTAATCGACCATCTCGACGCCGATCCGGACAAGGTCACGGAAAAGGCCAGCTTTATCGACGACCTGGAAGCCGACAGCCTCGACATCGTCGAGCTGGTCATGGCCTTCGAGGAAGAGTTCGACATCGAAATCCCCGACGACTCGGCTGAGCACATCCTGACCGTCGGCGACGCCGTCAACTACATCCAGGACAAGCTCGCCTGATATACGCAGCTTGAACGGCTATAAGGGCGCGGTTTTCAGGCTTGTCAAAAGCCTGGCCGCGCCCGATCTTTGTTGCACGGGCCTTTTTTGCTTTTGGCCTTTGATTGAGGAAAGTCCATGGTTCGTCGCGTCGTCATCACCGGTCTGGGTTTGATTTCTCCCTTGGGCGCCGGTGTCGATATTTCTTGGAAACGCCTGCTGAACGGCGACTCCGGCGCTGGCCCGATCACCGCTTTCGATACCACCGACTACGCCTGCACGGTGGCGTGTGAAGTACCGACCGTGGAAGGCCGCGGCGGTGGCGGCCCCGATATCGAAGGCTCGTTCGACGCCTCGAAGGTGCTCAGCAACAAGGAGCGGCGCAAGGTCGACGATTTCATCCTCTACGCCATCGCGGCGGCCGATGAAGCGCTCAACGATGCCGGCTGGCACCCGGAAAGCGACGAGGACCAGATTCGCACCGGCGTCATGATCGGCTCTGGCATCGGCGGGCTCGGCATTATCGCCGAGACGGCGTTGGAACTGCGCGACAAGGGACCGAAGCGCATTTCGCCCTTCTTCATTCCGTCATCCCTGATCAACCTGGCCTCCGGCCAGGTGTCGATCCGCCACCATCTCAAGGGGCCGAACCACGCGGTGGTGACGGCCTGCGCCACGGGCGCCCACGCCATCGGCGATGCTTCGCGCCTTATCGCCCACGGCGACGCCGACGTCATGGTGGCCGGCGGGGCGGAATCGGCGATCGTGCCCATCGGCATCGCCGGCTTCATCGCCTGCCGCGCCCTGTGCACCGCCTTCAACGACCAGCCAACCAAGGCGTCGCGTCCCTATGACAAGGACCGCGACGGCTTCGTCATGGGCGAAGGCGCCGGCATCGTGGTGCTCGAAGAATACGAACACGCCAAGGCCCGCGGCGCCAAGATCTATGCCGAGGTCCTGGGTTATGCGCTGTCGGGCGACGCCTACCACATAACCGCGCCGTCGGAAGACGGCGACGGCGGCTATCGCGCCATGGTGGCGGCCGCCAAGGACGCCGGCGTTTCCCCGGCCGAGATCGATTATGTCAATTCGCATGGCACGTCGACCATGGCCGACGGCATCGAACTGAAGGCGATCGAAAAGTTTCTCGGCGACAAGGCGCAGACCGGCACCGTGTCGTCGACCAAGTCGGCGATCGGCCACCTGCTGGGCGGCGCCGGCGCGGTCGAAGCCATCTTCTGCGCCTTGGCCATCCGCGACCAGATAGCGCCACCGACCATCAATCTTGACAATCCCGACGTCGAAACTCCCATCGACCTGGTGCCGCACAAGGCCAAGCCGATGAAGATCGACAAGGCGATGTCCAACAGCTTCGGCTTCGGCGGCACCAATGCCGCGCTGATCCTGGGTAAAGTAACCGCTTGATTTTGTGACGCCTCATCTCGACCATGAGGCTTGGAGCTTAGGGGGCTTCGATGGCGCAGCAGCAGGGGCCGGAAACGGCCAGGAAACCATGGTCTCTGTTGGCACCGCTGGCCGGGCTGGCGGCGGGGGTGGCGCTGATCATGCTGTCCCTGATGGTCTTCATGTATGCGCAGGTGTTCGCGCCCGCCAATCCGCAGATGTCGGAAATCACCTTCCTGCATGGCACCAGCGTCGCCACGCTGGCCAATACCCTGCAGCAGCAGCACGTCATTCGCTCGGCTTTCTTCTTCAAGGCGTTCGCCAAGCTGCGCGGCCGCGCCAACGCATTGCAGGCCGGCACCTACGACTTCCCCAAGGGTGCGTCGATGATGGACGTGCTGAAGCAGATCGAGGACGGCCGCGTCGTCCGCCTGGTCGTCACCATTCCCGAAGGCAAGACTTCCGCCCAGGCGGTGCGCATCCTGATGGCGGAGGCCGGCCTGACCGGCGACGTCGATATTCCGCCCGAAGGCGCCATCCTGCCCGATACTTACCAGTACCAGCGCGGCGAAGCGCGCCAGGCCGTGCTCGACCGCATGCTGGAAGCCGGCCGCAAGACCATCGACGAGTTGTGGGCCAAGCGCGCGCCGGGCCTGCCGCTGGCCACCAAGGAAGACGCCATCATCCTGGCGTCGATCGTCGAGCGCGAGACGGCACTGCCGTCCGAACGCCCGCGCGTGGCGGCGGTGTTCATCAACCGCCTGCGCCAGGGCATCCGGCTTGGTTCCGATCCGACCGTGATCTACGGCATTTCGCACGGCGAGCCGCTGGGGCGCGGCCTGACCAAGGCCGAGCTTGACGCCTATACGCCGTGGAATACCTACCAGATCGACAAGCTGCCGATCACGCCGATCTCCAATCCCGGCAAGGCGTCGCTTGAGGCCGTCCTGCATCCGGCCAATACCAACGACCTCTATTTCGTCGCCGACGGCACCGGCGGCAGCGCTTTCGCCGCCACCTACGAAGAACACATGGCCAATGTGGCGCACTGGCGCCAGGTCGAGGGCGATGTCGAACACTATGTCACTTCCGCCGATACCGCCGAAGACGCCGGCGTCAACGCCGCCGATACGGTCCAGCCGCAGCCGCAATCGGATGCCCAGCCTGCCAAGGCGCCAACGTCGGGCGTCCGCCTGAAAGGTGTGGTTCACTAGTGCGCTCAAACACCGCGCAAGCTTGCGCGCCAACGGGCGCGACGGGCGGCCGCCCTTGCCAATGGGTTAGCCCATTGGAGAATTCTGATGAAGGATTCCATTTATGAGCCTTGCTTCGATGACAGGCTTCGCCCGTGCCGAAGGCGGTCATGACGGCCAGAACTGGGTGCTGGAGATGCGCAGCGTCAACGGCCGCACGCTCGATATCAGATACCGCGTGCCGCAGGGCTTCGAGATCGTCGAGCGCACCGGCCGCGACCTGGCCAAGGGCCGGTTCCAGCGCGGCCAGATGAACGTTAATGTTACCCTGAACAATGCCGGTGGCAAGGCCGGGGTCAGTCTCAACCAGGATGTGCTCGATTTCTATCTGCGGGCCTTCGATGGTCTGGTCGCCGCCGGCAAGGCTTCGACGCCTTCCGTCGACGGCCTGTTGTCCCTGCGTGGCGTCGTCGATGTCAGCGGCGACGAGCGGGTCGATTTGAGCGAAGCCGCCGAAGCCGCCTTAGGCGCGGATATCGCGCGCCTGTTCGACGGGCTGAAATCGGCGCGCGAAGGCGAGGGGCGTGCCCTTGAAGCCGTGCTCAAGGGCCATCTGGCCACCATGGCGGTGGCGCTGGAACGCGCCCGCGACCTGGCCGAACAGCAGACCGACATCATTCGCGAACGCTTCACGCGCCGGCTTGGCGAAATAATTCCGGAAAATGTGAAAAATTACGAGGGATTCGAGGAGCGCGTCCTGCAGGAAGCGGCGCTGCTGGCGACCAAGGCCGATGTACGCGAGGAACTCGACCGGCTGGCGTCGCACATCCAGCAGGCGCACGGCCTGATCGATGGTGAAGCAGCGCCGGGCCGCAAGCTCGATTTCCTCTCGCAGGAATTCATGCGCGAAGCCAACACCCTGTGTTCGAAATCGGCTTTCATCGAGTTGACCCAGACAGGCCTAGAGCTTAAGTCGGTCATCGACCAGTTTCGTGAACAGGTTCAGAACGTGGAGTAGGTGCATATGCCGGGGACGACGACACAAGGCGCGGAACGGCTGCGGCGCGGACTGATGCTGATCGTCGCGGCGCCGTCAGGCGCCGGCAAGACCTCGCTGTGCCGCCGGCTGGTCTCCGACCACGCCGACCTCGACCTGTCGATTTCGGTGACGACGCGCGGGCCGCGTCCCGGCGAAAAGAACGGCCGTGAATACCACTTCATCGACAACACCCACATGGACGAGTTGATCGCCGAAAACGCGTTCCTCGAATATGCCGCCGTCCACGACGCCCGCTACGGCAGCTTGCGCGAGCCGGTCGAGCGTGCGCTGAGCGCCGGCAAGAACGTGCTGTTCGACATCGACTGGCAAGGCGCCCAGCGCATCTCGGCCAAGGCGCCGTCGGACGTGGTGCGCGTCTTCATCCTGCCGCCGTCGATGGCCGAACTGAACCGCCGGCTGGTGGTGCGCGCCCAGGACGACGATGACGTCATCCAGCGCCGCATCAGTCGCGCCAAGAGCGAGATTTCGCACTGGGCGGAATATGATTACGTTATCCTCAACGACGATTTCGACCGCTCCTATGCCGAACTGGTCCACATCTACCACGCCGAAATCTCGCGCCGTTCGCGTGGCCTGTGGATTTCGCCGTTCGTCGACGAACTGATGGTCGAAAAAATCTAGCTTTCCAAGAATACGTATACATTTGAAGCTTTTACGCCGGCCTTGATTGCGGGTTGCGGAAAACCGTGCCAGCTTCCGCACAACAATCGCCAGGGAGCAGGTCTCATGTTCATCTCCGCCTTCAAATTGGCCGCATGCGTCACCGTGGCCGCCGCCTGCCTCGCCGCACCGGCTGCCTTCGCGGCGTGCGAAAACGTCGCCGGTCCGCATCATGGCCATTTCGACGCCGACAAGCGCTCGGACAGCCAGAACAGCGGCCGGCCGGACAACATCACGGGCACATGGACGGCGACCATTGACGGCGCGACCTGTGAAATGACCGGCCAGGCGGAAACCAGCTTCACCGGCACGGTGGCGCTCAAGGGGACCCACGACGCCAGCGACGGCGGCAAGTTCAAGGTCACCAACGTCTCCATGGACGTCGCCGACAGCACCGACTACCAGGCCTTTGCCTTCGAGACGGTGCCGGACCAGCACCTGCTCCACTTCGTCCTGATCCAGACCGCCGACTACGAATACGACGGCTCGTTCGACGGCAAATAGCCGCTACAACAGGAAGTCGCCGGCGCCGATGGTGGCGGCGACATTGATGCCGGCCAGGGTGATGATCATCTCCGGATGATATTCGATGGCGCCGCCAAAGGTGTCGTCGACCGTATTGACCTGCACCACGGTGTTGGTGCCGTCGAACGTCACCCGCACCTGGCCGATGGCGGTGAAGGCGGCCTGTCCGATAAAGGTGAAGGCGTCGTCGCTGCCGCCCGGGATGGCGTCGATGCCGCGCAGGTCGATGACATCGTGTTCGGTCGCCGGGTCGGCCAGGACATGGAAATCGAGAATGCGATCGGCGATGGCGTATTCGTTGTCATCGTGCGTGAGGTCGCTGTCGCTGTAGCGGAAGACGTCATCGCCGCCGCCGCCTTTCAGGATATCCGCGCCGCCATTGCCCATCAGCACGTTCCTGCCGCCGTCGCCGGTGAGCGTATCGGCGAAGTTGCTGCCGCGCACATCTTCAAAGCCGTAGACCATGTCGCCCGTCGCCGTGCCGCCGGAAACCGACTGCTGCCCGGTAACGCTGTCGGCGGCCAGGCTGACCGTGACGGCGGCATTGGAAGCCGCGTAGTTGAGCGCGTCCGTGCCTGAACCGCCGTGCAAGATGTCCGCGCCGCTGCCGCCATCGATGACGTCATTGCCGGCGCCGCCGTCCAGCACGTCGTTACCGTCGTCGCCGTAGAGGTAATCCGTGCCGCCGCCGCCGTTTTCCACGTCGTTGCCGTCGCCGCCGCGCAACTGGTTGTCGCCGTCGTCGCCGGTGAGGGTGTCGTTGAAATGGCTGCCGCGCACTCGCTCGATACCGTAAAGCTGGTCGCCATCCGCCGTACCGCCGGAGGCGGCCTGCAGGCCGCCGGCGCCGGCGACGAGGCTGACCGTGACGGCGGCGTTCGAGTCGCTGTAATCAACCGTGTCGGCGCCGTTGCCGCCCATCAGGATGTCCGCGCCTGCGCCGCCCATCAGGGTATCCTCGCCATCGCCGCCGTCGAGCGTATCGTTGCCGGCCTCGCCATAGAGGAAGTCGCCGCCGCCGCCTCCATGCTCGACGTCGTCACCCAGGCCGCCCCACAGGCGATTGACGCCGCCGTCTCCCGTCAAGCTATCGGCGTAAACGCTGCCGCGCACGTTTTCGATGCTATAAAGCTGGTCGCCCTGCGCCGTGCCGCCCGCAGCCGATTGCAGGCCGGTGCCGTCGGCCGTCAGGTTGACCGTTACGGCCGCGCCTGAATCGCTGTAATTGGCCATGTCGGTGCCGTCGCCGCCGCGCAGGGTATCGGCCCCGCCGCCGCCGTACAAAACGTCATCGCCGGATCCGCCATTGAGCGTATCGTTGCCGGCCTGGCCGTACAGCGTATCGCCGCCGCTATTGCCACTGAGCACGTCATCGCCGTCACCGCCCCACAACGCATTGACGCCGGTTCCCCCGCTCAAGGCATCGGCAAAGGCGCTGCCCTGCAGGTTTTCGATGGTGAACAGCCGGTCGCCCTCGGCGTCGCCGCCGTGGCCGATGGCGGCGCCATCGCCCGCGCCTTGCGCCGCATCGAGATCGAGTTGCGACAGGTCGATCTTTACGCCTGCGCTCGAGTCGGCGTAGTCGGCCATATCGATGCCGCCACCTCCGTGCAGGATATCCACGCCGGCGCCGCCACGCAGGGTATCGTTGCCGTCGCCGCCGTCGAGATTGTCGTTACCCGCCCCGCCGAACAGCATGTCGATGCCGGCGCCGCCGTGCAGGCTGTCATTGCCGTCGCCGCCCAGCAGGCGGTTGCCGTTGGCATCGCCGATCAGGATGTCGTTGAAGCGCGAGCCTTCCAGGTCCTCGATGCCGGTCAGGATATCGCTGCCCATGACGGTGACCTGCACGGTCTTGTAGAGGCTGAGGCTCACCGCCGCCGTGGCGTCGGCGTAGGAGGCGCGGTCGCGGCCGTCGCCGCCCATGAGCACGTCGTTGCCGGCGCCGCCGATCAGCACGTCGTCACCCTCGCCGCCGATCAGGGTATCGGTGCCGTCGCGACCGAACAGGGCGTCGTTGCCGGCGCCGCCGTCGAGCGTGTCGTCGCCGGCGCGGCCATCGATCGTGTCGTTGCCGCGCATGCCCTGGATGTTATTGACCGCGGCGTTGCCGGTGATGACGTCGCCGCCATCGCCGCCGATGGCATTTTCGATGGTCGTGCCGGTGGCGATGGTCACGGCCTGACCGTTGATGTGGCTGACATGTCCCGGCGTCAGGTCGATGGTCATGGCGGCGGTTACCGCCGCGGCGTCGATCGTGTCGTCGCCCTTGGCGTCGCTGAGCGTGAAGGACGGATCCATGCCGGCCAACTGGCCGAACTCGTTGGTATAGAAATAGACATTGTCGTCCTTCGCCGCCTCGCCGTAGACCGACAGCGTGGCCGAATGCAGCGTCGCCGGCGTATTATAGTCGCCGCCTGGAAATTTCGAGATGACCACGGTCCAGGTGCCGGTCGGGTCTTCACCGAGAAACGCGTTGGAATCGAAGGTCCACGGCTGGAAGGAACTGCCGCCCTGGCCATAGATATCCAGGCCTTCGCCCCGATGGTTGAACATGACGCTCTGGGTGCCGTCGGGTGAAATCAGCACGACCTCGAGCTGGTTGGCCAGCCGTGCGCTGATATCGAGGAAAAGCGTGACGTTTTCCGCCGTCATGCCCGCCGCGATGTCGAAGGTGAGGCGGATTTCGCCGCCCTCGGGAATGGCCTGGTCGCCGGTCACGCTGGCGGTGCGCGAAACCTCGTTGTCCGAGGTGCGCGTGCCGACCCAGGTTTCGGCCAGCCGCACCGCCGCCGTGGCGTCGACGACGCCGAAACCGTAATCGTTCGAAAAATGAAACCCGCCGCCATTGACGTCATGGGCGCCATTGACGACCCAATGGTCCCGCTCGGGATAGACGGCCGCGATACCGCCGCCGATATCCGTGCCGGCATGGCGCGCCGACAGGGCCAGGATTTCACGCACGTCACGCCAGCCCAGGCCCGGATTGGCCTCCAGCATCAGGGCCACGATGGCGGAAACCATCGGGGCGGCGGCCGAGGTGCCGCCGAACTTGGTGGTATATTCCGACGATACCGGATCGAAGGGCGCATAGTCGTAGGGGTTGAAGCCATCGGAACCCGCCTGGTCGGTGGTGGCGACCCCGACGCCGTAATAGGCGTCGTAGGAGGGAGCGACGACCAGCAGGTTGGCGCCTTCCGATGAAAAGCTGGCGATCGTATCCTGCGGATTGACGGCGCCGACCGTAATGACGTGCCGGTCGTTCTGGAAGTGCGACAGGTTGGCGTCGGTGGGCAGTTCCATGCGGTTGTTGCCCGAAGCCGCGACCAGCACGGTGCCGAGCCCGCCACGTCCTTCCGCGGCCGCGTCGGCGTAATAGTGGCCTTCGAATTGCCACCAGATGCGCATCTCGAAATCGTCGAAGGCGACGACACCGCCGAAACTCATATTGACGACGTCGAAGTCCTGCATGTGCGGCAGGGCGATGCCCAGGTTCTGCAGGGAGACGGTATTCGAGAACAGCACCGGCACCGAAGTGACCTGCGAGCCGTAGGCGATGCCGGTGACGCCGATGCCGTTATTGGCGGCGGCGATGATGCCCGCGACGCAAGTGCCGTGGCCGCTGGCGGTGGACAGGTAGTCGAGACCGTCGACCTGCAACGACGTATCGATATTGGCGGCGAGATCGGGATGGGCAACCTGGATCAGGCTGTCGAAGACGCCGACATGGACGCCGGCGCCGGTATAGCTGCGCCCGCCGCCGCCATCCCAGACAGGAAAGATGTTGAGATCGATCGTCGCCGACGGCGTCTGCGAGCGGTTGATATACCATTGCAAGGGCAGCAGGGGGTCGTTCGGCACAGGCACGATGTCCTCCGTGAGTTTCGTTTCCGTTGTTCCTGCGATCGGGCTGTGGCCGCCCTTTTTTCGCGTCTTCCGCGTTGCCGGGCATTAGTATCCCGTAACGGCGTTTTGTCCAGCCCGGGACGCGGTGATTATTTCACGCCTGCAACGTCGCCAGGCGCAGGAAATCGCCGGGCGCGACCTGTTCGGCACGCAGGGTGGGATCGATCCCGGCCTTGTCCAGCAAGGCTTCCCCGCCCACGGCCTTGAGCGACGAGCGCAGCATCTTGCGTCTCTGGCCGAAAGCGGCGGCGGTAAGGGCTTCGAGATTTTTGATGACGGCGCGGGACGGCCGGTCGGCCTTCGGAACGAGGGAGACGACGGCGCTGTCGACCTTGGGCGGCGGCGTAAAGGCGCGGGCGGGCAGGTCCATGACGCGGCGGCCATCGCACAGGACCTGGGCGATGACGCTGAGCCGGCCATAATCGTCATTGCCGACGGGGGCGACGATACGCAGGGCAACCTCAAGCTGGAACATCAAGGTCAGGGACTTCGGTTGCCACGGGCCGGTCAGCCACTTGATCAGCAGCGGGGTGCCGACATTATAGGGCAGGTTGGAGACGATATGTGCTCGGGGAGAAAAGTTGCGATCGGCAAGTATCTGGCGCTCGTCGGCCTTGAGCGCATCGCCTTCGATGGCTTCGAAGCGTTGACCGTAAGCGTCTTTCAATTCATTCAATAAATCCAGAAATCTGGAATCTTTTTCAATGGCGATGATGTGAGCGGCACCGGATTCGAGGAGGGCGCGGGTCAGGCCGCCGGGGCCGGGACCGACCTCTATGACCGTATCGCCATCGAAAGGTCCTCCCAGCCGGACGATCTTGCGCGTGACATTAAGGTCAAGCAGGAAATGCTGGCCGAATGCCTTCTTGGCCAGAAGGCCGTGCTGGTCCAGGCTTTCGCGCAAAGGCGGCAGGTCGCTCATGGCGATACCCGGTTGGCGGCGATAGCCGAAGCGGCACGAAGGGCGGCGACGAGGCTGTCGGCGCGCGCCATGCCTTGACCCGCGATAGCGAAACCGGTGCCGTGATCCGGCGACGTACGTACGATGGGAAGGCCGAGCGTGATGTTGACGCCGCTCCAGAAATCGAGCGTTTTCAGCGGGATGAGACCCTGGTCGTGATACATGCAGATGACGGCGTCGTAGGTCGTGCGCGCAACGTCGTGGAACAGGCTGTCGGCCGGGAAAGGGCCAGCAATATCGATACCCTCGCTCCGAAGCTGGGCGACGGCGGGGCGCAGGATGTCGATCTCCTCGCGGCCGATGCTGCCGTCTTCGCCGGCGTGCGGATTGAGCCCGGCCATGACCAGGCGAGGTCGGAGTACGGCGAAATCGCGCCTGAGGGCAGCGGCGGTAATACGGACGATGGCAATAAGGCCGTCAACGGTGAGGGCGCCTGGCACACTGGCCAGCGGCGTATGGATGGTGGCGAGCACGACACGCAAGTCCCTGGCCGTCAGCATCATGACCGGCGTCGGTACATCGTCGTCGCGGCACAGTTCGGCCAGGTATTCGGTATGGCCGGGAAAGGTGAAACCCGCCTCGTAAAGCACCGCCTTGGCGATAGGGGCCGTGACCAGGCCGCGCGCCGCACCCATTCGGCAAAGTTCGACGCCGGTCCTGATCCAGTCGAGGATATGCGGCGCGTGGATGGACGAAGGCCGGCCTGAGATGGCGGGCTGGTCCAACGGCCGGTCGAGCACGGGCAAGGCGCCGGTAAAGAGCCCGCCAGTCTCGGCGGGAGTGGCAATGCGCGTCACCGGCACGCCTTGGCTTTCCAGCGTGGCGGCGTCGCCGATGACGCAAAAGGCAAGGTCACGCTCGGATTTCACGGCTCGCCAGGCCTTGGCCACGATTTCAGGACCGATTCCGCACGGATCGCCGAGGCTCAGGGTCAGGGGCGCAAGCGTTGCCATGCGCTCCCTTTAGGCGGTTTCGCCGTAATTGCAAAGCCAGATGCGCGACGCCTGAAAAAGCAAAACCCTCCCGCCGGCCTGGCAGGAGGGTTGAAACTTGCCGCGTCTGGACAGGCTAGTGGTTTTCGATGGTCGCCGTCGAATGCAGTTCGCGCAGGTAACGCTTGCCCAGCATGGACAGGCGCGTATTGACCAGGTTGCTTTCGACCTGGTCGCGCGTGACCGCATTGTCGCCGGCCAGGCGCCGGTCGCAGACGTAGAGCACGTCCATATTGACGCTGTTGCGCAGGGTGCCGGTCGACTGGCCTTCCATCAGCGGGCGCAGGGCGGCGGCATAGGTAGGCTGCAGGTCGCTGAGCTGCGCCTCGCCTAGATCGGTAACCTGGACGAGGCCGTTGCCCTTGGCGCTGAGATTGTCGAGCGCCGAGCACGACGACGCCTTGGAGCGGAAGTTCAGCAGGGCGGTCTGGGCGTTGCTGACATCGGCGGCCGAGGCGTTCGACGGCAGGCTGACGGCGGCCTGGCGCAGGCGCATGACCATGTCGGCATTGCCATCGCTCTTCTGGCGAAGAAGGTAAATATAGACGCCGTCCTTGGTGGTGATCGGCGGCGTCATGTCGCCGACGGCCGTCTGCTGAAGAGCGGCCTCGATCGTGGGATCTATGCTGCCCGAAACCAGCCAGCCGGCGTCGCCGCCGTTGCCGGCGGACGGGGCATTGGAAAACTGGCGCGCCACGGCCTGGAACGGCGCGGCCTTGGCCTTCATCTGGTCGTAGAGCTGCTTGGCGCCCTGCTGGGCGTTGGCCATGCCGCCGGCCTGGGCGGCATCGATATAGATTTCGGCGACAAGGTATTGCGGCTTCTGGCCGTCGGAGATGATCTTGTCCATGGTGGCGTCAACCTGCGCCTTGCCGACCGCGGCATTGGAGTGGTAGCGCCCACCCACCAGCTGGCTCCAGCCATCCTGGGCGGCAAGCTGCCGGCGCAGGGTCGCCGGCTCGATGCCGACATTCTTCAGTTCGGCCAGCAACTGGTCGCCGGTCATGTTGCTCTGCTGCGCCATGCGGTCGACTTCATCGTCGATGTCCTTGTCATCGACCGTGACCTTCCAGTGCTGCATTTCCTGGTTTTCCAGCGCCTCGTCGATCAGGCTGTTGAGCGCCTGCTGCTGGAAGGCGGCGTAATTGTCCTGGGTGACCTGGACGCCCGAGGTGACGATCAGCAGCAGCATGCGCTGCTTCAGGTCATAGGAGGTGATCATGTCTTCATTGACCGAGACCAGCATGCCTTCGCCGAGCTGCGGCAGTTGCGGCGCCTGGGTGTCGGGCGTGAGCGCCGGCGCCGAGGCCATGGCGGCCGTGCCGGTGTCGGGGGTTTGCTGCGGGCTGCCGAAAGCCTTGAAGTCCGGAATCTGCGCGGCAGCCGCACCGGCGGCAGCGACCAGGACACAGGCGAGCGCGGCCGTGCGCAGCAGACGCGAGGGGGCCTTCGCGGCCGACTTTGGGGCGTGATGCGGGTTTGACATGGGCATGGCGTGAGGAGCTTGACCTGGTTTTCTAACGGACGTCGTTGAAGTCGGAACCTGATGATCCCAATGTGGTAAAGTTAAGGCGGAAGAGAATGGCGTTGGACGGTTTGCCGTTGATGTTGCTCAGCACCGTATCATTACGCTGATAAATCAGCTCGAACCAGCTACAATCGTCCTTGTAGATGACGCTGAGCTGCGAATGCCGCCATTTCTCGGTCGTCAGGTCGAGGTCGACACGCGCCGACACGCCCCAGTTCCTGGTGAAGAAATGGCGGGCATAAAGCTGGACGTCGCGGTAATTATCGCCGAAGGTCTGCAGCTTGCCGTTGACCACCGGCATCGGCAGGGCCAGGATCTGCGACGGGCTCAGCACATTGTTGAAGATGTAGCGCAAGGTGGCGGACGTCTGGGGCCGCGTGGCGGTCAGGCCCATTTCGCCCTGCGACAGGCGGCCCGTATCGCCGTCGAGGCGGACGCGGGCATAGCCGTAATAACCGTGGCCGGTATCGAAATCGCCATCGACGACCCAGTCGGACGCCTTCTTGCCGATGCCGTAGGCGTCGTAGGCATAGGTTCCCTTGTAGGTGCCGGAAGGGATCGTGACCGTATTGAAGAACTGGGTCTCGTCCTTGTCACGCAGCGTGCGCCCGACCAGGGCTTCCAGTTTCATGCCCGATTGCCACTGCAGGCGCGTGCGCACGCCGAGATTGAGGCGCGTGCCGGCTTCGTAGATGTCGAAGCCCGGCGACTTGTCGACCGAGAACAGGGTGGTGTCGTCGAACTCGAAAGACTGGCTGTCCTCGTTGGGCAGGAACGGGTCCTGCTGCGCCTTAGGGGAGGCGGCGACCTGGGCGATGGGTTCGACCACTGCCGTCATCGACTTGAAACGGCGATACAGCGGATAGCTGACATTGAAGCCGACGGTGCCGAGATCGCGCGACACATCGGCGGTCAGGCCCGACGAGTCGAGGTCGGTTTCGTGATAATAGTCGTGGCGAGCATCGAGGAACGGCCCCCACTTCAGGCCGCTCTTGGTGGTCATGTCGCCATAATAGGCGATGCCGACGCTGGCGCGAGCCGTGTCGAAGCCGCTTTCGGGATGGATCTTGACGCCGGCGCTGTCGGTCTCGTTGTACCAGGCCGGCGCGGCATTGGCGTCGAACAGCTTGTGCTGGATGCCGACGGCGTTGAGCGAAAAGGTGACCTGGCCGCCCAGTATGCGCGATTTCGGCGACCAGTAGCCCTCGATCTGCGGCGCCAGCACCGGGAACAGGTCGGAATCGGTGACATAGGGGCGCAGGTCATCCGGCGCCGCCACCTTTTCATAACCCAGGATCTGCAGGCTCTGGAAGCTGGCCATGGTGATCGCGAAATAGGCGTTGTCGACCTGGCGCACCACATTGACCTGGTTAATCAGTTCGCGCGAATCGACCGTCAGTTCGCCGACGGGATCGAACACGTTCTCGATGCTGTAGCGGTCGAAGAAGTTGGCGTTGTCGCCGTAGCGGGTATGCGACCCCGGCGTCACGTCGTCGTTCGGGTCGTTGACGTGCTGGGCGGTGAAGCCCCAGCGCCAGTTGTCGCTGATCTTGAAGCTGCCGTCGGCCAGGATGTAGTCGCGGTCTTCCGACGAGCCGAAGCGCTTGGCGCGGTTGTCGAACCAGGCGTCGTGGGTGTAGCCGAGGCGGACGTGCAGGGTGCCGGAATAGAAGTGGCGGTCGTATTCCAGGTTGAGCAGCGGATTGACCGAAGCGCTGATCTGCGGGCTGATGATCAGGTCGGAATAGGGCGAGATCGACCACAGGTAGGGCTGCTCGTAGGAAAAGCCGCGCTTGCGCGCGAACGACACGCGGGGCTGCAGGAAGCCGGAGGCGCGGTCGAGCTCGGGATCGGGTGTCCACAGGTAGGGCGAATAGAAGACGGGAACGCCGTGGATCTTCACCGTGGCGTCGTTGTAGTACACCATCTTCTTGTCTTTGCGCTGGGTGATGCGGCTGGCTTCGATCGACCACGTCGGGTCGGCCGTCTGGCCCTTCACCACGCAAAGCTGGCAAGGCGTGTAGATGACGTCGGTAAGGCGCTTGGTGTTGGAATCTATCTGGTCGATGCGACGGGCGAAGACCTTGGACTGGTCGGTGCCGATCGAGGCGATGTTCTCGCCCACGCCCTGCTGGCCGTTGTCGTCATAGGACAACCGGTCCGAGAAGGTGACGCTGCCGTCGTCGTTGATGGTCTGGGCATGACCGCTGGCCGTCGTCGTATGGGTCTGGGTGTTGTACTCGACCTCGTCGGCGCGGATGATATTGCCCTTGTAACGCATCAGCACATTGCCGTAGGCGCGCATGATGCCGTCATTACCGATCTTCTTGCCGCGCGAGTCGCGGATATCGATGGTGCCGATGACGTCGGCTTCGATATAGGCGCCGCCCTCGACCAGCCCGTCCGGCCCGACCTTGCCGCCGACCGTGGTGCTGGCGCGGCCCTTGGCGGCCGGCGTGACGGGGGCGATCGCCGCCGCGTTTGTTCCGGTTGCCGCGGTTGCCGCCTGGGCTGTCGCGGCCTGGGACGCCAGGGCCAGTTCGTAGGCTTCCTCTTCGCCCGACGCACGCGCCTGGGCCGCCCCGGCCGAAACGGCCATCAGGGACATCAGGCCCACACCCAGCTTGAGAGAATAACGCGTCGTCATGGTCGGTCGTTCGGAACCCTGAAACAGAAACACAATCAGAGGCGGGCGCAGAATCACGCGCCGCCGCCCTTCACTTACCCTATCTAGCCGTCTTCGGTATAAACCAGAAGCGTCATCGCCGCCAGCATCGCCAGCACGGCCGGCGACCAGCCGGCCAGCGCAACCGGAATGACGTTGGCCTTGCCCATCGATGAAAACAGCTGATTGACGAAGAAAATGACAAAACCAAGGCTGACCCCGGAAATCACCAGCCGCGTCAGCCCGCCCAGGCGCATCAGACGCAGGCTGAAAGCCGCGCCCAGCGCCGACATGGCCGCGAACATCAGGGGCGTCGACAGGAGCTGGTGCAGCTTCAGTTCGTAGGACGTGGTGCCGAAGCCCGAAATGGCGTTCTGGTGGATCAGGCCGGGCAACTGCCAGAACGGCACGCTGCCGGTCGAGGCATATTTGCGGAAGGCGTCCTTCGGATCGAGGTTCGACGGGATGCTGAGCGTCTCGTAGTTCAGCGTGGCGGTTCCGGGGGCGGCGACGCGGGCGCCACGCAGGGCCCACTGGCCGGTGCGCAGGGTCGCTTCCTGGGCGTCGATGCGGTTGGCGAAGACCGGCACGTCCTTGTCGTTGATGGTGTATTGCCAGAAGGTGGCGCCATAGAGGTGGCCGGCGCGCGACTTGTCCTGGTGGTCGGCGCGGATGACGACCTGGGTTTTGCCGTCGCCCTGGCGCAGATAGACGACCTTGCTGTCGATGGTCGGGTCGATGGCGTCGAGCTTGTGCAGGGTGTGGTCATAGCGGTCGCTCAGGTTCGAGGCGACCGGATTGAGCACGGTGATCGTCAGGATGCCGGCGAACAGGGCCACCGCCGTGGCCGGCAGCACGAAGCGCCACGCCGACACGCCGGCGGCGCGCATGGCGATCAGTTCCGAACGGCGGTTGAGGTTGATGAAGGCCAGCAAAGAGCCGAACAGGAAGGCGAACGGCAGCAGGATCAGGATCGTGCCGGGCGCCTTTTCGGCCAGCAGCAGCAGGATCGACAGGCCGGAAAGGTCGGCGCGCGAGGCGATGGCCTTGGTGATGCCGACATATTCGATCAGCAGGATCACCGCCGTGATGACCATCAGGGCCGCCCCGAACATGGCGATGTACGACTGGAGGACATAGGTCTCCAGCCGGTTCTTGCGCCAGGGGTTGAGGTAGCCGAGAAGGTTCATCCACATGGCGGCGCCTCTCAGTGCAACGACTGCAGCGGCGCGGATACCGGGTGGCGGCGCGGGGTGCCGATACCGAACGATATGCCGAAGCCGTGGCCGTCGTCGTGCTTGCGGATCAGGTGCAGGCAGATGACGATCGGGATGAGGGGAACCAGATATTGCAGCACGTTGAGCGCGGCGCCATGGTTGGCGGCCGATTCCGCGACCACGCCCAGGATGCGCGTCACGCCGGCGATGCCCGCGGCGGCGGCGATGCGGCTGGCATAGCCGTTGCGGCTGAACGCCCCGCCCAGCACGCTGACCGCCGCCAGCAGGGCGAACGCCAGGTTATACAGTGGCGCCGACAGGCGGGCATGGGCTTCCGACAGCAGCTTGGCCGGCGGAATCTGGCGCATGTCGGGCGCCTTCTTGGCCCAGAACAGGTTGGGGAAGAACAGCTCATGCATGTACATGTCGCCTTCCCGGTAATCGAGGTAATCGGTGCTGGTGAAGTAGGGCGTGATGTCGACGCTGTATTCGTCCCACGAATTGGACAGCATGCCGTTGTCGGTCATCTGCTGGTCCGAGCCGTTGCGCAGCACGATGATCGAATTGGCGCCCACCTTCTTGATGCGGCCTTCCTTGGCGGCGAAGGAGTGGTCGCGGCCGTCGTCGGACGGCGTGCGCACGAAGACCTGGCGCAGCAGGCCGTTCTGGTCGATGCGCTGGACATAGACCGTCAGGCCGCTTTCCGAATTGGCGAAATCGCCTTCCTTGACCAGGGTCGACAGCAGGTCGTTCTTGATGTTGAACAGTTCCTGGCGCATGGCGCGCGAGGCCAGGGGCTGCAGGAACAGGTTCGAAGCCAGGCTGATGAGGGCGAAATAGACGCCGATGCGCACGATCGGCGCCGCCAGCCGGCCCAGCGGCACGCCGGCGGCGTAGCAGGCGGTGAATTCGTGCTCGCCCTGCAGCCGGGTCAGGGCGACCAGCGCGCCGACGAAAATGGCGATGGGGAAGATCAGCCCGGCCAGCATCGGCATCGAGAACAGGGTGACCTTGAGAAAGGTCCAGGCGTTCTGGCCGTGCTCGATCACCAGGTCGAACTGGCTCAGCGACTGGCTGAGCAACGCCACGCCCGCCAGAGCCGCCACGGCGCCGCCGACGGGGGCGAGAAGCTGGCGAAAGATGTAGCGGTCCAGGGTGCGCATGCAGGGGGCGTTGGGGCTCGAAGGGCTGCGGTCTCAGCCCTCTTTTGACTGCGTTTTCCGTTAATTACAAGCTGGCGTTTGGCGGTGCGAAAGAAAATTGGGGCGAGATGGTTGTGAATGTGACGAACCCGCCGCAAAAAACTCTTCTGTATGCCGGCGAAAAGGGGCATAGACGCCTGACGAAAACGGAGACTCTGCGATGACCACGACCACCGTCCAACTCAGCCAAAGCCCGCGGGCAAATGCCTGCATCGCCATGATCGTGGGAGAGGGCGATGCGCCCGCGCCCGCCGGCATGACCGATGAGATCGGCGCGGCCCTGGCCCTGGTCGGCTTCAAGGGGGCGCGCGGCAAGGTGCAGGTCCTGCCGATCGCCAAGGCGGCCATTGTCGGCGGCGGCGACCTTGCCAGGCTCGACGACATGGCGATGGAAACGATCGCCGCCAGCCTTTATCACGGCGTCAAGAGCGCCGGCTTCGAAACGGTCAGCCTCGATCTGCGCGGCCAGCCGGCGGCGCTGGTGGCGCGCGCGCAACTGGCGGTGACCCTGGCGTCCTACCGCTTCGACAAATATTTCGGCGCCGCCAAGATGGAAAAGGCGCCGACCCTGAAGACCGTCGAACTGGTCTGCGACGATCCGGCCGCCGCCGAAGCCGCCTTTGCCCCGCTGGCGGCGGTGCGCGACGGCGTCCTGTTCGCGCGCGACCTGGTGTCGGAACCGGCCAATGTCCTCTATCCGCAATCCTATGCCGACCGCGTCAAGGGGCTGGAAGCGACAGGCCTGAAGGTCGAGGTCCTGGGCGTCAAGGAAATGTCCGACCTTGGCATGTGGTCATTGCTCGGCGTCGGCCAGGGCTCGGCGAAGGAATCGAAGCTCGTCGTCATGCAATGGAACGGCGCCGGTGACGACAGCGCCCCCGTCGCGTTCGTCGGCAAGGGCGTCACCTTCGACACCGGCGGCATCTCGATCAAGCCGGCCGAGGGCATGGAGGACATGAAGTGGGACATGGGCGGATCGGCCGCGGTCGTCGGCACGATGATCGCGCTGGCCTCGCGCAAGGCGCGCGTCAACGCCGTCGGCATCATCGGCCTCGTCGAGAACATGCCCGACGGCAACGCCCAGCGCCCCGGCGACGTGGTCAAGGCGATGTCGGGCACCACCATCGAAGTCATCAACACCGACGCCGAAGGCCGCCTCGTGCTGGCCGACGCCCTGTGGTACTGTCAGGACCGTTTCAAGCCGCAGTTCATGATCGACCTGGCGACCCTGACCGGCGCCATGATCATCGCGCTCGGCACCGATTATGCCGGTGTCTTCTCCAATAATGACGAACTGGCGGGGCGCATCGTCGAATCGTCGAAGTCGGTGTCGGAAAACACCTGGCGCATGCCGCTGCCGGCGCAGTACGAAAAACAGATCGACTCGAAAATCGCCGACATCCGCAACATCGGCGGCCGCCCGGCCGGCTCGATCACCGCCGCCCTGTTCCTGCAGCGCTTCGTCAACAACGTGCCGTGGGCGCACATGGATATCGCGCCGACCGCCTGGACCAACGAGCAGCGCATCCCGTCCGTGCCCGAAGGCGCGACCGGCTTTGGTGTGCGCACGCTCGACGCGCTGGTGGCCAAATTCTACGAGACATAGGCTGCCCGGCCTGATGACCGAAATCTGGTTCTATCACCTCGAACAGACGCCGCTTGAGCAGGCCCTGCCGGACCTGCTCGAAAAGGTCGTGGCGCGCGGCTGGAAGGCCTATGTGCACGGCCTTGAGGATGACAAGATTCAGGCGCTGGATCAGCACCTGTGGACCTACGCTCCGGCGTCGTTCCTGGCGCATGGCCGCGAGGGCGACGAACTGGCGGCGCAACAGCCGATCCTGCTCGGCACCTCGGGCATGATGGCCAACGCGCCCGACGTCTATCTGTCGGTCGCGCCGACAGGTTTACCGGATATTGACGGTTTGCAGCGTTGTCTGATCGTCTTCGAAGGCGGCGACTACGCCCATCTCGGCTGGGCGCGCGCCCAATGGAAAAGCCTTAAGGCGCAAGGCGCCAGCCTGGCCTACTGGAAACAGAACAGCCAGGGACGTTGGGAGAAAGTACAGTGAAGCGGACTCTGATATTTGCCTTCGCGATCCTGGGCCTGGCCGGTTGTTCCTCGGGCCCCGGACCCGCGCCGTCGCCACAGGGGCCGACGACCTTTCATCCCGAACCCGAGACGTCCCCGCCGCCTGGCCAGTCGATTCGCCCTTCGGCGCCATTGGCGGCGCAGACGCCGGATTACCATCCGATGGCGGACGATCAGTGCGGCGCCGCCGACCTGCAGTACCTGGTCGGCAAGCCGCGCATTGAAATCCCCGTGCCGCTTGATCCCGGCAAGCGTCGCGTGGTGTGCTCGACCTGCATCATCACCCAGGATTTCCGCGCCGATCGCCAAACCATCACCTTCGACACCGACACCGGCCTGATCAAGTCGGTGAAGTGCGGCTGATTTTTCACAGGTATTTGTTCCACTTCAGGTTTTAATCGTCGCGGTTTTGTTGCATGATCGTCCTCCAAGGGCCGTTCAGGCCGGAACACATTCCGGTGATCGTGATGTTCAAACCCGATGCGGATCGTAGAATGAGGTATTCAGGGGATGTGTCCGCCTGGATGCCGGTGGAGGACTCGTGACCGGGGAGGAGAAGAAAATCGTGCAGGGATGTCGCCAGACCACCGCTCCCGTCGCCGTCGATCCGGCCGACGAATTCCGCGATTTCGCTTATATCGTGTCGCACGACATGGCCGGACCGGTGCGCTCGATTATCGGCTTTTCCGAACTGCTGACCGAGGCGGCCTCGACCCTGCCCAAGGAAGAGGACCGGCTGCACCTCGAACTGGTGATGGAAAGCGCCCAGAAGCTCAACGAGATGATCCAGGGCCTGCTCGCCTTTTCACGCCTCAATACGGTGGCGCGCGCGCCCGGCGTGGTCGATCTCGAAATGATCGTGGCGCGCTGTCACATGGAATTGCAGCCCAAGCTCGACGCCACCGGCGGCACGCTGATCTATCCGCCCATGCCCGAGGTGATCGCCGATCCCAACCGCATGTTCACCGTCTTCTACGCGCTGATCGACAATGCCATCAAGTTCCGCCGCGATGGCCTGTCGCCGGAAATCCGCGTGCTGGCGGTCGATTGCGGCGATGTCTGGGAATTCGGCGTGTCGGACAACGGCATCGGCATCGACCCGATGTTCTACGACGATATCTTCCGGCCGCTGCGCAAGCTGCATACCGACGACGCTTATCCGGGGGTCGGCATGGGCCTGACCCTGGCGCGCAAGATCGTGGGCCAGCACGGCGGCAGCATGAGCCTGGAACCGTCGCCGACCGGCGGTACCACCGTGTGGTTCAGCATGCCGAAAATGGCGCCCAAGGCGTGAGGACAAAACCGCCCCGGACGTGATCGTCCAGGGCGGTTCGCTTTTTTTAAGCCTCGACCTTTTCCGGTGCGGCCGGTTTGTCGTCAAGCCCCGCCTTGTCAGACAGGATCATGGCCATTAGCGCGTTGAGCAGCGGGCTTGAACTGCCGTCGCCGCCTGAGCCGCCGCCATTGATGGCGATCTTCGGCACGATATCGACGCCCGACTTTTCCAGCGCCTCGGCGAAGCGTTCGGCCACCTGGCGCGCCAGCTGGTATTTGGCGCCGCCCGAAGCCTCGGCCTGCTTGGCGATGGCCTCGGCCTGGGCCAGGCCGACCTTGGTGACGCGTTCGGCGTCGGCCTTGGCCAGCGCAATTACCTTCTTGGCCTCGCCTTCGCCCAGCAACTGGATGCGGTCGGCCTCGGCCTGGGCCAGGGTCCGCGTCTGGTTGGCCTCCTGCTGAGAGCGGGCCAGGTTGGCCCGGCCGGCGTTTTCCTGCACCTCGATCGACAGTTTCGACTCGGTGATCGCCGTCTGCTGCTTGGCCTGGGCCTCGGCTTCGCGCAAACCGCGCTCCTTCTGGGCGGCGATAACCTGGCGCTCATAGGTCCCGACCTTTTCGTCGGCCAGCTGGCGCTGGCGCAACTGGTTCAGGATCTGCTCGATCTGGTCGTTGCCGGCGGCGGCGCGCGGCGTACCGATCAGCACTTCCTGCAGCTCCAGCGAGTAGGTGGCGAACTTGCTCTTCATCTCCACCGCCGAAACCTGCTGGATTTCCGAACGGCTTTGCAGCAGCTCGATCAGGGTGCGGGTTTGTGCCACGTTCTTGAAATAGGCCGAGACCATCGGATCGAGGGTCTGTTCGACCAGCTTCTTGATGTCGCCGAAGCGTTGCACCACCAGCGGCGCCTTGCGGTAGTCGATATGGACCACGACCGACATCGGCAGGATCGGCTCGAAGGCATCGCGCGTGATCAGCGAGATTTCCGATAGGTTCTCGTCGAACTTGTGCGGGCCGATGGTCGACTGGTCCCACTTCAGGATGAAGTTGGTGGTCGGCACCATCAGGATCTTGCCGGCATAGGGGTTGAAGGCATACTTGCCGGGCAGCAGCGGTTCCGACCATACGCCGCGGGTGCCGCGCGCCACCAGCTCGCCGTGGCGGTAATCGTCGCCCGAGGTGTCGGTGCCCAGTTCGCCGGTATAGGAGACGACGACGCCGACATGGCCGACCTCGACCACCGTCTTGGCGACGCGCTCGACCGTGGCGAACAACCGGTTGATGAAGTACGAACCTTCGACCAGCACCTGCAACTGACGGCCACGGCGGCCTCCGGCGGCCAGGAACGCTTCCGGGTCCTGGAAGTTGTTGTGGAAGGTGGCACCGTCGGCCGGATCGTTGCCCACGGTCGGCGCGATGATCTGTTCCGGCGGCAGGGACGGACCGTCGTGGACGGTGACCACGCCAATAGCGTCGTCGGCATCCTTAATGACCACGGCGGCAAAGCCGTCGCGATTGGCGATGATGGTGCTCATCTCCTCGAACAGGGCGCCGTCGTTGGCGTCGAGCTTGATGCCGTAGATCTGGTCATGCGCGATGATGACGAACTGCGCCAGGTTGATGGCGTAGGTGCCCTCGCGCAGGATCTTGCGCTGCGGACCTTTCTGGCCGCCGGCTTCGAGGAAATGGCGCGCGTCCTCGTAGTCGGTCGCCTCGACATTGCGCGCCAGGGTCTGTGTCGCCTCCAGCGCGATGCCGTCACGGGCGAAGACGTAGCCGACCTGGCCCTGCGGGATCGTCACCAGCGGCTGCACGTGCAGGCGGAACTGGAACGGGAAGAAGAAGTGGTAACCGCCGCGCAGGACACGCGGCTGGAAGCCGGCTTCGCCCTTCAGGGCGATCAGGCCGGAGGTGACGGAGCCTTTCGCGCTCCACAGTTTTTCGACGATGGCGGCGTGATTGTTGCCGACATAGCGGATCATTCCTGAGGCCGCGATGGCGACGACGAGCAACACCGCGACCGCGACAAGCGCGGCCCATGGCCAGTAGTCTAGGTACATGGTAACCCCCAGTGGCAGGCGCGGACATCTTCCTTGGGTGTCGACGCGCGTGCAAGTTCGCGGAAGTCTCAGGCGGCGCTGTCTACACAGGACCGCGACTTCCGACTGGCAGAATTATACGCCTGTCCGTGTTGCGCTGCAACATTATCACCGCAATGTGATATCATATGCAACTATACTGGCCTTCGGTAACGATCTCGGTGCGCAGCGAATTGGCGATATGGCAGGCTTGATGCGCCTTGTGATGCAGGGCTTCGACATCGGCGGGCGAGGGGGGCTTGCCACCGGAAAAGACAACATCGGGGTGGAGCGTGATGCGTGGTATCCAGTCGAAGCCGGCGGCGTTCTTGGCCGACATGCCCTCGGCGACATCAGCGTATGAGTCGACGATGAAGCCGCCGGTGGCCGCGAAATAGAGGAACCACAGCATGTGGCAACTGGAAGCCGCGGCGACCAGGGCCTGTTCCGGATCGACATGGCCGGCTACCGACCACGGCGCCTTGACGTGCTGCGGCGAGGCGGTGGCCGGTACGTCCAGGCCGCCATCGAAGCGCCAGGTGTGCGCCCGACTATAGGCATTGCCGGTGAAAGCATCGTCGCCACGCTGCCAATCAATCGTTGCGGAATAGTGCGGCATGGCTCAGGTCTCCAAGGCAGCGAGGATGGCGGTTTCGGTTTCGCGCAAATGGGTGGCGAGGATTTTGGCGGCCCCGCCGGCGTCTTTTTCGGCGACGGCTTCAAGAAGCGCGCGGTGCTCCTGGCCCCAGTCGTCGCGGCGGCTGCCGGGCGACAGGGCGGCGAGACCATAGCGCTCTATGGGGGTGCGCAACTGGCGGATCAGGCCCAGCAGGCGCGGCTTGCCGGCAGGTTCATAGAGCGCTTCGTGAAAGGCCCGGTCGGTGGCGATCCAGGCGACGGGCTCGTCCTCGGCCTCGAGATCGTCCTGCCAGCGTGTAAGGATGCGCAAGGATTTGGCGGTGTGATGGGGCGTGGCGGCGCGCAGGGCTTCGCTTTCCAGCAGGATGCGCAAGCTGAAAATCTCGCGGATATCGTCAGTCGACAGGCTGGCAATCCGGGCGCCGCGATACGTCTCAATGTTGACCAGACCCTCGGCCTGCAACAGGGCAAGAGCTTCGCGCACCGGCAGGCGGCTGACCCTGTACTCCTCGGCCAGATCCTCCTGGCGCAGCACCTGGCCGGCTTTCCAGCGGCCGCGATTGATCTCGCCGCGCAGGGTGTCGGCAAGGGCAGCGGCGGTAGAGGTGGCTTTCATTTGGATATTTGTATCCAAAATTTCGAAACATGCAAGCGCATAATTTGACATCTCGCCTGCTATTTGTCATGCAAAGCCTTACGGGAGAAGGCAGCATGGGTCTGGGTTACAACATCATTGAAGCGCGGTTCAAGGACTGCATCCGCACCAGCGCGCGCATCGAACGGCTTTATGATGGCTGCCGCTGGGCCGAAGGACCGGCGTATTTTCCGGCGCATCGCTGTCTGGTGTGGAGCGATATTCCGAACGACCGAATGCTGAGGTGGGACGAGGCCAGCGGCCATGTCGGCGTGTTCCGTCAGCCGGCGAACTACGCCAACGGCAACACGATCGATCGCGAAGGCCGGCTGGTGACGTGCGAACATGGCGGCCGGCGGGTGACGCGGACCGAACATGATGGCGCGATCACGGTGCTGGCGGATTATTATGATGGCAAGCGCTTTAACAGCCCGAACGACGTGGTGGTGAAATCGGACGGCACGGTGTGGTTCACCGATCCGACCTACGGCATCGACACGGACTACGAGGGCCATAAATCACTTGCCGAACAGGACGGCAGCCATGTCTATCGCATCGGCGGGGATGGCGTGGTGACACGGGTACTGGACGACTTCATCAAACCGAACGGTTTGGCATTTTCTCCCGATGAATCAAAGCTGTATGTCGTCGATAGCGGACGAACCCATGTAGCGGACGGGCCGCGCCATATTCGCAGATTCAATATTGATAATTCTGGCGGACTGAGGGGCGGCGAGGTCTTTGCCGACGGCGGCAATCATGACGGTCTGCGCCTCGATGAAGAGGGCCGGATGTGGACCTCGGCGACCGACTGCGTGCAATGCTACGAGCCGGACGGGACGCTATTGGGCGAGATCGTCATCGGTGAGCCGGTGTCGAACGTCTGCTTTGGCGGGGCGAGGCGCAACCGTCTGTTCATCACGGCAACGACGAGCGTGTATGCGGTGATGCTGGCGGTGAACGGAGCGAAGACGTTCTAGCACCGGCGAGTTAAGGGGCGTGGGGTCCGTGACCCCACAAACCTTTCTTCTTTCTTTTCCGCTTCGGCCCTTTGGGCCAGAGCGGAAAAGAAAAAGGGAAGACTTGGGGCCGCAGGCCCCAAACCCCATAAATCGACAGTGCTAGACGCCGGCTTCCGCCTTTGCGTTCTCATACGTCTCGGCCGCTTCCATCCACTCGGCCTCCAGCGCCACCATCTGCTCCTGCAGCCTCGCCTTGTCCTTGCCGAAAGCGACCGCCTTGTCCGGCGCTTTGACATATAAATCGGCGTCCGCCAGCTTCAAATCGAGCAGCTTGATCTGGTTGCTCAAACCCTCGATCTGCCGTTCCAGGTCGTCGGCCTTCTTCTTCAGCGGCGCGATGGCGTTGCGCGCCGCCGCGGCCGCCTTGCGCGCTTCCTTGGAATTGACCTGCGGGTTCTTGTCCTTGGCCACCGCCGCCAGTTCCTCGCGCGTCGCCGTCTTGGCGCGGTCGATGACCAGCTTGGCGTAGTCGTCCATGCTGCCGGTGAACGGCTTGACCGTGCCCAGGTCAACCAGCCACAGCTTGTCGGCCACCAGTTCGATCAGCGAACGGTCGTGGGTGATCATCAGCACGGCGCCCTCGTAATCGTTAAGCGCGTCGAGCAAGGCCCGCCGGCTGTCGATATCGAGGTGGTTGGTCGGCTCGTCGAGGATCAGCAGGTGCGGCCGGTCCATCGCCACCATGTTGAGCAGCAGGCGCGCCCGCTCGCCGCCCGACAGGTCCTTGACCTTGGTTTCGACCTTTTGCGCCCCCATGCCGAACGATCCCAGGCGCGAGCGGCGCTTGGCTTCGGTCTCGTCCGGTCGGGCGCGGCGGATCATCTCCAGCGGCGTGTCTTCCGGGTCCATGGCCTCGATCTGGTGCTGGTGGAACCAGGCCACCGTCATGCGCCGGTCGCGCCATTGCGTGCCGTGGCTTTCCTGCAGCGCGCCGGCCAGCAGCTTGGCGAAGGTCGACTTGCCGGCGCCGTTGACGCCCAGCACGCCGACGCGGTCGTCGGGATCTAGGCGCAGGTTCATGTGGCGCAGGATGACCGTGTCGCCATAGCCGGTCGAGGCGTCGTCCAGCCGCACGATCGGCGGCGACAATTGCTTTTCGGGCGACGGCAGCATGAAGGGCGCGACGCGGTCCTGGATGGTGGCGGCGATGGGCGGCAGCTTTTCCAGCTTTTTCATGCGCGATTGCGCCTGCGCTGCTTTTGAGGCCTTGGCGCGGAAACGGTCGACGAAGGCCTGCAGGTGGGCGCGTTCGGCCTCCTGCTTGGCCTGGTTGGCGGCGTTGAGGCGGGCCTTTTCGGCGCGCATGCGTTCGAAATCATCGTAGCCGCCGGTATAGAGGTCCAGCTTCTGGCCGGCGACGTGGACGATGGCGTCGACCGATTCGTTGAGCAGGTCGCGGTCGTGCGAAATCATCAGGGCGGCGTTGGGATAGCGCTTCAGCCGCGCCTCCAGCCACAGCGCGCCTTCGAGATCGAGATAGTTGGTCGGTTCGTCGAGCAGCAGCAGGTCGGGTTCGGCCAGCAGCGCGCCCGCCAGGGCAGCCCGCATGCGCCAGCCGCCGGAGAAATCCGAGATCGGCCGCGTCAGGTCGGCATTGGAAAAGCCCAGGCCCGACAGGATTTCAGCGGCCCGTGACGGTGCGCGGTCGGCGCCGATGGCGTAGAGGTCGTGGTGGATTTCGGCCTGGTGGATCGGGTCGGCGGTTTCCAGTTCGGCCAGCAGGTTGGCGCGGCGCGTATCGATGGCCAGCACAGCGTCGATCAGGTGTTGCGGCGAGGCGGCGATTTCCTGGTCGACGCTGGCGATGCGCCAGGCCTTGGGCGTGGTGATCTCGCCGCCGCCGGGTTGCAGATGACCCAGGATCAGCTTGAACAGGGTCGACTTGCCGACGCCGTTGAGGCCGACGAGGCCGGCCTTGGTGCCCGGAGTCAGGGTCAGGGACGCGCTGTCGAAGAAGCGGCGGCCATAGGCGTCGAAGGTCAGGCTGGTGATCTGCAACATTACGGAAAAACGCTGAAATTTAAGGGTTGGCGAATGCGATGCGCCCCGCTATAAGCCCGCCCAACGCAATTGCAACATAAAACGGATCCTCCATGTCCCGCACTTTTTCGATCATCAAGCCTGACGCCACGCGCCGCAACCTGACCGGCGCCATCAACGCCGTCATCGAAGCCGCCGGCCTGCGCATCGTGGCGCAACGCCGCGTAAAGCTGAGCCAGGCCCAGGCCGAAACCTTCTACGGCGTCCACAAGGAACGTCCGTTCTTCGGCGAACTGGTCGGCCAGATGACCGCCGAGCCGGTGGTGGTGCAGGTGCTGGAAGCCGACAACGCCGTGCCGAAGTACCGCGAAGTCATGGGTGCCACCAACCCGGCCAATGCCGATGAGGGCACGATCCGCAAGCTGTTCGCCCTGTCGATCGGCGAGAACAGCGTGCACGGTTCGGATTCGGACGAGAACGCGGCGATCGAGATCGCGCAGTTCTTCACCGAAGACCAGATCGTCGGTTAAGCTTATGGGGCGTGGGGTCCTTGGACCCCACATCTTCTTTAACCCAATAAAAAAGTCGCCCCCAAAGGGCGACTTTTTTATTGGGTAAAGGAAAGGCTTGGGGCCACAGGCCCCAAACCCCATAAGTTTATCTGCCGGTCAGTTCCTTCAGCAAGGGCTGGTCGCCATACACCTTGTCCAGCGCCACCGTCACCGCCGCCGTCGACACCACCACCGTCCGGTTGACAGACCCATCGTAGGCGAAATCGCCGCCGATGCTGTGGATGTTGCCGTCGAACGCCGCGCCGATGACCTCGCCCCTGGCGTTGACCACCGGCGAACCCGAATTGCCGCCCGTGATGTCGTTGGTCGTCACATAGTCGAACACCGTGTCCTCGTCGTACTTGCCCTCGGCGGCGGCGAAATGCGGCGCCAGGTCGAACGGCGCCTGGCCCGTGGCCCGGGCGTACAGCCCCTTGAAATGGGTGAACGGCGCCACGGTTGCGCCATTATAGGTCCAGCCCGCAACCTTGCCGTACGACAGCCGCAGCGTAAACGTCGCGTCCGGATAGATGCCCGTGCCATAGACGGCAAAGCGCGCCTTGGCGATCTTGCCTTCCGCCACCCGCGTCGGGCCCGTCACCTTGTTCTCGAACTCGGCACGACGCTGGCGCGCTTCGTCGTCGATCTTCAGCGCATACTGGATCATCGGATCGTCGGAAGCCTTGATCGCATCCAGCCCGCCGTCCCACAGCGCCTGGCGTACCTTCGGATCGTCGAGCTTCGTGCCGCCAACCAGCCGCGCCGCCAGCCCTTCCGGCGATTCCTTGCCGAGCAGCAGCGCGGTTTCCGGCGAATCCGCCGTCAGGTATTCGCGCGCCTTCGACAACCGCTGCTCCAGCACCAGTTGGTCCTTCGGCTTGTAGACTGGCGCATCGGCCAACAGTTCGTCCTTCAGCGACGGCAAACGCGAGTCGGCATATTCCGGCAGGCGATCGGCCGACGGCTTCTGCCGCTCCTCGGCCGCCCGCACCAGCAGGCGTGCGTCATAGAACAGGTCGGACGCATTGAGCGCGCTTTCGGTGAAATAATAGGGGAAATACAAGGCGCGATAGTCGGTCTGGATCGTCGTCAGGTCGGCCCACGGATCGCCGATCTGCGCCGCCACATCGGCGGGCAGCCTGGCCTTCAGGTCGGTCTCCTCGGCCTGTTTGGCGGCGATCAGTTTGGGATCGGTCAGGGCCAGTTGCTGGCCGTCATAGACCTTGAAGCCGTTTTCGAGACTGAACAGGAAGTCGGCCGAATTGCGCCGGTTGTCCTCGTTTTGCTCCGAAAAGGTAATCAGCCGCCCGCGCAGTTCCGACAGGCTGACCAGGCGGAACGGCAGCACCACGTCATGCAGGGTCTGCAGTTCCGGCGCCGTCATCAGCCGTTGGGTCGAACCGGGATTGCCGGCGACGAAGGTCGGGTCGCCGTCTCCTGGCGCCTTCGGGTTCCACGTCAGGTGCTCCGGCGACTTGACCGGCTTGCCGTCTTCGTAGAGGCGCAGAAAGCTGCAATCGAGGCCATAGCGCGGGAAGTTGAAATTGTCCGGATCGCCGCCGAAGAAGGCCGCCTGGAACTCCGGCGCGAAGACCAGGCGCACATCGCTGTAGCGATGATATTTGTAAAGCTTGAACTGGCCGCCCTGGTACAGGGACACGACCTCGCAATGCAATTTGGCGTCCGGGCCGCACGCCCTGGCCTCGATGCCGGTTTCGCTGGTGCCGAGCGCCTTGACATAGGCGTCGCCGGTCAGGCCGGCCGTGGCCGCATTGACGTCGGCGGTAACGTCGGTGATCGAGGTCAGGGTGTCGGCGGTCAGGCCAGGGCAGGCCTTTTCCTCTTCCTTTGTCGCCGCCATGTAGCCCGTCGTGACATAGTCGTGGTCGGCCGTGGTCAGGTTCTGCTCGCACGGCACGACGCAGTGATGGTTGGTGAAGACCAGTCCGTTGCCGGAAACCAGGGACGAAGAACAGCCGACGCTGAGGCGCACCGCCGAATGTTGCAGATGGTCGAGCCAGGCCTGGTCGAGATGCAGGCCATAGGCGGCATTGATCTTGGCTAGCGGCGCGTTGTCGAAGGTCCACATGCCTTCGTCGGCGTGAACGCTTGTGGCGAAGGCGAGGGCGGTCGCGGCGACGCCGCTCATCAAGATTTTGGGTGAAATGACAGATGACATGAATGGCCTCGTTTTGCGAAATATCGCAACCCTAGCCCATTCCCCGTCCTATGCAAGCGATTGCGACAAGACCCGCCGGACCGCCTCGGGGTAAAGCCGGTGCTCTTCGACCAGCACGCGGGCGGCCAGGGTTTCGGCGGTATCATGCGGCATGACCGGTACGCGGGCCTGAGCGATGACCTCGCCTTCGTCGACGCCGGGCGCTACCCAATGAACGGTAGCGCCGTGCTCCTCGTGGCCGGCTTCGATGGCGCGTTCGTGGGTATGCAGGCCCTTGAAGTGGGGAAGGAGGGCCGGGTGGATATTGATCATCCGGCCGTTCCATTGTTCGACCAGCCACGGCGTCAGGATGCGCATATAGCCGGCCAGGCAAATGAATTCGATGCCGGCTGCACGCAGTTCGGCATCGATGACGCGCTCGTGCGCTTCACGATCGCCCTTGTATTGGCGGTGATCGACCCCCAGCGTCGCAATGCCGTGCTTCGCCGCCCATTCCAGCCCCGCCGCCGCCGGATCGTTGGAGACGACCAGGGCGAATTCGGCCGGGAAGTCAGAGGCCTTGGCGGCTTCGACCAGCGCCATCATGTTGCTGCCGCGCCCGGAAATGAAGATGGCGGTTTTGGTTTTCGCCATGACGACTAGGGTTTTGCCGCCAGTTGCCCGCAGACGAAGGCGTCCTCGCCGGCGTTCAGCAGGGCTGCCAGCACGGCATCGGCATCGCGCGGGCCGACATAGAGCACGAAACCGACGCCGCAGTTGAAGGTCCGCAGCATCTCGTGACGCTCGATGTTGCCGGTTTCGGCAAGCCATTGGAATACCGGCGGGAATTCGAGGTTGTCGAAGTCGAATTGCGCCGTCAGGCCGTCGCGTACCGCCCGGTCGGGATTTTCGATCAGGCCGCCGCCGGTGATATGGGCGCCGCCCTTGACCAGGCCGGCCTTCATCAGCGGCAGCACGGTCTTGATATAGATCTTCGTCGGTTCCAGCAGGGCCTGGGCCAGCGACAGCCCGGGCGCGAACGGCGCATCGGCCGACCACGACAGGCCCGCCAGTTCCACCACCTTGCGGATCAGCGAATAGCCGTTGGAGTGCGGACCTGACGACGCCAGGCCGATAATGACGTCGCCTTCGCGCTGGTCGTCCAGCCGCGGCAGGACCTTGTTGCGGTCGACCGCGCCGACGCTGAAACCCGCCAGGTCGTAGTCGTCGTTGCCGTACATGCCCGGCATTTCCGCCGTTTCGCCGCCGACCAGCGCGCAGCCGGCGCGCTTGCAGCCTTCGGCGATGCCGGCCACCACGCGCCTGGCGGTGTCGACGTCCAGCTTGGAGGTGGCGTAATAGTCGAGGAACATCAGCGGCTCGGCGCCCTGGGCGAGGAGATCGTTGACGCACATGGCGACCAGGTCGATGCCGACCGTATCGTGGCGGTGGGTCTCGATGGCGATCCTGAGCTTGGTGCCGACGCCGTCGGTGGTGGTGACGATCAGCGGATCGTCATAGCCGGCGGCTTTCAGGTCGAAGAGCGCACCGAAACCGCCCAGCGAAGCTTCCGCACCTGGCCGGCGCGTCGCCCTGGCCAGGGGTTTGATGGCGTCCACAAGCGCTTCGCCGGCATCGATATCGACACCCGAAGCCGCATAGGTAAGGCCGTTCGTCATAAATCCGTTCCGTGATCATTTTCGGGATTAGGCACCCGCTTCGCGATTTGCTATAGCGATAAAATGACTCCAATTACAAATACCAATGACCTGATTGCCTTCGTCGAGGCGATAAAAGGCGCGCCCTTCATCACCGTCGATACGGAATTCATGCGGGAAACGACCTACTGGCCGAAGCTGTGCCTGATCCAGGCGGCCAGTCTGGAGCATTCGGCGATCATCGATCCGCTGGCCAAGGACTTGGATTTAAAGCCTTTTCTTGACGTGATGGCAGACCCTAACGTGCTCAAGGTGTTTCACGCCTGCCGCCAGGACATGGAAATCTTCGTCAATCTCGGTGTCTGTCCGGCGCCGATCTTCGATACCCAGGTGGCGGCCATGGCGGCGGGTTATGGCGACCAGGTCGCCTATGATTCGCTGGTGCGCCAGAAGCTGAAGATCGATATCGACAAGGGTTCGCGCTTCACCGACTGGTCGCGCCGGCCACTCAGCGAGCAGCAACTGCAATACGCCCTGGGCGACGTGACGCACCTGGCCAAGGTCTATGTCCGGCTGGTGGCGCGGCTGGAACGCGACGGCCGGCTGGAATGGGTGGCCGAGGAGATGAAGGCGCTGAGCGAGCCTTCCCTCTATTCCACCGACCCCAACGAAGCCTGGCGCCGCCTGCGTCCGCGCAAGCCTTCGGCCAAGTACATGGCCGTCTTCGCCGAAGTGGCGGCGTGGCGCGAACGCATGGCGCAGGAACGCGACCTGCCACGCGGCCGCATCCTCAAGGACGAGGGCATCGACGAGATCGCCACCCAGACACCGACCGACGTGGCGGCTTTCGATCACCTGCGCTCGACCTCGAAAGGCTTCGGCGCGTCGAAGTTCGGCCTCGACCTGGCCGAGATCATCCGCACCGTGCTGAAGAACCCTGAAGCCTATGCACCCAAGGTCGAACGTTCCGGCCCGCCGGTCCAGGTGCCGTCGTCGGTGGTGGAACTGCTGAAGGTGCTGTTGCGCGTGCGCTGCGAGGACGAAAACGTCGCGCCGAAGCTGCTGGCCACGGTGTCCGACCTCGAAAAGATCGCGCTCGACGACCATGCCGACGTGCCGGCGCTGAAGGGCTGGCGCCGCAAGGTCTTCGGCGAGGACGCCCTGCGCCTCAAGCGCGGCGAACTGGCGCTGGTGCTCAACGGCACCAAGGTTGAGGTCGTTGAGTTAGATTAGGGTTCAGGTGGGTACAAACTAAGAACTATTCCAACTCACCCAGTATTCGATGCAGGACCTCAATTGCTGGCGTTTGAATGCGCTTAAATTCGCTTGAGGTTGCGGCTTTAATTTCCGCGCGGCGCAGGAGCTCTGTGGCAATTGATTTTATCCGGTCATTTTTGCGACGAGCGTCGTACAGGTCGTTTTGGAGCGTTGCTTGATATCTCTCTAGCTTGTCTGCGGCATTGCGATAGTCGTCGACATCGTATGGACACCAGTCTGTCGTTACCGAAGATGCTTTCAACGTCACGCCTTCGCCAGCAAATACGTCATTAATTTCGGCAGAGTCCGATTGGGCCAGGAATTCAACTTCTTGACCGACGAATCGATCAACTTCGGCGATGTCGAAACCAGGGGTTTGAAACCTTGCCTCAAGGACAACATTTTGATTGCCATGGGTTAAGAGAGCGAAAGGATAAAACCTCAGAGTGATGTGGTGTACGTGAGCCTGCACCCTGCCTAAAACACCGTAATATTCACTTGTCGACCGGTCTTCGCTCATGGTGCAGTGGTGACACCGTTGTGGGCTTACGGCAAGCGTTTCGAGCCAGTTTGACCAACTGGAAATCTCGCAAATGTGATCGCAGTCGGCGCGATATGGCTGTGGCTGTGGTTTTCCGTCCCTAGGCAGATCGTTACCCGCTTGTTAACGTCCTTGTTCGACCCCAGGGGATGACAAGATGAGCGACGCCCACTCCACGACCGACGTTTCCGCCAAGCCGAACATGGCCGCCGCCTATGGCGCCATCGTCAAGGTGGCCATGGTGCTGCTGGTGATCGTGGAAGTGGCCGGCTATATCTATGCCGGCTTCTACGGCCTGCTGGCGCGCGACGCCATCGAGACCCTGCTGGCGGCGGCGCAGTTTTCCGACGTCCTCGCCATCGAGAACAGCCTGCTGGGCCTGACCCTGGCGCCGTTCACCTACGGCCTGCTGGCGGCGATCGGGCCGCTGATCGGCTGGTGGATCTATTCGCGCGTCGACAAGCCGCAGCAATCGATGGTCGGCTGGGGCAGCGCGACCCTGTTCGCGGTCAGCTATGTCCTGATCGGCCTGGTCGTCCAGGGGGCGCTCGGCCGCCTGACCGCCGTGTTCGATGTGCTGGCGACCGTCATCGGCCTGGCCCTGATCGTGGTCTATACGGTCTTCTTCATGGGCATTGGCTTCAACATCGCCAAGCTGTTCCGGCTGAAGCTCTGATCAGGATTGGGCGCAGGCGCCCTTCTGTTCCTCGTGGTTGCGGTTCTGGACGTAGTCCGTGCCGTTCCAGCGCAGGATGGGAAAACAGAAACCCGGGCCGCCGATCTCGACGTCGGGCCAGTTGCCGGGCGTCTTGACCGTGGTGGCCAGGAAGGTCGGGATGCCGGGGCTGTTGTACAGTTTGGTCCACTGGCCGCTGTCGTCGCGCGTCATCAGGATGAAGCCCTGGCCGGTATCGCCGTAGCAATAGGTGCCGCCATCGGTGATGACCAGGTCCGGCTTGCCGTCGCCGTTGATGTCGCGATAGTCGCCGTCGGCGACGCTGGCCAGGCCGTTGTCGTCTTCCGGGCAGCCGGTCCACTGGCCGTTCTTCTGCGTCATGCCGGCGGCCGCGTAGGCGGCGTCGAGATCGGCCGGCAGGGGGAGCGGCGGAGCGGCCAGAACCGGCGTGGCGGCGAGAAGCAGGGCGGTACTCAACACGGCGAACTTCGACATGGGCGGGCCTCCTGTGGATGCGGTAGAAAAGAACCGCTTTCCGTTTTTCGTCAATAGCTGATGATATTGAGGTTCAGCTTCAGGTTCTGGGCCAGGGCGCGGGCGCGCCGTCGCGTCTGTTCGCCCAGCAGCAGGTCCTCCCAGCCCGACTTGGCGCTCAGGATCAGTTGCAGGCCGTTCTGGCGGATCTGGGCGTAGGACAGCAGCGTCGCCGACTTGGCCGACAGGTCGCAGCCCAGGCGCAGCAGCAGCCCCAGTTGCGTGGCCAGGCGATGCTTGTCCTCGCCCAGGATGCGGCGGATCAGCACCGGCTCGTTGTCGTAAGGATCGCCGCTGTAGCGCGTATAGACCGCGCTGGCCAGGAAGACCCGGTCCTCGTGCGACTGGCCGTGGATGGGGGCGCGCAGGACCTGTTCGCAGCACAGGTCGGCGCGGTGGTCGGGGTGCAGGCGGGCGCCGATGTCGGCCAGCTTGGCGGCGGCGCGGACCAGCTTGTCGTCCGGGCGTTCGATCAGGGCATTGTCGACGCTGTCGTAGAAGTTGCGCGCCCAGTCGCTGAGCGCCGGCCCGAGATCCTCGTTGATGCCGAGCTGCTTGCCCAGCGCCGTGCAGCCGGCGATGAGCGGGTCTTCGTGCTTCAGGTCGTCGTCGAGCGAATCGAACAACAGGCCTTCGCGCAGGCCGAACGCCGAAAAGCACAGCGATTCGTAGCGGAAGGTCTCGATCAGGCCCTGCAGCACCAGGGCGGCGTACGAAATGTTTTCCAGGCGCCGCCTGGGCACGCCGGCCATTTTTTCCAGCGCCGTCGCCGACTGGCCGGCGATCAGGGTACAGACCGACAGGGCTTCGCGCGCCGGCAGTTCGAACTGCTGGATGACGTGCAGCGGGTAGTTCTGCTTCAGCATCCAGATCAGGGCCAGGTTGCGCCAGGCGCCGCCGACGGCATGGAACTGGCCGCCGGAAAAGCGGTCGCGCAGGGGCTCGATGCGTTCGCGGATGGTGGCGTAGGTCTTTGGCACGTCGATCGGCTGCGGCGCGCCGAGCGCGAAGGGGCCGAGCGGCAAGGTGACGCCCTTGCCGGTTTCCTCGCCGTCGAGATTGATCAGTTCCAGGCTGGAGCCGCCGAGGTCGCCGACCACGCCCTTGGCGTCGAGGTGGCCGCAGTGGACTCCTTGCGCCGAGTAGTAGGCTTCTTCCGCGCCGCTGAGGGTGCGGACCAGGAAGCCGGTGTCCTGCAGGATGGTTTCGACGAAGGCCGGGCCGTCACTGGCTTCGCGGATGGCGGCGGTGGCGACGACGTGGGTCTTGTGCAGCCTGTAGGATTCAAGGATGGCCTTGAAGCGGCGCAGCGCGATCAGGGTTTCCTTCATGCCGTCGGGGTGCAGGGTACGCGTCACCCACAGGTCGCGTCCGAGGCCGGCGAGGACCTTCTCATTGAAGACCGGCCAGATCGACCGCCCTTCGACGCGATAGATGACGAGACGAACGCTGTTGGAGCCGATATCGATGACAGCGGTGTTGTAGTTCACGAGGCAGGCGACTCCGCACGGGCACGTTCGCGCCTATGGCTGGTAATGGCTTAGGGCGCAATAGGAAAGTGCGGCTACTTGCGGGCGCCGACGTGGTCGAAGGCGCGCGGCAGGTCCTTGACGCTGCGGCCGCGGCCCGACAGCGACGGGTTGGTCATGAAATAATCATGGGCCGAGAACGGCTTGTCCAGGTTGCTGACGTCGGCGCGCGTGTAGGCGCCGTCCGTGCCGAGCTGCCAGCTCTGGGCCTCGTCATTGAGATTGGCCACCATGATCTGGTCGAGCACCTGGCGGTGCACGGTCGGATTTTCGATGGGGATCAGGGTTTCGACGCGGCGGTCGAGGTTGCGATCCATCCAGTCGGCCGAGGAAATGAAGACGCGCGCCTGGTCCGACGGCATGGCGTGGCCGTTGGCGAAGCAGACGATGCGGGCGTGTTCGAGGAAGCGGCCGACGATCGACTTGACGCGGATATTGTCGGAGACGCCCGGCACGCCGGGGCGCAGGCAGCAGATGCCGCGGATGACGAGGTCGATCTGCACGCCGGCCTGGCTGGCGATATAGAGCTTCTTGATGATCAGGGGATCGACCAGGGCGTTGAGCTTGGCCCAGATCTGCGCCGGCTTGCCGGCCTTGGCGTTGGCGATTTCCTGGTCGACCAGGTGCAGCAGGCCGGGTTTCAGCGTCACCGGGGAGAAGTAGAGCTTCTCCATCACGTCCGGGCGGGCATAGCCGGTGATGAAGTTGAAGATGCGCATGGCGTCACGGCCCATTTCAGCATTGGCCGTGAACAGGCTGAGGTCGGTATAGACCTTGGCGGTGACCGGGTGATAGTTGCCGGTGCCAAAGTGGCAGTAGGTGCGCAAGGCTTCGCCTTCGCGCCTCACCACGACGCTGAGCTTGGCGTGGGTCTTGTACTCGACGAAGCCGTAGACGACGTGGACGCCGGCGCGTTCCATGGCCCGCGCCCATTTCAGGTTGGCTTCCTCGTCGAAGCGCGCCTTGATTTCGACAAGGGCGGTGACGTTTTTCCCTTGTTCGGCCGCTTCGATCAGCGCCGCCACGATGGGTGAGTCCTTCGAGGTGCGGTACAGCGTCTGCTTGATGGCGATGACGTTGGGATCGTGGGCCGCCTGGCGCAGGAACAGCACGACCGCGTCGAAGCTTTCGAACGGGTGGTGGACCAGTATATCCTTGTCACGGATGGCGTTGAACATATCCGAGATATTGTCGCGGATGCGTTCGGGGAAGCGCGGCTCGAACGGCTTGAACTTCAGGTCGTTGCGGTCGGACGGGATCAGCTTCGACACGCCTTCCATGCCGAGGATGCCGGCGATCATCACCTCGTCCTCCGGGCGGGCGTGCAGGTGATCGACGATGAAGGCGCGCAGGTCTTCCGGCATGGTCGAATCGATTTCGACGCGGACCACCGAACCGAGGCGGCGCTGCTTCAGCAGGGCCTCGAACTCGCGCACCAGGTCCTCGGCTTCTTCTTCCAGTTCGATATCGGAGTCGCGCAGGATGCGGAACAGGCCGCGCGACACGATGTCGAAGCCGGG